>JAESGW010000365.1_pt1 | contig 56718 bp, 56 predicted proteins | sample 9269791 | NCBI WGS metagenome assembly JAESGW01 (sample SAMN16773120, study PRJNA677053) | algae metagenome | isolation source: Aphanocapsa lilacina HA4352-LM1 and co-occurring heterotrophs from near cave... | place: USA: Maniniholo cave, near Haena, Kauai, HI | collected 2009-07-28
ACCAAGCTCTCTGACGGTGCTATGCCCAGGGGGTGACGGTCCCGCCCATCCGATCCCCGGTCGGCGGCCACCGGCCGGGGATCACCGAACCTGCTGCGAGTCGGCGGAAAACAACATGCAAGGGGGTTGAGGGAGCCACCGGGCTTTGCAGCATCCCGCTTCCGGCGTTTGCGGTTGCCCTTCCCTCAAGGGGCCTCAAGGGAGGAGGGGGCAGATCAGAGTGCGGTGCGCGCCTTCAGGGCCTGGCTGAGCGTGCCTTCGTCGAGATAGTCGAGCTCACCGCCGACCGGCACGCCATGCGCCAACCGGGTGATCTTGACGCCGCTGGGGGCAAGGCGGTCGGTGATGTAGTGCGCGGTGGTCTGACCCTCGACGGTGGCGTTGACGGCAAGGACGATCTCGGAGAATTCCGGGGCGCGACGCAGCAGAGCGTCGATCGACAGGTCATCCGGGCCGACGCCATCGAGCGGCGACAGCACGCCGCCGAGCACGTGGTATTTCACCGCTCCGACCCCGGCGCGCTCCAGCGCCCAGAGATCGGCGACGTCTTCGACGACGATCAGCAGGCCATTGTCGCGGCGCGGATCGGCGCAGATGTGGCATGGGGAGCGGGTATCGACATTGCCGCAGGTGGCGCAGACCGTCACCGCCTGGACGGCGCGATCTAGCGCCGCCGACAGCGGGATCATCAGCTGTTCCTTCTTCTTGATCAGCTGCAGCACGGCGCGCCGGGCCGAGCGCGGCCCCAGCCCTGGCAAACGCGCCAGCAGCAGGATCAGCTGTTCAATCTCGGGTCCGCCGTTGGCCATGATGTGAATGGTGAATGGTGAGTGGTGAATGGTGGGGATCCGGTCCCATTCACCATTCACTATTCACCATTCACGCCTAACTCCTTCAGAACGGAAACTTCATGCCCGGCGGCAGCGGCAGGCCGGCGGTCATTTCCTGCATCTTGGCGTTCATCTCGTACTCGGCCTTGCCCTTGGCGTCGTTGTGGGCGGCGAGGATCAGGTCCTCGAGCACCGAGACGTCGTCGGAGACGAGGCTGGGGTCGATCTTCAGGCCCTTCATCTCGCCCTTGCCGTTGAGCGTCACCACCACGAGGCCGCCGCCGGAGCGCCCTTCGACGGTCATCTCGGCGACCTTGCTCTGGAACTCCTCCATCCGCCCCTTCATTTCCTGGGCGGCCTTCATCATTCCCATCAGGTCTTTCATTCGTCGTCTTCCTCATCGCTGTCGCGGATGGCGTCCGCGTAGGCTTCGATCGGTATCTGTTCCTGCTTGACGGTAACCCGTACCGTAGCGCCGGGGAATGTCTCGAGGATGGCCTGCACCAGTGGATCCTGGTGCGCCTCCTGGCGCACCGCTTCCTGCCGTTCCTCGCGCTGCTCGCGCATGGTCGGCACGTGCTGGGCGTCGGTCTTGAGGGTGATCATCCACTGCCGGTTGGTCCACAGCTTCAGCTTGGCGCTGAGGGTCTGAATGATCGACGGATCGGCATTGGGGACGAGCGCCACCTCCAATCGGCCATCGCCGATGGAGACCGGGCGGAGCGAGCTTTCCAGCGCATGCTTGACGATCAGGTCACGTTTCTCGCCGGCCAGCGCCACCAGATCGGCGTAGCTGCGCGGGTTGGCAAAAACCTGTGGCGCCGGTTGCGCGAAAGCCTGGGGCGTCGATTGCGGGACGGCCTGCGGCGCCGGCGCGGCATCGAAGCGCGGCGCGACCTGGGGTTGGTACTGCAGGGCGGCAGACGGTCCGCCACCACCGCCATTGCCGCGAGCAACCGGAGCCGATTGCGGCTGGGCCGGGGGTGGCAGGTTGCCGAGCTTGGCGATCAGTTCGTCGGGGGTCGGCAGGTCGGCGGCGTAGGCGAGGCGGACCAGCACCATTTCGGCGGCCTGCAAGGCGTTGCCGGCCTGCTGCACCTCGTCGTAGCCCTTGAACAGGATTTGCCAGGTGCGACTCAGGGCCCGCATGCCGAGCTTCTGCGCCAGCTGGGCGCCGCGCGTCCGCTCGTCCGGAGTGAGGGACACATCGTCGGCGGCCGCCGGGACGACCTTGATGCGGGTGACCAGGTGGGTGAAATCGCACAGGTCGGCGATGATGGTCTGCGGGTCGGCGCCGGCGTCGTAGAGCTCGCGCAGGTTGGTGAGCGCATCGCCGATGCGGCCGGCCATCAGCGCCTCGAACAGATCGATGGTGCGGGCGCGGTCGCCGAGGCCGAGCATGGCCTTGACGGTTGCCGTCGTCACCTGGCCGTCGCCATGGCTGATCGCCTGATCGAGCAAGGACTGGTTGTCGCGCACCGAGCCTTCGCCGGCGCGCACGATCATCGCCAGTGCCTCGGGCTCGTAGCCGATATTCTCGCGGGCGAGGAGATCGATAAGGTGGGCGGTCATCGTCTCGGGCGGCACGCGGCGCAGGTCGAAGCGCATACAGCGGGAGAGGATGGTGACCGGGACTTTCCGGATCTCGGTGGTGGCGAAGATGAACTTCACATAGGGCGGCGGCTCTTCGAGCGTCTTCAGCAGCCCGTTGAAGGCCGCGGTCGAGAGCATATGCACTTCGTCGATGATGTAGACCTTGTAGGGCGCCGAAACCGGACCGTACTTCACCGAGTCGATGATCTCGCGGATGTCGTTGATGCCGGTGTTGCTGGCAGCGTCCATCTCGACCACGTCGACGTGGCGACCCTCGATGATGGCGCGGTCGTGGATGCCTTCCTTGTCGAAATCGAGCGTCGGATGGCGGCCGGTCTCATCCTCGTAGTTGAAGGCGCGGGCAAGGATACGCGCGGTGGTGGTCTTACCCACGCCGCGCACCCCGGTAAGGATGAAGGCGTGGTGGATACGGCCCGACTTGAAGGCGTTGCGCAGCGTCTGCACCATCGCATCCTGGCCGATGAGCTGGGCAAAGCTCAGCGGCCGGTACTTGCGGGCCAGCACCAGATAGGGCGACTTCGCCGCACTGGCGGCGGGCGCAGGGGGATCGTCAGGGAACATTCCGTCAGCCATGGCAGAGCATATAGCCATCGCGGGCGCGGATCGCAAAAGCTCATGCCATCAAAGCGGCAGCGCGCGATCAGAAAGATGTGGGAAGTAGGAGGCTGGCAACGACCCGTGAAGGTCTCGTTGGGGCTGCTACCTTCCGGTCCTGACCCGGTTGGCGAGGAACACGTCCGCACCAACCTCCCATCGCCTATATGGAAGAGGATCGCGGCAAACGCAAGACCATGGCGAAGGCACGGTCACGAGGTGGTGCCGGGCGCACAGGGCTCCGATCTGGCGGCGCTGCTGCCGGCGAATACCGCCTGGCGCACGGCGGCAAAGTCGCCGCCGGCCTCGAGGGCGATCAAGTCGTCGATCGTCATGTCATCGAGACCAAGCTCGCGGCGGAACTCGGGGCTGAACTGGGCGATCTGATACATCGCGATCCGCACCCGGCGCCGCTGCCACCATGCCTGAAGCCAGCGGGGCGCTCTCATGGGTGCGTGCCTGCGCAGGCGACAGGGCTCATCGTCTTCATTTCGATCTCGGTTCTCGTTTGCTCGCCGCAGCGAAGCGGAGCCCCCGCGAGACCACCATGGCGAAACAAGGAGTCCACCGCTCCCTCCGATCGGATGGGCAGCCCCCTATGCAACCCGCCTGCCCTGACCGCCGTTATTGCCGAGGTCGAAGCGTGGAGGCAGTGATGATCGCCAGAGGAAGCAGTGACGAAACCGAGGCGCGGCGCCATATCGCGCTGCTGCAGGGCATGATCAGGCACTGGAACGTCATCGCCGACGAATATCGCGACGCGGCGCGCGGCCGCGCTCAGGCCAGCGCACAGATGCAGCGCGAAGCCGACCGCACTCGCCGGCGCCTGCGCGAGGCGCTCGAACTCTGCGACCGGCTGATCGACAACCTGCCCCCCGGCCACGAGATGCGCCGCGACCTGTTCCAGATCGAATGGGCGCTGGAAGCCTTGAACGAAAGCATTGCCATTTCCGCTGAGCAAATGGGCCCGCGGATCGAGGCCAGCCGGAACGTTGCCGGGCTCAAGTACCTGCTGACCGCGCTGAAGCAGGATGCGGGGCTTGGGGCTTAGGGTTGAGGTTCAGCACCCCGGGGCACTTCCTAAACGCCCACCGGCGTCATCCCCGCGCAGGCGGACCCAGTGCGATCTCTCAGCTTCCACCTGCGCTGCAGCATCCCACTAGGTTACCGCCTTCGCGGGAATGACGTCGGTGGTGAACTTCAAATCAGGTGCGAGCTGGTCACCGTCCCAACCCTGAACGCATCCCTCAGACCTTGTTAACAAACTGGGGCGCATTCTAATGACTTCACGAGCCTGAAGGAGGCTTGTCATGTTGAAGTCAGTCCGCGTTCCCCACGAACTCATCGCGCTCAGCCAGATGCAGCGCGCTTCCATCCGCGAAGTCGGCGCGCCGCTCTACCTACCGGCGTTCGAGCATCAGATCCTCGAGGCCGAGGCCCGTCGCGAAGAGGACAAGGCCGACGATCTCGACTGGGGCGTGGAGGCTGGCGGCCTCACGATCGGGGACGACGAGGACGACGACTTCTACTGAGGCGGTCGAGCTCGGAGCGTGCCGTCAGGTCGCCGAGGCGGCCTTGTAGACGCCCAGCACGTGGAAATGGTCGGTGAAGAACTTCAGCTCCTCGAAGGCGAGCTGCACCGATCGATCCGACGGATGCCCCTCGATATCGGCGTAGAACTGGGTGGCGGTGAACGAGCCGTCGAGCATATAGCTTTCGAGCTTGGTCATGTTGACGCCGTTGGTGGCAAAGCCGCCCATCGCCTTGTAGAGCGCCGCGGGCACGTTGCGGACGCGGAAGACGAAGGTGGTTTTCACCTTGCCCGCATCGGGCGCCGGCTCATCGGCCTGTTTCGAAATCACCAGGAAGCGCGTGGTGTTGTGCGCCGCATCCTCGATGTTCTGGGCGAGGACGCTCAGGCCATAGACCTCGGCGGCGAACAGCGAGGCGATGGCGCCCACCGACTTGTCGCCCTTTTCGGCGATCTCGCGGGCCGAGCCGGCGGTATCGACGCCGTTGATGGTCTTTAGCTTGTGTTTGGCGATGAACTTGCGGCACTGGCCGAGCGCCACCGACAGCGATTGCACCGCCTTGATATCGGCGAGCGTCGCGCCCGGCACGCCGAGCAGGTTCATCTCGACCCGCAGGAAATGCTCGCCGGTGATGAACAGCCCACTCTTGGGGAGCAGGTGATAGATGTCGGTGATACGGCCGTAGAGCGAGTTCTCCACCGGCACGACGCCGAACTCGGCATCGCCGTTCTGCACCGCCGCAATGGTATCCTCGAAGGTGGTGCACGGCAGCGCCTCATCGGCGGGAAACAGCGCATGTGCCGCCGCATGGCTGAAGGCGCCGGGCTCACCCTGGAACGCGATCTTTCTGGACATGTGCTGGAACTCCGAAGCCGATCTTTTCTGGTCGCGGGATGTGGGTAGAAAGTCCTGTAACTCCCTCTCCGCCCGCTCGCGCGGCGCCTTAATGCGACCCAGTGCGAGCCAAGTCAATGTTGAGCGGAATCATCCTGTTTCCATGGTGGCAGGATTGCATCCAGTTGCATCGCACTTCTGCTTCAAGTCCTTGTTCTGTCGCGAGATCGGACCGGAAAGCTCACCAAGCTTTGCTGATCCCGCTCTGTTGTCGCAGTGCGCTTCTGCCCCGTTGCACCACAGATAGGGACAGACTATCTTCCGCCCGCGTCGGGACAGGGCTTGAAGCGCCGGGGTTGGCCAGCTATGGCCTATCGCTGTTCCGCCGTTCATCAAACCGGCGTCAAAGGCTGAAGATACCCGCGATGGATTCGTTCGAACTCAACAAGATCATTGGCGCCGTTCTCGGTACCCTCCTGTTCGTCATGGGCGTGGGGTTCCTGGCCGAGGCCATCTACCACCCGATCGAAGGTCGCGGGCCGGGCCTGACCCTGGCTGAAGCAGAAGTAGCCGGCGAGCACGGCGCCGGCCCCGCCGAGCCGGAAGCGCCGGCCGTGCCGCTGGGCGTGCTGCTGGCCAGCGCCGATGCCGCCGCCGGTCAGGCCTCGGTGAAGAAGTGCTCGAGCTGCCACAACTTTGGCGAAGGCGAATCCAACAAGACAGGTCCCGGTCTCTATGGCGTGGTCGATCGCCTGATCGGCAGCCACGAGGGCTTCGCCTATTCCGCCGGCATGGAAGAGCACAGGGCCAAGGGCGACCTGTGGTCGTACGAGAATCTCGACGCTTTCCTCACCTCGCCCAAGGCCTTCACGCCGGGCACCAAGATGAGCTTCGCCGGCGTCAAGGATCCGGCCGAGCGCGCCAATATCCTCGCCTACCTGCAGACGCTGTCGCCGGCGCCGGTGCCGTTCCCGGCTGCCGAAGCCGTACCGGCTGCTGCTCCCGCTGAGGGCGCTGCAGCTCCTGCTGAGGGTGCGGCTCCGGCAGAGGCCGGCGCAACCGAAGGCGCTGCCGTCGAGACGCCGAGCACCACTGCCAGCGAGACCCCGGTGGAAGGCACTCCGGCTCCGGCGACCACCGAAGCGCCGGCTGCCAGCCATTGATCCTCGACTGAGGTCCGTTTGAGTTTCGAGCCGCACCAATGGTGCGGCTCGTTTGTTTTGGGAGACGACCGATGACCTTGCTGCTGCACCTCGCCGACTTCAACGAGCGACGCTGGGCCGATGGCTTTGCCGCCGCCCTGCCCGGGCGCAAGGTGGTGACGCGTGCCGACAGCTATGACCCGGACGAGGTGGAATACATCTTCATCTGGAAGCCCAAGCCCGATGCGTTCGAGGGCCTGCACAAGCTCAAGGCGATCCTGTCGCTGGGCGCCGGCGTCGACGCGCTGCTGCGCAACCCGTCGCGCCCCAAGGACGTGCCGATCGCCCGCTTCATGGACGAGGACCTGACGCAACGGATGAGCGACTATGTCGTCTCGCAGGTAACCATGCACCAGCGGCTGATGACGCGGTTCAAGCGCGACCAGGCGGCCAGGCAGTGGCGGCAGCTCTACCCGGCGCCGGCCTGGGACGCGACCGTGGGCATCATGGGCCTGGGCGCACTCGGGCTCGATGCTGTTCGACATCTCAAGGTGTTCGGCTACAAGCTACGAGGGTGGAGCCGGACGGAAAAGCAGGTGGAGGGCGTCGAGGTGTTCACCGGCCCCGAACAGTTCGATGCGTTCCTTTCAGGCACCGACATTCTCGTCAACTTGCTGCCGCTGACGGCGGAGACGCAGGGCATCCTCAACTACGGGACGTTCTCCAAGCTCAAGCGCGGCGGCATCGACAATGAGGGTCCGGTGGTGATCAACGCGGCGCGGGGCGGCCACCAGAAGGAGGCCGACATCGTCCGGGCGCTCACTGACGGCACGCTGAAGGCAGCGAGCCTCGATGTGTTCGAGGTGGAGCCGCTGCCACAGGATTCGCCACTGTGGGAGATGGACAACGTCTACATCACCCCGCACATCGCCGCCGCCTCGAGCGAGCGCACGGGCGTGGCGTATTTCTCCAAAGTGATCAAGGATCACGAAGCGGGGCTGCCGCTGCCCAACGTGATCGACTTCGGGCGGGGGTATTGAGGGGCCCGATCCTGCCTCAAGGCGGCGCGGGCTGACCCCCACCCCTGTCCCCTCCCCCTAAACATGGGGAGGGAGACCCTCTCACCGATATCGAGGCTATCGTCTCCCTCCCCATGTTTAGGGGGAGGGATCAAGGGTGGGGTCCACAGCCACCGGACTAGCTACCTGCAGCCAAGACCGCACCCGCTAAAGCTTCAACTCCCAGTACTCGCCGACCAGGTCCTTGCCGAAGCTGTGGTGCGGCTTGCTCTCGGTGAGGGTGAAACCGGCGGCGGCGTAGAGCTTTCGCGCCGCGACGAGGCTGGCCTGGGTCCACAGACGGATTTTCGCATAGCGCTTGTCGCGGGCAAAGCGGACGACCTGTTCGACAAGAAGCTTGCCTACACCGAGGCCGCGTGCGTCGGGCTCGACATAGAGCAGGCGCAGTTGCGCCACGCCCTGGCCGGCATCGACGACGAACACCGAGCCGATGAGCTTGCCATCGCGTTCAGCGATCCAGCAGCCATCGGTTGAAGGGTCGAACTCGGCAAGGAATTTGCCGCCGATTTCTGACGCCAACGCCTCATAGCTGCCATCCCAGCCATACTCGTCGGCATACAGGCGCGACTGGCGGGCGACCACATGCGCGACATCGCCGATGCGATGCGGCCTGAGGATGATGGAGGCGGCCGGGTCCTCGTTGTCCAGGAGGCGGGCGATGGTCTGCATGGCGGATACCAGCTCGGCGCGCGCGGCTTCGGACAGCGGGCTGATGAGATCGGCAATGGCGCTATCGGCCGCCGCTTCGACCTGGGCCGCAGCCTTGTCGCCGTCGGCGGTGAGCGCCAGCTGGTTGCGACGCCTATCCGAGATGCTGGGCGATACCGCCACCAGACCGTCGGCGACGAACTTCTGCAGCATGCGACTCAGATAGGCCGGATCGACCCCCATCGACCGTGCCAGGTTGGCGCCGTTGGTATGGCCGGCCGCCGCAAGCTCGTAGAACAGCCGGCTCTCCGCCGGGCTGTAATCGGTCCTGGAGTAGTGCTCATCGAACAGCCCCAGCCAGCGCGCGAAGGCGCGGTTGAAACGACGAATCTCAGCAATCTGTGTCGCATCCATGATGGATCCGATTGGCCATCATATCGTTGATTTTGTCAACTATATCGTTGCTTGAGGTAACCGTAGACGGCTCGGATGCCCTGGTCGGTGCCGCCGAAGGGCCTGCCGGGTTTGGCCTCGGGCGCCCAGCCGTAGATATCGAGGTGCACCCAGGCTTCGGCCTGTTTGACGAAGCGCTTGAGGAACAGGGCCGCGGTGATCGAGCCGGCAAAGGCGCTGGCGCCGGCATTGTTCACGTCGGCGATCCTGGACGAAATCATCGCATCGTACGGAGCCCAAAGCGGCATCTGCCACAGTGGATCGTCGGAGATCGCGCCGGCCGCCATCAGCTCGCGAGCCAGTGCGTCGTCGGTCGAATAGAGCGGCGGCAGGTCCGGACCGAGCGCCGAACGGGCGGCGCCGGTGAGCGTCGCCATGTCGACGATCAGTTCCGGGCTTTCTTCGTCGGCCAACGCCAGCGCGTCGCCGAGGATCAGCCGGCCCTCGGCATCGGTGTTGCCGATCTCGACGGTCGAGCCGTTGCGGGCCCGCAGGATATCGCCGGGGCGGAAGGCCGGGCCGGAAATGGCGTTCTCGACGATCGGGATCAACACCCGCAGCCGGACGCGCAGACCAGCATCGATGATGGCATGTGCAAGGCCGAGCACATTGGCGGCGCCCCCCATATCCTTCTTCATCAGCAGCATGCCGGCCGACGGCTTGATATCGAGACCGCCAGTATCGAAGGTGACGCCCTTGCCGACCAGCGTGACCTTGGGGTCCTTGGCCTTGCCCCAGTTGAACTCGACCAACCGCGGAGCCTCGGCGGCAGCGCGACCGACGGCGTGGATCATCGGGAAGTTCTGCTTCAGCAGCTCATCGCCGGCGATCACCTTCACATCGAGCTTGTGACGCTTGCAGAAGGCCCGGATCTCCTTCTCGAAGGCGTCGGGGCCGAGATCGTTGGCCGGGGTATTGATCAGGTCGCGCGCCAGGGTGGCGGCGTCGGCGAGGCGGTCGACTTCGGCAGCGTCGGCGCCCTCTACTGGCTCCAGCGCAACGGGATCACGCGGCTTGCGGTAGCGGTCGAAGCGGTAGGCGCCGAGGCGGAAGGCCAGCGCGGCGAGCGTCGGATCGCCGAAGCTGCCGGCGAGCCGGTACTTGCCCGGCTCGAGCGCCGCCGCGGCCTGCCCGAGCAGCAAGGCGGGCCGGTCGGCGGCCTTGCCGAGGCCGAATAACTGGCCGGCGAGTGCGCCGCCCTCCCCCGGCAAGGCCAGGAGGCGGCCACGCTGGCCGGTGAAACCGTTGGCCTTGGCCCATTGCAGCTCGGCCGGCGTCAGGGTGGCGGGCAGTGCATCCTGCTCCACGGCGATGAGCGGCAGCGACTTCGACTTGGCCATTTGGGTGATCCGTAGCGAGGGCGGGAAGCCTTGCTTACGCCGTGGCTGCGGGCGTGGCAACGGCGTGGCAGCCACACCTTAACCCCCTATTAGGGTTAATCATTTATTGCTGCTGGGTGGGCTCGGGAATTGCCAGTCGCATTGCCCAGAGGAAGAGTTACGTGGCGCTCCGCCTGATCCAGACCAAGCTTAAGTCGCTCCGCGCCCTGCTGTTTGCCGGCGTGGCGGCGCTCACACTTTCCGCCTGTGCCTCGAATCCCATGACTACCGGCAGCATTGGCGGCGACCCGGCCGGCCAGCCGATGGACAGAAAGCAGCAGGCCCTGGCGCAACTCGCCGCGCACTACAAAAAATCGCCCGGCGACCGCTCGGCGATCATCTATTACGCTGCCGCGCTCCGGGCCAACGGCCAGAACGACCAGGCGGTGGCGGTGCTCGAAAGCGGCGTCGCCAAGTTCGGCAACGACCCCGAAATCCTCGTCGGCTATGCCAAGGCGCTGGTCGCTGCCGGACGCTTCGATCAGGCGCTCAACGTCATCGAGCGAGCGATCAACCCCACCGCGCCGGACTGGAACGCCCTGATGGTCAAAGGCGCGATCCTAGACCAGAGCGGCCGCAACAAAGAGGCGCGCGTGGCTTACGGCCAGGCGCTGAAGATTGCACCCGACCAGGCATCGCTGCACGCCAATCTCGGCCTCTCCTACTCGATGACCAACGAGCTCGACAAAGCCGAGGCGGAACTGCGCATCGCGGTGAAGCTGCGCGGCGCCAACAGCCAGATCCGGCAGAACCTGGCGCTGGTGGTCGGGCTGCAGGGACGGTTCGAGGAAAGCCGTGCGCTGTTCGCGGCGGAACTGCCGGCCGATCAGGTGGAAGCCAACATGAGCTACATCCGGGCACTGCTGACACAGCAGAACCGCTGGGATGCGGTGAAAAGCTCCGGGTAGAGGTGAATTGTGAATGGTGAGTGGTGAATGGAGGGGCGCCGGTGGGGCGCCCTCTTTGCGTTGTTCACCATTCACCATTCACCATTCACCATTCACCATTCACCTGCGCGCTCAGCCGCCGCCGCCGAAGTAGCTGTTCGCGAACACCCGGATCATCGCCGGGGACAGGATGACGATGAACAGCACGGGCAGGAAGAACACGATCAGCGGCACGGTGAGCTTGGGCGGCAGGGCAGCGGCCTTCTTCTCGGCCTCCATCATGCGCGCCTCGCGCCCCTCCTCGGCCATGACGCGGAGGGCCGAGCCGACGGAGGTGCCGTGGCGTTCGGCCTGGATCAGCGCCTGCATCACCGACTTGACGTTGTCGAGGCCGGTGCGACGTCCAAGGTTCTCGTAGGCGCGGGTGCGATCCTCGAGGAAGGCGAGTTCGGCAGTGGTGAGCGTCATCTCCTCGGAGAGTTCGATACTCTGGGCGCCGATCTCCTTGGCGACGCGCTTCAGCGCGTGCTCCACCGACATGCCGGCTTCGACGCAGAGCAGAACCAGGTCGAGCGCATCCGGCCAGGAGCGCTTGATCGACTGCTGGCGCTTGATGGTCCTGTTCTTGAGCAGCACCGAAGGCAGGTAGGCGCCGATGAGCCCGATTCCCAGCGCGTAGACCGCGTTCAGCCACAGCGGCTTGTCGCCGAAGAGCACCAGGCCGAAATAGGCAAAGGCGAGGACGAAGAGGGCGACCGGCGTGATGAAGCGCAGGAACAGGTAGGTGGTCATTGCCGCCTGCCCGCGATAGCCGGCGCGTGCCAGCTTCTCGGCGGTGTTGTCGTCCATGAAGGCTTTTTCGAGCGAGAAGCGCTCGACCACGTTCTTCATGTAGTCACGGCCGGCGGCCTGGCGGATGGTGCGGGTCTGCTCGGCACCGACGCCGGTGCCGCGCAGGCGGGCCATTTCTTCGGCCCGCATTTTCTCGCGTTCGAGCGCCACGCGACGGATGCGCTGGCGCATCTGCGAGCCGCCGGAAAAAAAGGTCGCGCCGATCGAGAACACCACTGCGGCGGCCGCCACGGCGGCAAGCACAGCGACCAGGAATTGCGTGTTGGTCAGCGTTGCAACGAGATCCATCGCCGGCCCCTAGATGTCGAACTGGATCATGCGGTTCATGATGAAGCCGCCGAGGAACATCAGGATCGCTGCAATGCCCAGCATGAGGTTGCCGATCGGCGTCTCGATCAACGGCAGCAGGTAGCTGGGCGTGGTCAGCGACACAAGGACAGCAACGATGATCGGCAGCGAACCGATAATGCCGGCCGAGGCCTTGGCCTCCGACGACATTGCCTTGACCTTGGCCTTCATCTTCTTGCGGTTACGCAGCACGCGCGCCAGGTTGCCCAAGGCTTCCGACAGGTTGCCGCCGGCCTGGGCCTGCACCGTGATGACGACGATGAAGAAGTTGACCTCGGGCAGCGGCACGCGGTCATACAGGGTGCTTACCGCTTCCTGGATGGTCTTGCCGATCGCCTGCTGGTCGAGGACGCGCTGGAAATCGGACTTGATCGGCTCCTTGGCCTCCTTGGCGACCAGCCGCATCGAATCGTTGAGCGGCAGACCTGACTTCACACCGCGGACGATGGCTTCGACGGCATTGGGCAACTCGTCGAGGAAGGCGTTCTGGTACTTCTTGCGACGACGGCCGACATACATCAGCGGCAACAGGTAGCCCGAGGCGACCGAAAAGATCAGGCAGTAAATGAGTTCGAGCTGCAGCACGAAGCAGAGCACGAAGATGATGACGCCGAGGATCACCGAATTGCGGATGAAGGCGCCCTTCTTGACCTTCATGCCGGCCTGGTAGAGCCGATCCTGCAGGGGGATGCGCTTCTTGCGCCTCTCCAGCGCCGCGGTCTGGGCACGCAGCGTCTGCTGGATTTCCTTGCGGCGAGTATCGCGGGTGCGCGTCGCATCTGCGTTGCGGCGGTTGGCCTGGATATCGCCCTGCAAGGCTTTCATGCGCTTGTTGGCGCGATCGCCGCCCATCAAGGCCGGCACCAGCGCGAAGCCTGCAGCGCCTACGGCGACGGCAGCGAGCAGGGCTAGGATCAGCGGGTTCATCGTGGGCCCTTATGCACCGAGGATCTCGCGCTGTTCGACGTTGGATTTCTCCAGCGCCTCGACAAGATTGGCTTCTTCGTTGAAGTAGCGGGCGCGCTCGGTGAAGTTCGGCTTGGTGATGCCGGTCGAGCGGTGGCGGCCGAGCAGGTTGCCGTTCGAGTCCTCGCCGAGGATGTCGTAGAGGAACACGTCCTGGGTAACGATGACGTCGCCTTCCATGCCCAGCACCTCGGAGATGTGGGTGATGCGGCGTGAACCGTCGCGCAGGCGGGCGGCCTGCACCACTACGTCGATCGAGGAGACGATCATCTCGCGGATGGTGCGGCTGGGCAGCGAATAGCCGCCCATGGTGATCATCGATTCGAGACGTGACAGCGCCTCGCGCGGGCTGTTGGAGTGGAGCGTGCCCATCGAGCCGTCATGGCCGGTGTTCATCGCCTGCAGCAGGTCGAACGCCTCCGGGCCACGCACTTCACCCACGATGATGCGTTCGGGACGCATACGCAGGCAGTTCTTGACCAGATCGCGCATGGTGATCTCGCCCTCGCCCTCGAGGTTGGGCGGACGGGTTTCGAGCCGCACCACATGGGGCTGCTGCAGCTGCAGTTCGGCCGAGTCCTCGCAGGTGATGACGCGCTCATCCTTTTCGATGAAGCCGGTGAGGCAGTTGAGCAGCGTCGTCTTGCCCGAACCGGTACCGCCGGAGATCAGGATGTTGGCCCGGACGCGGCCAAGGATGCGCAGCACCTCGGCGCCTTCGGGCGAGATCGAACCGTATTTGACCAGCTGCTGCAGGGTCAGCTTGTCCTTCTTGAACTTACGAATGGTGAGCGCGGCGCCGTCGATGGCGAGCGGCGGGGCGATGACGTTGACGCGCGAGCCATCCGGCAGGCGGGCGTCGCAGATCGGGGAACTTTCATCGACGCGGCGGCCGACCTGGCTGACGATGCGCTGGCAGACGTTCATCAGGTGGGCGTCGTCGCGGAAGCGGACGTTGGTGAGCTTCACCTTGCCGCCGACCTCGATGTAGCATTTCTGGCTGCCGTTCACCATGATGTCGGCGATGTCGTCGCGGGCCAGCAGCGGTTCGAGCGGGCCGTAGCCGAGCACGTCGTTACAGATGTCCTCGAGCAGGTCTTCCTGCTCGGAGATCGACATGATGATCGACTTGAGCGCGATGATCTCGGCGACGATGTCGCGGATTTCCTCGCGCGCCGCTTCCTGATCCATGGTCGCGAGCTGGCTGAGATCGATCGAGTCGATCAGCGCATTGAAGATCGCCGACTTGGTCTGGAAGTATTCCTTGTCGCGCGCCACCGCCTCGGGGCTGCGCACGTCGAGCACGCCGCCATCGTCGCCGCCACCGCGTTTGTTGTCAGCGGGGCGCGCCACTTCCTGGCGCGGGGCAGCCGGCACCAGCGGAGCGGCGGCCGGGCGCGCCGACTGCGCGGCGCCGGGAGTGTTGCCTCCGAAACTGGTACGCTTGCCGAACATCTAGGACTGGCCTTTCAGGCGCGCTTCTTGATGAAGGACGGGAGCTTGAGGCCACCCGACTTCTTGGCGGCACTTTTCTCAGGAACGTTGCGGCCGGTGACGTGCATGCCGATCAGGCGGAACACCTCGTTGGCGCGGTTGTTGGCGGCGACCTCGGCAATCATCTGGCCGTTGTTGGCGGCGGTGCCGAAAGTGGCGGCGTCGAAGCCGATCTGGCCGAGCAGCCGGCACTCGACCGACGTCGCGAACTCGCCGGCGGCGATCTCGGGACGGCGCGGCATGCCGACCTTGTTGATGACCAGCAGCGGCTCGCTCTCGGCGGGGCGCAGCGCCTTGATGGTGTCCGAGAGGTTCTTGGCGTTCCTCAAATTCGCCAGGTCCGGCTCGGCGACGATGATCACCTCATCGATCGTTGCGATGGTATGGCGGACCCAGGCGCTCCAGATATGCGGGATGTCGAGGATGACGACGGGCGTCGATCTCTGGCTCAGCTCGACGATCTGCTCGAACTCGCGCTCATCGAAATCGAAGGTACGATCCAGCACCACGGGAGCGGTGAGCAGGTTGACGTGGTTGGCGGCCTTGCTGGCCAGCCGGTCCAGCATGGTCTGGTCGAGCTTGGCGTTCGAGCCGATGGCATCGGCAATGCCGTGCGGTGGATCCTGGTTGAAGTTCAGCCCGGCGGTACCGAAGGCGAAATCGAGGTCGAGGATGAGGGTATCCTGACGCAGCGCCTGGCTGACGGCCCAGGCGACGTTGTGCGCGACGGTGGAGCCGCCGGCGCCGCCCTTGGCGGAAACGAAGCCGATGGTCCGGCCGATCGGTGCCGCGCCTTCGGCGGCGAACAGCTCGCTGATGGCCGAGACGATCGACTGGGCCGAAGCCGGCAACACGATGTACTCGGAAACGCCCGAGCGGATCAGCTCGCGATAGAGCAGCACGTCGTTGACGTGACCGAGCACGATCAGCCGGGTCGAGGCATCGCAGACTTCGGCGAGCCGTTCCAGCGCACCGGGGATCTCCTCGGGCTGCAGCGAGGTTTCGACGACGATCAGGTTCGGCGTCGGGTTCGAGCGGTAGGTCTCGATGGCGCCATCGAGACCGCCGGCATGGGTGGTCAGCGCCACCTTCGACATGCGCCGGTCGTGCACCGCCGACTCGACCAGCTGCGCGGTCTGCGAATGCTCGCAGAAGGCCTGGATGGTGATGCGTGGGATCAGCCGCGCCCCGGCGGCGATCTCGAGCGCGGGTTCGTCAGCCTGCCTGGCGTTGTCGCGGGAGAGGAAACTCATGACTACTACACTCCATCAATCCAGCAGGAAGCCGACGGCCCCGTCATAGCTGCCGCGAGTACCCGCGGGGCCGACGCCGTACATCGTCTCGATGTGACCCAGGAAGATTGCCTCGGCGTCGTTAGCAAACTGCATACGATCGGTGGGCAATTCAGGTTTCTTGTTGGTCGGTTTGGCGAGATAGGGGGTGACGAGGATCACCAGCTCACTCTGCGAGCGGATGAAGTCGCGCGAGCGGAACAGTGCGCCCAGGATCGGGATGTCGCCGAGGCCGGGCAGCCGATGGATCTGGGTGCGGGTCTTTTCCTCGATCAGGCCGCCGATGGCGAGGGTCTGGCCAGTGGCGATTTCGACCGAAGTCTTGGCAGTGCGCCGCTTGATGCCGGGCAAGGTCGAGTTGCCCACGGTAATGCTGCCCTCGGTCGAGAGCTCGCTGCTGGTGGTATCGACGACGAGCCCGATATTGCCGCTGGACTTGATGGTCGGTGTGAAGTTCAGCTTGACGCCGAACTCCTTGTAAGCGACCGACACTTCGCCGTCGGAAATGCTGGTCGGCACCGGGAACTCGCCGCCGGCGAAGAAATCCGCGGTCTGGCCGGAGATTGCGGTCAGCAGCGGCTCCGCCAGGGTGCGGGCAGCGCCGCGCTGTTCCATGGCGCGAATCTGCGCGTCGATGCTGACCGGGCCAATATCGAGGCCGACGTCGAGGCCGTTGTCGGTGAACAGGTTGGAAGCGCCACCAAGCGGCTGGGTGCTGATCAACTGGGTGGTAAGTCCGCCATTGGTGTAGCTGCCGGTCAGATCGATGCCGAACTGCTTGGCAAGGCTGCGATTCACCTCGGCAACGGTGACCCTCAACATCACCTGCTGCGCGCCCGACACGTTGATCACGCTGGTGACATTCTCGGGAGATCCGGCGAACTGGCCGGCAATGGCGAGCGCCTTGTCCGCGTCGTCCGCGCTGCCGGCATCGCCCGACAACACGATGCGGTTGGTAACATTGCCCTCACCATCGGTCAGCGCCACCGCTTCCACCTGGATATCGGAGTTGGGCATGATCCTCGAATAGGTGTCGCGCAGGACCGCGGCGACGTTGGAGCCGCCGGTGTTGACGGCGCCGGTGGTGCTGACATCGACTACGACGATGGTGCGGCCGGTGCCATCGAGAAAGAAGATGTTGGTGTCGCCCGAGCTTACCGCCTGGATGACGGCACGGCGCTTGTTGCGCAAAATGGCGTTGGCAACGCCGGGCTGCGAGACAATCACTTCCTGCACATCGACGGGCAGATCGATGATCATCGATTTGTTGAGACCGACGCTCACCGACTGGGTGGAGCCGAAAGCGCTGGCGCCGATGCGCAAGTGATTGGATTCTGCCGCGTGCGCCTGGCCGAGGCCGAGGGGGGCAAGCCCCAGCGCGCCGCCGATCACGGCGGCGGCGGCCATCAGACGCAAGGTGCTCGCCATAAGACCGCGCGACGGGCGGGTGGTGAGAGCCGGAGACATTACGCAATCCTCACGCATCATTGGGCCTGCTCTTCTGAGCTCACGTCGTCGAAGGACGCCTGAGTGACGTTCGTACCGGTGCCGGGCATCACATCGCTGCCGACACCGAAACGGATCATGCGAACAGCGCGGCTGCTTTGCAGGTCATCGCTGGGCGACGGCTTGAAGTCGGCGATCGAGCGCAGCACCACCGAGAGAGCGCCGACCTTGGCGGAATTGATGATGACCTCGCCCTGGGCGGGAGTGAGTTCGAGCGTCGCGATGGTGCCGCCCTGGAAGACGTCGGCCTTCGGGTTCTCGGGGTCGGCCTTCTCGCCGGTGGTACCGGCCTCACCCAACCGGGTGCCGATGGCCAGCACCTTGACGTTGGAGAGGATGGTCTGACTGATGCCGCCGCGGCTGAGGACGACGTCGACGCGATCGTTGGGGAGAACGAAGCCACCGGCCGCGGCGTCGGCGCTGACCGGCACGGAGACGCCGCGCATGCCCTTGGTCAGGACTGCCGAGAGGTAGCCCTGGTCGGAGTGCACCAGCTTCTTGTCGATGATCGGCTCACCGGGGAAAAACTCGAAGCGGGCGATGGCGTCGAGCATCTTGGTCGGGGCATCGGGCAGCACGGCTTCGCTGATGTACTCGGGACGGACGGCGAATTCGGGCCAGTCCTGCCACTCGATGGTTTCCGCGGTGATCCGCTGGCCGACGCCGATCGGCAGCTTGGCCACCAGCACCTTGGCCTTCTTTTCCTCGATGACCTGGGTCGGCCCTTCGACCACGATCTGTTGCGGGGCCGTGCCGCGCGTGGCCAGAAAGGCTGCAAGCCCGCCTGCCAGAAGCGCGACGACCAGCAGGATGATACGCGAGACTCCCATCGCCCCCAACTCCACACGCAGGGCCCGGAAGAGCCCGACTACTCTTGCGGTCGACTATCGCGGCAAAGGGTCAAAGTTTGGTTAATCGTTGCTTGCCGAAGACGGTTAACGAATAGTTTCAAAGTCTTCAGCCAACCAGGCGCTGGAAGATCAGGCTGCTGGGGTAGACGAGCAGGCCCGCGGCCGCCATCGCGATACCATAGGGAACGCCGGTTTTGCTGTCATGCAGCCGATCGATCCACACCACCTGCTTGAGCTGCAGTGGCAGCGGCCAGCGACGGACGGCGAGCAACGAGAGGGTCAGCGCGCCCCCCAGCAGCGAGGCGAAGACGAGATACATCAACATGTTCTCGAAGCCAAACCACAGGGTGGTCGCGGCGACCAGCTTGGCATCGCCGCCGCCGATCCAGCCGAGGGCGAAAAAACTGAACGACACGGCCAACACAACCGCCGCCGCGGCGACATGCATGCCAACGAGCTCGAGGGAGAAGCCGGCGAGCAGTGCCACGGCAAAGAAGAAGCCTGCCACCAGCAGCACCAGCCGGTTCGAGATCCGCATGGTCAACAAGTCCGAGCAGCCGGCAAAGGCCATCAGCAGCGGAAACACGAGCATGGCGGGAAAGGTGATGAATGAGGGCATCGTGATCGGCGGGTTGCGGTGAGCGCCGGACACCCGGGCAAGGTTCACTGTGGCCGAAACGTGGTTAAGAAAGCAGAAATACAGAAGGGGACCCGAAGGTCCCCTTCAATCCCTGAGCCCCTGAGGACCGGAACTATTACGGAATGACGACCGTCTTCAGCTTGGTCGAGATGCCGTTGAAGAGACCCGACAGGCTACCGCCGAGAGTGGTAGCAGCAACGATGATGCCGACGGCGATGAGCGCGGCAATCAGGCCGTATTCGATCGCGGTAGCGCCGGACTCGTCATTCACGAAACGAGCGACAGTGTTCATTTTTGGCTCCTTGCACACGTCATTCTGTGACAGCATCAGGTGATGCGTCAGCACCGTTCGATACGTCACTCATCGAACATGGCTCTACGCTAGGCGGCACCAATTGAAATTGAGTTAATAGTTGCCCCCCGAACCGCCCGGTTTGCAAGGCTTTCAGGCATGCTGAGCAGATCGTTAAAGCACCCTGCGCAATTGTTGCATACGATGTCGAAGTAATTCGCGTCCCGCGGGCGCGTGCGAAGAACACAAACTACCGCCGGCACGGGCGATGGCGCGACGGATGCTCATTTGCGAATTCTTCACCATTCCGCGCAACACTCCGTTTGCCATAGCGTACCTCCTGCCCAGGGCTTGTCATGCCGTTTCGCCCCAGCCTCGCCGCCCTTGCCGTCATTTCGGTGCTTGCCGCGCCTGTCGCAGCACTGGCGGAGAACGCACCGGTGACGGTGAAGGTGAACATGGCGCGTATCCTCAGGATCAACGCTCCGGCGTCGACGGTGATCATCGGCAACCCCGGCATCGCGGACGCCGCCATCCAGGACCCGCAGACCCTGGTGCTGACGGGTAAGAGCTACGGGCAGACCAACCTGATTGTCCTCGACGCGCGCGGCAACCCGATTGCCGATACGATGATCGAAGTGGTGCAGGAGCAGGCTGGCCTCGTGACGGTGTACATGGGTGAGAAGCGGACCAGCCTCGCCTGCGCACCGGTGTGTCAGCCGATCATCATGCTGGGTGACGATCCGGAGTTCACCGGCGAAACGATCGGATCGGCAAGCGCGGTCGCCGGGGCGGCGAACTAACCGGCGGTTAACCAAGCCCCCGCATCGCATGCAAATGCAGTCCACACACTAACCAATCACTAGGTAGGAACCGCTAGTTTCCGTCCGCAACGGAAACCTGGGGCCGCATGTCGAAACGCTCTTCATGGCTGAAAAGGCTGATGTCGCCGGCGGTCCGCCGGGCACGCGCCTTTGGCCGCGACGATAACGGCGTAACGGCGATCGAGTTCGGCATCCTGGCGCTGCCGTTCTTCACTCTCGTTACGGCGATCGTCGAGACGGCGGTGATCTTCCTCGCCGGGCAGATCCTCGACAGTGCCGTAAACGACTCATCGCGGCTGATCCGTACCGGCCAGGCGCAGACCGGCACGCCCGCCTTCAACGCTGCGGCCTACCGCGATGCGATCTGCGCCGGGCTCTACGGCATGTTCGATTGCGACCTGGCCGATGACAAATTGCGGGTCAGCGTCACGGTGATCAGCGATTTCGGTGCCGCAGCGATCGGTTATCCGCTGGAGACCGGCGAGGACTGTGAAGACAACCAGTGCGACTGGACCCTCGCCGACGATTACACGCCCGGCAAGGGCAACGACGTGGTGCTGGTACAGGCCTATTACAAATGGCCCACCGTGGTGAACCTGCCGGGCTTCAACCTGCAGACGCTGCCCGATGGCACGCGCCTGCTGGGCGCCTCGCGGGTGTTCCGCAACGAGCCGTTCGTCTGCGCGGGCTGCCCATGATCCGCCGGCTGCAGCAGTTCCGTGACGATGTCCGCGCCGTGGCCGCGGTGGAATTCGCCCTGATCCTGCCGCTGCTGCTCACGCTCTACCTCGGCACCATCGAGGCGGCGACGCTCTATTCGGCCGACCACAAGGTGGCGACGGTCGCGAGCACGATGGCGGATCTGGTGTCGCGCGCCAAGGGCGAGATATCGACGACGGATCTCGACAAGTATTTCGAGGCGGCCGAAACGATCATGCACCCCTATACCACCGCCGGGCTCGAACAGGTCGTGTCCTTGCTCAGCATCGACGACGAAGGTGCGGCGACGGTCAAGTGGAGCCGCGGGCATAGCGCCGAAACGGGTGTCGAAGCGGGGCGAGAGGTTGACAGCAGCTTTCCGCTCGAGGCCGACGCCAAGATCAACGAGCTGGCGCGCGGTGCCAGCGGCTGGCTGGTTGCCTCGGAGATCACCTACCCGCACCAGCCGCTGTTTGGCCTCGTCATTCCGAGCACGATCACCCTCAGGCACACACAGTATTTCCTGCCGCGCTTCAACGGCGAGATCGAGCTGGACTAGCTGACAGCCGCTTGCCCCCGGCACACCCCCGTGCCATAGCCCGGGCTCGCAGTCCCCAGCGCGGTTCACCGTTGCAACGAAACGCCAGCGCGTTGCGCTGAAATCGCTCGGGGGCATTTTGATTTCTCGCGCTTTCGAGGCGGAAACGTCCGGAACTTTCTGTCGAAGCGCTCTGTGAGGCAGCCCGATGCAAGATACCCTGATCCCAGTCTTCGACCTCGGCGGCGTGTTCGTCGACTGGAACCCGATGTACCTGTTCCGCAAACTCTTCGAGACCGAAGAGGAAGCGCAGTGGTTCTGGGACAATATCTGCACCAAGGACTGGAACCTCGAGTTCGACGCCGGCGACATCTTCGCCGAAGGCGTGGCCCGTCTGATTACCCGTTATCCGCGCTACTGGCGCGAGATCCAGGCGTTCGACCTGAGGTGGAAAGAAACGGTGGGCGACTTCATCACCGGCACCATCGATATTCATGACGAGCTGATCGCCCAGGACATCCCGACCTTCGCCATCACCAACTTCTCGTGGGAAAAGTGGGTGAGCTGCCTGCCGGAATGGCCGTTCCTCGAGAAGTTCGACGGCGTTGTGGTGTCCGGACTCGAGGGGCTGGTGAAGCCCGATCCGCGGCTCTACCGGCTGTTCTGCGAGCGCTATGGCCTCGCGCCGGAGACCTGCGTGTTCATCGACGACAGCGAGCCGAACGTCATCTCGGCCCGCAAATTCGGCATGCATGCCATCCACTTCACCAACCCGAAATCGCTCCGCAAGGAGCTGATCGGGCTGGGGCTGCCGTTGAAGAAGTGAAGCGAGTAGCGAGTAGCGAGTAGCGAGTAGCGAAAAGGGGTTGCCCGGATCAGTCTCCCGGCAACCCCTTCTTCTATTCGCTATTCGCTATTCGCTCACTTGGTCCCGTACATCCGGTCGCCGGCATCGCCCAGACCCGGGATGATGTAGCCCTTCTCGTTGAGATGGCTGTCGATGGCGGCGGTGAAGATCGCCACATCAGGGTGGGCGGTCGAGAATTTTTCGATGCCCTCGGGCGCAGCCAGCAGGCAGAGGAAGCGGATATTGTTCGCGCCGCGTTCCTTGAGCTTGTCGATGGCGGCGATCGAGGAATTGGCGGTCGCCAGCATCGGATCGACGACGATGATCAGCCGGTTGTCGAGCTCGGACGGCGCTTTGAAATAATATTCGACCGGCTGCAGCGTCTCGTGGTCGCGGTAGATGCCGATATGGGCGACGCGGGCGGCCGGGACGAGGTCGAGCATGCCATCGAGCAGGCCGTTGCCGGCACGCAGGATCGAAGCGAAAACCAGCTTCTTGCCCTTGATCGTGGGGGCATCCATCCTGGTCATCGGCGTTTCGATCTCGATCATCTCGAGTTCGAGGTCGCGGGTCACCTCGTAGCACATCAGGTGCGCGATCTCGCGCAGGAGCCGCCGGAACCCCGCGATCGAGGTATCCTTGTCGCGCATGATGGTGAGCTTGTGCTGCACCATCGGGTGGTCGATCACCGTTACGCCGCGCATGGAAACCTCGAAGGGCTAGAGGAAGGATTTGCCGTGGGGGCCGGGCGCGAGGCCGAGCCAGCGGGCGATACTCTCTCCTATATCCGCAAAGGTCGGCCGGATGCCAATGCTTCCGGGCGTGAGGGCTGGGGAAAAGGCCATGATCGGGGTCTGTTCGCGGGTGTGATCGGAGCCGCGCCAGGTCGGATCGTTGCCGTGATCGGCGGTGAGAACGACCAGATCATCGGGACGCAATGCCGCGATCAGCTCAGGCAAGCGCGCATCGAAGGCCTCGAGCGCCTGGGCATAACCGGGAACGTCGCGGCGATGGCCGAAATCCTGATCGAAATCGACGAAGTTGGTCATGATGAAGGCGCCGTCGGCGGCCATTTCCATCGCCTCGAGGGTGCGATCGAACAGCGCCATGTTGCCGGTGGCCTTGATCTTGTGGGTGACGCCGTGGCCGGCATAGATGTCGGAGATCTTGCCGATGGCGTAAACCTGCCGCCCCGCCTCTTTGGCCCGATCGAGCAAGGTTGGCTCGGGTGGGGCGATGGCGAAGTCGCGGCGGTTGCCGGTGCGCTTGAAACTATCGGCCGTCTCGCCGACGAATGGGCGGGCGATGACGCGGCCGATATTGAGCGGCGCGGTGAGCGCAAAGGCGGTTTCGCAGAGCTGGTAGAGCCGATCGAGGCCGAAGTGCTGTTCGTGCGCGGCAATCTGGAAGACGCTGTCGATCGAGGTGTAGCAGATCGGCTTGCCGGTCCTGATCGACTCCTCGCCGAGTTCGGCAATGATTGCGGTACCCGAGGCGTGCTTGTTGCCGAGGATGCCGGGAATGCCGGACTTCTCGATCAGCTGGGCGATGAGCTCGGGCGGAAAGGTTGGCTCTTCGAGCGGGAAATAGCCCCAGTCGAAGGGCACCGGCACGCCGGCAATTTCCCAATGGCCGGACGGGGTATCCTTACCCTTTGAGACCTCGCGGCCGACGCCCCAGCGTCCGCCCTTGGGTTGGTCGGTGAGGCCGCGCGGAATCTTGCCGGTGGAGAGCTTGGCCGCTGCTCCGAGGCCAAGCGCATCGAGGTTCGGAAGTGAAAGCTGATAGTTGGCGGCGATGTGGCCGAGCGTGTCGGATCCGACGTCGCCGTAGTCGGCCGCGTCCGGAGCGCCGCCGATGCCGAAGCTGTCGAGAATGCAGAGGATAGCGCGGGGCAAGGTTCAGGCCTCCGTAGGCGGGACATAGCCGGCGATCAGCGGGTGATCAGGCGCCGGGCCGTCGGTGATGGTGTAAGCAGTAAGCAGCCGTTGCGTCACTTCCGCCGCGGCTCCGTCGGTGCGAGCATGGATGCGGCACAGCACGGTCCCGGCGTCGACATTTGCGCCGAGACCGAGGAAGCGATCGAACCCGACGGCAAAGTCGATGCTGTCGGTGGGGAGGCGCCGACCACCACCAAGCGCGACGACGCCCATGCCGACGCCACGCGTATTAATTGCCGTGATGGTGCCGGCAACGGGCGCGGGGATATCGCGGACGATGGGAGGCGCGGACAGATGCGTATCCATCCGCTCGACGAAATCCGCGGGCCCTCCGAGCAGGGCCACCATCCTCGCGAAATGCTCGGTCGCCTTGCCGCTCGCAAGGGCAGCTTCGACGGCCGCTGCGGCATCGCCTTCGTAGCCACTGAGCTCCAGAGCTGCAGCGCAGAGATCGAGCGTCACTTCGCGGAGGCGCGGATCCTGATGCTTGCCGGTGAGGAAGTCGACGGCGTTGCGCACTTCGAGGGCGTTACCGGCGGCTGAGGCCAGCGGCTCGTTCATGTCGGTGATCAGCGCGGCGGTACGCAGCCCGGCGCCGTTGGCCACCGAGACGAGGCTTTCGGCCAGGGCGCGGGATTTCTCCAGGGTCGGCATGAAGGCGCCGGAGCCGGTTTTCACGTCGAGGATCAGGGCGCCAAGGCCGGCGGCGAGTTTCTTCGAAAGGATCGAAGCGGTGATCAGCGGAATGGATTCGACCGTGCCGGTGACATCGCGGATGGCGTAGAGCACCTTGTCGGCGGGAGCCAGATCGGCAGTCTGGCCGATAATGGCGCAACCAGCCTCGCGCACCACCTTGCGAAACAGCGCGTTATCCGGGCTGGTGCTGTAGCCGGGGATGGCGTCGAACTTGTCGAGCGTGCCGCCAGTGTGGCCGAGGCCGCGGCCGGAGATCATCGGCACGTAGACGCCGCAGGCAGCCAGGATCGGGGCCAGCATCAGCGAGGTGTTGTCCCCTACCCCGCCGGTCGAGTGTTTGTCGGCCACCGGGCCATCGAGATCGGACCAATCGAGCACGGTGCCGGAGTCCCGCATCGCTTCGGTGAGAGCAACGCGCTCGGGGGTCGACATATCGCGGAAGTAGACCGCCATGGCGAAAGCGGCCGCCTGAGCCTGGCTGACGGAGCCGTCGGTCAGCCCGCCGATGAAGCTGGAGATTTCGCCTGGTGTGAGGGCGAGGCCGTCGCGCTTGCGGATGATGGTTTCTTGCGGGAGCAGGGTCATGCCGGTGTTTTGCGCTGACCGCCGGGCGAAGGCAAGATGAGGCGGCAGCCCAGATACCGATCCGCCCGCGGCCTCGGCACGGCTGCGCCCGCAATGTCGAAATAACAATCGGCGTCGACTGCGGCTTTACTTCGGCGCGGGAACTAAGTGTTCGCTCCCACCAGCGATCCTGGGCTCAAAAGATCGCGTTCATTAAAGACTCGATGACACTTGCTCTTGCCGCTCCTCGCAAGCTGATGTTCACATGCGAAGCAGGCGACGGCGCATGCTCGGTATCACCTGCCGGCTGCCGCGCCTGGAGGATTGCTCTTGCTTCGCCATCTTGGTTTCGGACTGGCCGCCCTCGTTGTCGCCGCAACCGGCGCGATTGCCGCCGAGCGCGAGCCGCTGCCGCCGGCGCAGCTGCAGAAGGCGCTCGATACGCTCGCCGCAGAGGCGAAACAGGCGATTGCCGACGACCGGACGCCCGGCATCGCCATCGCGGTCGTCCATGGTGACGCGGTAATCTTCGCCGAAGGGTTCGGGGTCCGCAACGTCGAGACCGGCGAACCGGTCGACCCGGACACCGTATTTCAGCTTGCTTCCGTCTCGAAGCCGATCGGCTCGACGGTGATCTCGGGCCTCATCGGCGACGGTAAGCTCAGCTGGGATACGCGGCTGATGGACCTGACGCCCGGTTTCGCCATGCAGGAGCCGTGGGTGACCAGCCAGGTGACGCTCCGCGACCTCTACGCCCATCGCTCGGGGCTGCCCGACCATGCCGGCGACCTGCTCGAAGACTATGGCTACGATCGCGAGGCGGTGTTGCACCGGCTGCGCTTCCAGCCGCCGCTGACCAGTTTCCGCTCCGGCTACGCCTACACCAATTTCGGCATCACGGCCGCGGCCGTGGCGGCGGCGTCGACAACCGGCGTGGATTGGGAAACGCTGTCTGAGGAGCGGCTCTACGCGCCGCTGGACATGGCGTCGACCAGCTCGCGCTATGCCGATTTCATTGATGAGGCCAACCGGGCCTCCGGCCATGTCCGGGTCGACGGCAAATGGGCCTTTGTCGAGCAGCGGCAACCCGATGCACAATCGCCGGCCGGTGGCGTCTCCTCATCGGTGAACGACCTGACCAGGTGGGTGCGGCTGCTGGTGAACCACGGTATGTTCGAGGGCAAGCAGGTGATCGCCGCGGCGCCGCTCGACGAAGCGCACCTGCCGGCGATGATCACCGGCTACGCCCCCAACGGGGCGCCATCGTTCTACGGGCTGGGCTGGAACGTCGGCTATGGCGGCGACGCGCGGCACTCGATCTCGCACTCGGGCGCCTTCGCCATGGGCGCTGGAACCACGGTCAACATCTCGCTCGACGACAAGCTGGGGGTGATCGTCCTGACCAACGGGGCGCCGGTGGGTGTATCGGAGGCGCTGGCCAACGCCTTCATGGACAACGCCATCCTCGGCGCGCCGCGCTACCCGTGGCAGGAGGTGTTCACCGGCATTTTCGCGCAGATGGCGGCAGACGGAATCTCGCACAATTTCGATACCCCACCGGCCGACGCTGGTCCCGCAGCCGCCGACGCGGCCTATGCCGGGAGCTTCACCAACGACTTCTATGGTCCGATCGAGGTGGTTGCCGCCGCCGACGGGCTCGACCTGCTGATCGGACCGAACCGACGCTCGTTCCGGCTCACGCATTTCGATCGCGACACGTTCACCTTCGAAACCATCGGCGAGAATGCTTCCGGCCTGAGCGGCGTGAGCTTCGCGCTCGATGGCGCGGGCAAGGCCCGCTCGGTGTGGATCGAAGCGTTCGACAAGTCCGGGCTCGGCACTTTCGCCCGGACGCCCTGAAGCGCTAGCGGGTGAGGCCCTTGTGGTACTGCACCGGCGTGGCGCCCAGCACGGTACGGAAGTCGGTGATGAAATGCTGCTGGCTGCTGTAGCCGAGGTCGTAGGCGATGCCGACCCAATCGGGCTCGTCGCTGGCACGGATTTCTGCAGCAGCGGCAAGTAGGCGCTTGCGCTGCAGCAGCCACTTTAGGCCGATACCCAGGTAATCGCGAAACGCCTGCTGCAACCAGCGCTCGCTGCGCCCGAAAGCCTCGCCGACCGCGGCGACGGTGGTCAGGTCCTCCTGAGTTTCGACCGCCGTGATGATGGCGTTGATCTCCTCGAGCGTGCCATCCGCCACCGGTGAGGCGGCGCGAATGCGCTCCAGCAGTGTCGCGATCACCGCGTCGTCGTCGTGGCTGAGAATCGCGGCGATACCTCTTGCGTCGGCCCACGGAAACACCGCCGTCAGCGGTACCATCTTGTCCTGCAGGTCAGCCATTTCGCCGGCCCAGAAGGCGTGGAAGGCGCCGGGGCGAAAGCGCACGCCGATGATCCGGCCACTGCCGGCGGCCGAGTAGGTGCGCTTGCCGCGGAAGGTGCCTTGGATGCCAGAGTCCTGTTCCGACAGAAAGATATCGACATAGGGTCGATGCATCACCTGGTCGGACTCGTAGGGCCCCAGCGAGCTGTCCCAGCGGATGACCCAGAAATGCTCGATGAAGCGCTCGAGATCGGCCGGCGGCGGCACGGTATAGAACTGCACGTGACGGTCGAAACCCAGCGGATCGAGCCGGCCGCGCGCCTCATAGGGCTTGCGTGGCTCCCCGGGCTCGCGTGGCTCCGGCGGCGCGCCGGCCTCTGCGGGTTTCTGAAATACAGGGGTCGGAGCATCGGTCATTGTCTGGGCATCAGCTCAACGATGAAAGGAAATTCCAAATGAACAACAAGCACTTCCTGCGCGGCATGGCTACCGTCAGCTTCTTCGCCGACGACCTCGTCGCGGCGCGCGACTGGTACGCCGAGCTGTTCGGCGTCGAAGCCTACTTCCAGATGCCGAGCCGCGAAAAGCCGGCCTATGTCGAGTTCCGCATCGGCGACACCGAGGACGAGTTCGGGATCATCGACCGCCGCTATGCGCCCGAGGCGATGCAGCCCGGGCCCGGTGGCGCGGTCCTGTTCTGGCATGTCGACGACATCGAGGCGGCATTCGCCCGGCTGAAGGAGCTGGGGGCAAAGGAATACGAGGCGATCACCAAGCGCGGCGAGACCGGCTTCGTCACCGCATCGGTGGTCGACCCGTTCGGTAACGTGCTGGGGATCATGTACAACCCCCACTATGTGGAAATGCTCGCTGCCCGCGCCGTCTGAACGCGGGTCGCGCGGATCCGGAGACCGCCTGCTCGCTACGGCGCAGGCGGTCACCCGTCGCAAGGCGTCAACGCGTCGTTCACGCCGGGCGGGTTACGGTGCGTCCCGCCCCGTGAGGTGGCAACGGTAGACCGCCATGCTCGAGCCCCACGCGATTGAGACCGATATCGATAAGCCGGTGACCGAGGTCTACCGGTTCCTCGCTTCGCCATGGAACTACCCGCGCTGGGCCGCGATCAACGCCGCGACCTTCCGGCAGATCGGGCCGCTCGAATGGGCCGGCGATACCGAGTTCGGGCCGCGCATCGTCAGGTTCAGCCCACCCAATGGCGAAGGCATCCTCGACCACGCAGTGTACAAGGCAGGCGAGGACCCGGTGATGATGCCGTTGCGAGTCAGGGCCAATGGCAACCGGACGCTGGTAACCTTCATCTTTTACCGGCGAGAGGGCATGGACGACGAGCAGCTGGCCTCGGCGCTCGAATGGATTCGGGCCGATTTCACGGCATTGAAATCGCTGCTCGAGGTCTGAGGCGGAGCGGGATGGCAGCGGCAATGGGAGGCGACGCTAACTGCCGTCGCCGGTGCGGGCGGCGAGATCCTTGAGGCCGGTGCGCTGTTTTCGCAGTCGGGGCCTCCCTCCCCCTTTTGAGGGGGAGGGGTCGGGGGTGGGGGTCAGTGGGGGCACTTCGGCCAGGGCTTGGGCAATGACCTCGTATACCCCTTCGGCATTGTCCATGATTTCGTTGTTCCACAGCCGCAGAACGCGGAAGCCACGAGAGCGAAGGAAGGCATCGCGTTCGCGGTCGTAAGCGACTTGAGATGCGTGTGTCTCACCGTCGGCTTCAATGATCAGCTTGCCGTGAATGCAGGCGAAGTCGGCGTAGTACGAGCCGATTGGGTATTGGCGGCGGAAGTGATAGCCGCGCTCACGGAAGCTGTGGAGGAGGGCCCAGAGGCGGCGCTCGGGAGTGGTGGGATCGTGGCGAAGTTGGCGGGCCCGGTCGGTGCTCATCACAACATGCGGCGCTAGCCGACCCCCACCCCTGTCCCCTCCCCCTAAGAATGGGGAGGGAGACCCTCACACCGCGACCGGGTGAGGGTCGCAACTGGTCCCCTACGCCCCGTAAGGAATCCAGACGTTCTTCACCTGCGTCGCCCGCCTGAGGAAATAATCCCCCTCGAACTTCGCCTTGTCGCTCAGGTCGTAGTAGAGGCCTCGGCTGGTCCAGGTCTGCTTGACGTTGCCGGCCGAGGCCTTCTCCACCATCGTGGAAGTTTCGGCGTCGCCGGCGAACCAGATGGCGTCGATGCCGTCGTGCTCGGCCAGGGTCTTGGCCAGCACCTTGCTCTCCCCGGTGACGATGTTGAGGACGCCCGACGGGACATCCGAAGTTTCGAGCACCTGGTAGAAGTCGGTCATCGACAGCGGCGACTTCTCGCTGGGCACCAGCACCACGGTGTTGCCCACGGCGAGGGCCGGGGCGACGAGCGCGATGGAGCCGAGCAGCGGACGCGACGGCGGGGCGAGGATGGCGATCGCGCCGAGCGCCTCGACCATGGCAGTCGCCACCATGCGCTGCGGCGGGTTGTGGATCGCGCCATCGTATTTGTCGGCCCAACCGGCGAAGGCGAAGAGGCGCTCGACGCTGGCGGCGACTTCGGCGGCACCGTCTTCGCCGGTCTGCGCCTTGATGCGGGCGGCGAATTCGTCGGCGCGGTATTCGAGGTTCTCGGCGAGGAAATAGAGGATCTGCGCCCGGTTGTGGGCGGAGGTGGTGGCCCAGCCGAGTGCGGCGCGAGCCGCTTCGACGGCGTTGCGGATATCCTTGCGGTTGCCGTCGCCGACCTCGCCGACCAGTGCGCCGGATGGGCCATGGACCGGGCGCGAGTAGCCGCTGTCGGGCCGCGCCTGCTTGCCGCCGATGTACATCTTGGCGGTCTGGTCGATGCCGGTTTCGTCATCGAGCGGGTTGGCCGACTTGCCGGCCTTGGGCGCTGCGGCCACGAAGGGCTTCAGGTCCTTCTCCCACTTCGGCTTCAGATAACTCGCCATGCCTTCCTTGCCGCCTTCGCGACCGAAGCCACTCTCCTTGTAACCGCCGAAGCCGACTGCGGCGTCGAAGTTGTTGGTGGAGTTGATCCACACCACCCCGGCTTTCAATTTGGGCGCGATATCGAGGGCGAGGTTGACGTTCTCGGTCCAGATCGTCGCGGCAAGGCCGTAGCGGGTGTTGTTGGCGAGGGCCACCGCTTCCTCGGGGGTGCGGAAGCTCATCTCGACCAGCACCGGCCCGAAAATCTCTTCGTTGGCGACCGTGTTGGCGGTCGACACATTGGTGATCAGCGTCGGCTTGATGAAGCAGCCACCGCCCGGCACATCGATATCGGGCTCATAGAGCTGGCCGCCTTCGGCAACACCCTTTTTCACGAGATCGCGGACTCGCTCGACCTGCACCGGGGCGACGAGGGCGCCGATGTCGACGGCCTTGTCGAGCGGATCGCCGACCCGCAGCGTCGACATGCGCTTCTTCAGCTTTTCGAGGAAGCGCTCTTCGATCGATTCCTGCACCAGCAGGCGCGAACCGGCACAGCAGACCTGGCCCTGGTTGAACCAGATGGCATCGACGAGGCCTTCGATGGCGCTGTCGATATCGGCGTCATCGAAGACGATGTAAGGCGACTTGCCGCCGAGCTCGAGGCTCAGCCCCTTGCCGGTGCCGGCGGTAGCGCGGCGAATGATCTTTCCCACCTCGGTCGAGCCGGTGAAGGCGATCTTGTCGATATCGGGGTGGCTGGTGATGGCGGCGCCGGTATCGCCCTCGCCGGTGACGATGTTAACGACGCCCTTGGGGAGCTTGGCCTTCTCGCAGATTTCGGCGAACAGCAGCGCCGTGAGCGAGGTGAATTCGGCCGGCTTCAGCACCACGGTGTTGCCGGCAGCCAGCGCCGGGGCGATCTTCCAGGCCAGCATCAGCAGCGGAAAGTTCCACGGGATGATCTGGCCGCAGACGCCATAGGGCACGCGATCGGGGAACTCGCGCTCGAGGTGCTGGGCCCAACCGGCGTGATGATAGAAATGCCGCGCCACCAGCGGGATATCGACGTCGCGGCTCTCGCGGATCGGCTTGCCGTTGTCCATGGTCTCGAGCACGGCGAACAGGCGGGAATGCTTCTGGATCAGCCGGGCGATGGCATAGAGATATTTGCCGCGCTGGTAGCCGGAGAGCGCCGACCACGGCTTGAAGGCGGCGCGGGCGGCCTTCACAGCGGCGTTCACATCGTCGGCAGTGCCGTCGGTGACCTGCGCGAGGACCTTACCGTTGGCCGGGTTTTCGCTCGCAAAGGTCTTGCCGGGCTTGGTCCATTTGCCATCGATGAAATGGCCGAACGTGTTGTCGTGCGCGGAAAGCCAGGCAAGCGCGACATCGGCGGACTCGGGGGCCGGGCCGTAATCGAGGGAGGTGAAGATGTCGGCGATTTTGTTCATTGGGTCCTCCTTCGATGGATCGGGGCTGGTCCCCTCACCCGTCCCGGCTTCGCCGGTCCACCCTCTCCCCGACGGGGAGAAGAATACCCGACTGCGCAATCGGCATTCTGTTCTTCTCCCCGTCGGGGAGAAGGTGGCGCGCAGCGCCGGATGAGGGGCGCGTGCCCTCAGACCATCGGCATCCGGTAGTCGGCGGCGTAGTGGCCGGTGAGCGTGTGCTCCAGCTGGCGTTCGATGTCAGTAAGCAGCGAGCTGGCACCAAACCTGAACAGGTGCGGCTGCAGCCAATGGGTGCCGAGCTCTTCCTTGATCAGCGCCATGTAGTCGAGCGACAACTTGGCCGTGGCGATGCCGCCGGCCGGCTTGTAGCCGATCTCGATCCCGGTTTCCTCGTGGAACCAGCGGATCATCCGCACCATCGACAGCGAGGTCTGGAGGTTGGCGTTGACCTTTTCCTTGCCGGTCGAAGTCTTGATGAAATCGGCGCCGGCCAGCATGCAGACCAGCGAGGCCTTGGCCACATTGGTCTGCGTTGCCAGCTCGCCGGTGCCGAGGATGGTCTTGATATGCGCGTCGCCACAGGCTTTCCGCATGGCTTTGACTTCGTCGTAGAGCGCCTGCCAGTCGCCGCGCAACACCATGCCGCGCTCGATGACGATGTCGATCTCGTTGGCGCCGTCGGCGACCGACGCTTCGATCTCGGCGAGGCGGGTCGAGAGCGGCGCGAGCCCATGCGGGAACGCGGTGCTCACTGCCGCAACGTTGATGCCGGTGCCCTTGAGCGCCTCGACCGCAGTCTTGACGAAGGAGTGGTAGACACAGACGGCAGCAGGCTTCACCTCGAGGTCGGCGACGCCGAGGCCGTCGATGATGTCCTGCCGCACCGGGTGGCGAGCCTTGGCGCAGAGACGCTCGACACGGCCCGGGGTGTCGTCGGAGTTGAGCGTCGTCAGGTCCATCAGGGTGATGGCCTTGAGCAGCCAGGCGGCCTGGAAATCCTTCTTCACCGTACGGCGCGCCGGCAGCGTCGCGGCGCGACGCTCGAGCGCCGAGCGGTTCATGCGGACGCGTTCGACCCAATCGAGATCGAGCGGGAAGCCGGGATTGCGCCGATGCGAGGCTGCGGCCTCGACGGGCTTCTTCTTTGCAAGCTTGGGCTCGGCCGGTTGATCGACGACGCGAAGTTCCATGGTGGCCTCCTTGCCTGAAACGGATCTTACGCCCGTTTTGCGGCAGATTTCATGCGGGGCATTATCGGCCCAAAAACTCGGGTCCGAAAGAGTGCGGCAGCAGCTGCGCGATGGTCTGCTCGAGCGGCGTGCCGTCAATGCCGTGCGAGACGACCACCACATCCTGGTCGGCGAACTCGCGGATGCGCTGGCGGCAGCCGCCGCATGGGGTGACCGGGGTTACGCCCGGGCCGGTGGTATAGACGCGGCGGATGCGCTTGCCGCCGCCGGCCAGCATCGCGGCAATGGCCGAGGGCTCGGCGCAATTGCCGACCGGATAGGCAGCGTTCTCGACATTGCACCCAACATAGATCTTGCCGTCATCGGCGAGGATGGCGGTGCCGACCTGGAAGTTCGAATAGGGCGCATAGGCCTTGGCGCGAACGGCTTCGGCGGCGGCGAGGAGTTGCGGGTCAAGCGGATGGGGCATGGCAAATCCCTAGGAAGGCCCCCTCACCCGCCGCTGCGCGGCGACCTCTCCCCCCAGGGAGAGGTGGGGTTGCGGCACGATCTCGCCCCACCGTCACCTCTCCCTTGGGGGAGAGGTCGGCCCGCAGGGCCGGGTGAGGGGGCCTTTCGGAGAACGACAGACTGAGGCGCACCTAGCGTTCCTTGGTGTAGGCGACGCCACCGGCCTTGGGGCCGACGGCCTTGCCGATGAAGCCGGCGAGCAGGATCACCGTCAGCAGGTAGGGCAGCGCCTGGATGGCCTGCACCGGCACGCCGACGCCGAAGATTTCAGCGCCCTGCAGGCGGATCTGCAGCGCATCGAGGAAGCCGAACAAGAGGCAGGTGAACATCGCCGGCACCGGCTTCCACTTGGCAAAGATCAGCGCCGCAAGTGCGATGAAGCCCTTGCCGGCGGTCATGTTGTTGCCGAAGCCGGAGCCCTGGGCGATCGAGAAGAAGGCCCCGGCAAGGCCGCAGAGCAACCCGGTGATCAGCACCGCCTGGTAGCGCAGCTTGGTGACCGAGATGCCGGCGGTGTCGACCGCTTTGGGGTTCTCGCCAACTGCGCGTAGGCGCAGGCCGAAGCGGGTGCGGAAGAGCACGAACCAGGTGATCGGCACGGCAAGGAAGGCGATGTAGACGAGCAGGTTATGGCCGGAGATCAGGTCGTGGTAGATCGGGCCAAGCACGGGAATACCCTGCAATTCGTCGGCGAACGGCAGCGTGATGTCCGTGAAGCGTTCTCCCGCCTTGAGCTGCGGGGTGCGCCCGCCCTGCCCGAACCACTGGATGCCGAGGAAGGTGGTTAGGCCGGCGGCCAGCATGTTGATGGCGACACCGGCGATCAGCTGGTTGCCCTTGAGGGTGATGGCGGCAGCGCCCTGCAGGCCCGCCGTGGTGATAGAGACGGCAAGGCCGGCGAGCAGCCCGAGCCAGACATTGGCGGTGACCGCTGCGACTGCGGCCGCAGCGAAAGCCGAGGCCAGCATCTTGCCTTCGAGACCGATATCGAACACCCCGGCGCGTTCGGAATAGAGCCCGGCCAGACAGGCGAGCAGCAGCGGCGTCGACAGGCGGAGCGTTGCGTCGAGGGTGGAGAGGAGGAGACCGAGATCCATGGCTCAGCTCCCCGACTTGACGCTGTTGGCTTCGATGGAGGCGGCCTTCTGCTTTGGCGAGAGCGTCATGAAAATGCGCTGCAGGCCGGGGCGGAACAGCCCTTCCATGGCGCCGGTGAACAGGATGACCAGCGCCTGGATGACGACGACCATTTCCTTGCTCAACCCCGGGATGACGTATTGCAGCTCGTTGCCGCCCTGGTAGAGCGCGCCGAACAGCACGGCGGCGAGGAGAATGCCGATCGGATGGTTGCGGCCCATCAGCGCCACGGCGATACCGACGAAACCGGCATCTGCGACATAGTCGAGCACCAGCCGATACTGCACGCCCACCACCTGATTGACCGCCACCATGCCGGCGAGCGCGCCGGACATGGTCATGACGATCATGATGATGCGGCTGTTGGACATGCCGGCATAGCGGGTGGCCGTCGGGTTCTGGCCCAGCGCCCGCATGGCGAAGCCGAAGCGGGTGTGCCAGATCAGGATGTAGGCGCCGACGAGGCAAATCAGCGCCAGCACCAGCGTGAAGTTGACGTCGGTATTCTTGAACCACGGGATGAAGGCGCCGAGCTTGGGCATGCGGCCTTCGGGGGCGATCATGGCGGATTCCGGCGCGAGGATGCCAGCCGGCTTCAAGACGTTCACCACCATGTAGACCATGATCGCCGCGGCGATGAAGTTGAACATGATGGTGGTGATGACGACGTGCGAGCCGCGCTTGGCCTGCAGCCAGCCGGGGATGAAGCCCCAGAGCCCGCCCACCGCCGCGCCGGCGACGATGGCGATGGGGAAGGTGATCCACCAGGGCAGGAACTGCAGCGGCAAGGCCACGGCGATGACGCCGAGGCCGGCGATATAGGCCTGGCCATTGCCGCCGATATTGAACAGCCCGGCATGCGCGGCCACCGCCACGGCGAGGCCGGTGAACATGAAATTGGTCGAGTAGTAGAGCGTGTAGCCGAAATTGTAGCCGTTGCCGAAGGCGCCGGTGACGATGGCGTTGAGCGCCGCCAGCGGATCCTGGCCGATGGCGAGGACGACGAGGCCGGAAACGATGAAGGCGAGCGCCAGGTTGAGGATCGGCAACAGGACCACATCGGCCCAGCGCGGCAGCGGTTTTAGGATGACGCTACTCATGAGCTTTGTCCTTCGGCCGCGACGCGCACCTGGGGCGCAGCTACCTTCTTGTCCGTAACACCAGCCATCATCAGGCCGAGCTCGCCTTCGGTGGCGGTGGCGGGATCGGCTTCGCCGACGATGTGGCCGTCGAACATCACCAGGATGCGGTCGGCCAGCGAGCGGATTTCGTCGAGCTCGACCGAGACGACGAGGATCGCCTTGCCGGCATCACGCATCTTGATGATCTGGTTATGGATGAACTCGATAGCGCCGATATCGACGCCACGGGTCGGCTGGCCGACGATCAAGACGTCGGGATTACGCTCCATCTCGCGCGCCAGGACGATCTTCTGCTGGTTGCCGCCTGAGAAATTGGCGGTTTTCAGCCGCTCGTTGGCCGGGCGGATGTCGAACTTCTTGATGCGCTCGCGGGCCTGAGCCTGGGCTGCGGCGATATCGAGGATGACGCCCTTGCCATAGGCCGGGTCATCCTCGTAGCCGAGCATGGCGTTTTCCCACTCCTCGAAGGCCGTGATCAGCCCCATGCGCTGGCGATCTTCGGGCACGTGGGCGAGACCAGCCTGGCGGGCGCGATGCGCGCCATCGTCGCCTTCGAGCGACAGCGGCGTGCCCTTCAGGCGGACGATGCCGCTCGCCTGATCGCGCATGCCGGAAACCGATTCGAGCAGTTCGGACTGTCCGTTGCCGGCGACGCCGGCGATGCCGACGATCTCGCCGGCGCGCACGGTGAAGCTGACATCCTTGACGCGCGTGACACCGAGGTCGTCCTTGACCACCAGGTTTTCGACCGAGAGGAAAGTATCACCCGGCTTGGCGGGGGTCTTTTCCACGCGCAGCAGCACGCGGCGACCGACCATCAGCTCGGCCAGCTGCTCGGGGTTGGTCTCGGAGGTCTTGAGCGTATCCACCATGGCGCCCTGGCGCATCACCGATACGTAGTCGGTAATGGCCATGATCTCGCGCAGCTTGTGGGTAATGAGGATGATGGTCTTGCCCTGGTCGCGCAGGGTACGGAGCACGCGGAACAGGTCGTCCGCCTCGGCCGGGGTGAGGACGCCGGTGGGCTCGTCGAGGATCAGCACATCGGCGCCACGATACAGAGCCTTGAGGATTTCGACGCGCTGCTGGGTGCCGACCGAAACGTCCTCGATGATCGCATCGGGGTTGACGTCGAGCCGGTACTCCTTGGCGAGGCGGGTCAGTTCCTTGCGCGCGCGATCGAGGCTCGGGCCCAGCAGCGCACTGTCCTCGGCGCCGAGCACGACGTTTTCGAGGATGGAGAAGTTATCCACCAGCATGAAGTGCTGGTGCACCATGCCGATCCCCAGCGCCAGCGCGTGGCGGCTGTCGGTGATGGCATGCGGGGTGCCGTTGACGCGGATCTCGCCGCTATCGGCAGTGTAAAAGCCGTAGAGGATGGACATCAGCGTCGACTTGCCGGCGCCGTTCTCGCCGACGATGCCATGCACCGAGCCGCGGCGGACCTTGAGGTCGATATCCTTGTTGGCATGCACGGCGCCGAAGCGCTTGTTGATGCCGATCAGCTCGATGGCCAGGTCGGATCCGGTCAAGTCGGATGCAGCGGCCCCTTGGGACCGCTGCTGAGTATCGCCGTTCTGCACGGGTTCGGTCACGCGAGGGGACCTTACGGGCAGGTGTTGTCGGCGGTGTAGTCGTGGACGGTGATCGCGCCCGACTGGATGTCAGCCGAGAACTTGTCGACCGCCGTCTTGATGTCGTCGGTGATCAGCGCCTTGTTGTTGTCGTCGAGGGCATAGCCCACGCCGCTTTCCTTGAGGCCAAGCACGGTAATGCCGGGCTTGAAGGTGGCGTCGTCGCCGGCTTCCTTCATCGCGGTGGTGACGGCGACATCGACGCGCTTCAGCATCGAGGTCAGCACCGAGCCGGGATGCAGGTAGTTCTGGTTGCTGTCGACGCCGATCGAGAACTTGCCCGCATCGGCAGCGGCCTGCAGCACGCCGAGGCCCGAGCCGCCGGCGGCGGCGAACACCACGTCGGCGCCGGCATCGAACTGCGCCTTGGTCAGTTCACCCGCGGTGACCGGATCGTTCCAGGCGGCCGGGGTAGTGCCGGTGTAGTTCTCGATGACCTTGATGTCGGCCTTGGCGGCTTTGGCGCCCTGCTGGTAGCCGCAGTAGAACTTGTGGATGATCGGCACGTCCATGCCGCCCACGAAGCCCACGGTGCCGGTCTGCGACTTCAGCGCCGCAATGGCGCCGACGAGGAACGAGCCGGTATGTTCGTCGAAGATGATCGACTGCACGTTCGGCGCATCGACGACCGCATCGATCACCACGAAGTTGGTGTCCGGGAACTCGGCGGCGACGGTGGTGAGCGCGGTACCCCAGGAGAAGCCGGCCATCACGATCGGGTTGGCGCCCTGGGAAGCGAAGCGGCGGAGGGCCTGCTCGCGCTGGGCGTCGTTCTGCAGTTCAAGGTCGATGTAGCTGCCGCCCGATTCCTTCTTCCAGGCCTCGGCGCCGTTATAGGCCGCCTCGTTGAAGGATTTGTCGAACTTGCCGCCCAGATCGTAGATGACGGCGGGGTCGGCGAGCGCAGCACCGGCGGCGAGCACCGACAGCGCCACGCCAGCCGCGAGCGCAGAAATGCGCTTCGAAAAATAGTTCATGGATCAGTCTCCCTGTATCGCGTCCGGCAACGGCACATGCCGCCCTGACAGCCCGGCGCGTTGAGAGGAATACAATCCTGCAAACCGGCGCTCTGCAAGAGGGAGCTGCGCAAATTTTGACCAAGTGGGCAAAATTCGTGCGGAGAAGGTTTATGCCGGCGGCTAGCACCAACACGCCCTGCCCGACCACGCCGGCGGACAAGCCGAACGGCTTGAGCGGGCGGACCGGAGGGAACGGTTGCTCGATGCCCCGATGTCGCCCACCCGCCGTCGCGGCCGCGCGGGCGACTATTGACAGGCAAATGTAACCGGTTACATTGCGCTCAACTCCGCAGTGCGGAGGGGTGAAGCCCTGCATTTCGGCGGGGCACCCAAGGGAGGCTACAAGTGAAGAAAGTTCTCGTCCTCGCGGCGGCAGCTGTCGCGCTCATGAGCGGCACGGCACTGGCTGAAACCTACAAGATCGGCCTGTCGAATGGCTGGGTCGGCTCCGAATGGCGCACCCAGATGATCGAAGAGGCCCAGGCGGCCGCGGCGGCCTGGAAGGACAAGGGCGTCGAGGTCGAACTGGTCATCCAGAGCTCGGACGTCGACGTGCAGGGCCAGATCGGCGCCGTGCGCAACATGATCAATGAAGGCGTCAACGCCATCATCATCAACCCCAACAGCCCGACGGCGTTCGATCCGATCTTCGCCCAGGCCAAGGAAGCCAACATTCTCGTTGTCGCCACCGACGCCGAAGTATCGTCGCCGGACGCCATCTATGTCGGCATCGACCAGACCGATTACGGCCGCAAGGGCTGCGCCTGGCTGGCCGAGACGCTTGGCGGCAAGGGCAACGTGGTGACCATCAACGGCGTTGCCGGCCACCCGGCCAACGAGATGCGCGCCACCGGCTGCAACGAAGCGCTGGCCGCCCACGCCGACATCAAGATCGTCAACGCCGCCAACGCCAATTGGGATCAGGCCCAGGGTCAGCAGACCATGCAGAACCTGCTCGCCACCTACCCCGACCTCAACGGCGTCTACGTGCAGGACGGCATGGCCGCCGGCGCCTGGCGCGCCATTGAAGCGGCCGGCAAGACCGCGTCGATCGCCGCCACCGGCGAAGTGCGCAAGGACTTCCTCGACCTGTGGTCGGCCGGCAAGTACAACTCCGCCGCTTCGGTGAACCCCCCGGGCGTGATGGCTTCGGCCCTCAACGTCGCCGTGCTCAAGCTGCAGGGCAAGGAGTTCAAGGACGGCATCTTCGGCGGTGTCTACGGCAACGCCATCTTCCTCGACATCCCCTTCATCGACAACTCGAACCTTGCCGACGCGGTCAAGGCCGCCGACGGCAAGCCGGGCCATTGGTCGGTGACGCAGCAGCTGTCGGTCGAAGACGCCCAGTCGCGCTTCTTCAAGTAAGCCCGTGATCAGACCGGGCGCCCAGCGCGCCCGGTCGCCCTGGCCGCATCAGCAGGCCGTCCATCCGTCCATTGCAGTCCATGCACACCCGTTGCCTTATGCCGGCGACGCGGCATGATGCTTCACATCCCTGGAGAGCAGGCCTCCCGATGACCCCCGTGCTCGAAGCCACCGGAATGACCAAGCGCTTCGGCGCCGTGGTGGCGCTGCAGAACGGCACGCTGAGTGTCGGCAAAGGCGAAGTGCACGCGCTGCTCGGCGCCAATGGCAGCGGCAAGTCGACGCTTTGCAAGATCATAGCCGGCACGGTGGCGCGCGACAGCGGTTCGCTGCGCCTTGATGGCGGCGAAGTCAGCCTCAGGAGCCCGCGCGAGGCCGAAGCCCGCGGCATCGCGCTGTTCTACCAGGAGCTGTCGCTAGTGCCGCAGTTGTCGGTGGCGGACAATATCTTTCTCGGCCACGAGCGCACCGGCGCCGGTGGCTTTCTCGACAACAAGCAGTTGCGCGCCGATACCGAGGCGCTGATCGCCCGCTTTGCCAGCGTCGCCGGCAGCGGCTTTACCGCCGATGCAGCGGTGTCGCGGCTGACGCCGGATCAGCGCCAGATCGTCGAGATCCTCAAGGTGCTGGCCCGCAAGCCGCGACTGATCATCTTCGACGAAGCCACTGCGGCGCTGGATCGCCGGCAGGTCGAGCTGTTCTTCACCATCCTGCGCGAACTCAAGGCCGAGGGTGTTTCGACCATCTTCATCTCGCACCGCATGGACGAGATCTTCGAGATTTCCGACCGCATCACGGTGATGCGCAACGGCGCCACCGTTGCGGCGTTCGCAACCGGCGAAACCGACCGCGACAGCGTGGTCCGCTCGATGATCGGCGACGTCGCCATCCGCGACCGGGTCGAGCGCACAGTGCCGGCATCCGCCGGCGCACCGCGGCTGCAGCTCCGGGGCGCCAGCAGCCGGCGGGTACGCGATGTGTCGCTTGCCCTCGGAACAGGCGAGATCCTGGGGCTCGGCGGGTTGCAGGGGCAAGGCCAATCGGCGCTGCTGCAGGGACTGTTCGGAGCCTTGCCGTTCACCGCCGGCAGCATCGAGATCGACGGCAAGCCGGTGCGTATTCACAAGCCGGCCGAAGCTATCCGCAACGGGCTCGCCTATGTTTCGGGCGATCGCGGGCGCGACGCGGCACTGCACGGACGCTCGATCTTCGAGAACATCGCCTCGGCCACCATGGTGCGCGAGAAGCTGGCTTTGGTCTGGCCGCGCAACCTGAAGCCACGCTTCGAAGCGGCAGCGGCGTCACTCAACACCAAATATGACGGCATGGAAGCGCCGATCGGCTCGCTCTCGGGCGGCAACCAGCAGAAGATCTTTATCGCCCGCTGGCTCGCCACCGACGCGCCGGTGCTGCTACTGGACGATCCAACCAAGGGCATCGACCTCGGCGCCAAGGCGGATTTCTTCGCGCTGGTGCGCGAGCTCGCCGACAAGGGCACCAGCATCATCTTCTATGCCTCGGAAGATGCGGAACTCTTGAGCCTCTGCGACCGCATCCTGGTGTTCAACTCGGGCGCCATCTCGGCGGAACTAGCGGGGACGACGCTCGACAGCTTCCATCTCACCAACGCAGCTTATGGAGAGGTGGCATGAACGCCCTGGGGTTCCTGCGCAGCCGGCTCTGGCTGGTGACGCTCAGCGCGCTGGTCGCGCTGTTCGTGGTCAACTGGATCCTCCAGCCCAACCTCGTCACCCCCAATGTGCTGAAATCCAACCTCTCGGTGTTCCTGCCGGTGATCCTCGTCGCCATCGGGCAAACCTATGTGGTGCTGGGCGGCGATATCGACCTGTCGGTCGGCTCGATCGTGGCGCTGGTCAATGTGGTGACGGTGAGTGTCATCGCGGCGCTCGGCGGCGGGGTCGGCGGCGTGCTCGGCGGCATCGCCGCCGGGCTGGTGGTGGGCGTTGCCTGCGGCCTGGTCAATGGCGCGCTGGTGGCGCTGCTGCGCTTTCAGGCGATCGTCACCACCTTTGCCACCGGCATCATTTTCGGCGGCCTAGCGCTGCTGGTGCTGCCGACTGCCGGCCTGCCTGTGCCGGCCGAGTACTGGCGCACCTATGGGTCGAGCCCGCTGGGTCTGCCGGTGGTGCTGTGGGTGCTGATCGCGGCGCTGCTGATCGTTGCGGTGATTGCCGGACGGCCGTTCATCAAACACCTCGCGGCAGCCGGCGGGTTGCGCACCGCGGCATTTCAGACCGGGCTGAAGCTCGCGCAGATCCGTATCCTCGCCTACGCGCTCTGCGGCCTGTTCGCGGCCTTTGCCAGCCTCTGCCTCACCGGCGAGACGGCGAGCGGCGATCCGCTGATGGGGCGCACCCTGGCGCTCGCCTCGATCTCGGCGGTGGTGCTGGGCGGCACGGCGCTGGCCGGCGGTTCGGGCAGTGCGTTCGGCTCGGTGCTCGGCGCGCTGGTGCTGGGCATGATCGGCAACGTGATCTTCTTTGCCGGGCTGCCGTTCGACTACCAGACGCTGATCCAGGGCCTGATCACGCTGCTGGCGCTGGCCGGCGGCGTGCTGGTGGCACGGCGAAACTGAGGGCAGCGAGATGAACCGCGTCAAAACCATCCTCACCGATCCGCTGGTTCTCGCCACCGTTTCGATCCTCTTGCTGCTCGGCATCGGCGAGCTCCTGTCACCCGGCTTCGCCCGCGGCGACCAGATCGTCCGGTTGCTGGTGGTCTCGGCCATCCTCGGCATGGTGGCGGCCGGGCAAAGCCTCGTGGTGATCGGCGGACGCGAGGGCATCGACCTCTCCGTCGGGGCGCTGATCTCGCTCGGCGCAGTGCTGGCCGGCAACGCCATGTCGGGCAGCGACGGCGGCATCCTGCCGGCGATCCTCGTCGCCGGCGGCGTCACCTTCATCATCGGCCTCGTCAACGGCCTCGGCGTCACCCTCTTACGCATTCCGCCGCTGGTGATGACGCTGGGCATGACCGGTGTGGTGCAGGGCGGGCTGATCGTGCTCTCCCGCGGCATCCCCTCGGGCAATGCGGCGCCATCGCTGATGGGCTTCGTCAACCGGCCGCTGCTGTTCGGGCTGCCGGGGGTGCTGTTCCTGTGGGCCCTGCTCGGGCTTGGCATGTGGTTTCTGCTGCGCCGCACCCAGCTTGGCTATGCCATCTATGCGATGGGTTCGAACGAGCGCGCCGCGGTGCTGACCGGGCTGCCGGTCAAGCTGATCCGCACCCTGCTCTACGGGCTCTCGGGCCTCCTCGCCGGGATCACCGGGGTGGTGGTGATCGGCTATACCGGCAACAGCTTCGTGTCGGTCGGCGACCAGTATGTGCTGCCTTCGGTGATCGCCGTGGTGATCGGCGGCATTTCGCTGGCCGGCGGTTCGGGCAACTATCTCGGAGTCATGCTGGGCGCCATCGCCCTCACCCTGCTGCAGAGCGTGCTCACCACGCTGCAACTCGAATTCTGGGGCCGGCAGCTGATCTTTGGCGGCGTGCTGCTGCTGCTGATGCTGCTCTACGGCCGGACCAAGCAGCTCAGGGTCTAGATGACACACCCGACCATCCGGCGGGTGGCGGAACTGGCAGGCGTTTCCACCGCCACGGTTTCGCGCACCCTCGCCCACCCAGACAAGGTCACCGAAGCGACGCGCGAGAAAGTGCTCGACGCGGTGCGCCAGACCGGCTTCGTGCCGAACCGGCAGGCGGTGGATTTCCGCCGGCGGGCCACCAACAACGTCGTGCTGCTGGTGCGCGACATCACCAACCCGTTCTACCTCGACGTCTATCGCGGCATCGAGGAGCTGGCCTTCGCCAACGGCTACAGCGTGCTGATGGGCGACGCGCGCTACGACGACGCGCGGGTCGCCCGTTACATCGACATGGTGCGCAACCGCCAGGCCGACGGGTTGATCCTGATGACCGGCTGGATCCCCGCCTCGATCCCCGAAGCCAAACTGCCACAGACGGTGATCGCGCTCGAACTGATCGATGGCAGCGCGCTGCCCACTGTCGCCATCGACAACCGCAAGGCGGCGCGGCTCGCTACCGAACACCTCTTGTCGCTCGGCCACCGCCGCATCGCGCACATCACCGGACCGAGCGGCTTGCTGATGTCGGACGAGCGGCACGAGGGGTACCTCCAAGCACTGCGGGCAGCCGACGTCACTCCCGATCCGGCGCTGACCTATCGCGGCGACTATCATCTGGGCAGCGGGCAAGCCGCCATCCGGGCGTTCGAGGAGCGGCGCGCCGGATTTACCGGGTTGTTCTGCAGCAATGACGAAATGGCGGTCGGCGCCATCAACGCGTTGCGCGGTCTCGGCAGGCACGTCCCCCAGGATATCTCGGTCGTCGGCTTCGACGACATGGACTACGCGCTGTCGTCCGATCCGCCGTTGACCTCGGTGCGCCAGCCGCGCCGCGAGATCGGGCGCACGGCGATGCAGATGATGGTCGACCTGCTTGCCGGCAAACAGTTGCCGTCACGCTGGTTCGAGGCCGGCGTCGAACTGGTGGTGCGGGCCAGCACGGCGCCGCCCAACCCATCCAAGACTACAGATCTACCCAGGACAGAAAGCACAGAACCATGAGCTTCACCCCCCGCCAGACGCTGCGCGTCGGCTTCGTCGGCGCCGGCTTCATCGCGCATTTCCACCTGAAGTCGCTACTCGGCGTGCGCAATGTCGAGGTCACCGGCGTCTATTCGCCGACGCCGGCGAAGCGGCAGAAGTTCGCCGATGCCGTGGGGGAACTGGGGCTCGGCAGTTGCACTGCGCATGCGAGCCTCGAGGCGATGCTGGCGGCCGATAATGTCGACGCGATCTGGATCCTGTCGCCCAATCCGACCCGGCTGGCGACGATGCAGATCATCGCCGACGCAGTGAAGTCGGGGCGCTCGAAGGTGTTTGCGGTCGCCTGCGAGAAGCCGCTGGCCCGCACCTTGAAGGAAGCCCGTCAGATGCTGGCGCTGGTCGAAGGCGCCGGACTCAACCATGGCTATCTCGAAAACCAGGTGTTCTCGACCGCGGTGCAGCGCGGCAAGGAGATCATCTGGCGCCGCGCCGTGCCGAGCTCCGGCCGGCCCTACCTGGCGCGGGCCGCCGAGGAGCATTCCGGCCCGCATGAGCCGTGGTTCTGGCAGGGCGAAGAACAGGGCGGCGGCGTGCTGCTCGACATGATGTGCCACTCGGTGGAAGTCGGCCGCTTCATGCTCACCGCTCCCGGCGCGGCGCGCTCGACCCTGAAGTTCAAGAGCGCCACCGGCGCGGTCGCCGTGCTCAAGTGGGCGCAGCCGAAATATGCGGCCGACCTCAAAAAGCGCATGGGCAATGCGGTCGACTATGCCAGGCGTCCGTCGGAGGACTTTGCCCGTGGCATGCTGAGCTTTACGGATGAGGCCGGCAACGAAGTGATCATCGAAGCCACCACCTCGTGGGCCTATGTCGGCGCGGGTCTCCGTATCCAGCTCGAACTGCTGGGGCCGGAATATGCGCTCGAGTTCTCCTCGCTCTCGACCCCGCTCAAGATCTTCATCTCGCGCGCCGTCGAGGGTGGCGAGGGCGAAGACCTGGTCGAAAAACAGAACGCCGAAACCGGCCTGATGCCGGTGCTGGAAGACGAGGCCGGGGTCTATGGCTATACCGACGAGAACCGCCACATGGTGGAGGCCTTCCGCAAGGGCGAAACGCCGATCGAAACCTTCACCGATGGCGTCGCGGTGATCGAAATGCTGATGGCGCTTTACAAATCCGCCGAAGAAGGACGGACCGTGTCGGCCGATGAGGACCTGACGGATTACGTGCCGGTGGTGGCGCGGCGCGCCAGCTAGGCCGCTGGCGCACTGGCGATGGGCTTCACCTCGACGCCCATCGCTTCGCCGAAGCGCACGAAGAAGCCGTCGATGATCTTCTGGGCGGAATTGCCGATCAGCGATTTGCCCAGTTTCATGATCCCGCCATCGGCCCCGCCATTGGCGGTGAACACCAGCTGGGTATGCGGGCCGGCATCGCTCAGCACGATGTCGGCCGCCGCCTCGGCCTTGCCGAGCAGGCCGCCGCGGCCCCTGCCGGCCAGCGTGTAGCTCTCGGCCGGGACGATATCGCGCAGCTCGAGATCGCCGCTGAACACCGGCTGCATCAGGCCGAGATTGACCTCGATCTCTAGCTCCAGCGTGGTCTCGCCGGTCCAGTCGATGCGGCGGCAGCCGGGGATGATGGCTTTCAGCACCTGGGTGTCGTTGAGCGCCCGCCAGACCTCGAGCCGGGGCGCCGAAACGAGGTACCTGCCACCGAATTCCATGCCGTCATTTCCTCGCCATTGTGTCGTCTCAGACCAAGCTAGTGCGCGTGATCCGGATGGACAACCGCGGCAGCGCCGCAACGGTTGCGGCAAACTTCCGGTGATGCCCTTTTCGTGAGGCTTTTAAGCACCATATCGCGCAAAACAGGCGCGGCCGATATAAGCAACATTGGCAACTGACGCCGGGAACGTGAATCATGTCACCCCAAGGTGACCGATAGAGGGAAACGCATCCAAATGGCCACTGAAGTGATGGAAAAGCCCCTGCAGTATCTCGACAAGGCGATGGGGGCGATCAAGCAGCTCGGCATTTGGCCCGAGCAGACGGGCGAGCAGCCGATCACCGGGCTGCTCAACGAGATCACCGGGCTCGACGAAAACAAAGTCATCCTGATCGGCCGGACGCTGACCCAGGCGAGCGCCTTCAACGAGGTGGTGCGCAGCCAGGTCGCGGCGATGAATGTCGGCGAGCGCTACGAGGACATCACCAACGGCTTCAACTCGATCCGCGACGATGCCAAGGGCATGGTCGACCAGCTCGACGACGGCAAGCTCGACCTGATGGAGCGGGTGTCCAACGTCTGGATGAAGGTCAGCCGCGGCGATATCGCCTCGCGCTTCGACAAGATCCGCAACATCTATCTCGACGTCTCCAAGGAAACCAAGAACCAGGTCGACCGCGAGCACACCATCCTCGAGGCCTATCGCGATTTCCGCGGTGCGCTGAAGCAGTCCGAAGTGATGGCGCTGGAACTGCTCGACGTCGCGACCAAGAAGCTCGACGACAAGAAGTCGATCCTGAAAGCAGCGGGCGACGCGCTGGCGGCCTTCACCACCGGTACCCCGGCAGATCGGGCCAAGCTCGAGATGGACCGCGACGAGAAGCTGCGCGACCTGCAGAACGAGGAGCGCCGCTACCAGATCGCCAAGGATCTCTCGGACAACCTCACCATCTCCTATTCCACCTCGGAAGTGGTGATGGCACGGCTGATGCAGACGACCCAGGCCAAGGAGCGCGTCTACCAGCAGGCGATTTCGTTCTTTTCGACCAACGAGACGGTATTCACGGCGCTCTCGGCTTCGTTCACCGGGCTATTCGGGCTGCATGAATCAACCGAGACGCTGAACGCCATGAAGGAAGGCATGTCCAAGAGCCTCGAGACGCTCTCGGAGATCGGCGACCGGGTGGGCGAAGCGGCAGTGCGGGCCGGTTACGGCCCGACCATCCGGGCCGACGCGGTCAAGAAGCTGGTCGACTCGGTGGTGACGTTCCAGGAAAAATCACGCGTCATCATCAACGAGATGCGCGAAGCGGCGACCAAGAACTCTGCTGAGATCCGCGATGCGGTCGAGGACGGCAAGCGCCGCCTGGCGCAGCTGGCTGCCGACGGCAACGCCCTGATCCTGGAAGAAAAGAAGGCCTAAGTGGAGCGCGAACGGGCTCGACCATGAGCACGACGACGGCGACTGCCGAGAAGGCCCCGCTGGACGAGGTGATGCTGGCGATGGACGTGGTCGACACGCTCCGTCACCGGCAGGACCTGGTCGAACGCGAGCTCGCGGGCGACGCCCGCGAGAAGCTGCTGATCGAAAAGCTGCGCGAAATCTACCAGCAGCAGGGTATCGAGGTGACCGACGCCGTGCTCATGGCGGGCGTCAAGGCGCTGGACGAGAGCCGCTTCGTCTATACCCCGCCCAAGCCGAGTTTTGGGGTCAGCCTCGCCAAGCTCTATGTCGGCCGCAGGAAATGGGGCCCGGCGGCGCTGGCGATCGCGCTGGTGCTGGTGGTTGGGCTGGGCGGCTATTTCTTCGCTTACCGGCCGTATCAGCAGGCACAGCTCGAAGGCGCCCGGGTCGAACTCAGCGAGAAGCTGCCGGCGCAGATGGATGCGCTGTACCAGTCGATCTTCGAAGAGACCAAGGTGCAGCAGGCGGTGACCGAGGCCGAGCAGATGCGGGCTCGCGGCAAGACCGCCGCGGCCGAAGGCAACCGCACCGGGGCCGAGCAGGCGATTGCCTCTCTCACCGGGCTGCGCGACCAGTTGCGGCAGGAATACCAATTGCGGATCGTCAATCGCGAGGGACAGAAGACCGGCTTCTGGACCTTCCCCGAGGTCAACACGGCGGCAACCAACTACTATGTGGTGGTGGAGGCTGTCGGCGATGACGGCAAGCCGCTGACGCTGCCGGTGACCAACGAGGAAAACGGCGAGACCGAGAGCGTCGCCATGTGGGGCGTGCGGGTGCCGGAAAGTACCTATCGGCTGGTGGAGAACGACAAGAAGGATGACGGCATCCTGCAGCGCAACATTCTTGGGCTGAAGGAATACGGCTTCCTCGACGTGGACTATGTCATGCCCGTACTGGGCGGAGCGGTGACCCGATGGTGAGGCAGGTTCGCTCATGAGCCTTTCCGGACCCGAGGCCCTGCGTTCGCTCGACGAGGCGCTGCGCGACATCCGCCGCGAGGAGGACGAGATCGCCAAGCGCCTGGCACGCTCGGCTGAACTCGTCACCAAGTTCAAGGAAACCGAGAGCGAGCTGCTGCGACAGTTGGCCGAAGTACGGCTCGACCCGGCGTCGCAGGCGGCGCTGGCCGGCCGGCTGAGCCAGGCCGAGGTGAAGGCGCGCGAGATGCTGAGCCGGCACGGCGCCGAACTCAGCGCGGCGGAGGGCGAACTCAAGGATCTCGACAAGCAGATCGCGGCGCTCGCCAAGGAACGGACCGAACAGGCGGCGACAGCCGCCAAGGCGCAGGCAGAGCTGAAGGCATTGGCCGACCGGGTGGCCGTGGAAGCGGTGAAGAACCCCGAATATGCCGAAAAGCGGAAGGCCGCCGAGCAACTGGCGCATATCGCCGAGGAGAGCCTGCGCAAGACCCAGCAGGCCGAGGCGGACCGCGAACAGAAGGGCAAGCCCTACCGCGACGACCCGTTGTTCATGTACCTGTGGGAGCGCGGCTTCGGCACCAAGAACTACCGCGAGAACAACCTGATCCAGTATTTCGACGGGCTGATCGCCGGGCTGGTCGGCTTCCCGGAGGCACGGGCGAATTTCGCCATGCTGAACGAGATCCCGCTCAGGCTGCGCGAGCATGCCGACCGCCAGGAGCAGATCGCGGAGGCGGCACAGGAGGAAGTGACCAAGCTCGAGAAGGCGGCGGTTGACGCAGCCGGCGGGCGGCCGACGCGCGAGCTGCTCGAAAAGGCCGAGGCGCGGATCGCGGCGATCGACCAGGAGATGGTCGGCGCGGAGGACAAGCGCGACGAGCGGGCCCGGGCGCAGCGCGAACTGGCGCAGGGGAGCGATCCGGCGTTCAGTGCGGCGGTGAGCGGGCTGGCCGAGGCGCTGGGTCGTGAGGACATCCAGACGCTGCTCGCCGAAGCGCGTGCCACCGAGACCGGGCAGGACGACACCATCGTCAAGCAGATCGACGAATCGCGGCAGCGCGCTACGGAGGAAGATGGCGACAGCCGCGAGCAGAAGTCCCGGCTGAAAACGCTGGCGGCACGGCGGCGCGAGCTCGAGGATATTCAGTACGAGTTCAAGAAACAGAATTTCGACAACCCGCGCTCGACCTTCCGCGAGGACAAGCTGGTCGGCGACCTGCTCAACGATTTTCTGCGCGGCGGCATCACCGCGGCCGACTATTGGGGCCAGTGGCGGCGCAGCCAGAACTGGACCGGCGGCGTGCAGCCACAGCAGCAGCGGCAGGATTCGCCGTGGGGCGGCAACTCGGGCGGCGGCTTCAGCTGGCCGGACTCGAGCTTCGGCGGCGGCGCCTCGGGCGGCAGTCGTCGCGGCGGCGGCTTCGGCGGCAGCTGGGGCCGGCTGCCCGGCAGCGGTGGCGGCGGCTTCGGCGGCGGCAGTTCCGGTGGTGGCAGCGGCGGCGGCTTCTCGCGCCCCCGCACCGGCTCCAGCGGCAACCGCACCAGCGGCGGCTTCAAGACCGGCGGCGGGTTCTAAACGGCTCGCGTTGAGCGGACGCTTTCCCCCGCAGATGCTGCTTCACCGGCCGTGCCCCAACGTCCCCTCTCCCCACTGGGGAGAGGGTCAGGGTGAGGGGTAGCCAAGCACACCGGATGAGCTGAGCATCGGTGACAGGCCCAGATCGAGTCCGGCGCGCTTGGCGCCCTCACCCTAGCCCTCTCCCCAAAGGGGCGAGGGGGGGCGGTGTGGCACCGCCAGTGCAAGGTGAGCCATCAGCCAGAATGGCCCCGCCGCCCCCAAGCAGCACTTCCGTCGTTGCCGAGCTTGGTCCAGAGCCCGACGCAGTAACCGATGACTGTGATGACGCTGGCGCGAGACCATCGCTGCCGATGGTCATGGCCAGGGGAGTGGGCAAAGGCCCAGAAACCGCTCGGCGCCACCTCTCACCGTTCCGGGGTCAGCCCATCGAGCAGCAGGTCGAGGCCTTTCTTGAAGGCGCCGTCCCAATCGCTGTCGAGCAGCAGGCGGGAGCGGTCGATGCTGGGATAGCGCTCGGCGAGTTCGGCAAGACGGCGTTGCGCCGCGGCGAGATCATCGGGTGAGCGATCGAAGCTGCCGCGGGTGACGGTAGCGCCCATCACATAGTTCCACACCGACCAGATCGCGACGTTCAGGTCGGCATCGGCGACACCGGCGCGCGACAGGGCCTGGCTCAGCAGTTCGAGGCGCGCGAGCATGCTTGGGCCGAGGGCGCGGCGCGGCAGTAGCGCCGCCGACCAGGGATGGCGCAGCATGGCGCCACGCCAATCCTCCAGCATGTGGACGACACCAGCGCGCCAGTTAGGGGCCTCGGCTTCGGGCGGGCCGTAGGCGAGCACGGCGTCGAGGGCGAGGTCGAACACCTCCTCCTTGTTCCCCACATGCCAATAGAGGCTCATCACGCCGGCGCCGAGCCGGTCGGCCAGGCGGCGCATCGACAGGCCATCGACCCCCTGGGTATCGAGCAACTCCACGGCCGTGGCGATGATGCGCTCCAGGGAGAGCGGCGGGCCGCCCGAGGCGGCGGCGGCGCCGGTACTGCGGGAGCGCCTCGGTGGGGCGCCGCTGGGTTTGGCTGGCATGTGGTCCTCGCTGTCGGCGTCGATCTAGGCGAGCCCGACGACAAATGTCGACCCTGCCCGATTGACTCGTACAGCGTACGATGTCAAATACTCGTACACTGTACGAGTCAGACGTACGGCGAAATCGATCAATGCTCAACCCCTGTCGGCCGCGAAGCTGTCGCGGATCCGCGGAGCTACGAGAACCATCATGTCACGCACACTCACCCAGCTGCTTATCGGAGGGCTATTCATCATGACCGCAGGCGTATCCACCGCAACGATGGCGGACGAAACAAGGCTCAGCATCGTCAATCCGCCGAACCTGTTCGACCCCACGCCGAACGGCTACAGCACGGCGGTGATCGTGCCTGCCGGCGCCAGGGTCGCCTACATTTCGGGACAGGGCGGGCAGGACCGTACCGGTGGACTGTCGCCTGATTTCGCCGCACAGGTGACGCAGGCCTATGCCAATCTCGGCGCGGCACTCGACGGACTTGGCGCCAAACCGGACCAGGTGGCCAAGCTGACGATCTTCGTGGTCGACCACGATATGTCGAAGCTCGGGGTGCTGACCGAAGCCGTCAAGGCCATGTTCGGCGACAGGCTCCCGGCACAGACACTGGTGCCGGTGCCCAAGCTGGCGGTCGAGCCGATGCTGTTCGAGGTCGAAGCGATCGTTGTGCTGAAGTAAGCAGCGAGGTCGGCGGCGGGCTCAGCCTGCCGCCTGCTCGTCTTCCGCGGCTGCCCTACTCCACCAGGCACCGGCGATCGATCTCACCAATGCTGTTCAACCCAGCGAGCCCCATCGTCACGTCGAGCTCCTTGCGGATGATCTCGATCGACCGGCTGACGCCGGCCTCGCCGCCGGCGCCTAGACCGTAGATGTAGGCCCGGCCGAGGAGGCAGCCGCGGGCGCCCAGCGCGATGGCGCGCATGACGTCCTGGCCGGAGCGCACGCCGCCGTCGAACAGCACTTCCAGATCGGCACCGACGGCATCCGCGATGCGGGGGAGGACCGAGATCGAGGATGGAGCACCATCCATCTGCCGGCCACCGTGATTGGAGACGACGACGGCGGAGGCGCCCGCATCGGCGGCGGCGCGCGCATCCTCGACATCGAGAATGCCTTTGATGATGAGTTTGCCCGGCCAGATGCCGCGGATCCACTCGACATCCTGCCAGCTCAGCGTTTCGTCGAACTGGTGCGCGACCCATTCGGTGAGCGCCTTGACGCGGGCGCGGCCCTCGACGAACCCGGCCAGGTTGCCGAAAGTCCGGCGTCTGGCCCCAAGCATGCTGAAGGCCCAGCGCGGCTTTGTCGCCATGTTGGCGAGGTTGGCGAACTTCAGCGCCGGCGGCACCGATAGGCCGTTCCTGATATCGGCATGACGCTGGCCGAGCACCTGCAGGTCGACAGTTAGCACCAGCGCGCTGCAGCGGGCGGCGATGGCACGCTCGACCAGCGAGCGGGCAAAGCCGCGATCCTTCATTACATAGAGCTGGAACCAGAAGGGCTTGTCGACGACGGCGGCGACATCCTCGATCGAGCAAATCGAGAGGGTGCCCAGCGTATAGGGGATGCCGGCGGCCTGGGCGGCGCGGCAGGCAAGGATCTCGCCATCACCCCATTGCAAGCCCCCCAGCCCGATGGGAGCCAGCGCGATGGGCAGGGTCACGCGTTCGCCCAGCAGCGTGGTGCTGGTGCTTCGGCGCGAGATATCGACAAGGACCCGCTGGCGCAGCCTTACACGCTGCAGGTCGGAGCGGTTGGCGGAGAGCGTCTGCTCGGTGTAGGAGCCGGCCTCGGCATAGCCGAAAAAGGCACGAGGCACGCGCTTTTGTGCAGCCTGCCGGAGATCTTCGATGCAGGTCATTGCGCGCATCGCCGCCGGCATCGGGGCGGATCGGCTGCTGGCGATGGCCTCACCTTGCTGTTCAAGAAGGGCGTCCATGAGAGCACCTCGCGTTCTGGTGCCGCCATCGATCCGGCCGCGGACGGACATTGTAAATTCACTAGCGGGTATACTTTGCGAGGCGCTAGCATTGGTCGATGCCCCATTCAGCGCACGAAACCCGCCAGAAAATCCTGCGGGAGGCCCATCGGCTCTTCCGCAAAAGCGGATTCTTCCGCTCGGGGATCGACGAAATCGCTGCGGCAAGCCGGGTGACCAAGCGTACCGTCTATCATCACTTTGAAAGCAAGGATGCGCTGTTGGCGGCGGTGCTGTCGGCGCAGCATGAGGAGGTGTTTCAGAGCCTCGACCCCTACGGGGTCAGGCTGGCCGGCACTCCCGCGGAGATCGTCGACGCGCTGTTCGACAAGCTGGTGGACTGGTCGGCGAAGCCGCGCTGGGCGGGTTCGGGCTTCACCCGGCTCGCCATGGAACTGGCAGATCTGCCGGGGCATCCCGCCCGGAGCATGGCGCACAAACATAAGGCTGCGCTGGAGGCGTATCTCGCTGACGTGCTGGCGACCGCGGGCGTGGAGTGCTCGAGCGAGCGCGCGCGGGAACTCTTCGTGCTGATCGAGGGGGCCATGGCGCTGATCCTGATCCACGGCGACCCCTCCTATGCGAGGGCCGCCGCCGGTGCCGCCAAACGGTTGTTCGATCCACTGCGTACCAACGAGTTGGCGCCGCGCATCGCGACGGTCGAGTAGCCCGGTCCCCTGCCCTCAGAGCCCTGTGGCCCCCTCCTGCTGCGCGTTGTAGCGGGCGCCCTGTATCTCGATGGCAGCCGCGGCGGCGTCGATCTCGGCGAGGGTTTGCGGCGACTTCCAGCCTCGCTGCCCCGATGTTCTCCTCGAGCCGCGGCGCTGCGCTACCGCTGGTAAGCCCCTAGCCCGAATGCCCGGCGCAGGGCGGCACGTCCTTGATCGGGGCGCTGGCAAGGACCGTCGAGAGCGGCTGGTTGCTGAGCAGCGGCGCGAGGCCGGGGACGCCGGGCAGCGCGATGAGCGCCGAGACGGTGGTCTTGGTGGGATCGATCGGCTCGGTGCGGCAGAGCTTTGGCGCCAGCGAGATCGACAGCGCATTGTTGCCGGCCGGCAGGGTCCTGGCCCAGGCCTGCGCCTCGCGGATTGCCTGCTTGTCCGGGTCGGAGAAGCCGAAGAGATAGTAGTTCCGGTCGCCCGACGGCGGCGGCAGCGTGCCGGCAAGGTCGCCGGCATCGGTCGCAACCAGCGTCGCCTTGATATGGCGCTCGCCGCTCGCAGGCGTGGTGATGTCGAAGCTGATGGTCGAGGCGGCCTGAGCCGGCTCGAGCGATGGCGGCAGATCGAAGGCGAGCAGCAGGCTCGCCACATCGTCGTTTAGGTAGTCGAGGCCGCGAAGTTTTGCCGCGGTGCCGAGTGGGATCGAGGAACAGGCGGCGAGGACGGCAAATACCAGGGTGGCGGCGGCGATACGGGTGGTCCGGCGGCTCAACTTCCCCTCCCCTCAGGGCGTAGCTCGATGGGTACGAGATTCCCGTGGGCGAGGGAATGGGAGAGGTGTGGCGGACACGGGGCGAGCCCATATTTCGGTGGTGGGAGGAACGCGCGTGCCCTGCTTCCGGTACGAAAAAGGCCCCCCTCAGACACGCTGAAGAGGCCTTTTCGGAAGAGCCATCGAACCCTCAGTGGATGGATGGAGCCGCTGTGACTTCGTTGGCCCAGTCCAAGGCATAGTGGGCGACTTCTTCCCAGCCCTTTTCGCCGGCGAGGAAATGCGAGCGGTCGGCAAACTGGTGGAAGTCGGTGCGGGCCGGGGACTTCTTCTGGATGTTGAAGATGGCCTTGGCCAAGTATGGGGTAACGGTACGGTCGTGCTCGGCCGAGATGACCAGCAGAGGTTGCTTGCGCGCCTTCACCCTCACCGCGGTGCCCAGCATGCCGGCGGCCTGATAGAAGATATTGGTCGGGGTCGGCACGACATAATCGTCATAGGCGACTTGCTGTTCTTCAGCGTTCAGGGTGTTGGCGAAGTTCCTGGCGAAGCCCTCGCGGGTGATGGTCTGACTGTTGCCGGGGCCGGCGAAGATCGGCGGCAGGGCAGCAAGCAGCGAGACCGGGCCGGGCAGCGCGCCGGCGATCGGGCCCGGGTCCATGGCGATGCCGGCAGCGCCGTAACCGCGATCGAGCAGCAGCTGGGTGATGAGACCGCCCATCGAGTGGCCGATGATCACCGGCTGTTCGTCGAGGCCGTCGATGATCCTGGCATAATGATCGACGATCTTCTTGAACGTCAGGGTGCCCAGCCGCTTATCGGGATGGGCGCGGAGCTCGGCCGGATTGCCTTCGAGATAGGGCCAGGCCGGCGCCAGCGTCTTGTAGCCGGCGGCTTCGAACACCGAGCGCAGCTTGTCCCAGCTCGAGGTGTGCATCCAGGCTCCGGTAATGAACAGCGCGGTCTTGCTCTTTGCGGCATTGGCGCTGGCAAAGGCAGTTGAGGTTTCAAGGTTGGTGGTCATTTTCAATCTCCCGTTGAATGTCTGTCGCTCATTGCGATGACGATTAAATCGCATGCGATTGAATTCTCGACAACCTACGATCATCGCATGGCTGCCATGCAATGATCGCTTGCGATTAAATCGCATGCGCCTTATATGAGAGGCACGACTGGAGACATCCGATGGACAAGAAAGAGATTGCCGAGCAGTTGAAGCTCGATGTGCTGCTGTGCTTCTCAGCCTATTCGCTGAGCCATGCGTTCAGCCGGTTCTACCGGCCGATGCTGGACAAGCTCGGCCTCACCTACCCGCAATTCGTGGTGATGATGGTGCTGTGGGAAAACGGCAAGATCACGATGAAGGCGCTCACCGACCTGGTGATGCTGGAATCGAACACGCTGACACCGCTGCTCAAGAAGCTCGAGGCGGCGGGACTGGTGAAGCGCACCCGCAACAAGGACGACGAGCGGGTACTCGACATCGAGATTACCGCAGCCGGGCTCGCCCTCAAGGCCGACGGCCAGCTGGCCGCGATGGAGCTGGCGCTGGCCAGCGGCGAGGACCTCGACGGGGTGATCGAGATGCAGCAGCGCATGGCGAAAATGCGCGACAGCGTGCGGGAGAAGCTGGAGGGTTGAGGGGGTGTGGCTCGCGAGGTGGGCTGACGATAGAACCGACATGGGCCGGTGCGGGCTGCCCCCCACCCTTGATCCCTCCCCGCAAGGGGGAGGGAGACGACAATCTCGATGCCAGTGTTTTGGTCTCCCTCCCCCTTGCTGTTCAGTCCGGAGAGATAGCTGACACCTGTTCGGAGACATGACTGACAGTTTCGGGTTGGGTCAAGTCGATGTCTGCGACGTGGTGGCTGGCGAAGCAGACGTGGTAGTGGCCGTCGGTGTCGGCT
>JAESGW010000366.1_pt1 | contig 56093 bp, 38 predicted proteins | sample 9269791 | NCBI WGS metagenome assembly JAESGW01 (sample SAMN16773120, study PRJNA677053) | algae metagenome | isolation source: Aphanocapsa lilacina HA4352-LM1 and co-occurring heterotrophs from near cave... | place: USA: Maniniholo cave, near Haena, Kauai, HI | collected 2009-07-28
ACCGCACCGTCGACGAGCAGACCGAAGTCGATGGCCCCCAGGCTCATCAGGTTGCCGCTCACGCCGCCGATCACCATGCCGGTGATGGCCAGCAGCATCGACAGCGGAATGATCAAGGCGGTGATGATTGAAGCGCGCACGTTGCCCAGCATGATGAGCAAAATGGCCGTCACCAGTAGGGCGCCCTCGGTGAGATTGAGGGCGACGGTCTTGATGGCGGCGGTGATGAGCTGGGTGCGGTCGTAGTGGGGAACGATTTCGACCCCTTCGGGCAACTCCTGCTGAATTTCAGCAACGCGCGCTTTGACGTCTTTGACCACGGCGTTGGCGTTCTGGCCGGCGCGCATCAGCACGGTGGCGATCACTGCCCCGTCTTTGCCGTCGCGGGTAACTACACCCTGCCGAAGCTGGTTGCCGATTTCGACCGTGGCGATGTCGCGCACGTAGATGGGCGCGCCGCCGGAGCGATCGACGATCACCCGGGAGATGTCGTCGATGGTGATCACCAGACCTTCGCCGCGGATAATCGTCTGCTCGCCGCGCTGGCTGCTCAGATAGCCGCCCCCGGAGTTGGCGTTGTTGGTGGCAAGGGCGTCAAAGACCTGCTGTGGTGTGATCCCATAGCCCAACAGCCTGAGCGGATCGAGGCGGACCTGATATTGCTTGACGAAGCCGCCCATCGGATTGATTTCCGCCACGCCGGGGACCGACTTCAGGCGGGGGATCACCGTCCAATCCATGAGCGTGCGCAGTTCCATCGGGGTGCGCCCCTGTCCCTGCAGCTCGAAGATAAAGATCTCCCCGAGGCCGGTGCTCACCGGTCCCAGTACCGGGGACTCAGAACCGACCGGCAGCAGCGCTTCGATACCCTTGAGCCGTTCGTTGACCAGTTGGCGGGCGAAATAGACGTCCGTACCGTCCTCGAAGACGACCGTGATCTGCGAGAGGCCGTACTTGGAGATCGAGCGCATCTGGGTGAGCCGGGGCATGCCGGTCAGGGCAATCTCCACCGGGAAGGTAATCAGCTGCTCGACCTCCTGCGGTCCCAGGGCGGGTGCTTCGGTAATCACCTGCACCTGCACGTTGGAGATATCCGGCAGACCGTCGATGGGGAAGCGCGTCAGCGAATTGATTCCGAGACCTATCACCGCCACCAGCAGCAGGGCGGCGAGCAACCGCGCCTTGAGCGCTCCGTAAATCCACTGTTTGAGCAGTCCGGGCTTGGGCTGCGTCTTTTCGTCCTCGGGTTTCAAGGCAACTGTCATGCTTCCCCCTGACTTGGATGGACTCGGTAGGCACCGCCTCGGTGCCGGCTTTGGGCGGGCCGATGGGCCGCTACGGCGGCAAGTCGCTCCCCGCTACGGGCTCGCGCAGGGCGATGAGCACCCGGTCCACGCGGTTGCCGTCCATATCGACGACTTCGAAGCGGCACGGTCCCAGCGCGAAATGGTCGGTCACCTTCGGGATGCGGCCCAGCTGGGCCATGACCAGGCCCCCGACGGTCCGATAGCCGACGCGCGGCAGCTCGGGCAACGGTTCGACCAGGTGCTCCAGTTCATCGAGGCTCAACAACCCGTCTACCAACCACGAGCCGTCCTCGCGTTGAACGGCCTGTGCTTCGTCGCCGCTGCCGCCCACGGGCAAATCGCCCACCAGCGCTTCGAGGATGTCGGTGAGGGTGACCAGACCCTGGACGCCCCCGAATTCATCCACCACCAGCGCCATGTGGATCCCCGACTTTTTGAACTGCTCCAACACCACCAGGGCAGGTGCCGTCTCGGGCACCACCAGCGGCTGGAGCAACGCTTCCTCCAGAGCGAGCGGCCGACCGGCGAGCAGACGCTCGAACAGATCCTTGACCCGGACCACCCCCAGGAACTTGTCGAGTGCTCCCAGGCACACCGGGAACTGCGAGTGGTGAAATACTGCGAGTTTGCGCCGGTTTTCCGCTTCGCAATCTTCAAGATCGAGCCAGACGATATCCGGTCGCGGCGTCATCAGCGCCGCCACCTGCCGGTCGCCGAAGCTGAAGACGCGCTCGAGCAAGTCCTGTTCGCTGTGGGCGATGGCGCCGGTCTCGGTGCCCTGCTCGATGAGCAGGCGGATTTCCTCCTCGGTGACGGCGGGCGCGGCGGAGGGTTTGACTCCGAGCGCCTTGAGGGCCAGATCGGTCGAGAGGCTCAACAGTTTGACCAGCGGAGCGGCGACGCGCGAGAGCACGCTCATCGGAACGGCGATGCGCGCAGCAATGCGCTCGGGGTTACTCAGGGCCAGGCGCTTGGGCAACAATTCCCCCAGAACCAGCGACAGATAGGTGATGGTGCCGACCACCAGGACGAAGGCCAGCGCCTCGCTGTAGGCAGCGAGCCAGCTGACCCGCGCCAGCTGTGGCGCCAGCGTGCCTGCGATCGTCGCCCCGCCGTAGGCGCCGGCAAAAATGCCAATCAACGTGATCCCGATTTGCACCGTCGAGAGAAAACGGTTGGGTGCGTCGGCCAACTCCACAGCCACCCGCGCACCGGTATTGCCCTCGCCGGCCATCTGCTGCAGACGCGCCTTGCGCGAGGAGACCACCGCCATCTCGGACATCGCAAACACGCCGTTGGCGACGACCAACACCAGGACAATCAAAATTTCAAAGATTACCGAGGGCATAGTTGTAATTTTGAATAGAGCATGCCCCGAAATGGCTTCCGGAGCAAAATATACGATACGCTGCTATCTTCGTCACAGGCATACCCCCATCGACCAGTTTCAAATAGCCGTCGCCAGTCTCAGAACAAAGCCACTGCCCCAATGCAGAAAATAAAACAAGGTCAGCTCTTAAAAGTCGTCGTCCCGATTGTGCTAGATGTGACGAACCATGTCATCCTTTATGGGGAAATTCTAGAGGCTCCATATATATGAATTCATATAGATGCCACGGCCAACGGTAGTGAGGGCGAGCATTCGGCCATGTACACCGCATTCAAGCTTCAGGAGCCGCGCCGACGGGCGCTGTACGGCATTGTCGCCTTGATCTTGTTTGTCGAAACGGTAGAGTATTTCGCTCCGACCGGTTACATATTCAGCTATCTGTACGCCGTGCCCATATTGATTGCCGCCAACCATTTTTCGGAGCGGCAGACGCAATGGATTACATTTTTGAGCCTGGCTTCGACGATTTTAGGCTTGTTTGTTCCCAACTTCGAACTCAACAGCCTCACCCTGGTGAACCGATTGATTATCTGCTCGGCCCTCTGGACGGTGGGCACTTTGAGTCTTCGCTACCGCCAAGCCCAGCGCGAGGCGCAGGAGCAGCGCTTTCGGGTGCAAAGCCAGCAACAACTGCTGCGCGCCTACGAAAATTTCACCGCCGCCCTCACCCACGATCTCAAGACACCGCTACAGGGCATGGCCCAGACGCTGCGCTTTTTTGCCCAGGGACAATTCGGCCGGCTCACCGACGCCCAGCGCCAGGTGGTGCAGCTGTTCGAGCGCTCGCTCGGGACGCTTTTGGAATTGACCGATACGCTGCTGACTATCTACCGCAACGAGCGGGAGCCCCTGGGGCTGAGGTGCCGCAGCGCCGACCTCGATGCCCTCGCGGCGGAGGTGGTTACCCAGTGGATCGACCCGGCGGGGGCACGCCAGGTGACCTTGGTGTACGAAGGGCTCGAAGGGGCGCAGGTGGAGGCGGACCCGCTGCAGCTCGGCCGGGCGATCACCAATCTGGTGGCCAACGCCGTGCGCTACACCCGCCTGGGTTCCACCGTGCAGGTGCGTCTGGAAAGCCGTACTGCCGAATATCAAATTCAGGTGAGTGACTGCGGCCCCGGCATTCCCGAGGATGATCTCAATCGGATCTTCGAGCAGTTCTACCAATCGCCCCTGACGCGCCAGAGCCTGGGGACGGGACTGGGGCTCTATCTGAGCCGGCAGATCGTCGAAGCTCACAGCGGGCGCATCTGGGCGGTCAACAACCGCGATGAAGGCTGCACTTTTGTGATGGCGCTACCTAAGACCGACCAAGGCCATGGCTAGAAAAACCCGGGTACTGCTCATCGAGGACGACCCGGTGTTCCGGGTGGGCCTGCGCGTCGTTTTTGAGCAAAGCGGGGTAGCCGAACTGGTTGGGGAGGCCGGTGAAGGCGAAATCGCCCTGGCGCTCTGTTTGCAAATGCAGCCGGATGTGGTGCTGCTCGATCTCGGTCTACCGGGGGCGATGGGGGCGCGGGAGATCGTGACGAGCCTCAAGGAGTGCCACCCGGGGATCAAAATTCTGGCGCTCACCTCCCACGCCGACGGACCGTCGGTGCAGCAATTGTTGCAGGCGGGCATCGACGGGTACTGCGTCAAGGGCATCGAACCGGAGCAACTGCTGCAGGCGATCCTCCAGGTGCGTTCAGGCCACGCCTGGTGGGACGGCCGGGTGGCCGCTTATCTGCGCTCAGGGCCTGAGCCTGAGCGGCGCGACTACCAGCTCACCCCCCGCGAGCGGCAGGTGCTGGGGTTACTTGCCAACGGCCTGAGCAACCAGCAAATCGGCCGGCAGTTGTTTATCTCGGTGGGTACGGTCCAGGTGCATGTGCACACGATCTTGCGCAAGTTGGGAGCGCGCGACCGCACCCAGGCAGCCATCCTGGCCATTCAGGAGGGGTTGATGGACCGGTAGATCGGTGGACGGCGGTGTTATACTCGCCGCGTTCCGGGAGGCTCGGTACGGCCTATGCACCTGCTTTCCATCGTGGGCATCGGAGCGGACGGTCCCCGCGGACTGTCGGCGGACACCCAGGCGCTCATCGCCCAGAGCCCGGTGCTCGCCGGAAGTGCCGAGCAGCTGCGCTGGTGGCCGCAGCGCATCGAGCGCATCGAGATGGGTTGCGACCTGGCGGCCTTCTTTGCCCGGCTTGAACAGGCGCTTGCCGAAGGACCGGCGGTGTTGCTGGCAAGCGGCGATCCGCTCTACTTCGGAATCGGACGGCTGGTGATCGAACGGTTCGGCCGCGAACGGGTGCGCTTCCTGCCCCACCTCAGTGCTGTGCAACTGGCCTGCAATCGGGCAAAGCTCCCGTGGCAGGAGGCGGTGGTGGTCAGCGCCCACGGCCGCTCCCTCGAAAAACTGGGCGAGGCCCTGCGCTCGCTGCCCGATCTGGTGGCGGTGCTCACCGACCCGGTCAACACCCCGGCGCGCCTCGCCCGCTTCGTGCTGGACCTGGCGCCGGTGACCCCTTACAAACTCTGGGTCTGCTCGCACCTTGGCGCCGAGGACGAACAGGTGGAATGCCTCGGCTGCGAGCAAGCCTGCGAGCGCGATTTTGCCGAACCGAACGTCGTCTTGCTGGAGCGCGCCCCCGCCCGCACCCCGCTCACCCTGCCCGCCGTCGGCATCCACGACGATCACTTCGTCACCTTCGCCGACAGGCCCGGCTTGATGACCAAGTACGAAGTACGGGTGCTGGCGCTCGCCTATTTGCAGCTGGAGCGCGGGCAGGTCTGCTGGGATATCGGCAGCGGCACCGGCTCGGTGGCCATCGAGATGGCCCGGCTCGTCGGCGGCGGCAGCGTCTATGCGATCGAAAAGACCGAGGCGGGCTGTCTGCTCATCGAGGCCAACTGCGCCCGGCTCGGCGTGTGCAACGTGCGGGTGCGCCGCACGCGCGCTCCGGAGGGCCTGGCCGAACTGCCCGCCCCGGATCGGATCTTTTTGGGAGGCGGGGGACGCCAGTTGCTGCCCATCCTCGAAACCTGCACCGCCGCTCTCCGGCCCGGCGGGATGCTGGTGGCCAGCTTTGCCGGATTGGAGCAGCTGGTGAGCGCCCAGAGCTACCTGCTCAAACAGGGCTGGGCCGTCCAGTACACCCAACTGCAAATTTCCCGCTCGGCAAGCCTCGCGAGCGGTTCGCGGCTGGTGCCCCTCAACCCGGTTTTTCTGTTGCGTTCCTCCCAGCCCTTGTGAACGTCGGCACACTCTACGGCATCGGCGTCGGCCCCGGCGATCCGGAACTAATCACCCTCAAGGCTTTGCGGGTGCTGCGCTCGGTGGCGGTGGTGGCCTGCCCCGCCGACCGTGCGGGTGCACCCGGCATGGCGGCGCAAATCGCATCAACCCACCTGCGGCCCGAGCAACGCCTCACACCGCTCTATCTGCCCTTCCTCTTAGAGGAAGCGGTGCTCCAGGCGGCCTGGCGCGAAGCGGCCGACAGGCTCTACGCGGATCTGGTCTTGGGTCTCGACGTCGCCTTCATCAGCGAGGGCGATGTCAGTTTGTTCAGCACCTTTACCTATATCCTGCGGGAATTTCAGGAGCGCTATGCGCCGATTGCCGTGCGGATCATCCCTGGCATCGCCTCGCCCCTCGCCGCCGCTGCCGCCCTGCAATTACCCCTCGCCATCGGCGCTGAAGCCCTCACCATCCTGCCCGCCATGCACCGCATCGAGGATTTGGAAGCCGCCTGCGCTCCCGGTCGCACCGTTGTACTGCTCAAAGTCGCTGCGGTGTACGGGCAAGTCTACACCTGGCTTAAAGCGCACAACCGCCTGGAGCAGGCCCACCTGCTCAGCCGGGTGAGCGGGGAGCAAGAGCGGATCTATCGGCAACTGCCCGCTCCAAATGAAAAACTGCCCTATTTTTCGCTGCTGATCATCCGACCGGAGCGGGCGGCTCGATGGTGAAGGTTGCCCCGAACGAGCCGGGAACCGGGCAGGTCCTCGATGATGTAACCCATGGATTCTTCCAAGCGCTCCTTCGGAGTGCACAAGGCTCCTCTAGCTAGATAGTGTCGCGGTAAATCACTTTGCCGTCGAAGACCGTGAGCAACACCTTCGTGCGGCCAATCTGCAGCGGGTCGATCTTGAATAGATCCTGGGAGAAGACGACGAGGTCCGCCGCCAGGCCGGGGGCGATGCGGCCTTTGAAGTTCTCTTCAAACGAAGCGTAAGCGCCCTCAGCAGTATAGGCGCGCAAGGCCCGCTGCAGATCTACTCGCTGCCGGGGTATCCAGCCGCCGGGGGGCATCCCTTCCAGGGTGCGGCGGTTGACGGCGTTGTGCACCCCGCGCAGCGGGTCAAGGCTGATGGCGTCGGGCCAATCGCTGCTGAAGACCAGTCGGGCGCCGCTTGCCGCCAGATCCGCCCAGGCGAAGGCGCGCTCGGTGCGCTCGGGTCCCACGGCCCGCAACCAGACTGCGACCGTACCGGGATCGGCGTGGATGGGCTCCATCGAAGCGATGACCCCCAGGCGGGCGAAGCGAGGGATGTCCTGGGGGGAGACCACTTCGATATGCTCGATGCGAAAGCGGGGATCGACGGGGTTGGCGGTGTTCTTGACGTATTCGTAGCCGTCGAGGACTATGCGCACGGCCCGATCGCCGATCGCGTGGGTGTAGAGCTGCAATCCGGCTTTGTGGGCGCGCAGGGCGAGTTGGTTGAAGACCGCGGCGCTGTAGGCGGGTTCCCCGCGGGTGTCGGGTTTGTCGCTGTAGGGGGTGAGCATGGCGGCGGTGTGGGTCTCGATCACCCCGTCGATGAGCAGTTTGGCTGCTCCGGGCTTGAGCATCGGGTGGTTTTTATAGCGCTCGCGGATCCGGGTAAATTCTGCCAGTTCGGCGTCGGTCGTCTGCGGGCCCATCGAGAGGGCGACGGCGGTGCGCACGGTCAACTCTCCACGCTTGAGCAATGCTTCGTAGAGCGAAAAGGATTCGGCGCTGCCGCCGGCGTTCTGGATGCTGGTGATTCCCAGCGAAGCGGCCAGTTTCATCCCGGCGCGCAGCGCGTCGAGTTGTTCTGTGCGGGTGGGCTCGGGAATGTGGCGGCGCACCAGGCCGATGGCCGATTCTTTGAGCACACCCGTCGCTTCGCCGCTCACCGGATCGCGGACGATTTCACCGAAGCCTTCCACCCGCGTCTGAGGATTGATTTTGGCCACCTCCAGGGCGCGGCTGTTAACCCAGACGGTGTGCCCGTCGTAGGAGCGCAAAAACACCGGCCGCTTCGCTTCGATTGCATCGAGGTCGGCGCGGGTCGGAAGCCGCCCCTCCGGCAGCGAACTGTACTGCCAGCCCACCCCTTCGATCCAGGCCCGCTCGGGGTGGGCGCGGGCGTACTCGGCCACCCGCCGCTGGATCTGGGCAAGCGAATTCGTCCCGTTCAGATCGACAATCGCCAGATCCAGTGAGCCGCCCAGAAAGTGGATGTGGGCGTCGTTGAAGCCGGGGGCCGCCATCCGTCCTCCCAGATCGACGATCTGGGTTTTGTGGCCAGTGAGTCTCGCTATCGTCTCGCGGCTGCCGGTTTTGAGAATGTGGCCTTTGGCGACGGCCACCGCTTCCACCCAGGGCTGCTCCGGCACCCCCGTCCAGACGCGGCCGTTGGTGAGCACCAGATCCGCCACCTCGGCGGCGCGGGCGGGGAGCGCCCCCAGGCAGATGAGCAGGGCAACGATGGCATACCGGATGGGCATGGAGTTCTTAGGAGAAATACTATTTCACGTTTTAAGCGCTTCGCGCTCGCCCCAGCATACCCGAGTAGTGCAGAGCATCCCAATAGTTGTGCTCCATGCTGGAGAAGAGATGATCGCGCGCCTCGACAATCGAGTATTCATCGGGCATTCGATCCTCCTGGCCGTAGAGATGCTTTTAGTGGGCGATGGACCGCTCCCAGAAGCGCTCCAGGCAACGCACGAACAGTTCCACCCCCAACCCCAAGGCTGTCTCGTCGAAGTCGAAGCAGGGGTGGTGGTGGGGTTTATCGAGGCCGCGCTCCGGGCTGGCCGAGCCCAAAAAGAAGTAGCATCCTGGTACTTTTTGCAGGAAAAAGGCCATGTCCTCGCCCCCCAGGGTCGTCTCCGGGTGCACCCGCCCGCGGCCCAAAAATTCTTCCGCCACCGAGCGCACCAGTTCGGCCATGGCCGGATCGTTCATCAGCACCGGGTAGTGGCGGTCGTACTCGAATTCGTAACTGGCGCCGTGGGCCTGGCAGATGCCTGCAATCACCTGCTCGATGCGCTCGGGAAGCTTGGTTTCCAGTTCGGGGCTGAAGCAGCGGACGGTGCCTTCGAGGTAGGCGCTCTGGGCGATGACGTTGAAGTTGGTGCCGCTCTGGAATTTGCCCACCGTCACCACCGCCGGCTCGAACGGATCGACATTGCGCGCCACGATCGTCTGCAAAGCATTGACCACCTGGGCGCCCACCACCACCGCGTCGACCGTCTGCTGGGGAATGGCCCCGTGGCCGCCCCTGCCGAGGATGGTCGCCTTGAATTTGGCGGCGTTGGCAAAGGAAGGCCCGCCCTTGACCCCCACCTGGCCGAGGGGCATGTTGTTCCACAGGTGCAGCCCGACGATCGCCGCGACATCGGGTGAGGCGAGCGCCCCCGCTTCGATCATCGGCTTGGCGCCGCCGGGGCCTTCTTCGGCCGGTTGGAACAGAATTTTGACAGTGGCCGGAAGGGCGTCGCGGTGCTCGGCAAGCCAGCGGGCGGTCCCCAGGGCGATGGCCACATGGCCGTCGTGGCCGCAGGCGTGCATGATGCCGGTGTTCTCGGAGGCGTACTCGACTTGATTGCCCTCCAAAATCGGCAGCGCATCCATGTCGGCGCGCACCGCTACCACCGGCCCGGTGCCCTGGCCTGCGATCGTGGCCACCACCCCGGTTTTTGCCACTCCCGTCTGCACGTCGATGCCCCAACTGGTGAGCTTCTGGGCGATGAAGCGGCTGGTGGCCTGCTCCTGGAAGCCCAGTTCAGGAAATCGATGCAGGTGGCGGCGCCACTGCACCAGCTGCGGCTGCAGGGCGCCAATCGAGGGCCGCGGCCTCGGGGTATCGGACATCACAGTTCTCCTTGGCCTTCTGAGAAGCATTGTGGCTCAAGTGCGCCCCGATCGGCGCCTCAGCCTTCTTCCCATATGTCGCGCCACTTGGCGATGCTCTTGTCCGGCACGAAGCGGCGGCGGCTGGTGCGGTTTTCGTTGATGGGCGGGCCGTTCTCGCGGAAGATCACGTACTTGTAGGCGACGATCTGGTTGGCGCTCTCTTTAAAGGGAATCTCTCCAAACCAGGTGTTGTCGTTGATGTACTCCAGGCGAAAGGCGCGGCTCAAGTCCCAGTTGCCCAGTTCCGGGCAGTCGCCGATTACCCCGACCACTTCCCCCGGCTGGGTGCGAAAACCGTTGACCTGGATGCGGACGATCTCGCGTCCGCGCACAGGCCTGCCTACGAAGCTGATCACCACCATCTGCCGGGGAGCGAGTTCCAGTTTTTCGAGGCGACCGTCTTGGATCGTGAATTCGGCCTCGCTCAGCACGCAGCGATGCGCGCCGTCGGGCAGTTCGGTGAGCACCGCTTCGAGCCGCACCGCTTCGTGGCTGCGGTTCATCGCCACAAAGCAGCGCGAGTCGCGGTACTTGCGCACATAAGCAAAGACCTCCGGGGTGATATAGCGCGTCCACTGACCGCCCCACTTGACTGCCGGGTTGCGCCGCCGTACCTCCGAGAGCACCCGAATGTCTTGAAATAGCGGCGTGTCGGTGTCCCAGCGATCCATCATCGGCCGGTTGTAGGGGTCGTTGCCGCCGTCGGTGTCGTCATGCAGGTACTGCTCGGTGCCGTAGTACAGACAAGGAATTCCCCGGCAGGTCATGATCAAGTCCACCGCCAGACGCAACGCCTCACCGTCCGCCCCGAGCGACTGGAAGCGCGGCATGTCGTGGTTGTCGACAAAAGTGACCAGTTCGGTGGCCCCCCGGTAGCGCCAGTCTTCTTTGAAGACGTTCTCGATGAGGTGAAAGCCGCCCGGATCGCCCTGGCCAAGGGCCTGGCGGATAGCGACGCACAGCCCAAAATCAAGAATCGTCATCCCCGAATAGTTGGCGAACTCGACCGGCCGCTCCCCCAGCGGGTGCGAATAGATCCATTCGCCGAAGACAAATACGTCCGGTTTGTGGGCCTGGATGTCGGAGTTGAATTCCTGCCAGAACCAGATGGGCATGTGCTTGACCGTATCGACCCGCAGGGCGTCGACGCCCTTATCGAGCCAGAGCTTGATGGCGCCTTTGATGTAGTTGCGGTAGCGGACGTTGTTTTCGTTGAAGGTGGCTAGCCCCGCCAGGTCGCAGTTTTGTACCTGCCACTCGTCGTCCCAATTGTTCACATCGCCGTAGTGGTGGTACCAGTGGTCTTTGTCGTCGTTGTAGTCGGCGATGAGCTTGCCGTCGTCAAAAAGTTGACCTTTGATGCCCCCGGCGTCCGGGGAGCTGTGGTTGCAGACGATGTCGAGGACGAGCTTCATGCCGCGCTTGTGGAGCGCCTCGATGAGCCGGTCAAAAGTCGTGTCGTTGCGCTCGAACAGGCGCACCTCGTGCCCGCCCGCCACCCAGCGCGGGTTGATGCGCTTAAAATCGCGTGTCCAGTAGCCATGGATGGGGGCCGCCTCCCAGGCCATCGCCTCGACCTGCTCGAAGAGCGGCGTCACCCAGACGGCGCTCACCCCGAGCTGCTGCAAGTAATCAAGTTTCTCGATAATGCCCTGCAGGTCGCCCCCCCAGTACTTGCCCCAGTCCTGGCGCTCGGGATCATAGAGGCTCGGGTCCGGTCCGTCGTCGTTGTTCGGGTCGCCGTTGAAGAAGCGATCGACCACGATAAAGTAAATCGTCTCACCCCGAAATTCGATATCGCTCAGCTGCAGCAGATTGACAAACTCGTCTTCTTTCTCCTGAACTTCGATTTGCGAGTGCGGCTCGACTTCGCCGATTTTTTGCGTGTCCATCGGATCCCCCTTAATCCCCCTTGAGTATAGAGAAAGGGCATACCCGCGAAACATGAGAGCGTGCCGGTTGGGTAAGATGTCGTCGTGATCTGTTGGATCTGCCATGGACGGCACTGCGAAGCCGCAGCCGGTGCTGACGGAATTGCTGGCCGAGGCGGGCTTTGCAAGCCTGACCGCTTTTTGCCGAACCGCCAAGATCGGTCGGCGCACCGCCCGGCATTTACAGGAAGGCAACCTTGCCGCCATCCGCCTGGAGACCCTCAGGCGGATTGCCGCCGCCTTCGGCGTGGACGTGGCGGATCTGATCGAGCGCTTCGAGCCGGCCGTTCCCCTCGCTGCCCCGGCCACCACCGATTGGCAGCTGGAGTACGAGCGCCTGCGCGCCCAGTTCAACGAGCTTGAGGCCCACCTGCGCGAAGCGTGGGATCTGGCGTTTTTCCGGCGGGTGGAGCTGTTGTTGTTGCAGTTGCCGACCCTGCGCAAAGCGGCCGACCAGAATCCGGATCTCAGCGCCCAGACGGTGCTCGACTTGATACTGCCTTTTGAAGAATTCGTGCACGCTGTCGGGTTTGAAACCATCGGCACACCGGGGGAACAGGTGTCCTTCGATCCGACCTTGCACCAGGGAGCAGGGCTATCACCGGGCGAGCCGGCCAAAATCAAAACCGTCGGCTACCGCTACCGGGGTCAACTGCTCGCCCGCGCCCGGGTCAATGCCGTAGGGTAAAAACTGTCGTCCAAGAGATTTTGTACAGTACTTGAACAGCTTCACTCCCCAATACATTCCGCAGCCCAACGACCAGCCAGCCCCTTCGCCGCAGTCGACACGCGTCGTGCAGGCACTGGAAGAATAAACCCATCCCACCCGCAGACCCTCCCGCCCACCGTGCCCGCAAGTCCGGGGGGTGTCGGGGGGCTGGCAGCCCCCGGACGCGGGGAGGTTGGAGAGCGCGAGAGGGGAACCCGAAGGGGGTTCCGCCTCTCGCACCCACAGACCCTCGTGCCAAACCAACTACCAGGTCTCAGAGTCAAAACCGTCAAACGCCAGGGTTTCACAAGGTCTACCGATATCAGAACCGCTTCTGAAACGCTCTAGTTGAGGGTCTCATCGAGCTGGTCAACATAGTCATCTTGCGGGGCGTCGAACTCCGGATCGTAGGCCACGATATCGTCAGCGGTCTCGCCGGTCTGTTCGGACAAGTTGTCGCCAAATTCGCCAGTCTCCTCGGCCCACTCGCCGCCGGTTTGCAGTGCTTCGCCAGTCCACTGCGCCGTCTCGCCCAGGGGGCTGCCCTCCGGATCCTCTGCGGAACGCTGTTCGCCCCAGGCGGCGAGTTCTTCGCCGCTGTCCTGGACCAGTTCTCCGGCCTCACCCACACCTTCGCTGACAAATTCCGACACTTCCGAGGACGCCCCCACGGTTGTCCCGACGACATCGGCGCCGGTCTCCACCAAGAATTCACCGGTCTCGGCGTAACTTTCTTGGACGTAATCGGTGGCATCGTCTGCGAACCCGGCGACATTGGCCACTTGTTCTCCGACAAAGTCCGTGGTTGCATTCCACGCATCCTCAGTTCCCTCGGTTATGTCGCCCCACAACCCAGCGATCCCCTCGCTCACACCGCCGGCGAAGTCGTCCGCTTTTTCTCCTAACCCTTCAAAAAAACCGGGCTGCTCCTGCTCCATTTCTTCTTCCATGGAAATGATGCCTCCAAAAGTGTGTTGACTTGATTGGCAACAAACCGAATTTCTGGATTCCGAGATCGTTCGGTACATCCACCCGCAGGGCGGACATTGCGTAGCGCGTATCCAACCTGCGACGGCAGGTTTCTATGGATCGTGTGCGTGGCTCGAAAGGGACCAGGCGAAGATTTTCCAACAGCGCACGCGGCGTCAACAGTCCTTACGGTTTGCCTATGCCATCACCAAAACAGCCCCGAACGCTCCTCAACCGTTCAACCTCCTGGCAGCATCGCCACTTTGATGGCTGTCCGATCGCGCATGCGCGCCAGGGCCTCATCCAGTTTGCCGAGGGGTAAACTGTCGCTCACGAGCAATTCAAAAGCAATACGTCGGCAAGCAATCAATGCCAGCGCCTCGCGCACATGGCGCGGGGTGTTATGAAAGACCCCCTTGAGGGTCAGTTCGTTGTAATGGAGGTTTTCCGTATCGACGCTCACCACCGTTCCGCGCGCACAGCCTCCAAACAGCAATACCGTCGCCCCCGGCCGGGCCGTGGCGATGGCCGCCTCCCAGGCGGCCGGTTTGCCGGTGGCTTCGATCACGACATCCGCACCCCGGCCACCCTCGGTCAATGCTCGTAACCGCCCCACCGGATCGCCTGCCTGGCGGTAGTTGAGGGTTACCTGTGCTCCCAATTGTTCCGCCACAGCAAGCCGGGCCGATTGACCGCCTGCGAGGATCACCGCAGCCCCGCGCACAGCACAGACGGCCACCAGCATCAGGCCGATCGCACCGTCCCCCATCACCACCACCGTATCGCCCGCCCTGACCCCCGCTTCTTCGACGCCATGCAGCACGCAGGCGAGCGGTTCGCTCATCGCTGCGAGTTCGAGGGGCAACCCGGGTGGGACGGCAAGCAGGTTGTGACGGACGATAGCAGCCGGAATGCGCAGGTATTCAGCGAACGTTCCGTTGTTGAAGAGCAAGTTTTCGCAGAGGCTGAAGCGTTCGCGCCGGCAATAAAAGCAATCGAAGCAGGGAGCGGAATTGTTGGCCACCACCCGCTCCCCGCTCCGCCAGCCGCTCACTCCTTCGCCAAGGGCGGCAATTTCGCCTGCAAACTCGTGGCCGAAAGGCGTCGGGGGGACCAGCATCCGCGCGTGGCCGCCGCGCAGCCAGACTTTGAGGTCGGTGCCGCAGGTGGGTGCCACCGCCACCCGCACCAGCACCTCCCCAGGCCCCGGCTCGGGACAAGGCACTTCCTCCAGCCGCACATCTTCCACCCCGTACAGCATCGCCGAGTGCATCTTTGTTCTCCCGCAGTGACATTCCCATTTTCGCCGGAACACCGGCCAACCCATTCGACAGCAGTGCATATTCTCTGCAAACGCTCATTTGTCCCCGTTTTTCCGGCAAGTTTTTGACTTGCTTGCATTAAATTTTCTTTGCGGCCGGGGGTGAGCGCAGTCAGTATCAATACGGAGGCAAACACCAGGATAAACGCATCGAAAATATTCATCAATTATGGGGCAATATTCAGCAGTTTTTCCAGAAGTGTTGAATGTCAAGAAATGAGGGTGCAAAAATAAGCCCAAAATCCTGTAGACTTTGGGCTAAGCACTACTATTAATGTTAGACCGACGCTACTCGATTTTCCGCAGCTTGTCAAAACCTTTCTGTCCACCTTGCCCAATGACGATTTCCCTGTCCTCCATTCCAGGCTCTTTTTCAGTTGCTGGCTGGCCCTGGTGATGGACAAAAGCACCCTCAGCATGCGGGACCTATTCAAACGCCTCAACCACACCGGTATCTCCGTCGATGTCTCCACTTTTTCCAAAGCCTGCAAGTCCCGTTCTCTTTCTATTTTGGTTACGACCACGACGCGAACTTCGTCGGTGACATGCTCGCCGCCATTCCCAAAAACGGTCTCGGCATCTTCGATAGAGGCTTTGGAGGACTGGAGCATCTCCAGAGCGCAGCGGCGTCCAAGCAATATTTTTTAATGCGTATCAAGAGCAATTACAAGTAAATTTTTGAAGGCAATGAAGGTCTAATGCGTGTGGGGACAAGTAAAGAATCGGGACAGTATCGCGTGGTCAGTTTTTGCGATATTGAGAACCGAGCCGAGTATCGATTGGTGACGAACTTGCCTGGCAAGGGCGAATGGCTTGTCCGTGACGAAGAGGTGATGGAACTGTACCGTCAACGCTGGCAGATAGAGCTGTTATGGAAGTTTCCGAAGATGCATTTAAAGCTGAAGCGCTTGATGACAAAAAATAAGAATGGCATCCGGGTACAGCTCTACGTTACCCTAATTGCTCACCGCCTGCTGGAACTGGTGGCAGTGCCAAAGATTTGGGGAAGCAAGCGGTTGGATAAGTTGCGTTACTTGCAATGCTGTATGTGTCAGGAAGTCAGTTATGTGCATTGGCTGGGAAAGTTGCTGGGCAGCTGGAGGCGCAGGGTCTGGCCGCTCGAACTGTCTGCAAGCGTTCACTGATTCAATACTTCTGTGTCCAACCCTTCTTTTTCGTAGCAGCGGAACCAGCGACGAACGGTGGAAGCGTCTTTGCCCAGCAGCCGGGCGATGGTGTTCTCGAAGGGGGCGGTGCCACTGGCATACAAGTACAGAGCGTGGAGGCGCTCCCTTGCCCAGTTGGCGGTTTGCCCGGCCATCAACTTTTGCAGCAGGGCGGGAGGTTGTGCAACGGTGAGAGTGAGGAGTTGAGGCATGATGTTTGTCCGGTCAACACGCGCCTATTATTATCGCTTATCTATTGCGCTGAATGGTATGAGACCAATGGACAGGACCGCAACGCCTTTCTTTTCGGTTTTACTCCCCAGGCGGAAATCTGGAACGGTCGGCTGGCCATGATTGGCTTTGTCGCCTATCTGTTGTGGGACCTAGCAGGAGCTAGTGTCCTTCGCGACGTTCTGCAAGTTCTGCCTAAGTAACGGTACAGAACCTGCGTAGGAGGAACGACCCCATGCTGCTGTATTTGGGTTTGACGGCTGTAGGGCTCGTGGCCTGCGTCGCCCTTGGACCGCTCGCCCGGTAAGCATCCGACCAGGTCCAGCGCTGGATTTTGGTGAGTGCTCCCCGGTAGGCCAGCGCCGCGGTGAACCCGGCTGCGGGGTGGATTTCCCGCAGCACCCAAGGGCTGTGCGTCGATGGGTCTGTCCCGGTCTTAAACAGGCGCGCCGCTTCTCCCGGAAGGCAGGAGACTTCGACGCCCTCCAGACCGGTCAGGCCTTCGCCGGTGGCTTTCAAGAAGGCTTCTTTGCGCGTCCAGGCATTGAAAAAAATGGTTTGCCGCAGATTGGGAGCAGCGGAAGCAATCTCGGCGTACTCGCACCTCGAAAAAAAGTGTCTGGCGATGTCCTCCATGGTCGGTACGGGTCGCCGGTATTCAACATCGATGCCTACAGGGCCATCGGCGCTGAAGGCGAACAGAGCCAGCCCGTGGGAGTAGGACAGATTGAATTCTATCGGTTGCCCGTACCGGCTTTGCTGCAGCGCAGGCTTGCCGTGCGGACCATAGCGAAATACAAGCCCCTCCGGCGGAACTGCCAGATAGCGGCCTAGCAGCATCCGCAGAACGGCGCGACGGGCAATGAAAATGTCGCGGTCGCGCGCGAAGACGTAGCGCCGAGCGCGGGCGGTTTCGTCGGCACTGAGCACCCGGGTCAGGCGCCCCAACTGCCCATCGCTCAATTCGAGACGGGCGCGCCAAATGTGCACCTCCCGCGCCGCAAGAACCGGCGAAGGAGGAGCGCTTGGCCAGTGCCGCCCAAATGCGCTCATGGTGATCGTGCGCATCACAGTCGCTCCAAATGCTTCACGCAATACTTGGTATATGTGTAGACCTGGGGATTGTTGCATGACCCCTTCAGATGCCGCGTCTTGTCAGGATCCTCGACGAGTTGCGCCCGGTAGCGGCCCGAGACGCCATCCGGCCGTCGGTAAGCAAGCTCGATGCAGTATCGGCTGCGCTCCGGATTGCCCTCGATCCTTTCGCAGTGCACCTCGTTGTCAAGCCAGTTCCAGCCGTGCAGCAGCAGCAGTTCCCGCTCCAGCACCTGGGCGACGCCAGGCAGGATACCCCAGCCCCGATAGACAGCCTTGAGATCCCCGATATCGCCGCTGCGGGTCAGGATGGACGCCAAGGCGCGGCGATCGAGGTTGCCATAGTAGCGCCCGCTCGGAAAATCGATGAGGGTCGGTGCAAAGCGGTGTCCGCCAAAATGGGTCGTCTGCCAGAGGCGCACATTGCGAAGTCCCAGCTCACTCACCAGGGCCTGCGCCTCGCGAAAAAAAGGATAGCCGTACCGGGCGCAGCACTTGTCGTGGCTGCCGTGGGTGCACACCAGCAGATCGCGGGGATCGGCGGTGGTCCTCTCGCAGTCGCCGGGCGGTCGGCTTAGATATTCGCGCACCAGGGGCGCGACATCCTCAGCTTTCCGCAGCAGACATTCCCGCCGGTCGTAGCCTGCCGCCGGGCCTTTGGGCAGGTGCAGCAGGATCACCCGCATCCGGCCCAGCTGCTGAAGTGCGCCGTTGTAGATGAGCAAAGGCCGCACAGCCACCAGCCGGGCGCGCCGACCTTCCTCGACGGCCGCTCGCCAGTTGACCGGTACCGAGCGGGAGGCAAAGGCATCTTCCGTCCAGGGTGGAGCAAATTCGCTCAGCACATAAATCTGGTGGACCGATGCGGTACCGATCGGATCTTCTTGGGCCGCGCGCGCCTGTGCGGCGCAAAAAAAGTCGGTCGTCATGTCTGCTACCAGTTTTGGGTGTAGCCGACGCTGAAGGTGATGCCCCGGCCGGCGATATTAAACGGTTCGCTGGAAGGAAAACCGGCCAGTTGCTGCGAATTGACCGGGAAGTACAGGCTGTTGAGCAAATTCTCGGCCCCGAAGCGCAGCGTGCCCGCGCCCAGCTGCACGCTGCCAATGTAATCGAGGGTGAAATAGCTGGTGATCTTCGTCGGATCGATCCCCTCGACGAACGCCCGATCGCGGTTGCCGACGTAGAGCCCCTGCAGACGGTTGCGCCAGCCCGGGGTCGGCTGCAGCTCCAGGTAGCCGCTGATTTTGATGGGCTGAATTTCCAGGCTGCTGAGGGCCTGGTAGTTGCCGTCGCCGTCCGGGTCGTTTTCGCCCTCGCTGTAGCTGACGGTGCCTCCGAAGCGCCACCCCCCGCCCGGCTGCACATCCAGGGTGCCTTCCAAACCATAAATATTCTGCGGGGCGCGTTCGATGACGAAGGCGTCGCCGGTGCGCCGAAAGGCGATACCCAAAGCGGAGGTGGTGTAGAAGCCGGAGAAGGTGGCCTGCAGCGAGGACCAGCGCCCCCGCAGGCCAATTTCGTAATTGTCGACTTTTTGCGGCTCACTCACCTGTAGCGAATCGGTGATACTGACAAATCCCGTCGGCGGAAAGCGCAGAATGCGGGCAAATTCGGGCACCGAAAAGCCCTGGGCAAAATCGGCGAACAAATTCAGCTGGGGGATAATATCGACGACCGTGCCGACGTTAAAGACCGTGGCGCTGAAGTTGCGGTTGCCCCCCTCAATGGGCTGGCCCAGGATGGTGCGATAATCACCGACGCTCAAATCGATGTTTTCGTAGCGCACGCCGCCGTTGAGCGACCAACCGCCGCTGATGTTCGCCTTCAGCTGGCCGAACAGCCCCAGGCTGCTCAACGCGTAGGAGGGAACCAGCGTCAACTCGGCTATTTTCAGAAAATCTCGGCCACCGCTGGCGCTGAAGGCGAGCGGATCGAAAAAAATGGCGGTCTGGGCGGTCTGCTCGTTGACGTAATCCACCCCCCAAAGCAAACTGGCTGCCCCGAACAGCGGCGTGTCGATCTGTACGCGCGTGCCGTACTTTCTGGAATTGAGCCGCGACTGCGGCACGCTGGTGAAGCTCGGCGACGGGGCCGAGGGCACCGTCGTGTACTGATTATCCCGAAAGTAACCCAGCACCTGGAGCCGGCTGCCCAGGAGATTCTGATGGGTGTAGTTGAGGCTGATGAGGGTGTTGCGGTCCGATGGGGTGTCTGCGACATTGAGTCTGCCGACTTGCAAGGCACGGGCTTTTTGAATGCCCGGGGTCTCGCTGACGCTCGGGTCGGTCAGAAAACCGGTATAGGAGCGAGCATCGTAATAGTTGAACGTCAACTGCAGGCGCTGCTGCTCGTCGAAATCGCCGCCGAACTTACCGAAAATATTGAACGTATCGGTGTCCTGCAGACGTGTGGGAATGCGCTGACCCTCGGCGTCGTAAAAGCCGGTCGCGCGCGCCAACAGCAAATCGAGGCTGTAATCGAGCTGCCCCGGTTTGGCCGCTGCCGACAAGCCCAGGCTGCCGCCGAAGCCCCCGGCAAAATCGGTCAGGGAGTTGCTGGCGATGCCGGTGGCCTGGAACCGCTCCTCCTGCCGGCCCGGCGAGCGCGTGATGATATTGATGATGCCGCCGGTCGCCTCGGCGCCGTAGATGGCGCTCGGGCCGCGCACCACCTCGATGCGCTCGATAGCGGACGGATCGACAGTCCGCAGGTCCCGCTGAAAATTGAGGTTGACCGACATCGGCACCCCATCGATGAGCACCGTGCTGCGCCGTCCGCGCAGCGATTGACCGGTCAGTGAATCGGTCTGCGTCGGCGGACCAAGGCCGGGCACCAGCTTACCCAAGATCTCTCCTAGATCTCGCGTGAGGATGGTCTGCTGCTCGATCTGCTCGCGGTTGATCACCGTCACCGAGCGCGACAGATCGGACAATGCCTCCGGTCTGCGCGTCGCCGTCACGACGACTTCTTCAAGCGGCTCCGCCGGATCGGCAGTGGGCTGCTCGTCCTGGGACACCGGCGGCGCTGCCGGGAGCTGGGCGATGGCACCGGCCACCGCCGGCCCTGGCGGCTGCCATATGTACACAGATCCCGGCACAAGCAAGACACCAAGCCATAAATATTTCACAACGATCTTCCGTCGAGCGTGGAATGGGTTTGGGTGATGCTGTGGACATTTTTTGAGCACTAATCATATTTATTCTCAATAAATGGTCTTGTCAAGGGCCCTGGCTTGGTGTACGTTTATACGGAATAGTAGCGAAGGCTTACACACCCTCTGCGGAGCATAATCGATGCAAAAGCTTGATTTAAGCGGTTAGCGCGCGCAGCAGTTCGACAGAAGTGATTGATAAGAGTTTCTAAAAGCTGAAACGAGGCTGCGCACTTTTAGATGCGACCGTTCGCATTGTTCTTGGTTGCGTCGCAGACTGTTCTGGAATTTTGCATGGATAACCGTTGGCTGGGAGGCCCAGCAAAGCCCAACCGCATTTCAACGCTTGTTGAGCACTTGTGCTACAGGGCGCAGCATCAACCCGAGCAATTGGCCGTGGCATTTCTGCCGGACGGTGGGACCGAGTGCGTCGAACAACTCAGTTACGGCGAGATGGACAGACGTGCCCGCCGAGTGGCCGTGCAGCTGCAGGCGCTCGGCCTGGCAGAACAGCGGGCTTTGCTGCTCTACCCGCCGGGGCTGGATTTTTTGATCGCCTTCTTAGGCTGCCTTTACAGCCGGGTGATTGCCGTACCGCTGGCGCTGCCGTTGCGGCGGATGGAACGGCTGCAGCCTTTGGCGGCGGACGCCCGGGCAAAAGTGGCGCTGACCACCGCGCGCATGCTCAAGGCCGTCGCGGCGCGGGAGGATGGCACGTTGCCGCTGGCGCCGCTACCCTGGCTGGCGACGGATGCGCCGGCGGATGGGGAGGAACGCCACTGGCAGCCGCCGCCAACCGCTTCGGAGTCGCTCGCTTACTTGCAGTACACCTCCGGGTCCACCGCGGCGCCGCGGGGCGTGATGATCACCCACGCCAACCTCCTGCAGAACATGGCCGCCACCGTCGAGCTGTACCGTGCGGGTGAGCAGGATGTCGCCCTCAGCTGGCTGCCGCACTTTCACGACATGGGGCTGGTGGGTGGGCTGCTGGAGCCGCTTTACGCCGGTGTGCCCTGCTACTGGATGCCGCCGCCGGCCTTTATCCAGCAGCCGCTGCGCTGGTTGGAGGCTATCGATCGCTATCGGGTCACCCACAGCGGCGGTCCCAACTTCGCCTACGAGCTGTGTGCGCGCAAAAGTGCCGAGCGGCAGCCGCTGGAGCTTGACTTGAGCTGCTGGGCCGTTGCGTACTGCGGAGCGGAGCCGGTGCGCGCGGAGGTCTTGACCCAATTTGCCGAGACGTTCGGCTGCTATGGTTTTCGCGCGCAGGCCTTCTGTCCGACCTATGGCCTGGCTGAGGCGACGCTGCAGGTGACGAGCGTACCGAGGACCGAAGCGCCGCGCGTCTATGCGGCACAGCCGCAGCAGCTTGAGCAGGGCCTGGCTGTGCAGGCGCCTGATTCAGCCACGGGGGGGCGGTTGCTGGTCAGTTGCGGCCGGCCCACCGCCGGAACGCAGGTGTTGATCGTCCATCCGCAAAGGTGCACGCGCTGTGCTCGGGGGGAAATTGGCGAGATCTGGATTGCCGGTCCGGCGGTCGCCGGGGGCTACTGGCAGCAACCGGAGGCGACGCAGCGTACGTTCGGTGCCTATCTGGCCGATACGGGTGAAGGACCCTTTCTGCGCACCGGCGATCTCGGATTTGAGCATGGGGGGGAACTGTTCGTGTGCGGCCGGTGCAAAGATCTCATCATTCTCTACGGCCGCAACCTTTACCCGCAGGATATCGAGTGGACCGTGCAACAGAGTCACCCGGCGCTACGGACCGACGCCGGGGCCGCCTTTGCCGTGGACATGGCGGGGCAGGAGCGGTTGGTGGTCGCCCAGGAGCTGGATTTTCGCCAGGTGGTCGATATCGAGGCAGTCGCCGCGGCGATCCGCCAGGCCGTCTACGCAGAACACGAAGTGCAGGTGTATACGGTGGTGCTGCTCCAGGCGGGCAGCATTCCCAGAACCTCCAGCGGCAAGATCCGGCGCCAGGCTTGCAGCAACGATTTTCGCACCGGCAAGTTGGCGGCGGTGGGCAGCAGTACCCTCGAGCCTGCTGACGAGGCGACCGACTCGCCCGCTCTCACCCGTACCGCGCTGCTGGCGGCGGCGGCCCCCGAGCGGCCGGCGCTGTTGGCAGCCTACGTGCAGCAGCAGCTCGCGCAGCGCTTGCGCACCGATCCATCCCGGTTGGACCCGGACACGCCGCTCGGGGCTCTGGGGCTCGATTCGCTGACGAGCATCGAGCTCAAGGCCCGCATCGAAGCGGATCTCGGGGTCACTGTGTTGCTGGAGGACTTTTTGGGCGTTGACGGTGTCCAGGGACTGACGCGGCGCTGGCTTGACCAACTGGAACAGCCGGAGGCCGTCGCTAGGGAGCCGCTGCAGCCGATGGCACGGCCCGCGCGGCTGCCGCTGTCGTTTGCCCAGGAGCGGCTGTGGTTTCTCGAGCAGCTCGAACCCGGCAATCCCTTCTACCACATCGCCTTGAGCTGCCGTCTGGAAGGTGCCCTGGATGTGTCGGCCCTGGAGCGCAGCTTTAACGCGGTGCTCGAGCGCCACGAAGTCTTGCGGACCACGTTTAGCGTGGCGGCCGGCCGGCCCATTCAACGCATTGCTCCTTTTGCCTCTTTCCAGCTGCCTGTACTCGCTCTGCAGCACCTGGAAGCGGCCGAGCGCACCGCCGAGGCGGCCAGGTTGACCGGCGAGCTGGCCGTGCGGCCGTTTGCTCTGGCAGTGGAACTGCCGATGCGCCTGCAACTGCTGCGCTTGGGCGAGCAAGACCACCAACTGCTGCTAGTCTTCCACCACATCGCCTTCGACGAATGGTCCGCCCGCCTGCTCGTGCACGAACTGAGCCACCTCTACCGCACCTTCCACCACGACCAATCGCCCCAACTGCCACCACCCGAGCTGCAATACGCCGATTTTGCCCTCCAGCAACGCCACACCCTCCAGGGCGATACCCTCCACAGCCTGCTCGATTTTTGGCAACAACTGCTGCCCAAGCCTTTGCCAGTACTGCAGTTGCCCACCGACCACCCCAGACCACCGGTGCAGACTTTCGGCGGCCGGCGATACACCCTGACACTCGACCCCGCTTTGAGTGAACACCTGAGCGCCCTGGCCCGCCGCCACCAGGCCACTTTGTTCATGACCCTGCTTGCCGCCTTTGCCGTGCTGCTCGGTCGCTACAGCGCCCAGCCCACCGTGCTTATCGGCACCCCGGCCGCCAACCGCGAACGCCAGGAAATGCAGCAGATGATGGGGCTTTTGACCAACACGCTGGTATTGCCCATCGACTTGAGCGGCGACCCCGACTTTGCGACTTTGTTGGCTCGGGTGCGCCAGATGGCTTTACAGGCTTATGAGCATCAGCAGCTGCCGTTCGAGAAACTGGTTGAACACCTGCAACCGCAGCGGGAGTTGGGGCAAAATCCGCTCTTTCAGGTACTCTTCAGCTTGCAAAACGCACCACTGCAGCCGTGGCAATGGCCGGACGCTCTGCGGGTGGTGCCTGAAACTATCGACACTGCCACGGCCAAGTTCGATGTGTCCCTGGCGGTGGTGCAAACCGAGCAGGGTCTGCTGCGCGCCACCTTCGAGTACAACTGCGCGCTGTTCGAGGCGGCCACCATCGAACGGTGGGCGGGGCACTATCAAAACTTGCTCGCTGCGGTGGTCGCGGATCCGAAGTTGCCTGTGTCGCAGCTGCCGATTTTGGGAGCGTCGGAGCGTCGGCAGTTGCAGCAGTGGGGGCGAGGGGCGGATAGAGCGCTCTTGGCGACCAGTGTGGTCGAGTTGTTGACCGCGCAGCTGAAGCGCACGCCGCAGGCCATCGCGGTGGTCGATGGGCAAGAGCAGCTCAGTTATGAACAGCTTGACGAGCGCGCCGGGCGGTTGGCGGGGTATTTGCGCGGTTTGGGTGTGGGCGTTGGGGTGCGCGTCGGGGTGTTGGTGGAGCGGTCGGTGGCGATGGTGGTGGCGGTGGTGGCGGTGTTGAAGGCGGGGGGGGCGTACGTGCCTTTGGAGGCGAGTTTGCCGGTGGAGCGTCTGCGGTGGCTGGTGTCGGATGCGGGGGTGCGCTGGGTGCTGAGCGATGAAAGCACGGCGGGTCTGGCGCAGTCGTTGCCGGTGAAGCAGGTGGGTGTAGAGGAGGCGCTCGGGGAGGGTAAGGCTGGGGAGGCGGTGGAATTTGGTGGCCAGGAGGAGGCGTATGTGATTTACACTTCCGGCTCCACAGGCAAACCAAAAGGCGTCATGATGACGCACGCCCCGCTGGTCAATCTGCTCAGCTGGCAGGCGGAGCAGTTGCCGGGTGCGGCCAGGACCCTGCAGTTTGCCTCCCTGGGCTTCGATGTCTCTTTTCAAGAGATTTTTTCGACCTGGTGCACCGGAGGCACGCTGGTTTTGATCGAAGAAGCGACCCGTACCGATCCGATTAGTCTGTGGAATGTCATCGTCGAGTCGGCGATCGAGCGGTTGTTTTTGCCGTATGTCGCCCTGCAGCAGTTGGCGGAAGTTGCGGGCTGTCACCCGCACTTACCTGTGCCTCTGCAGGAGGTGATCGTTGCCGGGGAGCAACTGCGCATCACGCCGCAGATTGCAAACTTCTTTGGCCGCTTGCCGGGCTGTACTCTGCACAACCACTACGGGCCGACAGAGAGTCACGTCGTCACCGCCTGTACACTGAGCGGCCCACCGCAGAACTGGTCGGTGCTCCCGCCCATCGGCCGGCCGATCGCCAATGTGCGCATTGTCGTGCTGGACGGGTATCTGCAGCCGGTGCCCATCGGTATTCCCGGCGAACTGTATATCGGCGGCGCCGGCCTCGCCCGTGGCTATCTCAACCAGCCCGAGCTGACGGCCGAGCGCTTCATCGCGCCTTCTGCCGAACTGGAAGCGGGATCTCGGCTTTACCGCACCGGCGATCGGGCGCGCTGGCGGCCGGACGGCCAGCTCGAATTTCTCGGTCGCCTCGACGGGCAGATCAAACTGCGCGGCTTCCGTATCGAACCCGGCGAGATCGAGGCGGTACTGGCGCAGCATCCGGCCGTCCGGCAAGCGGTGGTCATGGTTCGAGAAGAGGTGCCCGGCCCCAGGCGGCTGGTGGCATACATCGTGTCCACTCCTGAGGCCCGGCAGCAGGAGGAATCGCTGCGGCAGTACCTGCGTGAGCGGCTGCCGCAGTACATGGTGCCGTCGGCCTTCGTCCATTTGGCGGCGCTGCCGCTGACGCCCAACGGCAAGGTGGACCGCACAGCGTTGCCGCCCCCGGCCGGCCGCCGGCAGTCGGATCCGGATGTTGTGCCGTGCACACCGCTGGAGAAGCAGATAGCGACCATCTGGGCACAGGTGTTGGGGATGGAGGATGTCGGCCGGCACGACAACTTTTTTGATCTCGGAGGGCATTCGCTGCTGGCGACGCAGGTTCGCTCTCGCCTGCGCGAGGAATTGCAGGTCGAACTGCCGCTGCGTCCCCTGTTTGAAACCCCCACCGTATCGGGTCTGGCGCGCGTCATCGCCGGATTGCAGGGGCAAAGAAGCGACGCTGAGTGTCGGCCTATTCCCAAGGCGAGCCGCGGCACCTCTGCTGAGCAGCTGCTGGCGGCACTGCCCCAATTGACGGACCGCCAAGTCGAGGTGCTGTTGGACACACTGTTGTCCGAGCGGGAGGTTACGCAATGAACGATATTCAACAATGGCTCGCCACCTTGTCCATTGAGCAGAAGCGGTCGCTTCTAGCTGAGCTGTTGCAGAAGCGGGCGAGTCGGCCCCAGACGTTTCCTTTGTCCTTTGCGCAGCAGCGGCTGTGGTTTCTCGACCAGATCGAACCGGGCAGTCCCGCTTACAACATCCCGGCGGCGGTCCGCCTGAGCGGCCTGCTCGACGTTGCGGCCCTCCAGCGCAGTCTGGACGCCATCGTCCGGCGCCACGAGGCGCTGCGGACCACTTTCGGTACCCAGGACGGTCAGCCGGTTCAGGTGGTCGCCGCCCCGGCGGCGGAGCAAGTCGTAGAGTTGCCGTGCATCGACCTGGGTCTTGCCGACGACGCGCAGATTCTGCAGCTGGCTACCCAGGAGGCCAGGCGGCCCTTCGATCTGGCATGCGGACCGCTGCTGCGCGCCACGCTCCTGCGGCGGACACCTGAGGAACATGTGCTGCTGTTTACTGTGCACCACATTGTCTTTGACGGCTGGTCGATCGCGATTTTCCTGCGGGAGCTGGCGGCGCTGTACGAAGGCTTGCGCTCGGGGACGCCACCGGTACTGCCGGAACTGGCCATTCAGTACGCAGACTACGCGGTGTGGCAGCACCGGCAACTACAAGGGCCACTTCTGGAAAAGCACCTGGATTACTGGCAGCAGATGCTCGATCGATGTTCGCCGTTGCGCTTCGTTGAGGAGCGGACGCCGGGCGCAGGGGCCGATCTGCAGGCGGTGTCCCAGCAGGCGCTGACGTTGCCGCAAAGTCTACTGACGGCCGTCAAGGCCCTGGCGCAGCGCTCGGGGGCAACGCTGTTCATGGTGTTGCTGGCGGCCTTCAAAGCCCTGCTGCACTGCCATGCGCAGCAGACGGACATCCTGGTGGGCACTCCCATTGCCAACCGCACCCGTGTTGAGACCGAGGGGCTGATTGGCTTTTTTGCCAACACGCTGGTGCTGCGCACCGACCTGTCGGCCGATCCGAGCTTCACACAACTGCTTGCGCGGGTGCGGGAGGTTGCCCTGGGTGCTTACGCTCACCAGGAATTGCCCTTTGCAAAGCTGGTCGAGCAGCTGCAGCCGGAGCGCCACCTCAGCCGCACCCCGCTGTTTCGGGTGTGGTTCGTTCTGCAGGAAGATCCGCTGCCGGCGCTGCATCTGCCGGGTCTGGCACTCAGCCTGATGGAGGTCCATCCGGGGGTAGCCCGCTACGACCTGAAGCTGAGCCTCTGGGAAGGACCGGAGGGATTGAAAGGCGCCCTGGAGTATAGGCCGGCCCTACTCGACGCCGCGACCGTCGCCCGCCTGGCGACGCAGTGGCTTGTGCTGTTGGAGTGCGTGCTCGAAAGGCCGGACATCCGGCTGGGAGAACTAACGGTCCGACTGAGCGAATTCGACCGGCAGCAGCAGAGCCGTCGGCACCAGGCCTTGCAGCAAAACGCGCTGGCGAAGCTGAAGCAGACCGCACGCAAAAGCGTGGAGGAAAGTTGACCATGGAACCAGCCCGCGGTCCCAAGCTCGGCCGGCGCCACGCCATCCGCGTGTCCCAGGCGGAACTGGTGCAGAGCGGACTGCTGCCGTCCGGTTCGCCGTTGCCGCTGCTCGTTCAACCGACCGACACCGGGTTAAGTCTTGCGGCCTGGTTGCAAGCCAACCGGTCCTTGATCGAACAGCAACTGCGGCGGCACGGCGGTCTGCTGTTGCGCGGCTTCGAAGTCGGCGGCGCCGGCGGCTTCGAGCGCTGTCTGCACGCCGCCGCCCCCGGCGGGCCGCTGCCCTACCAGGACGGCTCCTCGCCGCGCAGTCAGGTTCAGGGGCACATCTATACTTCGACGGACTACCCCGCCGAGGCGCCGATCTTCCTACACAGCGAGCTGTCCTACGCGGGTTGCTGGCCGATGAAAGTGCTGTTTTACTGCGTGCGGCCGGCAGATCGCGGCGGCGAGACGCCAATCGCCGATACGCGCCGGGTTTGGGCGCGCATTGATCCGGCCGTCCGAGAAGCATTTTGCACCAAAGGCGTGATGTACATCCGCAACTTTGGCGATGGCCTGGGTCTTTCCTGGCAGCAGGCCTTCCGGACGGCGGAGCCCACCCAGGTTGAGGCCTACTGCCGCCGCCAGGGCATCACCTGCGAGTGGCAGGGGGCCGGCCGCCTGCGTACGCGCCAGGTCCGTCAGGCGGCAGCTGTCCATCCGCACACAGGGGAGGTGGTCTGGTTCAACCACGCGGCCTTCTTCCACCCGAGCACCCTGACACCGGCGGTCCGCGACGCCCTGCTGGCGCAGTTGGCCCCGGAGGAGCTGCCGTACTACACCTGTTTCGGCGACGGGTCAGCCATCGCCGCGGAGGTCATCGAGCAGGTGCGCGCCGCGTACCGGCTGGAGACCAGCGTGTTCGCCTGGCAGGCACAGGACGTGTTGCTGCTGGACAACATGCTGACGGCGCACGGCCGCAACCCCTACACAGGCGCCCGCCAGGTGCTGGTGGGTATGGCGGAACCCCACGGTCTCCCGAAAGCCGAGCAGTAGTATCCGAGAACGCCCATGGCATCGCAAAAGCTCGAAGGCTACGCCCTCTCCCCACAACAACAGCGCCTGTGGCGGCTGCAGCAGCGCCACCGCACCCAGCCCTACCGCGCGCTTTGCACCGTCTCGATCGAAGGTAAGCTCGACCGCGCCGCCCTGGGCGCCGCCTGGCAACAGGTGGTCGGGCACCACGAGATCCTGCGCACCGTCTTCGAGGCGCTGCCGGGGATGGTGCTGCCCCTGCAGGTGATCCGCACCGATCTGGCCGTACCGCTGCGCGAACACGACTGGAGCGGTCAAAAGCCCCAGCAGCAGCAGCTGGCAGCGCTTTGGGAGACTTTAGTGCAGCGGAAGTTCGACTACGGCCGGGGGCCGCTGCTGGAGGGGCACCTTGTGGCTCTGGGGCCTCGGCATCACCAGCTGCTGCTGGCCCTGCCCGCGCTATGCGCCGACGCGGCGGCGCTCCATCAGTTGGTACAACAGCTGAGCGACGCCTACGCCGAGCACCTGGGCGCCGCACCCCGGCTTACCGAGGCGCCGCTGCAGTACGCGGATCTGGCCGCCTGGCTGAATGAATTGCTGGAGGCGGATGAGACGGCCGCCGGGCAGGATTTCTGGCGCAAGCCGCCGCCAGAGTTGCCGACGCTGCGGCTGCCTTTCGAGCGCGCGGGTGCAGCGGAGGGCGACTACCAACCGTGGTCTACCCCCCCGGTGCTCCTGCCCCCTGCGCTGAGCGCCAAACTGGAGCATTTGGCCCTGCGTAGCGCCACCTCCCTGGATATGGTTCTGCTGGCCGGCTGGGGGATCCTGCTGGGGCGGCTGTCGGGAGCAAGCGACGTGTTGATCGGCGTGGGCTGTGACGGGCGGCCCTATCCGGAACTGCAGCAGGCGATGGGTCCGTTGGCCAAGTATCTGCCCGTGCACTGCCGTCTGGGGGAGGAGCCCTTCGCTGCGGTGCTGGCACAGGTTGCCGACGAGGCCCACCAGGGCCGCCGGTGGCAGGAGTACTTCGCCTGGCAGAATCTGGACCAGATGCCCTTTTGGCCCTTCGGCTTTGACTATCGGAACCGGCCTGACGCCTGGGTCGTCGCGGACGTGCGCTTCGCGCTGCAGCGGCAGTCTGCGCCCATCGACCGGTGCAAAGTCGAATTGGTGTGCGTTCGAGTGGGCGAGGCGCTCAGCGCCCAACTGGTCTACGACGCGGATCTGCTGGCGGCGGAGGCGGTGGAACCCCTGCTGGGACGGTGGCAGGCGCTGCTGGCCGATGCCGCCGAGCAGCCCCAGCTGCCGCCCGGCCGATTGGCGGTCCTCGGTGAGGACGAGCGACGGCGGCTGCTCGTGGACTTCAACGGTGCACCAGCGGCCGCCGCGCTCGCGGGGTGCTTCCCGCGTCTATTCGAGGCGCAGGTGGAGCGCACCCCGGAGGCTACGGCACTGGTGTACGAAGAGCAGCAACTGACTTACCGGGAGTTGAACCGACGGGCGAACCAGCTGGCCCATCACCTGCGCTCACGGGGAGTCGGACCGCAGGTGCGCGTCGGTCTGCAGCTGGAGCGATCACTGGAGATGGTCATCGCCTTGCTGGGGGTATGGAAGGCGGGCGGTGCCTACGTGCCGCTCGATCCGGCGCTGCCGGCGCCGCGGCTCGCCTGGATGGACGAGGATGCGCAGGTGCAGCTGGTGCTGACTACTGGTGCCGATGTCCAGCAAAGCGGGGACGGCCGGCGAATGCGCCTCGATGCTGAGCAGGCGGCGCTTGCCCGGCACAGCGAGGCCAACCCGGGCCATGCCGTCGCGCCATCCCACCTCGCCTACGTGCTGTACACCTCCGGCTCGACTGGCCGCCCGAAGGGCGTGGCCGTCGAGCATGGTCAGTTGCTCAACTATCTGCAGGGTATTTTGCCGCGGCTGGATCTGCCGCCGGGGGCGAGTTTTGCCCTGGTTTCCACCTTTGCCGCCGACCTGGGCCACACGGTGCTGTTCCCGGCGCTGTGCACCGGCGGCTGCCTGCACATCGTCTCTGGGCCGCGCGCCTTTGACGCCGACGCCTTAGCCGCTTACAGCCGTCTGCATGGCATCGACTGCTTGAAAATTGTCCCCTCTCACCTGGATGCCCTGCTGAGTGCCGCGCAGCCCGCGGATCTGCTGCCGCGCCGCTGCCTGGTCCTTGGCGGCGAGACCTGCCACTGGGAGCTCATCGCCAAGTTGCGGCAGTTGGCTCCGACTTGCCGTATTCTCAACCACTACGGACCGACGGAGGCGACGGTGGGTGTGCTGACCTATCTGACGGAGGAGCGCCCGCACCCGGACGCCGCGACGGTGCCGCTCGGGCGTCCCCTGGCTAATACCCGGGTCTACGTGCTGGACGGGCACCGGCGGCCGGTGCCCGTGGGGGTACCGGGCGAGCTGTATATCGGGGGGAGGAGCGTCGCCCGCGGCTACCTGAACCGTCCAGAGCTGAGCGCCGAGAAATTCGTGCCCGACCCGTTCAGCGACCAGCCGGGGGCGCGGCTCTACCGCACCGGCGACCGGGGGCGCTGGTTGCCCGACGGCCAGCTCGAATTTCTCGGTCGTCTCGACGGGCAGATCAAACTGCGCGGCTTCCGTATCGAACCCGGCGAGATCGAGGCGGTGCTCGCGCAGCATCCGGCGGTGAGCGCCGCTGCTGTCGCCCTGCACGAGGCAGTTCCCGCTCAGCCGCAGCTCGTGGCTTACATCGTACCGGCCGCCGCCGGATTGGACCTGGAGTCGCTGCGCCCGTATCTGAGGGAGCGGCTTGCCGCGCACATGATTCCCTCGCGCTGCGTCGCGCTGCGGGCACTGCCGCTGACGCCCAACGGCAAGCTCGACCGCCGGGCCCTCCCGGCTCCCGATACCGCCCTTTCCCGGGAGGCGACCCCACGCACTCCTGCTGAGCAAGTTCTGGCGCAGATCTGGGCGCAGTTGCTGCGGCGGGAGCACGTCGGCATCCACGACAACTTCTTTGAATTGGGGGGCGATTCGATTTTGAGTATTCAGATGGTCGCCCGAGCCCGGCAGGCGGGCGTGCGGCTGACCCCCCGGCAGGTGTTCGAGCACCAGACGATCGCCGGCCTGGCGGCGTTGGCCGATACGGCCCCCGCCAGTCAGGCCGAGCAAGGATCGATCGTCGGTCCGCTGCCTTTGACACCGATCCAGCGCTGGTTTTTTGAACAGGATCTGCCGGGAGCACACCACTGGAACCAGGCAGTGCTGCTGGAGGTGCCTGCCGATCTCAACCCGGACGGGCTGGAGCAGGCGATGCAACTGCTGCTGTTGCACCACGACGCTCTGCGGTTGCGATTTTATCGGGAAGCGGACGGCTGGCGACAAGCGTGCGCGCCGCCCGGCAAAGGGGTGCCGCTGCGCCGCGAGAACCTGACGGCGCCGCCGCCCGAGCGGTTTGGAGCGGCCTTCGCCGCCGTCGTCGCCGAGGTGCAAGCCGGCCTGGACCTGACGCAGGGGCCGCTGCTGGGCGCCGTGTACTTCGCTATGGGGCCGCACCGGCCGGGCCGCCTGCTGCTGGCAGTTCACCATCTGGCGGTGGACGGCTTCTCCTGGCGCATTTTGCTGGAGGATCTCGAAACGGCCCTTGGACAGCTCAGCCGTGGCGAGCCCCTCCACCTGCCGCCCAAGACCACCTCCTTCAGGCAGTGGGCCGAGCAGCTGCAGGCGTACGCCCGGAACAGGCCCTTGCTCTCGGAGCTGGATTTCTGGCTTTCTCGGCCGTACCACCAGGTAGGCTCCCTACCGGTGGATTGGACAGGCGGGGAGAACACCGCCGCCACGGCCCGCAGCGTCGCGGTCGCCCTGTCGGCGGAGCGGACCGCTCTACTGCTGCAGGCGGTTCCACGTGCCTATCGCACCGAGATCAACGACGTGCTGTTGACGGCCCTGGCGCAGGTGTTCAGCCGGTGGACGGGGGCCTCGGCGGTGCTGATCACCCTGGAAGGCCATGGCCGGGAAGATCTCTGCGACGGGGTGGATCTGTCGCGGACGGTGGGCTGGTTTACGGCACTGTTCCCGGTACTGCTGGAGGTGGACCGGCAGGCCGCTCCGGGGCTGCAGTTGTCGGCTGTCAAAAAGCAGCTGCGCGCGATTCCGCAGCGGGGCATCGGCTATGGGCTGCTGCGCTACCTGGCGGAGGCGGGGCCAGCCGTCCAGCGGTTGCGGGCGCTGCCGGCGGCCGAGGTGCGCTTCAACTACCTGGGCCAGTTCGATCAGGTGCTGGCGGGCTCGGCACTGCTGGCACGCGCGCGCGAACCGGTCGGCCCCACCCGCGCGCTCCAGGGCCGCCGCAGTCACCTGCTCGATATCAACGGCTTCATCCTCGAAGGTCGGTTGCACCTGGAGTGGACCTACAGCGAGCAGGTCCACCGCCGCTCGACGGTGATGGGACTGGCCGAGGACTGTCTGGCAGTCCTGCAGCAGCTGATCGATCAAAGTGAGTCCGCCCCGGTGGGCGGGTTGAGCAGTGAGGACTTTCCCCAGGCCCGCCTCGATCAACAAGACCTCGACCAGTTCCTCGCCAAAATCCAGCCGGAAAAACCGCGATCATGAGCACCCACGGTATCGCCGATCTTTACGAACTGTCGCCTTTGCAGGAAGGCATCCTCTTTCACAGCCTTGATGCTCCCGACCCGGGGATGTACTGCGTTCAACTGCGTTTCGAGCTGCAGGGCGCACTGGATGTGGACATCTTTGCGCGCTGCTGGCAGCTGGTGATCGACCGGCAGGTGGTCTTGCGCACCTCCTTTCACTGGCAGGAGGCGGACAAGCCGCTGCAAGTCGTCCATCGGCGGGTGGAACTGCCCCTGCAGCTGTTGGATTGGCGCGCTGTGCCGGCCGACCGGCAGCAGGCGCAGCTGGAAGATTACCTGGCGGCGGATCGCAAGGCAGGCTTCGTTCTCTCGCAACCGCCGCTGATGCGCCTGGCTTTGATCCGCCTGGAGGAGCAGCGCTACCAGTGCCTTTGGAGCAAGCACCATTTGATCCTGGACGGCTGGTCCACGGCGCTGGTGCTCAAAGAAGCACTCGAACTGTATCAGGCTCTCCACGGGGGGTTGCCCTTGCCGTCGGCCGCGGGATCGGCCTATCGTGACTACATCGGCTGGCTGCAGCAGCAGGATCTCAAGCAGGCGGAAGATTTTTGGCGACGGGTTCTGCGCGGTTTTATCATCCCCACGCCGCTGGGGGTGGGCCGGCAGACGGGCAGGGCCAGGGAAGCAGGTGGTGCTGAGCAGAGCTTGGACCTGCCGCGGGCGCTGACCGAGTTGCTGCAGCGGCAGGCGCGCGCGCACCAGCTGACGCTCAATACGCTGATCCAGGGAGCCTGGGCGTTGCTGCTCAGCCGCTACAGCGGCGAGGCGGATATCGTCTTCGGAGCCACCTGCTCCGGCCGGCCGGCCGCGCTGGATGGGGCCGAGGCGATGGTGGGCTTATTTATCAACACCCTGCCGGTGCGTGCCCGGGTGCAGCCGGATTCCACCGTGCTTGGCTGGCTCAGGCAGTTGCAGGCGGAGCAGGCGCTCGCCCGCCAGTACGAGTACAGCCCGCTGGTGGAGGTGCAGGGGTGGAGCGAGGTGCCTCGTGGTCTGCCGCTGTTCGAGAGTATCGTCGTCTTCGAGAACTACCCGGTAGATCCGTCGCTGCGGCAGATGGCAGGGGATTTGCGCGTCGGCCGCGTACATACTGTGGAGCGGACGAACTACCCGTTGACCCTAGTCGCTGTGCAGGGCGCACAATTGTCGCTGCGCATGTTGTACGAGCCGCAGCGCTTCGATGCTCAGACCATCGAGCGGATGCTCGGGCATCTGCAGATGCTGCTGAGCGGTTTGGCGGCGCGCCTGGAAGCCGGATGCCTGGCTGAGGTGCCGATGCTCACCCCGGCAGAATATCGGCAGTTGCTTGAGGAGTGGAACGCCACCGGGCGCGATTTTGCACAGGACCGCTGCCTGCACGCGCTGTTTGAGGATCAGGTGGAGCGCACACCGGATGCAGTGGCTGCGGTGTGTGCCGGCCGTCAGCTGACTTATCGGCGGCTCGACGAGCAGGCCAACCAGTTGGCGCACCACCTGCAGGCGCTTGGGGTCGGCCCGGATGTGCCGGTGGGTCTGTGTCTGGAGCGCTCCGAGCGAATGCTGGTGGGCTTGCTGGGGGTTCTCAAAGCCGGGGGCGCCTACGTGCCGCTGGATGCGGCTTATCCCGAGACGCGGCTGGCTGCGATGCTGGCGGACGCCCAGGCGCCGGTGGTAGTCACCGAGCAACACCTGGCTTCGAGACTGGATTGTTCGGGAGTGCAGACGGTCTACCTGGACACCGACGGTGAGGTGATTGCCCGCCGGGGCGTACACCTCCCCCACAGCCAGGTGAGCGGAGCGCACCTGGCTTACATCATTTACACCTCCGGCTCCACCGGCCGACCCAAGGGTGTCGCCATCGAGCATCGCAGTGCTGTCGCCCTGATGCACTGGGCTCGGGAGGCTTTTTCGCCCCAGACGCTCAGCGGGGTGCTGGCGGCCACCTCCCTCTGCTTCGACCTGTCGGTCTTCGAGCTGTTCGCGCCCCTGTGCTGGGGAGGCCGGGTGCTGCTGGTAGAGAACATCCTGGCGGCGCGGGACGCTACCGGGGAAGTGACTTTGATCAACACCGTGCCCTCCGCGCTCATCGAGTTGCTGCGTTTGCAAGAACTGCCCGCCTCGGTACACACCGTCAACCTGGCCGGCGAGCCGCTGCCGCCGGGGCTGGTCCGCCGACTGTACCAGCAGAACTCCATCCGGCAGGTCTTCAACCTCTACGGTCCCTCGGAGGACACCACCTACTCCACCTGGACCCTGGTGTCCCCGGATGGGGAAGGACCGGTGCCCATCGGCCGTCCGATCGCCAACACGCAGGTGTACGTCCTCGACGAGCACCGCCAAGTACTGCCTGTCGGCATTCCCGGCGAACTGTATATCGGTGGTGCCGGTCTTGCCCGCGGCTACCTCAACCAGCCCGAGCTGACGGCCGCCAAGTTCGTGCCCAACCCCTTCGATGAGCAACCGGGAACGCGGCTTTACCGCACCGGCGACCGGGGGCGCTGGTTGCCCGACGGTCAACTGGAATTTCTCGGCCGCCTCGACGGTCAGATTAAACTGCGCGGCTTCCGCATCGAACCGGGGGAGGTCGAAGTGGTGTTGGGCGAGCACCCAGAGGTGCAGCAGGCGGTGGTGCTGGCAGACGGTCAGTCGGCGCGGCTGGTGGCGTACGTGGTGGGCAACGACCCAAACAGGCCGCCGCCGGAGGAGTCGCTGCGCCAGTATCTGGGCGAACGGTTGCCGCAGTACATGGTGCCGTCGGTGTGGGTGGTGCTGGCGGTGCTGCCGAGGACGCCCAACGGCAAGGTGGACCGCAAGGCCCTCCCCCGAGAGCAAGTGGAGCGCACCGTGGCGCCCGACACCTTCGTGGCCCCCCGCACTGCCATTGAGCAACGGCTGGCTGAGCTTTGGAGCGAACTGTTGGGAGTCCATCCCATCGGCATGGGGGACAGCTTCTTTGCCCTGGGAGGGCATTCGCTGCTGGCCACCCGGCTGGTTGCCCGCGTGCGCGAGTCTTTCGAAGTGGATTTGTCGTTGCGCAGCGTGTTCGAGGCGCCGATGGCCGCTGAACTGGCAGCGCGGATCGAGGCGTTGCAGGTGCAAGCGGTTCCGCTCGCGGCCCCGCTGCAGCCGATGGCGCGGCCCGAGCGGTTGCCGCTGTCGTTTGCCCAGGAGCGGCTGTGGGTTCTCGAACAGCTGCAGCCCGGCACCTGTGCATACCACATTCCCATCGCCCTGCACCTGAGCGGCCCGCTGGACGCAGCCGCACTGGAGCAGGCTTTCCAAGCGCTCCTGCAGCGCCACGAGGCTTTGCGCACCACCTTTCATCTGGAGGAAGGCCAACCTGTTCAGCGCATCGCCCCGGCTGTGCCCCGGCCGCTGCCGCTGGTGGATTTGCAGGCACTGCCTGCCGAACAACAGCTTCACCAGGCACAGCAGCGATTTGCTCAACTGTCTCGGCAACCATTTGACTTGGCGGTGGAGCTGCCGATGCGGGTGCAACTGGTGCGCTTGGGCGAGCAAGACCACCAACTGCTGCTAGTCTTCCACCACATCGCCTTCGACGAATGGTCCGCCCGCCTGCTCGTGCACGAACTGAGCCACCTCTACCGCACCTTCCACCACGACCAATCGCCCCAACTGCCACCACCCGAGCTGCAATACGCCGATTTTGCCCTCCAGCAACGCCACACCCTCCAGGGCGATACCCTCCACAGCCTGCTCGATTTTTGGCAACAACTGCTGCCCAAGCCTTTGCCAGTACTGCAGTTGCCCACCGACCACCCCAGACCACCGGTGCAGACTTTCGGCGGCCGGCGATACACCCTGACACTCGACCCCGCTTTGAGTGAACACCTGAGCGCCCTGGCCCGCCGCCACCAGGCCACTTTGTTCATGACCCTGCTTGCCGCCTTTGCCGTGCTGCTCGGTCGCTACAGCGCCCAGCCCACCGTGCTTATCGGCACCCCGGCCGCCAACCGCGAACGCCAGGAAATGCAGCAGATGATGGGGCTTTTGACCAACACGCTGGTATTGCCCATCGACTTGAGCGGCGACCCCGACTTTGCGACTTTGTTGGCTCGGGTGCGCCAGATGGCTTTACAGGCTTATGAGCATCAGCAGCTGCCGTTCGAGAAACTGGTTGAACACCTGCAACCGCAGCGGGAGTTGGGGCAAAATCCGCTCTTTCAGGTACTCTTCAGCTTGCAAAACGCACCACTGCAGCCGTGGCAATGGCCGGACGCTCTGCGGGTGGTGCCTGAAACTATCGACACTGCCACGGCCAAGTTCGATGTGTCCCTGGCGGTGGTGCAAACCGAGCAGGGTCTGCTGCGCGCCACCTTCGAGTACAACTGCGCGCTGTTCGAGGCGGCCACCATCGAACGGTGGGCGGGGCACTATCAAAACTTGCTCGCTGCGGTGGTCGCGGATCCGAAGTTGCCTGTGTCGCAGCTGCCGATTTTGGGAGCGTCGGAGCGTCGGCAGTTGCAGCAGTGGGGGCGAGGGGCGGATAGAGCGCTCTTGGCGACCAGTGTGGTCGAGTTGTTGACCGCGCAGCTGAAGCGCACGCCGCAGGCCATCGCGGTGGTCGATGGGCAAGAGCAGCTCAGTTATGAACAGCTTGACGAGCGCGCCGGGCGGTTGGCGGGGTATTTGCGCGGTTTGGGTGTGGGCGTTGGGGTGCGCGTCGGGGTGTTGGTGGAGCGGTCGGTGGCGATGGTGGTGGCGGTGGTGGCGGTGTTGAAGGCGGGGGGGGCGTACGTGCCTTTGGAGGCGAGTTTGCCGGTGGAGCGTCTGCGGTGGCTGGTGTCGGATGCGGGGGTGCGCTGGGTGCTGAGCGATGAAAGCACGGCGGGTCTGGCGCAGTCGTTGCCGGTGAAGCAGGTGGGTGTAGAGGAGGCGCTCGGGGAGGGTAAGGCTGGGGAGGCGGTGGAATTTGGTGGCCAGGAGGAGGCGTATGTGATTTACACTTCCGGCTCCACAGGCAAACCAAAGGGGGTCCAGGTGATCCACAGCGGCGTGGTCAACTTTTTGCAGGCGATGAGCCGACTGCTGCAACTGGGGCCCCAGGATGTGCTGTTGGCGGTAACGACGCTAGCTTTCGACATCGCCGTGCTGGAACTGCTGCTGCCGCTGACGGTTGGCGCCCGAACGGTCATTGCCGGTCAAGAGACCATCCTGGACGGCCGACGGCTGGGGCAGCTGTTGGAGCAATCGGGTGCCACGGTGATGCAGGCGACGCCGTCCGGCTGGCGCTTGCTGGTGGAATCTGGCTGGCAGGGGCGCGCCGGGTTAACGCTGTTGTGCGGCGGTGAGGCGTTGGTGCCGGAACTGGCGGAGCGGCTGCTGGAGCGGGGGGATGCCCTCTGGAATCTATACGGTCCGACAGAGACGACTATCTGGTCTACAGCCGCCCGGGTAAGCACCGCTGCAGGACCGGTGCCGATCGGCCGTCCAATTGCCAACACGCAGGTGTACGTCCTCGATGCGCATCGCCAACCGTTACCCGTCGGCGTACCCGGCGAACTGTACATCGGTGGTGCCGGTCTTGCCCGCGGCTACCTCAACCAACCCGAGCTGACGGCCGCCAAGTTCGTGCCCAGCCCCTTCGATGAGCAACCGGGAACGCGGCTCTACCGCACCGGTGACCGGGGGCGCTGGTTGCCCGACGGCCACCTGGAATTTCTCGGCCGCCTCGACGCTCAGGTGAAGCTGCGCGGCTTTCGTATCGAACCGGGGGAAATCGAAGCGGTGCTGGCGGAGCATCCGCAGGTGCAGCAGGCGGTGGTGCTGGTGGACGGGCAGGTGCAGCGGCTGGTGGCGTACCTGGTGGGCCCGGACCCCGATAAGCCGCCGTCGGAGAGCTCGGTGCGGCAGTATCTAGCTGAGCGGTTGCCGCAATACATGGTGCCGTCGGTGTGGGTGGTGCTGGCGGCGTTGCCGAGGACGCCCAACGGCAAGGTGGACCGCAAGGCCCTCGCCCAGCACCAGATAGAGCGCTCCCATGGGCAGACGGCCTTTGTCCTGCCGCTCAGCGCGGCGGAGCGCACCATCGCTGCGCTCTGGCAGGAGGTGCTGCAGATAGACAAAGTCGGCGTACACGATCACTTCTTTGAGCTTGGGGGCACCTCACTGCTGGCCGTCCGGTTGCACGCCCGTCTGCGCACTGCCTTTACCAGGGAACTGTCGATAATCGATCTGTTTCGGTATCCGACGGTTCATGCCCTTGCGCAGTACCTCAGCTCCGCCGATAGGCCGGCCGATTTGGCGACCGAGCGGCGCAGCGAGCAGCAGCACACCGGCAAAGAACGACTCAAGACGCGCTTGCAACGGCGGCAGCAGGCGCATTTGCACGAACAGACAACCGAAGCGCGAGGATCCGGCGATGGGTGAGCAAAGCAATGGACTGGAAATCGCCATCATCGGTATGGCCGGGCGCTTTCCGGGGGCAGCGAACCTCGAAGCGTTCTGGCGCAACCTGTGCGCCGGGGTCGAATCGATCCGAACGCTCGCAGCGCAGGAGATGGCGGAAGCCGGGGTCGATCCGGCGCTGCTGGCCAATCCGGACTACGTGCGGGCCAGGGGGGTACTCGAAGGGGCGGATCTGTTCGATGCCGGCTTTTTCGACTGCTCGCCGCGCGAAGCGGAGATCACCGACCCGCAGCAGCGCCTGTTTTTGGAGTGCGCCTGGGAAGCGCTGGAGGACGCCGGTTGTATCCCCGGGGTGTACCGCGGAGCGGTCGGCGTCTACGCCGGGGCAGGCCGGGGCACCTATCTGCTGCACCTGCACGCAAACCACCAGGCTCTGAGCGGGGTCGATCCGTTCCAGGTGTTTATCGGCAACGACAAGGATTTTCTGGCCACCCGCGTATCCTACAAGCTGAACCTGGAAGGACCGAGCTTCGCTGTGCAAACCGCTTGCTCGACGTCGTTGGTGGCGGTGCACCTGGCCTGCCAGGGACTGCTCAGCGGCGAGTGCGACGCGGCGATCGCGGGCGGTGTCGCCGTGCGCTGGCCGCAGGAGGTGGGGGCGCTGTACCGGGAGGGTGGCATTGTTTCCCCGGACGGCCGTTGCCGCGCTTTCGACGCCGCGGCCCGGGGTACCGTAGGCGGCAACGGCGTCGGCGCCGTAGTGCTCAAGCGCCTGGAAGATGCGCTGGCCGATGGCGATCCGATTCGGGCGGTCATCAAGGGGTCGGCCATCAACAACGACGGTGCCGATAAAGTCAGCTACACAGCCCCCCGCATCGATGGCCAGCGGGAGGTGATCCGCGCCGCGCTGCGCATGGCCGAGGTCGAGGCTGGGACCATTGGCTACGTCGAAGCCCACGGCACCGGCACCCTCCTGGGCGATCCGATCGAAATTGCCGCCCTGGCGGAGGCGTTCGGCGGAGCGCACCGGCACCGGTGCCCCTGCGCTTTGGGCTCGGTCAAAACCAACATCGGCCATCTGGATGCGGCGGCGGGGATCGCCGGGCTCATCAAAACGGTCCTGGCGCTGCAGCACCGCCAGATCCCACCGAGCCTGCATTTTCAGCAACCCAACGCGCAAATCGACTTTGCTGGTCCTGCCTTCTACGTCAATACCGCCCTGGCGCCGTGGCACAGCGACGGCCCGCCGCGGCGGGCGGGGGTGAGTTCCTTCGGCATTGGCGGCACCAACGCCCACGTCATCCTTGAGGAAGCCCCACCCCAACTGCCCGGCGATCCTCCCGCCTGGGACCAGCAGCTGCTGGTGCTCTCAGCCAAGACCCCCTCGGCGCTGGCGGCGGCGACGGAACGGCTGGGCGCCTACCTCGAGGAACAGCCGGACGTTCCCCTGGCCGATATTGCCCACACTCTGCAGGTCGGCCGCAAAGCGTTCGCCTGGCGGCAGATGCTGGTCTGCGAGGATCGCAAAGCGCTGATGCAGGTGTTGAAGGATCCACAGCAACGGCCCGCACCGCAGCAGTTGAGCGCGGACGGCGACCGGCCGGTCGCCTTTTTGTTGCCGGGGCAAGGGGTGCAGTGCGTGGATATGGGCCGCACCCTCTATCGGACCCAGCCCCGCTACCGGCAACAGATCGATCACTGCGCCGTGCTGTTGGAGCCGCACCTTGGGCTAGATCTGCGCACAGTACTCTATCCGGACGCTGCCGATGACCGGCAGCTCGATCTCGCACAGACCTGGCTGGCGCAGCCGGCTCTGTTCGTCGTCGAGTACGCTCTGGCCCAACTGTGGATGGCCTGGGGGGTGCGCCCCCAGGCGCTCATCGGCCACAGCGTCGGCGAATACGTAGCCGCCTGCCTGGCTGGGGTATGGACCCTGGCGGACGCGCTGGCGCTGGTAGCGGCGCGGGGCCGACGGATGCAGCAGTTGCCGCCTGGGGCGATGCTGGCGGTCTCGCTGCCGCCCGAGGCGCTTTCTGCACTGGTGGGCGATGGGCTGGCGCTCGCGGCGGTCAATGCGCCGGATTTATGCACGGTATCCGGCCCTGAGGCGAGCGTTGCGCAGCTGCAGCAGCAACTGCAAGCCCAGGGAATTGGCTGCCGACAGCTCAAGACTTCCCACGCTTTCCACTCGCAGATGATGGAGCCGATGATGGAAGACTTTGCCCTGCTGGTGCGTCGGGTCTCGATGGCTCCCCCGAAAATCCCATTTATCTCCAATCTGACCGGCCGCTGGATCGAGGCGAGCGAAGCCACCGACCCTGACTACTGGACTCAGCATTTGCGAGAGCCGGTGTTGTTCGCTGCCGGGTTGGCCGAACTGTGTCGCCAGTCGCCGGCGCTGCTGCTGGAGGTGGGACCGGGACGCACGCTCTGCTCGCTGGCGGCGCGCATCGCAAAAGACCGGCCGGCGGTGCCCTCGCTGCCCCACCCCCAACAGCTGCAATCGGAGGAAACCTCGCTGCTCACGGCCTTGGGCAGACTATGGCTGCACGGTGCCCGGGTGGACTGGGTGGGCTTTACCGCCGATGAGCGACGGCGGCGCGTGGCCCTGCCGGGCTATCCCTTCGAGCGGCAGCCCTACCGCATCGGATCGGCGGCGGTGGTACCACCGCCGCCGTCGCTCGCCGCTCAGATCGCCAAGCGGCCTAGTATAGACGACTGGTTTTATCTGCCGTCGTGGCGGCGGACTGCACCACCGGGTGGGTCATCCTGGGCGGCCGAGCGGCGCTGCTGGCTGGTGGCGCTCGATGAAGCCGATGTGGGCGTAAAGCTGGCTGAACAGTTGCGCCAACTGGACCAACAAGTGATTACCGTGGCGGTGGACACGCGGTTTGCCCGGGTGGACGCAGGCACTTATCGCATCGATCCGCGCCGCCCCGAGCACTACGACGCGCTGTTGCAGCAGCTGCGCGCCGCCGGGCAGACCCCTCAGGTTCTGGTGCACCTGTGGCTGCTCGCGCCGCAAGCACTTGGCTGGCAGCAGGCGCAGGATCTGGGATTTTACAGTTTGCTGTTTTTGGCCCAGGCCCTCAGCCGCCAGCAGGTCAGCTCGGCGCTGTCGCTGGCCGTTGTCACGCACGGTGCCTGCGATGTGACCGGCAGCGAGCCCCTCGCTCCCGAACAAGCGACGATCCTGGGCCCGTGCAAAGTGCTCCCGCAGGAGTATCTGAACTTGAGCTGCCACCACATCGACGTGCTCTGGCCCGCAGCGGCAGCCCACCCGGCCGCTGCCCTGGCCGATCAACTGCTTGCGGAACTGGCCGCGCCGCCCACCGGTGCGAGCATCGCCTACCGCGGTCCGCACCGCTGGGTGCAGGAGTACGCGTCGCTGCCGCTGCTGTCCGCGCAGCCGGTGCTCCTGCGCCGGGGAGGGGTCTACTGGATCACCGGCGGCCTGGGGGGCATCGGGCTGATTCTGGCGGACTATCTGGCCCGTCAGGACCAGGCCCGTCTGGTCCTGACGGGGCGCACCGGGCTGCCGGAGCGCCCCAGCTGGGAGCGCTGGCTGGCCGACTATGGCGAAGACGACCCCACCAGCCGCAAAATTCGGCAGGTTCTGCAGCTGGAGCACATGGGCGCCGAGGTGCTGGTGCTGCAGGCCGACGTGGCCGATTCCCAGCGGATGCAACAGGTTTTAGAGCAGATCGATGTGCACTATGGTGCGTTGCACGGGGTCGTCCACGCCGCCGGCATCCTGGCACAGGGGGCTTTGCGGGCTGTGCAGGAACTCGACCCCGCCGAGTGCGAGCGCCATTTTCAAGCCAAAGTACACGGTCTGTGTGTCCTGGACGCCTTGTTGCAGGGTCGAACCCTGGACTTTCGGGTCTTGCTGTCCTCGCTGGCTTCGGTTCTGGGGGGATTGGGCTACGTCGCCTACACCGCGGCCAATTGCTTTATGGACGCTTTTGCCCACCGCAGCCGCCGCACAGGTGTCCTGCCCTGGTTGAGCATCAACTGGGACGCCTGGCAGCTGGGCAGACCATCCAATAGCGGCCTGGGCGCTACCCTGGGGCAGCTGGCCCTCAGCCCTGCGGAGGGTGTGCAGGCTTTTGAGCGTCTACTGCACGCGCCGGTGGCCCAGGTGGTTGTCTCGACCGGCGCTCTGCAGGCCCGCATCGACCAGTGGCTGCGGCCGGCCGTGGTGCAACCGGCTGCGGCTCCGACCCAGCAGTTGCACCCTAGACCGGCCCTTGCCAACGCTTTTGTCGAGCCGCGCACTGAGCTTGAACGCACCATCTGCGCCATCTGGCAGCCCTTGCTGGGTGTGGAGCGCATCGGCGCGTTCGATAACTTCTTTGAACTTGGAGGGCACTCGCTGCTGGCCACACAGCTCATCTCGCGCCTGCGGGCGGACTTTCAAGTCGAGTTGCCCCTGCGTCAGCTTTTCGAAGCCCCCACCGTGGCGCGTCTGGCTGAGCTTATCGCCCAACATACTGCTTCAGCCGGCCCCCCGGATGCCGTGGGTATTCCCAGGGCCAACCGCCCACCGGCGGATGGGTTGGATACTGCCCAACTAGCCCAACTGTCGGAGGCCCAAATCGATACACTTTTGCATGCCATGCTGGTGGAAAGCTGACCCTGGAGCGGTTTTCAAGTGCACAACAGCAGCCGGCCGGACGTACTGGATGCACCTGGCACCTGCACTAACGTCAACTTTGCGGGTGTTTTTGGAAACTCGTTCCGTGATCCAGTTCATGCAAGAGGTCTATTGGTCAATTGAAAAGTATTTCTCAGATTAAGCATACACGGCATCGCAGCCCGGTGAACTTTTTGGTGAATCTGGTGTGTGGGTTGATTGCGTACTGCCAGCCACCGAAGGCTTCTTCGGTGGCTGGGGATGCCACCATGCTCGGGGCTTAACCCGAACTGAGGTTAAAGCAGTTGCTGCTCCAGCACCTGCAGCAGCAGCGTTTGGGAGGTGTGCAAATAGAAGTGGTCGCCTGGAAGCAAGTAGCGTGCAAAGGCGGCCTGCGTCTGTTCCTGCCAGCCCTCCAGTTCACCGCTGCTTACTTCCGGATCTTGCAGACCGCCCAGGGCGGTGATCGGGCAGGGCAGCGGGGTGTCGCTCGTGTAGGCGTACGTCTCGCACACCGCGAAATCGGCCCGCAAAGTCGGCAACATCAACGCCATCAACTCAGCGTCGGCCAGGGCGGCCCTGGGCGTGCCGTTGAGGCGGCGCAGCCTTTCGATCAGCTCCCCGTCGGACAACCGATGCAGTGGGAGCCCATCGGCGATCGATACCATCTGGGGAGCGCGGCGGGCCGACACGAAAAGGTGCACCGGGATCAGGTGGTGTTCGCGCTGGAGCAGTCGGGCAAGCTCAAAGGCGATCAGCGCCCCCATACTGTGGCCGAACAGGGCGACGGGCCGATCCCAGTCAGGGATTAGCGCGGCGGCGGCGGCGCGAACGAGGGCGGCCAACTCCGAAAACGGTACTTCCATCAACCGCGCACCGTGGCCGGGCAATTCGAAGGCACCGACTTCCAACGCCTCGGATAAGCGATCGGGCCAGGTGCGAAAAACGTGGGCCGCCCCCCCCGCATAGGGAAAGCAGAACAAGCGCAGCCGAGCCCGGGGATTGGGCTTGGGAAAGATGATCCATGGGCTTGAAGCGCTCATCGTACCTTGATCGCAGCCCCTCCATCTTAAAAGATCTCCGCGCGCTGGATTTATTGACAAGCTCTCTCAATAAAGTTATCCTTTGGTCACGTCTTGAAAAAGTCTTATCTCGGCGATGGGTGACAGCTGTTGCTCCATCGCTTTTTTGTGGATAGAGGTTTTGGAGGGTAAGGTTGATGAGGAGTGGGCTGAGGTGTATCTATCTTGGAGCAGCGGCTGTCTTGAACGGTGCCGGGATTGCTGGCTGGGATTCGCAGTTGATGGCTATGCCTGTTGCAATCGGCAGCCGACAAATGGCAGTGGAGCGGCTCAGTGAGTTGACGACGGTCCCGCCGTCGGCCCGCACGCTCGGGGAAGTGACCCTGGCCCAGGCCGAACCTGCGCCCCCCTCCGCGCGTCCCCAGCCGGATACTGCCGACCTCGATGAGGTGACGGTGGAGGGCACGCGCTACTTTCGCAGGAACACCAGTGGCGCTACCCGCACCGACACGCCACTCCTCGATATTCCCCAGTCGATTCAGGTGATCCCCCGCCAGGTGCTCGAAGACCAGCAGGCCACCCGCCTGGGCGACGCGGTGCGCAACGTCAGCGGCGTATCGGTCGGCAATACTTTTGCCAATGCTTTTGATCGCTTCATTATTCGGGGGTTTTCTTCCTTCGAGTTGTTGCGCAACGGCTTTCGCGACAGCGAGGGTGCGACCAAAGACATCTCCAACTTCGAGCAGGTCGAAGTGCTCAAGGGGCCGTCCTCGATCACCTACGGCCGGCTGGAGCCCGGCGGGATCATCAACTACATCACCAAAAAGCCCCTACCCCGACCTTACTTTGCCGCCGAGGTCAAAGTCGGCAGCTTCAGCCTGGTGCGGCCCACCGTCGATGCCTCAGGACCGCTCAGCGGCGACGGCCGCCTGCTCTACCGGCTCAATGCCGCCTACGAAAGTTCCAACGGCTTTCGGGATTTTTCGGACTTTGAGCGCTGGTTTGCCGCCCCGGTGATCACCTGGCAGGTCTCCGATGCGACCCAGCTGACCTTCGAGGCGGACCTGCTGCGCGACGCGCGGCCGTTTGATCGCGGTTTGATCGCCTTTGGGCGGGGGGTGGTCGATGTGCCCTACAGCCGCCGCTTCGGGGAGCCGGGCGATTATTACAAAGTGCAGCAGTTGGGCTACGGCGTGCGCATCGATCACAAAGCCAGCGAGGCGTGGCAGGTGCGCAGCGGCCTGCGCTTCAACTTTCAAACCCTTCGGGACTACCGGGCCGAAGCAGTCAACTTCAACGAAAGCACCGGGATATTGACCCGCAACTTCCGGGGCAACGACGACATCAACGAGACCTACGCCTGGCAGACCGATGTGATCGGCAAATTCAAGACCGACAGCATCGACCACACGCTGCTGGTGGGTTTCGAGTATTTCCGGGGGTTTTCCGACGGCCAGCAGCGCCGGGCCGCTCCAGGTGCTACTCCTTCGATCAACGTCTTCAATCCTGTCTACGGCGCGGTGCAACAGCCGCTCACCGTCACCGTGCGCGACGGGTTTTCGGGCCTGAGCAGTTTCGGCTTCTACCTGCAAGATCAAATTGCCTTGACTTCCTGGCTGCAGTTGCTCGCCGGCGGCCGCTACGACGTCGTCGAGCAGCAGTCGGTCGACCGGTTGGGCCAGAGCTCCGAAATTCAGCGCGATCAGTCCATCACCCCGCGGGTGGGCCTGCTCATCAAACCGGCTTCGAATGTGTCGATCTACGGCAGCTACAGCCGCTCCTTCACGCCCCTTTTGGGGCTGAGCCGGGAGGGCACCTCCTTCAGGCCGGAGACCGGCAGCCAGTACGAAGTGGGCGTCAAAGCCGAATTGCTCGACAACCGGCTGTTTGCCACCCTGGCGGCCTACGAGATCACCAAAGAAAACGTCCTGACGGCCGATCCGACCGATCCGGGATTTGCTATCCAGGTGGGCGAGCAAAAAAGCCGCGGCATCGAGTTTGATGTGATTGGCCAGATAGCGGGGGGCTGGCGGGTGGTGGCAAGCTACGCCCTCAACGAAGCGATCGTCAGCCGCGACAACAGTTTTGCAGTCGGCAACCGCCTGCCGGGTGCCCCCGGCAACACCGCCAGTTTCTGGAGCGACTACCAGTTTAAAACCGGTGCCCTCGCGGGCCTGGGTATCGGCGCGGGGATATTCTATGTCGACAACCGCACTGGAGATCTTGACAACAGTTTTGAAGTGCCCAGCTACGTGCGCACCGACGCCACGCTCTCCTACCGCTTCAGCGGTTGGAAGGCCGCCCTGAGCGTGCGCAACCTGTTCGATGTACGCTACATCGAGAGCCCGGCTTTTCGCAATTCGATTATTCCGGGCGCTCCCATCACTTTTGTAGGCTCCCTCTCCGCCGAATTCTAGCAACACCGCCATGGCCATCAAACTGCGCCCCGTCGCCCTGTTCGTCCATCAACTGGCCGGGATACTTACTGGTCTATTGATGGTGGTGATCGGTTTGAGCGGCAGTTTGATCGTCTTTCACCACGAGCTTGAGCAGGTGCTCTACCCACAGTTGACCCGGGTGGCGCCCACCGCCGGGCGCGCCAGGCTCGATCAAGTGGCGCAGACGGCCCGCACCACCCTGCCCGATCGCCAACTCCACCGGCTGCTAGTACCCCAGGAGCCGGGCGAGGTCTGGGTCGCCATGATGCAAAACAACAGCAAAAACCTGACCGAGCGCTTCACCAATGTCTACATCGATCCCCACACCAGCCGGGTGCTGGGGGTACAGCCCTACGCCCAGAATCTGCTGGTGCTCACCGAGCAACTGCACATCAGCCTGCTGGCCGGTGCTACAGGCCGGATCGCCGTCGGTATCGCCGGCATCGTGCTGGTCGTGCTGGGGGTAAGCGGTCTGCTGCTCTGGCCAGGTTGGCGGCGGTGGGAAGCGGGCGTCTCGCTGCGCCGATCCTCCAATGCGCGACTGGTCCACTACGACCTGCACAAAATCACCGGCATCTTGAGTGCGGTGTTGCTGGTGCTGACGGCCGCCACCGGGGCGGCGCTGATTTTCTATGGGCCGATCGAGCGCGTGCTGGCGGTGGTAAGCGGTGAGCGCGCCGAACCGCCCAAGGTGTCTTCCACCCCCCGAGCCGATCAAGCATTCCTGCCGCTCGACCGGCTGCAGGCGGCGGCCGATGCCACCCTGCCCGGGGCGCGGACCATCTCGATCTTCCCGGCCAAAAAACCCGACGATCCCGTGCGCTTTCGCATGCGCTTCGATGCCGAAATTCAGCCCAACGGCCGCAGCTTCGTCCATCTCGACGCCTATAGCGGCCAAGTCCTCCAGGCCCGCAGCGCCCTGGTGGAGCCCTTCAGTTCCGCTTTTTTCTCGTGGGCCTACGCGCTGCACGTCGGCAGCTGGGGCGGACTGTTCACCAAGGTGCTCTATGTGCTGGCGGGCTTGGCCCCGGGACTGTTGTTCTGGACGGGCTTCGCTCTGTGGTTGGACCGGCTGAAAAAGGGTTCGCGCCGCCGAACAGCTGTCCCATCGCAGGCCGGCAGCGACTAATGGGCAAGAGGCTGGGCGCGGCTATTGCGTGAGGTTATCGGGATTGAACCCCAGCTCGCGCAGGCGACGGGCGAGCGCTTCGCGTTGCTGCCGCTTCTGCTCGGCTTGCTCACGGGCCGCTTCCTCCGGCAGCAGCACCAGCCGGCCGGCCTCGTCGTAAAAGCGCAACCAGAGGGCGGTCTCCCGGTCGAGGGTGCCCTGCCAGGTGCCCAGCCACAAGCCGAGCGCTTCACACCAAAGCCACCCCCGTCCGTTCGGCGTCAGCGGCTGGTAGTGCAGGTTCGCTAGTTGCCAGCCCTCCAGCACCGTCGGCTCGAAGGGGTCGAAGCGCATTTGTCCACACCGCCACTATCGGATCCGTCCTTCCTGGTAGATCTGTTTTTTGAGCCCCCGGATCGATATCGGCGGTCGAGTCCGGCAGGATCTCAGCAATCACGTTGGGCAGGCGGCCCCCTTCCTGCCAGACCGTCCAGCTGCGCCGCTCCCGCCGCTCGCATCCGAGCACCACAAAAAAGTCCGGTCCCCGAAAATCCTCGGACTTGTGCTGGGTGAGGCTGTCGTAAATCGTCAGGTTGCCCGAGCAATAAAAGTCCTGCCGGTCGTGCCAATGGCCTTCGAGCGCATCGATGAGCAACTGCATCTGCCTGCGGTGCCAATCGGATGCCATCGGCGGCTCGTCGCTCCACAGGTCGGTGGGCGGCCAGATCACGTCTGCCGGCGGGTTCGGCTGGTACACGGGCAGGCCCCTGTCGAGATGGCGCTATTCTAGCCCGCCCGCGGTCGGCCTGGCGGCGGGCCCCCGCTAGCACTGTGCCGCCGCCAGCCGATTGTTGACGATTTCCCAGTTGACGGTGTTCCACCACTGCTTGAGGTACTCGGCGCGGCGGCTCTGGTATTTGAGATAGTAGGCGTGCTCCCAGACGTCGTTGCAGAGAATCGGGAAGTGCCCGTCGCTGAGCGGGTTATCCTGGTTGGGCAAGCCCACGATCTCAAGTTTGCCGTCGCTTGTGCGCACCAGCCAGACGAAGCCGCTGCCGAAATGGTTCGTGCCCGCGTCGTTGAAGCGCTGCTTGAAATTCTCGAAGTTGCCGAAGCCATCGGCGATGGCTTCGGCGATGGCGCCGGTCGGTTCGCCCCCGGCATTGGGGGCCATCAGCGTCCAGAAGATCGAATGGTTATAGTGGCCGCCGCCGTGGTTACGCACGGCGGTCCGCACCTGCGCCGGCAAAGCGGACAACTCGCGAATCAGCGCGTCGAGGGTTTTGCTTTGCAACTCGGGATGGCCCTCCAGCGCCGCGTTGAGCTTGTTGACGTAGGTGCCGTGGTGCATCTGGTGGTGAATCTGCATCGTCTGGGCGTCGATATACGGTTCGAGCGCGTCGTTGGCGTAGGGCAGGGGCGGTAACTCAAAAGGCATCGCGAACTCTCCTAATCGAAACGTTTTGGCTGGAGCAGGTGAACATCACGGATGGGGGCGCATCACGGCGGCTGCAAAGTCGACAAAAACCGGATAGCCGGTGCGGTCGAGCGTTCGACGATCGCATCGAGGTCCGCTTTGCGTCCGAGGTTGCGATAGAAATCGATGAACTGAAACATATTCGCCCGCAGAGCACCCAGGGCTTCCCAGCGAAACGCCTGCGGCAGGCCGGCGTCTTCGAGCATCCCGACGGCCGCACCGTGCGCGGCGAGCAACGCCGCTTCCGCCAGAAAGTTGCATTCGAGCTTGGTATAGACCATTGCCAAATTGTGACAGGAAATCGCATACACATGAATGGCGTGGGCGTTATCCAGCCGCACCCTAGCGGTTTGCAGCAGGGTCTCGGCCAGGGCCGTCGCCTGCCGGTACTCGGCTTCGGCCTGCTGGTGGCACCCCTGCTGCAACGAATGGTTCGCTCGGCAGGTGCAGGCTTTCCAGGCCGGGTCGGGAGGGGGAGGCGGAGTGTTGGAAGGGTTCATGGCAATCAAAGTCCGTAGCCGATTCAAGGTTTTTCGCCGCTGACCAGGAGCGCCTGTACCTTGCGCGCCGAGCGCACGTTCACAAACCCCGCCCGCTTCAGCCAGCCTCTAATCGTCGATTCCGGCCAGCTGCGCCCGCCGCAGGTGGCGTAGTACACCAGCGACATCAGCCCGTCCCCTGCACCCAGCGGCCCGGCGGCCCCCGGAAAATAGACGTCCTGCACCAGAATCCGGCCGCCGGAAATCAGGGCTGCGAAGCTCTTGCGCAGGGCCGCTTCGCACTGGGCCTCCGACAGACAGTGCAAAATGTGCGACAGCAGCGCCAGGTCGTAGCCGGCGGGCCAGTCCGTCTCCAGCAGGTTGCCCTCGATGTAGCGAATGCGCTCGCCAAGCCCCGCTTCGGCCACCTGTTTCTCACCTGCGCGCGCGGCGTAGGGCAAATCGAGGATGTCGGCCCGCAGCCGGAGAAATTGCTTGCAAAAGGCGATGCTGTACTGGGCAGGGCCGCCCGCCACATCGAGCAGCCGATCGGGGGGTGGGCTCAGCTTCGCCCACTCGATAAGCCGGGGAGCACTCTGGCGGCCGCTGCCTTTGAGCATGTTCTGGTAGTTGCTTAAACAGGTGGGCGACTGGGGGTCGAAGTGAAAATTGGGCACCTGACCGGTGCGGATGTCGGCCTCCAGCAGGTCCAGTTGCTGGTTGATGTCGCCGCACAGCCGGATCATCGCAAGCGCAAAGTTGTCACCTTCATCGGTCAGCCAGCGCTGGGCCTCTGCCGTCAACCGGTAGCGCTCCCCCTGCCGCTTGAGCAATCCGAAGCCGTGCAACGCTTCGAGCAGCACCTGCAACCCATGGCGATCCCCGCCGATGGTATCAGCCAGTTCACCCACCGACTGCGGTCCCGGCCGCAGTTGCGTGAACACGTTGAGCCGCACGGCGGCAATCAGCGCCTGGCTGACCCCGATGCCCAGCATAGCGAGCACCATCGGTCTGGGCAGCTTGCCGCTCAGAAACGCCGCCGATTCGAGCATGCCCTCGGGCTTGACTTCCAGTCGCATCTTCGTGGCCTCCTGCTTGCGCAAGCGATGGTTTTCGCGTGTATCAATAAGTTCCTGCAGCAACCCTGGCGTCCAAGGCAAGCCCAGAAGCTCTGCGAGGTCGCGCAAGCCGAGTAAAACCTAGCGCAATCAAGAACTATTTGCAATAAGGTTGCGTTCGTGTAGAATCCTGTTGTCGTCGCAGAGGCTGGGAACCATGGTTGCTGCCCGCCATCAGTTGCATCAGGCTTTCGGAACGCTCGCAGACAGCCCGGCGGGGTTGGAGCGCACGGTCACCGGACCGCTCACCGAGGGGCTCAACGGCTTGCTGGGGAGCTTCTATACGCTCTACCACCAGTACCAGAAGCACCACTGGGTTGTCGAAGGGGCCGAGTTCAGCCCGCTGCACCGGTTGTTCAAGGACTACGCCGTCCAGGTGCGCGGCGACGCCGAGGCGGCGGGCGAGCGCATCGACGATCTAGGCGGGGTGCCGGCGGCTACCCCCGTTCGCCTGCAGCAGCTGGCCTGCTTCCAGCCGGAGGTCGAGGACGTGTTTGACTGCCGGACGATGCTCGCAAACGATCTGGCGGTCGAGCAGGCCTGCGTGCAACTGCTGCGCCGGCAGATTGCTGCGGCGGGCAGCCTGGGAGATCCGGCCACCGAGTTTTTCCTGCGGCGGGTGCTGCTGGGGAGCGAGCAGCGGGCTTTTCACCTGGCCCATTACCTAGCCGACGACAGCCTGGCGCTCGCTTTGCCACCGGATGGCGCTCCCCAGGAGCGTTTGTAGGTGCGCCCGGAGCGGGGTTGTAAACTACCAGGGAGCGTCCTGCCAAGGACAAACGTGCGCACCGACCATATTTTGTACAAGCTGCGGTACGGTCCGGAGAAGATAGAGGCGATGTGCACCCTTGATGAATTGGAGCAAAATCCTTCGTCGACCCGTCGCGGTGGGAACCGTTGCATTCGGTAGCCTGGAATAGATTATTGGAGGATGACAGCCATATCGAGCAGTATTCGACAACTAACGATTGTTCAAGCCGGGGGCGTCGTCTGGATCCAGTCTTTGGCGCTGCCGGAAGGAGCCAGAGCCGAAGTGATTGTGATTATCGAACCAGAGACCGCCTCGCCAACACCCCTCGCTGCTTTCATCGGTGTCGGCAGCGGTGGCTTTGGTACACCCGCGGAGGTCGATGCGTTCATCCGTCAGGAACGGGATGCATGGTCCTCGTAGAAGCCCTAGCGGGCAACTGTGTGTACCTTGACACGAATATCTGGATTTATCAACGGGCTCTGCAGAGCAGGCTGCACCTCTGCAAAGGCAACCGGAGTGAGCAGCAGATCCGTACAACCAGCAAGCCTATGGGGACGCAGATCGCTTACGGTTCGTTCACTCCTGGACCCTGGGTTCTACAAACTGTTTCAGGCTTTCCCGCAGACGCTCCAGGCCGCCAGTTGCGGAGGAATCATATGATGGTGCCATCGCGAGGCTTTGCTATGGTCAACCAATCGCATCCCCGATTGCCCACTGCCGACGAATTGCCCAATTCGGACGATACCCCTGTAGACAACGAATTGCAAGATCTGATGCCCGGTCTGCTCAAACTGCTGCTGGCCACCATCTGGGCTGAGCGGCAGGACTGGTTCTGGGGAACGGACATGGCCCTCTACTTCGATCCGGACGACGAACCTATTGTCCCCGACGGCTTTCTGGTGTTGGGAGTGCCGCGCATCAAAGACGAGAACCTGCGCAGAAGCTATGTGCTGTGGGAAGAAAACGTGGTGCCGGTGCTCACCCTAGAAGTGATCTCGCGCAAGCGGCGCAGCGAATACCGCCAGAAGAAGCTGGACTACGCGGCTCTGGGGGTGCGCTATTACGCCATTTACAACGCCCTGCGCCAGGTGAAGGCGAGTTTTGAAGTTTACCGGCTGGAGCAGGGGGAGTACGTACCGCTGCCCGGCAATCCGGTCTGGCTGCCCGAAGTCGGCCTGGGGTTGGGTTGCGAGCGGGGTGTGTACCAGGGCGTGGAGCGGGAGTGGCTGTACTGGTATGACCAGGCAGGCAGGCGCTATCCGACGCCCGAAGAGCGGGCCGCCGCAGCCGAGCTGCGGGCTATGCAAGAAGCGGCGATCCGCCTGCAGGCCGAAGCGCAACTGGAGGCCCTCCGCCGCCGCCTGCGCGAGCAGGGGATCGACCCGGAGGCTTGAATACCGCTCCAGCAACCAACAAAGGTACGAGACGCTGCTGCAGTTGTTGCAGAAGAAATTTGCTCCGCTGCCCGATGAGTTGGTGCAGCGCGTCGCCGCTATTCCAGATGAGCAGCAATTGGTGCCACTGTCGATCGCGCTGCTCACCGCGCCCGCAAACCCCACGAATGGTAGATTGCAAAGACTCTCGCACAAGGCCAGGATGCGCACCGCCCACCTGTTCTACTTTGAGGTAGTGCTCGGTGGCGTAGTCGCCGAGGTTGCCCGCCGCGGCAATTTGCCGGCGCAATCGCTCGATGATCGATTGTTCGGCGCCCGGATCTATCGCTTGTCAGAGCAGCGCTGTTGGCTGACCGGCTAGCTGAGCGTCCCTTTAGAGGGCATCGGGCTTAAGACCCTGCTCCCGCAGCCGTTGGGCCAGCCGCTCGGCGCGCTCTCGCTGCTGTTCGGCGCGCAGACTTTCGGCTTGCGCCTGTCGCTCGGCCACTTCGGCGCGCAGTCGTTCCTGCTCGGCGCGCTCCGCCGGGGTCAGGATCACCTCCCCTTCGCCGGTGATCAGCCGCAAACGACCCGCCTCCACCCCGAAGTACAACCCCAACTGCGTGCTCCAAAGCCAACCCGCCTCGGTCTGTGGATTCCGGAAAATATGGCCGCTCAATTTCCGGAAATTCTGGCCGGTTCACCTGACGTAGAACTGTCACACCCATCTTCACAGGAGAAGATGTCTAAAACCGTGACAGGGCAACATGTTCAGGCTACTGGAGAGGTATGTTGTGCAGCAACTCAAGAAGACCAATGCCACCCAGAAGCAAATTCGGGAGGCTACCGGGGTCAGCGAACGCACCCAGCGCCGCCTGAAGAACCAGCCCAAAGTCACCGACACCGACGACGCGCATTTCCGGAAATGCAGAAGCGTCGGCCGTCCCCGCACCGCCGACCGCTACGAGCAAGTCGTTCGGCGTTGGCTGAACGAACCGCGGCGGGCGGAAGACGGCCCGCTCAAATCCATCGAGGTCTTCACACGGCTGCGCAAGGAGCAAGGCTACACCGGTGGCAAGACCGCCATTTACGAACTGGTGCAACGGCTCAGGCCGCCCCGCGGCAAAGCGCCGCTGGTGCGCTTCGAGGGTTTGCCGGGCGAGTTTTCGCAGCACGACTTCGGCCAACGCCGGGTCACTTTCGAGGACGGCACTACCACCGTCGTCCACTTTTTCGCCTCGCGCCTGAAATACTCACGCCTGGTGGACGTGCAGATTGTCCCAAATGAGCAGCTGGAAACGGTCGTGCGCTCGTTGCTGCGGGCGTTCGAGCGTTTCGGGGGCATGCCGCTCAAGTGCGTGTTCGATAATATGTCCACCGTCGTGCACTCGCGTCCCGCCGGTCCCGACGGCGAGATGCAGGTTGTCTGGAACAAGCGTTTCGGTCAGTTTGTCATCGACTGCGGTTTTATCCCGGTGGCCTGCTGGCCGTAACGCCCGCAGCAAAAAGGCAGCGTCGAGAACCTGGTGGGCTTCGTCAAAGGCAACTTCTTCACAGGTCGCCGTTTTCGGCACCTGCAGGACTTGAAGGAGCAACTGGAAGCTTGGCTGATGGTGGTCAACAACGAACGGCCCTCCGACGCCACAGGCGAGGTGCCGGCGGTGCGTGCCCGGGCCGAGGCCCTCAAGCCTTGCCCCCACAAAGCGGAGAGCTACCCGTTCAAGACCACCGCCGTGGTGCGCCCCACCGCCCGGGTCTGCCACAAGGGTTTGGAATACTCGGTGCCGGCGGAGCGCATTGGGCAGGAGGTAACGCTGCACCTGGAGGAGCACTCCGTTGGCATTTACGTGGGCAACCGTTTTCTGACGCGCCACCCCCGATGTCCGGAAAACGGCCAGTCCAGTGTGCTGGCCGAGCATGCCGAGGAACTGTTTGTTTTCCCTCGCGGCAAACCCAGAAGTGTTGAATCAGTGAACGCTTGCACACAGTTCGAGGGGCCAGACCCTGCGCCTCCAGCTGCCCAGCAATTTTCCCAGCCAATGCACATAACTGACTTCCTGACACATGCAACATTGC
>JAESGW010000367.1_pt1 | contig 56005 bp, 60 predicted proteins | sample 9269791 | NCBI WGS metagenome assembly JAESGW01 (sample SAMN16773120, study PRJNA677053) | algae metagenome | isolation source: Aphanocapsa lilacina HA4352-LM1 and co-occurring heterotrophs from near cave... | place: USA: Maniniholo cave, near Haena, Kauai, HI | collected 2009-07-28
AAGAAAGAGGGCGTGAACGTCAAATATGCGATCCACCCGGTCGCGGGACGTATGCCGGGTCATATGAACGTGCTGCTCGCCGAAGCGAACGTGCCTTATGACGAAGTGTTCGAACTCGAGGACATCAACGGCGAGTTCGCACAGTGCGACGTCGCCTTCGTCATCGGCGCGAATGACGTGACCAACCCGGCGGCCAAGACCGACAAATCCTCGCCGATCTATGGCATGCCCGTGCTCGACGTCGAAAAGGCGAAGACCGTGCTGTTCGTGAAGCGCTCGATGGGCGGGGTCGGCTATGCCGGCGTCGACAATGACGTTTTCTATATGGACCAGACGATGATGCTGCTCGGCGATGCCAAGAAGATGGCCGACGACATCGTCAAGGCACTGAGCGGCAGCGGACACTAAGGTCGGCGCGGCAGCGGGTACTAGCGAAAATTGTAGCTGTTGCTCACATTCTCGAAAACGGGATGCTCGACGCGAGAGGCGATGCGCCAGCCCTCTTCGGTTCGCACGTAGGAGGTTCGGTAGAAACCTCCGACAAGACCTTGCCGGATGTGGCCATCGTGGCCGGTGTGCAAATGCCGGAACTCGAAGAAGACAAGCGACGTCGCATCGCGGTCGCAGATATCGACGCGCGGCGGATGCATGAAATGAAGACCTGTCCACTGCTTTGAAATGTCGGCGCAGAATGCTTGCAATTCGCTCCGGCCAGCGAGTTTCACTGCGGGCATTGCGCCTGTTTCGGTGATCTCGAAGCGACCGTCTTCGACATAGAGGCGGCTCCAGCCCTCGGCATCGCCGAAATCCCACAGCGCAGCATAATCGGCTTCGAGATCGGCGATGGCAAACCGGTCCTCGATGCGCCGGAGGCGTGCCTCCGTGTCGCCAGGCATGTCACCCACCAGCGGTGGTCGGCGCGATACCGAAGCTCCGTGCAACGGTTTTTGCGAGGCCGGGGTCCCTGGCGGCGCTGCCGATAAATTTGCCGAGCACCTGTGAGAGAACCGGATAATCGGCGCTGTCGGGAGCCCCGCCGCTGGTGAAGGCATATGGGGCCGGGAGGCCGCAGATCGCGCGAAGCAGGAGCGCGCGTGTCTCGAACGGCATGTTGCCCTTGAGCATCGCGAAAATCTTCGAATCCTCGCCCAGCTGCTGGCGGAACGGGACAGCGGGCGCGGTCACCGCGTCTGCGATCGGGCCGATCGCCAGTGCCGGATCGCGACCCCAGCTATCAAGGTTCGAAATGCCCGGGAGCGCGCCGTCGATCCACTGTGCATAGGCACCTCCCGTCCCCGATACGAACTGGACATTGCTGGCAAACTCGGTGCGGTGGGCCCCCGGCTGGACGAGCGCGACATCGATGCCATATGGCGCGATCTCCATGGCGAGGCCTTCGGCCCAGCCCTCGAGTGCCCATTTCGATGCAGCATACATGGTCAGTAGCGGGTGCGGCGAATTGACGGCGTTGCTCGTCACGACGACGATCCGCCCATGGCCGGCTTCGCGCATGGACGAGAGCACCGCGCGGGTCACTGCCAGCACCCCGAAGAAGTTGGTTTCCATCTGCTGGCGGCATTCGCCATCGCTGAGGTCTTCGAAGGCGCCCAGCACCGAATAGCCAGCATTATTGAGAAGCGCATCGAGCGTGCCGCCGCAGCGGCCGAGGACGTCGGCAACAGCGGCCTCGACCGATGCCGGGACCGTGACGTCGAGCTCCACGACCTCGATGCGGTCGGTGACGCCGCCCGCTTTAGCCGCCTCGATCAGACTGCCACTCTTGCTGGTATCGCGCATCGCGGCGAAGACGCGCCAGCCGCGCTTCGCGAGCTCGACCGAGACGCCGCGTCCAAAGCCGCTCGATGCACCGGTGATCAATATGGATTTCATTGCAAAATATCCTGCGCCGCGAGGAAGCCAAAGGTCATGGCGGGTCCGAGGGTCGAACCCGCCCCCGGATAGGCGGGGCCCATCACCGACGCGGCATTGTTGCCAATCGCATAAAGACCGGGGATCGGTGCGCCATTGCCGTCGAGAACGCGCGCTGCCTCGTCGGTCGCCAGCCCGCCCTTGGTCCCTATGTCGCCGGGATAGACCTTGAGCGCGTAGAAGGGCGCCTGGTCGATCGGAGCGAGGTTGGGGTTGGGCTTCACCGACTGGTCGCCATAATATCGGTCGTAGGCAGCGCTGCCGCGTCCGAAATCTGCATCCTCGCCGCTGCGGGCAAAACCGTTGAACCGGGCGACCGTCGCCTCGAGCGCGGCGGGCGGAACCCCCATCTGCGCGGCCAGCGCTTTCAGCGTCGGCGCCTTCAGATACATCGACCGGAAGCGCGCGGGGAGAGTCCAGTCCGGGAAGACAGGGATGAGGGGCCCCATCGGATATTTGCTGCGGAACCGCGCATCGAGGACGATCCAAGACGGGATCGTGCGGGCATCGGGCCGGTCAGCGTCGATCATCGCCTTGCCGGCAATATCGTAGCTTCGCGCCTCGTTCATGAAGCGCTCGCCGCGCTGGTTCACGATGATATTGCCGGGAAGCGCCCGCTCGTAGAACAGAGGGCGCCCGCGCGCCTCGCCCGGAACGCTCAGCGTCGGCGCCCACCAGGCCTCGGCCATAAGATCGGTCGCGGCGCCGATCGCTATTCCGGCCTCGATCGCGTCGCCAGTATTGCCTTCCTGGCCCCCCGACCATTCCGGACGGCCTTCGCCGGGAAGATAACGGTCGCGCATCGCCTGGTTCCGCTCAAATCCGCCCGCGCCGAGGATGACACCGCGCGTCGCGGTCACCGTCACGGCCGTTCCGCCACGCTCGATCACCGCGCCGGTGACACGGCCGCCCGGTTCGCGCGTCAGTTCCTTCAGCGCCGCACCGAGCCAGAGTTCGCCGCCATCGCGGTCGAAGGCAAGTTTCAGATGGCCCGCGATCGCATTCCCGAAAACGAGAAAGCGGCTGCGCTTCGATCGCAGGCGCTGCCCCACGTCGCTGTAGTAGCGCCACAACACCTTTGCCATGGTTCGCATCCAGCCCGGACTCCGGGTCACCATCGGCGCGGCTTCCATGGTCGTCCAGGGGATGTAGCCGAACAGGGCGGCCGCGGGATGGGTGGGCCGAAGCGTCTCGAAATCCCGGCGCGGAAGACGCCGCGCGTCGAGCGTATTGGTCTCGTGACTGCGATAGCCCATTTTGCCGCCGGGATTTTCGGCATGATAATCGGTGTAGGGAATGGCGGTGAAGCGGAGATCGGAGATGCTCTCGACGTGCCGCGCCATGAATCGGGCATTTTCGACGAAGGCCCGGATCTTGGCATCGGCTACGGTGTTGCCGGTCAGGCTCTTGATATAGGTGAAGGCCTCGTTGGGGGAATCCGACTGGCCTTGCGCGATCGCTGAGTCGCTCGCGGGTATCCAGACGCCGCCGCCCGAAGCGGCCGAACTTCCGCCGTAAAGCGCGGTCTTCTCGATCATCAGAACGCTGGCACCGCGCGCTGCTGCCGTCGCGGCGGCGACCATCGCGCCGGCTCCCGTGCCGACGACGAGAATATCGACGGTCTTCTCAGGCGGGGAATTCACGAACTGGCAGCCTCGTTGACGAAATTCCCGTAGGTTTCGAGGATCGGAAGGGGGTTCACATACTCCTTCCAGTAGACGACCAGGTCACCCTCGAACCGCAAAATGCCGAGATAGTTGTTGGCGTATCGGTCGCCCGAGGGTTTGACGACCGAATCCGAATGATATTCGACGATGAGCGTGTCGGGGTCGAGCTGGTCATAGAAGCGGTCGACCTTGTGATTATAGCCGTCGCTGTTCGCCATCCCGGTCTTGGATGTCTCGATAAAGGCATCGCGGCCTTTCATCGTCGTCGGAAATTCCTTGAGCGGCAGATAGGGCCATTCGAACAGGGCATCGGGATCGACGAAGCGAGCGAAGGTCTCGAAATCCTTGCTACCATAGGCAGCGATCAACTGTTCGAACAGCCCACGAATATGCTGGCGCCGCGCGTCGTCTTCCATATCCATTCTCCCTTCGCCGATTTTCGGGAAGTCGCCACGCCTTGTCAACGCAAAACATAATTACTATCATAAAAAATGATGGTTTGCGTAAATCCTATAGCGGGCGGACGCGCGATATGTCGATTTCGCCTCTCGCGAGTGCAGGCGCCTTCGGTGTGCTGATGGAGAGGGAGGCCATGCTTGCTGCCATGCCGGGGATGCCGGAGCTTCGGGTCGGGGCGTTCGATCTCGCGTCGCAAGGCTACTTGGCCGCGGAGTTCGAACTCTCCGGCACCGCATGCGCTTTCCGGCTGAGCGGGGGCGGTGCGGACGGCCGCTGGAGCGCCGCCAAGGAGACCGAGGCGGCTTTCGTGACCCGCTTGGTCGTCTTCCGGCCCTCCGATCCCGACCGCTTCAGCGGCGTCGTTCTCGCCGAGTGGCTGAACATAAGCTCGGGCGGCGACGTCGCCGCCGCATGGGCCAACCTGCACCGCGAAGCGATCCGCGCTGGCCACGCATATGTCGGAGTCTCATGCCAGCGTGGAAGTATCGAGGGCGGTGGGGCCGATCTCGGAATCGGCAATCCTCCGCTGCGAGCAGCCGATCCCGATCGCTACGCGCGGCTTCATCATCCCGGCGATGCCTTCTCGTTCGACATCTTCGCGCAGGGGCTCGCTGCGATCGAGCGCGAGCCGGACAGGCTCTTCGGAAGCTCGGACTATCGCTACGCCATTGCCGCCGGCGTCTCCCAGTCGGCCTGGTTCCTGACGAGCTTCTTCAATGTGTTTGCCGGGAGAGCGGCTTGCCGCGGCTATCTTATCCATGCGCGCTTCGATGGCGTGGCCCCGCTTGAAGCGCCCGACATCTACGCGCCGCCGGCCAATAGCGGCGTCGGCTTTCGAACCGATGTCGGCATACCTCTCCTCGCCATCCTGTCGGAAACCGATGTTGTGGACCTTGGCCTTCCGCAAGGCGGCTATGCCCATGCGCGCCAGCGTCCGAGCGACCATGTGCGGATATGGGAGATCGCGGGCTCGGCCCATTCGGACCAGGCGATATTCTCGGTCGCCGAACATGACGTCGACGGCCTCGCGCCTTCGCGCCGCCGCCTCGTCTGGCGGCCGCGCGCGAATATTCTCGGACGCGAACTTGCCCAGCCGATCAACGCCGCGCCCCAGCAATATTTTATAGCACAGGCCGCGCTCCGCCGCCTCGTCCAATGGATCGACCACGGCATCGCACCGCCCCTCGCTCCGCCGATCCCGCTTGAGGCGCCCGATCCCGCTACGGCCCGCAGGGACGCTTACGGGATCGCCGAGGGCGGGGTTCGCTCGCCTTGGACCGACGCGCCGCTGATGGCGCACTCGGCTCTGCCGTCGAGCCGAGACATCGTCGCGCGTCTCGCCGGTCAGTCGCGTCCGCTCGGCCGCGAGACGATCGAAGCGCTTTATCCGGGAGGGCGCGCCGACTATCTCGCGCGGTTCCGGGCCGCGCTCGACCGGGCCGTCGCGGCGGGCTTCCTGCTCGAAGAAAATCATGCCGAAATCATCGATCTCGGCGATGCGGCCTGGGACTGGGCCAGCCATCAGGCTGGGGCCGGTAAGGCGGGCTAGCGGACGATCGTCGTCAGACGATAGTCGTGCTTGATGAGGCGGTGTGTCAGCTCATAATGGATGCGGCCGATGCCCGGGATGCGGTCGATCGTGTTGTGCAGATAATCGGCCAGCTGGCTTGCATCGCGAACCCATGTGATCGCGAGAATATCGGCGCGCCCCACAAGCGAGGCGACGTAGGAAATTTCGGTTTGCTGGACGAGCGCGTCGATCACTTCCGACATCGGAAAGGCGGTGTCGACATGGATCCAGAGGTAAGCGACGAGAGGGTCGGGAAGATGATCGTAGCTCGTCACCGCGGTGACGTGGATCGCATTTTCGTCGGAGAGTCGTTTCAGGCGGGCGCGTATCGTGCCCTCGGTCATCCCGAGGTCGCGGGCGATCTCGCGGTTGCTTTGCCGCGCGTCAACCGACAGCCGGTCGAGAATCTGGCGGTCGAGGTCGCTGAGCTCAATTGCCTTCATCGAAGCGCCCCCAAGGCTGGACATATTTGTGAATTTTCAGCGCGAGCGCGGACTCGAGGGAGACGATCCCCGAGATAGCTGGGATCCGGTTTGTCAGCAGCTCGTTGAGCGCGTCGGTTGTTGGCGCGATGATCTGGATTTCGAGATCGTTGCGGCCGATCACCGACAGGATCGAGATGATCTCGGGAAAGGCGAGCAGGTCTTGGCCGACCTCATCGATCGAGCGGCCCTTGATCCTGAGCCCGACGACCGCCGAAAAGGGATAGCCGGCCGAGCCGAGATCGACCCGCGCGACCACGCGCATGATGCCGGCCTGCTCGAGACGCCTGATGCGGGTCCGCACCGTCGCTTCGTTCAGGCCGACACGCTCTGCAATCGTCCGGACCGCCATGCGGCCATCTTCGCGGAGCAGACCGATGATCGCTTCGTCGTGATCATCGAGCGGCTTCTTGACTAGGTTTTCGCTCATCGCTGCTGGACTATGGGAACAGGCTTCGCAAATCAATCGGATTTGCGCCAGTTTTGCGCATTCTCGTCTCCAGGCGGCACCCGGTTCTGCGCACATGGCGTGATTTGCGCGCGGTGTCGGTTAGATCGCGGTGCGCGCCAACCTTCGGCGCATCATGTGATCTGTTCAACCACCTGAAATACGCAAATGATCATTTAGATGTGCCAAAAATAGCATGTTGCGTGTCGACAAAGCTGTTTTGATCTGCAATTAGGCAATCAATATCGAATGAAATGGGAGAGAGAGACGTGATTCGTTCCCTTGGGTCCGATTTTCCGGAAGGCGTTGCGCTTGTCGTCGGCGGCAGCGGAGGCACCGGCCAGGTCATTTCCGAGCGCCTCGCGGCAGCGGGCGCGAATGTCGCGATCACCTTCCGCAACAATCAGGCTGGCGCCGATGAGGCCGCGACCGATGCGCGTACGCATGGCGGCAAGGTCGAACTTGTCCGGCTCGATGTTACGGACCCGTCGAGCATCCAGGCCGCGGTGGCCGATCTGGTTGCAAAATTCGGCCGGCTTCACACCGTCATCGTCGCAACCGGCTACGACATCCAGATGCGAATGATACACGAAGTGACTCCGGACGAGTGGCGCAAGGTCATCGACAATGACGTGAACGGCTTCTTCAACATCGTTCACGCGACCCTTCCTGAACTGCGCAAGTCGGGCGGGTCCTACGTCCATATCGGCTCGGCCGGGGTGGGGAAGTGGCCGGAGCGCGACGTGCTCTCGGTCGCTCCGAAGGGCGCGATCCAGCAGCTGATGAAGGGCATCGCCCGCGAGGAGGGCGGCAATGGCGTCCGGGCCAACACGATCGCGATCGGCGTGATCGATGCCGGCATCTTTCATCGCCTGAAGGACACCGCCTTCGATGCCGCCTGGCATGAGCAGGTGCAGGCGACGATCGCGCTCCATCGCTATGGTCTTCCCGAGGAGGTCGCCGAGACGGCGGTATTCCTTGCGTCGGCACGTGCCGGTTATGTGACCGGGCAGACGATCAGCTGCGACGGGGGGTGGAACCTGTGACCCGCGCGCTCACCCATCTTGAGCGGCTTGAAGCCGAGGCCATCCACATCATGCGTGAAGTGGTGAGCGAGGTCGAACGGCCAGTGATGCTCTACAGCGTCGGCAAGGACAGCGCGGTGATGCTCCATCTCGCGCGGAAGGCCTTCTACCCTTCGCCGCCGCCGTTTCCGCTGCTGCACGTCGATACGACGTGGAAGTTCAAGGCCATGTACGAGCTGCGCGACAAGATGGCGGCCGAGATCGGCATGGATCTGCTCGTCTACCAGAACCCGGAAGCAGCCGAGCGCGGGATCAATCCTTTCGACCATGGCGCACTTCACACCGACATGTGGAAGACCGAGGGGCTGAAGCAGGCGCTCGACAAATACGGCTTCGACGCGGCCTTTGGCGGCGCAAGGCGTGACGAGGAAAAGAGCCGGGCGAAGGAGCGCATCTTCTCCTTCCGGACAGCGAGCCATGGCTGGGACCCGAAGAACCAGCGGCCTGAACTGTGGAACCTCTACAACGCGCGCAAGGCGAAGGGCGAAAGCATTCGCGTCTTCCCGATCTCGAATTGGACCGAGCTCGACGTCTGGCAATATATCCAGCTCAACGACATTCCGATCGTTCCGCTTTATTTCGCCGCGCCGAGGCCAACCGTCGAGCGCGACGGGATGCTGCTGATGGTTGATGACGAACGGTTCCCGCTCGCCGAAGGCGAAGTGCCCGTCGAGCGGTCGATCCGCTTCCGCACCCTCGGTTGCTACCCGCTCACCGGAGCGGTCGAGAGCGAGGCGGCTACCCTGTCCGAAATCATCCAGGAAACATTATTGACGACGACCAGCGAACGGCAGGGACGCGCGATCGACAAGGATGCCGGCGGCGCCGGCATGGAAAAGAAAAAGCAAGAGGGGTATTTCTGATGGCCGACGCCCTGGTCGCCGATCCGGTCTACAAGACGGACGCCCTCATCGCCGAGGATATCGACGCATATCTCGATCAGCATCAGCACAAGACGCTGCTGCGCTTCATCACCTGCGGGTCGGTCGACGACGGCAAGTCGACGCTGATCGGGCGGCTGCTCTATGACTCGAAGATGATCTTCGAGGATCAGCTGGCGGCGCTCGAGGCCGACAGCAAGCGCGTCGGTACACAGGGGGGCGAGATCGACTTCGCTTTGCTCGTCGACGGCCTCGCCGCCGAGCGCGAGCAGGGGATTACGATCGACGTCGCTTATCGCTTCTTCACCACCGAGAAGCGCAAGTTCATCGTTGCCGATACCCCGGGGCATGAGCAGTACACGCGCAACATGGTCACCGGTGCTTCGACCGCCGACCTTGCCGTCATCCTGATCGACGCGCGCAAGGGAGTCTTGACCCAGACCCGGCGCCACAGCTTCCTCGCGCACCTCATCGGCATCCGCAATATTGTGCTCGCAGTGAACAAGATGGATCTCGTCGGCTACGACCAGAAGGTCTTCGACGATATCCTGGCCGATTATCGCGCGTTCGCCTCGTCGATCGGCATCAAGGAATTCACCGCGATCCCGATCTCGGGTTTCAAGGGCGACAATATCACCGGCGCATCGGACAACACACCCTGGTACCAGGGCCCGGCGCTCATGGAGCATCTCGAGACCGTCGACGTCGACCAATTGTCGGCGCAGGCGCGTCCGTTCCGTATGCCGGTCCAGTGGGTCAATCGTCCGAACCTCGACTTCCGCGGCTTCTCAGGGCAGGTCGCCACCGGCCGCATCGCGCCGGGGGACGTCGTGCGCATACTGCCGAGCGGCAAGACGTCGACCGTCAGCCGGGTCGTCACGCTCGATGGCGACCTTGGAGAAGCCGTCGCCGGCCAGTCGGTGACGCTGACGCTCGCCGACGAGGTCGATTGTTCGCGCGGCGACGTAATCGCCACGGCCGATGGTCCGCCCGAGGCGGCCGACCAGTTCGAATCCACGGTCGTGTGGATGGACGACGAGCCGATGCATGTCGGCCGAGCCTATTGGCTGAAGATGGGCACCCAGACGGTGTCGGCGACGGTCCAGCAGCCGAAGTACCAGATCAACGTCAACACGATGGAACATCTGGCGGCGAAGACGCTCGAGCTGAATGCGATCGGCGTTGCCGAGATTTCGACCGACAAGCCGCTCGTGTTCGAGGCCTATACCGACAACCGCGCCCTCGGCGGCTATATCCTGATCGACAAGATTACGAACCGCACCGTCGGTGCCGGCATGCTGCACTTCAGCCTGCGCCGCGCGCAGAATGTCCACTGGCAGTCGACCGACATCAGCCGCGACATGCATGCCGCGCTCAAGAACCAGAAACCCCGCGTGCTCTGGTTCACCGGGCTGTCGGGCTCGGGCAAGTCGACGATCGCGAACGAACTCGAGAAGATCCTGGCGGTCATGAACCGGCACACCTTCCTTCTCGACGGCGACAATATCCGCCACGGCCTCAACAAGGATCTCGGCTTCACCGAGGCGGACCGGATCGAGAATATCCGCCGCGTCGGCGAGGTTGCGAAGCTGATGGCGGATGCCGGCCTGATCGTGATCACCGCCTTCATCTCGCCGTTTAAGGCCGATCGCGAGCTGGTGCGCGCCATGATGCCCGAGGGCGAGTTCATCGAGATTTTCGTCGACACGCCGCTCGAGGTCGCCGAGGCCCGCGACGTCAAGGGTCTCTACAAGAAGGCCCGCGCGGGCGATCTCAAGAATTTCACCGGCATCGACAGCCCTTATGAAGCTCCGACGTCGCCCGAGATCCGCGTGAACACCGTTGAAATGTCGCCGCAGGAGGCCGCCGAATATATCGTGCGCGCCATCATGCCGCTGAAGTGAGGTCCTGACGATGCTGGATGATGCCGAACTCGCAACGCAGCTCGCCGAGCGCGCCGGGGAAATTCTTCTCTCGGTACGCGAGAGCGGGATGCTTTCGCTGAAGGCGCTCGGAAAGGCTGGCGATGCAACCGCCAACCAGTTCCTCGTCCATGCCCTGCGCGAGCACCGGCCCGAAGACGGCCTGCTGTCGGAGGAAAGCAAGGACACCGATGAGCGTCTCGGCAAGTCGCGCGTCTGGATCATCGATCCGGTCGACGGCACGCGCGAATATGGGGAAGCGCGTGCCGACTGGGCGGTGCATGTCGGTCTCGCGATCGACGGCGTCGCGACCGTCGGTGCCGTCGCGCTGCCTGGGGCGGGCGTCGTGCTGCGGACCGACCGGCCGGCGGCAGTACCCGCCGCGCCAGCGCGGCTGCGGATGGTCGTGAGCAGAACCCGACCGGCGCGCGAGGCGACCGAGGTTGCCGCCGCGCTCGATGCCGAACTCGTCCCGATGGGATCGGCCGGTGCCAAGGCGATGGCGATCGTGCGGGGCGAAGCCGACATCTATCTTCACAGCGGCGGCCAGTTCGAGTGGGACAGCTGCGCTCCGGTGGCGGTGGCGCTCGCGCACGGCTTGCACTGCAGCCGCATCGACGGCAGCCCGCTCGTCTACAATCAGTCCGACACCTACATGCCCGACCTGCTCGTTTGCCGGAAGGAACATGCCGCGGCCGTGCTCGCGGCGGTCAAGGCGCTGCCGCAGCAAGTCGCGGCATGACGCTGCTCGCCGGAAAATCGGTCATCATCACCGGTATCGGTCCGGGTCTGGGCCGAGTTATCGCCGAAGAAGCGGCGCGGCTTGGCGCGGACGTGGCAATGGTGTCCCGCTCGGGCTCGATCATGGCTGAAGTTGCCGCGTCGGCACGCCCGGGAGCGCGAATGATCTCGATCCAGGCCGACATCACGAGCGACGCCGACTGCGCCTCGGTCGCTGAGCAGACGGTCGCGGCCTTCGGCAAGATCGACGGGCTCGTCAACAGCGCCTATCGGCCGGGCGACATCAAGCCGGTCCTCGAGATCGATCTCGACGAGCTGGCCCGCGCTTTCGACGTCACGGTTCTCGGGACCTTGCGCATGATCCGCGCGGTCGTTCCGCAGATGGAGCGCCAGGGCGGGGGGGCGATCGTCAACATCGGCAGCCAGGTCGCCCGCAAGCATGTGATGAACCAGGGCGGATATGCCGCGACCAAGGCGGCGCAGTCGGCGCTGACCCGCTACCTCGCGGTCGAACTCGGTCCAAAAAACATCAGGCTCAACACACCGTCCTTCGGCTGGACGATCAGCCCGCCCGCGCGCGCGTGGCTCGAACAGCAGGAAGCCGACGGCGGCCCCAGCGTCGAGCAATCGATTGCCGGGATTGCCGGTGGGCTCGCCTTGAACCGGGTGCCGGCAGACGAAGAATATGCAAGGGCTGCACTCGCCCTCGTTTCGGACTATTTCTCCAGCGTAACGGGCGCGACGCTCGATGTGAACGGTGGGGAGTATATGCCGCTATGACGATTTTTGCCGGGAAGGCCGTGTTGGTGACCGGCGCGGCTTCGGGTATCGGCAAGGCCGCGGCGATCCGCTTCGCCGAGGAAGGCGCGCGGGTCTTCGCGGCCGATCTTAATATCGACGGCGCGCGGCAGGTCGCTGCCGCGATCGGAGGAGAAGCTTCGGCGATCTCGGTCGATGTCGCGAGCGCCGCAGCGAGCGACGCAATGGTAAGGACCGTGGTCGCCGCGGCAGGCGGCGTCGACGTCGCCTTTCTGAACGCTGGCTATCTTGGCCCGATGGATGGCCTCGAGGCAACTGACGAAGAGTTGTTCGACCGGCACCTCGCGATCAATCTCAAGGGGGTGTTTCTCGGCATCAAGAGCCTGCTTCCGGCAATGAGGCCGGGTGGCGCCGTCGTGGTGACCTCTTCGACCGCAGGGCTCCTGGGGCTCCACGAAAGCCCGGCATACAGCGCTGCGAAACATGGCGTAATCGGCCTTGTAAAATCTTGCACGCCTGCCTTCGCTGCGCGCGGCGTGCGGATCAACGCCATCTGTCCCGGCGCCGTTGCCACCCCGATGATCGGGGGCGAGGAGAGCGGCATCGTGGCGCCCGCCGACCTTCCGCGAGTGAAGCTTCGCGACAGGGGGTCGGCGCAGCATGTCGCCGAACTCGCGCTCTGGCTCGCGAGTCCCGCTGCGGGTTATGTGAATGGCCAGGCGCATATCGCAGACGCCGCGCTGCTCTCGACTTTCGTGCCGTCGGATCCCGGCCCTTAGTGCAAGATTGCCGATCGCCGCTCAGGCGAGCAGGCAGCCCTCGTCATAGGCGATGCGGACGTGCGAGATCTCGCCGTCATCATTGAATTTGAAATTGTGAACGAGGTGGAGCCGCGCCGGTTCCTCGCCGCGGACGCCCCACGCCCCGCGGGTGATCACGAAGGCCTCGTCGCCCATGACGATGATTTTCTCGGGTTCCATCTCGACGTCCCAGCCCGTCCCGATGATGAGGCGAAAATAATCGGCGGCGGCATCGCGACCTATCGCCGGCGGCGGTACGCCGACGGTGTCCTCAAAGACAACGTCCTCGGAGAGGAGCGAGGCGCGCTTTTCCCAATCCTTGGTCTTGTAGGTCGCCTGGAAGGCGCGCACCGCCGCTTCGATCTGGTCGCGGGAAAGCTTGCCGCGCGCCGCGGCGATCTGGTCGAGAGCTGACTGGCGTGACATGGCGGCTAATCTCCAAGTGTCGGATAGTCGGTGTAGCCCTCGGGGCCCTTTGTGTAGAGTGTGGCTGGGTCAAAGCCGGCGAGGGGCACGCCGCGGCGCACCCGATCGACGAGATCGGGATTGCCGATGAAGGGGCGCCCGAAGGAGACCGCGTCGGCGAGGCCTTTGCGGACCGCTTCCGCCGCGACCTCGGGTGCAAGCTCATTGTTGAGAATTACCGGTCCCTCCCAAGACGGGCGGACGAGATCGAGCGTGTCGTGTCCGTCGAGCCGAAGGCGGATGAGATGGAGCCAGGCGAGACCGAGCGTGGAGGCTGCGCGGAGCAAATGGCCGTAGGTCGCTGCCGGGTCGTCGTCGTGGACATCGTTGAAGGTGAAGCCTGGGCAAATGCGGAAGCCGACCCGGCCCGCGCCGATGGCGCCGCTCACGGCCGCCATGAGCTCGATCACGAAGCGGCAGCGCTTCTCGACGCTCCCGCCATAAGCGTCGGTGCGACGGTTTGCGTTCGGCGAGAGGAATTGCATCGGAAGATAGCCGCTCGCGCAATGTATTTCGACGGCATCGAACCCGGCCGCACGCGCGGAACGCGCAGCGTCCGCATATTCATCGACGACCGAGGCGATTTCGTCCTGGCGCAGCGCCCGCGGCGCGTCCATCGGTACCAGACCGTCGGTGTCGGTGAAGATCATTCCCTCGGCGCGGATCGCCGATGGCGCCACGATCTCGCTCTCGTCTTCCTTGTTGACCCGCGCCGCGACGCGGCCGCAGTGCATCAGTTGGAGTGCGATGCGCCCGCCTTTGGCATGACGGATTTGACGGTGGCGCGCCACCCCTCCTGTTGCGCGGGCGAGGCAATGCCGGGCGTCCGGCAATAGCCCTTGCCCGCTGCGGAGGGCTGCGTGCCTTCGGTGACGATCAAACCGGCAGCGGCGCGCTGCGCGTAATAGTCTGCCATGAGCGGGGTCGCGATGTCGCCGGGGCCGGCGCGGCTGCGCGTCATTGGTGCCATAACGATCCGGTTGGCGAGATCGATCGACCCGAGACGAACCGGCTGGAAGAGATCGGCGACGGATGCGGCAGGAGGAAACTTTGCGTCGTCGGCTGACTGCTTGTCGGCGAGGGAACGTGTGACGTCCGTCATCGCCGCCGCCTCAGGGCAGATCGATAATGCGGGTCGTCGGCACCGGCTGGGTCTCTGCCCGCACCCATCTAAGCAGGACGAACCCGCGGTCATGGCCTGCTGTGGTGATCCAGTTCCCAAAGCCCGGATCGCGGGGCGCAATGACGATCGTTGCCCGCCCATCGTCGCCGAGCCGGGCCGAGGCCTTGTTCACATGCGCATTGAGATAGCGATAGTCGAAGGACTCCATCCACCAGTTGTTGGCCTGGATATTCCAATGCTCGCACTCGGGCACGTCGGTCTCGATGACGAGTGCCTGGTTCGGCTCGAGTTCCCAATAGCCATGCACATAGAAGATCGCGGGATCGCCGCCCGCCTTGACGAACATGTCCTGGCCCCAGTCGCGCATCTCGTTCGGAGCGGACATGAAGAGTTCTGCCCAGCCGGCGAAGAGCTTCGAGGTGCCGACGACGAAGTCCGCCGCGGCCATCATGCGTTTATCCAACGCCTCCGGGTCGACGGGGACCGGCGTCTCGGGTCCGCCGCTGATACGCCTGATGGCGAGCGTCGCCGGCGTTTCGCGGCGGCGATCGAGAAAGGTCTGACGAACGTGCAGCATCGTCGAATCGGGCGCGAGGGGAAGCCAGGCCACGGAAGGGTCGGCTGGCCGCTCGACCGACGCGATCACCGAAAAGTCGCCGTCGGCATCGGGGCGAAGCTCTGCCTTCGCGAGTTCGCCAGTCGACGGCATCGTGCCGTCGATGGCATAACGGTTGGCCTTCGATCCCATGCTCAGATAGGTCACGGTTCCGACGTTGCCGTCGATCCGGTAGACCCGGTCGCCCGAGATCGTCGAGGAAAGATAATAATTGTCGGGGTTGTCGCCTCCCATCTTGGCGGTCTCGTGGCTCGGGACGTAGAAGGTCGGAAAGTCGGGATCACCCGCCTCGACATAAATTTCCAGGCCCAAGCGTACGAGGCGGCTGAGATAGCGCGTGCCTTCGGCCTGGTCGAAAAGAGACTGTGGCGCGCCCGGCGATGCGAGGGTCGCGCGTGCGTCGCCAAGGCGTGCGGTGAACCGCTCCCAAAGCCCGTTCGGCGTATCGCTCATTTCGTCTCCCGATTATTCGCAAAGCGTTATTTTAGCTAGACTTGATAGCATAATGTGCGGCATAATCGACTAGATAAATACGCAAACCAAAAATAATCATCGGTGAGAAGATGTGTGTGCTTGTTGAAATGCGACCAGCGCCGACTTTTTACGAGCACCGATCGGACTGACGACCAACACCCGACGCAGGCAGCTTCCGGACATTTGCCTGCGCTGCCCCGAAGAAAGGAATGCATGTGACTGCAACGCTCGAAGGGCTCTCTGCCCGCCTCGCCGAACTCGAGGCTAAGGACGAGATCAGGGAACTCAAGGCGCGCTATTTGCGGGCATGCGACGTCAAGGATGTTGCGGCACTGCGCGAGACATTGCTCCCGCAGGGCGCGGTCATCGCTTACGAGGGCTTTCCGCCGTTCGACGACCGCGAGGCCTTCGTCGCCGTCTTCGAGCAGATGGGTTGCCAGCCGGGCGTGTACGATATCCACCACGGCACCAACGCGGTGATCGAGCTCGTCGGCGAGAATGAAGCGACAGGCAAATGGTCGCTGAACTTCCAGTCGATCATCCTCGCCATGCGCACCGTCACGCAGATGGGGGTCGAATATGAGGACCGCTATGTCCGCGAGAACGGCCGCTGGTATATCGCCGAGACCCGGACACACCGGACTTCCTGCCTGATCCAGACCCTCGGCGACGATGGCCGCACGCAATATGTCGCGGTTGGCGATCCGCCGGCTGTCTACGGCGACGCGCCAGCCTGAGCGTCAGGCCGCGAAAGCGCGGGCGAGGGCGGCTCGGCGCTCCGCCTCCGCAGCTTTGCTGACCGCTGCCTCGGCGGCAAGTTCGAAGCCGTGGAAGGCGCCCGGAAAGACGTGTAGCTCGACGGCGACTCCGTCGCGGAGCATGCGCCGTGCGTAGTCGAGGTCCTCCTCGAGAAACAGGTCGAGAGCGCCGACGCTCATATAGGCCGGAGGAAGCCCCGCGAGGTCGGCGGCTCTCGCTGGCACGACATAAGGGTTATCCGCCGCTGACGCGTTGGGACCGAGAAGCGAATCCCAGCCGAAGCGGTTGGCAGAGCGAGTCCAGATAAACTCGCCGGTGAAGGGATGCTCGTCATCGCGGCGGCCGGTGGATGCATCGAGCATCGGATAGATCAGAAGCTGGAAGCAGGGCTTCACCGCGCCGCGATCGCGCGCGAGAAGTGCCAGCGCGGCTGCGAGGCCGGCACCGGCGCTTTCGCCGCCTACCGCTATTCTAGCCGGATCGATGCCGAGTTCCACTGCATTGGCCGCCAGCCAGAGCAGGGCTGAATAGCATTGCTCGACCGCGCCGGTCCCGTTCGTTTCGGGCGCGAGTGCATAGTCGACCGACGCAACGAGGCACCCGACCTCGCGTGCTGTCCGCATGTTTCCGAGCGCCGACTGGGTGGCGTTGCCGAGGACATAGCCGCCGCCGTGAATATGCAGGAACGCCGGCAACATCTTGCCTCGCGTGCCGGCGGGACGGAACAGCTGCACCTCGACCGACGTCCCGTCGGAGGCGGGGACGGCGGCAACTTCGACGTCGACACCTTCCGAAGGCAAAGTCTCGAGCTTCGGTATGAGCGCATCCATTCCGGCGCGAAGCGCCGCGAGTCGTTCCGCGTCGAGATCGAGGTCGGGCATGAGTCCGAGGGCGGGCAGCAGCTCCGGATCGACAAGGTGACGCGAGCCTTGGGACATATTGTTCTCCTCAATTCGAACTTGGCGTGCGCGCCGCGATCAGCCCGTCGACTGACCGCCATCGAGAACGAGCACGGTGCCGGTGGCATAGCGCGCATCCTCCGAAGCGAGATAGGCGATTGCCGCTGCGATTTCGGGCGGCGTGCAGGCTTCGCGGTCGGTGAGCTTAGGCATATTTCGTGCTGCCGCTTCGGTGAAAATCGCCGGATCCACGCCGCCGCCGGCGGCGCTTCTTTCGTGCATCGGGGTCGCGACGCCGCCGGGCGCGACGGCGTTGACCCGAATGCCATCGCGCGCGATCTCGAGGGCGCAGGCCTTGGTCATCGCGATGACGCCCGCCTTCGACACGCCATATGCAGTCGTTCCATACACGGGGTGCACGCCGCCTACCGAGGCGACATTGACGATGCACCCCTTGCTCAGTCGGAGGGAGGGGATAGCCGCCTGCGAAAGATAGAAGGGGCCCGAGAGATTGATGTCGAGCGTCCGCTGCCATGCCGCGGTGCTCGTCTCCTCGAACCGGCCCCAAGTCATGATGCCCGCGACATTGAGGAGGCAGTCGATGCCGCCGAGGACGCGCTTTGCATTGGCTACCAGTTCCTCCGCCGAAGCGGGCTCGCAAGCGTCATAGGCGAAAGCCTCGCCGCCTAGCTCGGCCGCAGCGGCCTGCGCTCCGGCGATGTCGATGTCGCCGATGACGAGCCGCGCGCCCTCGCGTGCGAAGAGCTCCGCGGTCGCACGCCCGATGCCGGACGCACCGCCGGTCAGCAGGACGCGCTTGTTCTCGAAGCGACGGCTCATGTTTCATTGTCCTTTTGCAGAAGATCCCGGCGTTGGCGCAGGGCAATATAAAAGCCGACGATAAGCAGTACTGAGCCCACGACGAGGAAAGCATTGCCGGGGCCGTACGAGCGGCGCAGCGGGTCGAATATCAGCGGATTGAAGAACTGTCCCGCATTGAGGGCGCTCACGATCAGCCCCATTGCAATGGCATGGCTCGCAGCGTTCGTTTTTCTGAAGATCAGCGAGGCTATTGCGGGCTCGGACATGCCGGCGCCGATACCGACGATAGAGCAGCCGACAAATATCATCGCCGTGCTCGACGCCAGGCCGATCAGCACGATACCTGCACCCATGCAGACCGCGTCGATCATTAGGAATCCATGCAGACCGACCCAGCGCCGCAGATGGCCATAGGCCCAGGCGGTGACCATCGCGACGAAGGACGTCGCTGCAATTACGCTGCCGATCGTCTGCTGGCTGCCGATCCCCCGCGCCTCGAGCACGAACCCGGCCTGAATGGCGGGCGTGAACATCCCAAGCGTTAGGAGGATCAGGAGCAGATAATAGGGCCAGACCTTACCGATCTCGCTTGCATGGCCGGGCGCTATGGTCGTGGTAGCGACCTCGGTTGCCTTCGTTTCAACCGGTACATCCCGGATTACGGCCATAGCAATGAGAAGTGTCGGAATGCCGAGGAGATAAAGCGCGAAGGGCGCTTGCCATCCGGCGACGTCGACGAGGCGCCCGCCAAAAACCAGTGCGAGCGCGGCAAGCAGCGAGGCCGCCGAAGTTGCATATCCGAGCAGGCGTTCGCGGACATGGCCGTCGAAATGATCGCCGATTAGCCCGAGGCACGAGGTCAGGACGCCGCCTCCGGCGATTCCGAGCAGCACACGCAGTGCCATCAGCGCGTCGCTGCTCGATACCAGCAGGACCCCCGCCCCCCCCACGACGTACAGGAAGAGCGACACAAGCAGCACGGCGCGCTGGCCGATCTTGCCGGCCAGCAAACCGGCGAGCGGCGCGGACAGCACAAGCATGGCTGCAGGCAGTGTCATCACGATCTGCGAGAAGAGCTGGCTGTCGGCGCTTGCACCGAAATGGCGCGCCATCGCTACCATCGCCGGGGCCGCAGCCATCGGGATCAGGGCAACAAGCGCGGGTCCCGTAATGCAGACGGCAGCGACGAGCCCGCTTCCACCACGATGGTCGGCGCGCGGCATTGCCTGGTCCATCACAGCGCTTGCGCCGAGAGCGCTGCGTCGCGCATCGCCCCCTCGATATAGCCGACACCCGTACAATCGCCGACAAGCCGAACCGCGAACCCTGCCGCTTCCAGCGTGTTGGCCAGGGTCTCATCGCCCGTGGCGCCCTGCGCGACGATCACCGTGTCGGCGCGCACGCTACGATCCTGACCGCCATCGTTACGGTAGGTCACGAGATGATCCCCGATGCGGAAGTTCCCCGCGTTCGTGACCATCGCGACGCCGAGCTCGCGACACTCGTCGACGACGCGAAAGCGCCGTACCAGCGGCAGTCCCTTGCCGACCCGGCTGGTTTCTTCGAGGACGGTGACCTTGCGGCCGCGATGCGCCAGAAATTCGGCGAGCTCCAGTCCGACGAGCTCGCCGCCGATGATTACGACGCGCTCGCCGATCGGCATCCAATATTTGGAGCCGAGCCGCAGGATCTCGAGCTTACCGGTAACCCCGGTCAGGCGGCCCATTTTCATCGCAAGCCGGGTCGGTGCTCCGACCTTGTCTGCGATGCTGTCGAGGTTCTGCCCCAAAACCAGGTTGCGCATGTCGTCGCCGGAGAAGACGAAGTCGCGGTCGCTGCCCTCGATGGGCGGCATGGTGCGCTTGGCGCCGGTCGCGACGACGATCTCGTCGACGGCTAGCTTGCGGGCATAGTCGGCATCCACAGCGGTCGAGAGGCGGACATCGATTGGCCGGCGCGCGACCTCGCGCTTCAGCCAGTCGACGATGCGCTGGTTCGGCGCATAGGCGACCGAGGCGAATTGCGCGGTGCCGCCGAGCCGCGGTCCGGCCTCGCATAGAATGACCTCATGTCCCTTGTCGGACAGCAGACGCGCCGATTCCATACCGCCCGGACCGCCGCCGACCACGAGGATCCGCTTGCGGCCGGTTGCGGCGATCGGCTGGCGCTCGGTCTCGAAGCCGGTCATCGGATTGACCGCGCACATGATATGCTCGGAATTGAAGATCGCGCTGATGCAGGTGTAGCAATAGACGCACGGCCGGACGCGATCGGGCGTGCCCTCGCCAAGCTTGCGCGGAAGATGCGGGTCGGCGAGCAATTTGCGGCCCATCGTTATGAAGTCGAACTTGCCCTCCGCGATGAAGCGGTCGGCATCCTCAGGCTCGATTCGGCCCGGGCAAATGACCGGGATGCCGACAGCGGCCTTGATGGCCGCGGCATTGTCGACGAAGCAGTTGCGGATATCGGTTGCATGGCCGGTCGAATATGTCCGCCCATAGTTGCCGTCCCCATGCGCGCTCACATGGATAGCATCGAGTCCCGCGGCCTCGCCGAGCTGCGCCACGCGCACGGCGTCCTCGATCGAAATGCCGGTATCCATGAGGAATTCCTGACTGTCGAAGCGAATCCACACCGGATAGTCGGGCCCGACTGCCTCGCGCACGGCAGCGATCGTCTGCGTAAGGAATCGCGCGCGATTCTCGACCGAGCCGCCATATTCGTCGGTGCGCCGATTATAGGCGGGAGAGATGAAGCTCGAGAAGATATAACCGTGGCCGCCATGAATCTCCACGGCGTCGATACCTGCTGTCTTGGCCCGGATGGCAGCGGAGGCGAACATCGCGACAATGCGGTCGATCCCGGCCTGGCCGAGCGCGTTATACTGGATTTCGCCCATCGTGGCATAAGGCTCGAAGAAGCGCTGCTGCTCCTCGTCGAGCATGACGTCGACGAAATCGCCGCTATCCTTCGACGCCTTGGGAGGCGAGGGGCAGGCGAGCGGACGACCGTCGAGCATGTCCGTCATGGCGAGGAGACCGCCATGCTGAAGCTGCGCCGCGAGCTTCGCACCATGCTCGTGTACCTCGTCCGCGAGACGCTTCAATCCGGGAATGAAGCGATCGTCCGAAATCGCTTCCTGCCGCCAGTTGCTCGCGCCTTCCGGAAAACCCACCGAGACCGAACCCATGGTGACGAGCCCGGCGCCGCCCTTGGCGCGCTCGACATAATAAGTGCGCAGGGCATCGCCGACCGATCCATCCACTTCGGCGAGGTTCGATCCCATAGGCGAGAAGAAGATTCGGTTGCGCAGCTGCATCCCGTTGATGCGGCCTGGGCTCAGCAAATGCTTGAATCGCGCCGCGCTCACAGCGGTTTAGTCCCGGACATGATCACTCTCCCGCCGCTCTCTCGCGGCATTTGAATCTACGCCTAACGGTAGAATCGTTTGCCAGCAATCACAAAATAAGCAAAATTTTCGTCCACACTCTACGCAAACGCGTATCGTCAATTGACTTATGCTGCGTATTGCGTATTTCACAATGCCAGCAAGCCCGCGAAGAAGGGCCTCGACATTTTGGGAGAGCGGCCATGTCCAGCCTGTCATCCGACAAGCTCGAAACCATGTTTTACCGGATGGCCCTTGCAAGGTCCATCGAACGGCTGATCCAGAAGCACACGCGCGAGCATAAATTCTCCGGCTGGTGGCATCCGGGCGAGGGGCAGGAGGCGGCCCCGATCGGCGCCACCGCCGCGCTCGAGGAGGACGATTACCTATGGTATCAGGGGCGCGGCAGCGCCTGGGCGCTCGGCAAAGGCATGAAGCCCGGACCCATTCTCGGCGATCTTCTTGGCAAGATGAACGGCGCGACGCGCGGCAAGGGTGGCGGCGTTCCGCATTGGGCGGACTATAGCATCGGCGTTATGGGCGAGGGCGCAACGCTCGGCAGCGTCTATCCGCTCGCCGGCGGGTCTGCCCTGGCCTCGAAAATCCGGAAGGACGGCCGCGTCAGCCTCGCCAATTTCGGCGATGGTACCACGGCCCGCGGCACCTTTCACGAGACGATGATGCACGCCGCTGCGTGGAAGCTGCCGCTCATCTACTTCTGCGAGAACAACGGCCTTCTGGTGGGGACGCGCCTCGGCGACGTATCGCCGACCACGAACATCGCTGATTTCGCCGCCGGCTATCATATTCCCGGTGTCATCGTCGATGGTCAGGATGCGGTCGCGGTCTATGAAGCGACCCGCGAAGCGGTTGCGCGTGCGCGCGCCGGGGAGGGGCCGACCCTCATCGAAGCGAAAGTCGTGCGCCGCCGCGGCCATTATTCCGGCGACCCTCAGAACTACCGCAGCGAGTCGGAGTTCGACGATTACCGCGATCCGCTCGACGTCCATGCGCCCCTGCTTGGCGGGAACACGGCGGCGCGACTTCTGGAAGAGGCCGAGACCGATGTGAAGGCCGCCTATGACGAGGCGATGGCCGCACCGTCGCCCGATGCCTCGGTAATCGAACGGGATCTGTATCATGTCGCATGAAGTGATGGGCTATAACGCGGCGATGGGGCTTGCCCTCGTCGAGGAAATGCGCCGGGACGATTCGATCTTCATTCTCGGACAGGGTGTCGCGACCGGCGGCTGGTTCGGCGCGGAGAAGGGTCTTGCGTCCGAGTTCGGCACCGACCGGGTCATCGACTGCGGAATCTCGGAAGCCTTCGAGGCTGGCCTCGCGGCCGGCGCCTCGATCGCAGGAATGAAACCGGTCGTGAACATGGGTTTCGGCGACTTCGCGCTGATCGCGGGCGACGAGATCTACCATAAGCTCGCGAAATGGCGTTACATGCATGGGCTCGACGTGCCGATGCATGCGGTGATCATCTTCCCGATCGGCACCATGGGCGGCGCAGGCCCCGAGCATTCGAGCTGCACCGAAGTTCTCGGGATGCATTTCCCAGGCCTCAAGGTCGTCGTGCCGTCGAACGCGGAGGATGCGAAGGGGTTGATGAAGGCGGCGCTCCGCGAGCCTAATCCCGTGCTTTTCCACTCGGTGCAAGGGCTTGGCTGGAGTCGCGGCGATGTCCCGCTCGATCCCGAATTCATCGTCCCGATCGGTAAAGCGGCGATCAAGCGGCCCGGCACGAGCCTGTCGATCATCACTTATGGATCGATGGTCCCGAGGTCGATCGAGGCGGCGGAAGCGCTTGCGGGCGAAGGCATCGACGCCGAGGTGATCGACCTGCGCTCGCTCGTCCCGCTCGACTGGGATTGCGTGCTGTCCTCGGTCAGCCGGACCCACCGCGCGATGGTCGTGCATGAGGCCGCCAAGACCGCGGGTCCCGGTGCCGAGATTGCAGCGCAGATACAGGAGCGCATCTTCTTCGATCTCGAAGCGCCCGTCATGCGGCTCGGCGCCCGCGATTTTCCCCTAGCCCAGCACGCCGACCTCGAGGCACTGGCGATCCCTTCGGTCGACGCCATCGCTGCCGTGGCGCGCGAACTCGCGGCAATCTAGGAGCAGGCCATGAGCATATTGAAGGAACTCAAGATCCCGCACATGGGGTCGGTGGAAAACGCGAAGCTGCTGTCCTGGGTGGTTCGCGAAGGCGAGACCTATTCGGAGGGCGACATTCTCTACGAGGTCGAAACCGACAAGACCGCCACCGAAATCGAAGCGGATGGCCCCGGCATTCTAGTCCGCCAGCTCGCTGATCCCGATGCCCCGATGAAGGTCGGCGACCTCGTCGGTCTCTGGGCTGCGGCCGGGACGGCGGAGAGCGAAATCGCGGCGGCGCTGGCGGCGCGCGACCGCGCGGCGCCGGCTGAAGGCGAAGCGCCGGCGGATGCCGCCGCCGACGCGCCTGTCGCTTCGGCGGCTGCCGCCGCTCCGCCGGCCGAAGAGGGCCAGCGGCTCTCGCCGCTCGTGCGCCGTCTTGCCGCGGAGCATGGGGTCGACCTGACGACGCTAGCGGGGACAGGTCCCGGGGGGCGCATCACCGGGGACGATGTGCTTGCGGCTGCAGGCAAGTCCGATGACGGGCGAGGGGCGTCAGGCGACTGCGAGACCATAACCCACAGCCTGCGGCGCCAGACCATCGCGCGCCGGATGACCGAAGCCGCCGCGATCCCGACGCTAACGGCGGACATGGAAATTGACCTTAGCGCACTCTTTGCGCGCCGCGCGGCGGACAAGGCGGCGGGGCGCTCGATCTCGGTGCTTGGTCAGATCGCCCACAGCGCGGTCGAAATACTCGTCGAACAGGGGCTCCTCAACGCCCACTGGACCGACAGCGCTCTCTTGCGTTTCAAGGCCGTGCATCTCGGTGTGGCGGTCGAGACCGACGAGGGTCTCGTCGTGCCGGTCATCCGCGACGCGCAGTCGCTCGATGCCGAGGGACTGACTGCGGCTATCGCCGAGTTGGCCGAGAAGGCGCGCTCGGGCGCCCTGAAGCCTGCCGATCTCGAAGGCGGCACCTTCACCATTTCGAACCCGGGCTCGCTCGGGCCAACGGTTCGCGCCGAAGCGCTGCTCAACCCGCCGCAGATCGCGCTGCTCGGGCTGCCCGGCATCGTTCGTGCGCCGCGCGCGGTCGAACGGGACGGCGGGTGGGCGGTCGAGGTCCGGCAGGTCGTGCGGCCGTCGCTGTCCTTCGACCATCGCGCGGTCGACGGCGGTCCCGTGATCGCGTTTCTCAACCTGCTCAAGGAGCGCCTGGAACAATTATGAGCAAGCCGCCGAGATATATTGTCGTCGGGGCCGGCATGTCCGGCATCCTCGCCGCTGTCCGCCTGAAGCAGCAAGGCATCGACGATTTCACCGTCTACGAGAAGGGCGAGTCGATCGGCGGTACCTGGCGAGAGAACAGATATCCCGGCCTCACCTGCGACGTGCCGGCGCATTGCTATACATACAGCTTCGCGCCGCACGCGGGCTGGAGCGCTTTCTTCGCGCCGGGGCCCGAGATCCGCGACTATTTCGAAAGGGTCGTCGACGACTTCGGCGTTCGCTCGCACCTTCGCCTGAACAGCAATGTGACTGCCTGCGAGTGGGATGGCGCCCGCTGGAATGTCGAGATCGAGGACGGAACGAAGGATAGTGCGGATATCGTGATCGCCGCCTCGGGGGTGCTTCACCATATCAACATGCCCGCCATCGAGGGGATCGACAGCTTCGCCGGCGACATGTTCCACTCGGCACGCTGGAATTACGATGTCTCGACCGTAGGCAAGCGCGTCGGCGTCATCGGCAACGGCTCGACCGGCGTTCAGATCGTCACCGCACTTTCACAGCAAGACTGCGAGATCGTCCATTTCCAGCGCTCGCCGCAATGGATCATGCCGGTCCAGCAATTAGTCTACACCGACGAGGATCGTGCGCAGTTCGCCTCGGATCCGTCGCGGATCGAGGCGCTACGCAATGGTGATGAATATTGGGGCGGTATTCGCCGCTTCAACGAAGCAATCATCGATCCCGATTCTCCCGCGATGGAAGAAATCGAGCGGCTTTGCCGGGAGAATCTCGAAAGCTCTGTGCGCGACCCCGAGCTTCGCGAGAAGCTTCGCCCCGACTACCGGGCCGCTTGCAAGCGTCTCATCTATAGCTGGGGCTATTATGACGCCGCGCAGCGCCCCAACGTCACGATTGAGGTTGGCCGCATCGCGCGGATCGAACCAAAGGGGGTCCGGATGCAGGACGGCACCTTCCACGAGCTTGATGTCATTGCGCTCGCAACCGGCTTCCGCGCCGACCGCTTCATCCGGCCGACGCGGGTCATCGGACGCGACGGGATCGATCTCGACGACGTCTGGCGCGAACGCCCATCGGCCCATTATGCCGTCACGATTCCGGGCTTCCCCAATTTCTTCATGCTTAACGGTCCGACCGGTCCGGTCGGCAATTTCTCGCTGATCGATATCGCCGAGCAGCAATGGGCCTATATCGAGCAGCTGCTCGAACCGATCCGATCGGGCAAGAAGGCGCAGGTCGAATGCCGGAGCGACGCCTTCGATGACTATAATAAACGGCGGACTTTAGCTGCACGTGGCACGATCTTCGGGAGCGGTTGCACGAGCTGGTATCTAGACAAGGACGGCGTTCCGCTCACTTGGCCGTGGAGCTACGATGAGTTTGCCGAAGCCATGGACAAGCCCCGGCTCGGGGACTTCGCTTATGCCTGACGGATCCGGCGAAGGAACGCGCGGCCGATCCGCTCACGGGTGCGAACACGCGCCGCCGGTTGCCGCGCCGAAACGCTACAAAGCACCATCCGAGCAGGATCTGGAGGCCTATCTGTTCGATTTCGGGCTCGAGCGGCCTGCGCGCGATGAGCGCATGCCGGCTTGAAGACAAGGTCGGTCGGAGGTGATCGGCTGGAAACTGCTCAGGCGCGAAATCGCTGCGCCGGGACGAAGCGGGGAGGGGACGGCATGGGACATTCTGCTTGGCTGGGGCTTGCTGCATCGCTGGCGGCTGCCGCGGTGCCCGCGGCAGCAAGCGAAAATGGCACATCGCAGGTTCGAACCAGTCTCGGAACGCTCGAAGGCGCAAGTGATGGCCAGGTGGACAGGTTCCTCGGGATCCGCTTCGCCGCGCCGCCGACCGGGCCGCTTCGCTGGCGCGCCCCGCAGCCTGCCGCCTCTTGGCAGGGCGTACGCGCCGCCAAGGCATTTGGCTCTAGCTGCCCGCAGGCCCTTGAGGCGCCGACGCAGCTGGCACCGCTCGGACCGACGAGCGAAGACTGTCTCTTCCTCAATATCTGGCGACCATCGGACGCGCGGCACAAGTCTCTTCCCGTTCTGGTCTGGATCCACGGCGGAGGTTTCATAGCCGGGTCGGGCAGCGAGGCGGTCTTCGACGGCACTCCCTATGCCGAACGCGACGTCATCCTCGTAACGATCAACTATCGGCTCGGGCGCCTCGGCATCTTTGCACACCCGGCTTTGAACCTCGGACATGAAGAGGAGCCTTCCGGAAATTACGGCTATCTCGACCAGATTGCCGCGCTTCGCTGGGTACAGGCGCATATCGCCGGATTCGGCGGCGACCCCCGCAATGTCACGATCGCGGGGGAGTCGGCGGGCGGGGTTTCCGTGCTTGCGCTTGCGGCCTCGCCAATGACCGAGGGCCTTTTTCACAAGGCGATCGTGCAGTCGGGTGCAGGGCTCGAGCCCGCGCGTTCGATCGATATCGACGCCCCCGGCCGCGCGTCTGCGATGAGCGCCGGGCGAAGGTACGCCATGCGTAACGGCATAAAGGGCGAAGATGGGGCAGCGGCGGCAGCGCTCCGCGCGCTTCCCGTGGAGACACTCGCGCCATCGGCTCCGTCGATCATGGAGATCATGGGTATCTTCGCGGAAGGCGGGCCGATGATCGACGGGAAGGTCGTCACTGCCGCGCCCGGAACGCTGCTTCGCGAAGGAAAGGGGCCGGCTGTTCCTTTTCTCATCGGAAACACGAGCATGGAGACTGCCGTCTGGTCGTTCGATGCCACGGGGCCGGGGCTACTACCGCTCGGCGGGCCGTTCACGGCCGAAGGACTGTTGCCAGCCGCGACGCCGGAAGAACGAGAGGCGCTTGTTGGCCGCTATCTCGAGGCCGCGATGGGCGACAGGCCCACGGCGCTCGCGATGCTCGCGAGTGCGCTCCAATGGGGAATGGCATCTCGCGGACTGGCCGCCGCCGCCTCGCGAAGGGCGCCGACCTACCTCTATCGGCTCGAGGCCGTGCCGACCCCGGCGCGTTCGGTCACGGCCGGCTCGCCGCATGGCACCGACATCTTCTACATGTTCAGCGCCCTCGACCGCTTTCGTGCCCGACCCGATCTGGTTACCGACGAGGATCGCAAGATGGCCGCGCTGATGACCGATTATTGGGCCGGTTTCGCACGCTCGGGCGTCCCGACGTCGCCCGCTGGCCCGGCGTGGCCGGCCTACACGCCCGACGGCGACCTGACGCTCGTCATCGGGAATGAGGGCGCCGCGGCAGTTCGCCTTTCCGATGTCGGCGCGCTTGCAAAGGTTCCCCCGGCGGTGACGCGTTAGGCACGCCGCGCCTCAAGTCCTACCGAGACGGGGCAGCGGCGTCAGGCGCAGGCTTCCGCCGCGTCTTCCTCCTGCACGGCCGTGATGCGCGCGATGCGCGCATCATATTTGATCGTGCGGACAACGATCGATGTTTCGACATGATGGACGCCGTCGATCGACAGGATCCGGTCCGAGGCGAGATGAAAGAGATCGTCGAGTTCGCTGAACATGCACATGGTGAGGATGTTGAACTGCCCCATCATGATGAGGACCGCATTCACTTCGGGCATCGTCGCGATCTCGCCGGCGATGCGCCGGACGTGCTCGATCTCGGCTTGGACGCGGACGAACGCCATCCGCGACCGGTCGGTGACCTCGAGCCCGCGGATCGCGGTGAAGGCGATAAGGCCGTCCTGCTGGAGGCGACGGATGCGTCCGCGCACCGTTCCCTCGGTAACCCCGAGTTCGGCGGCGATCTTGCGGTTCGAAATGCGCGCGTCGGTGCCGAGCAGGTCGATGAGTTGCATGTCGAGGGCGTCGAGCTGAGCGGCTCTCATATCAGCTCTCTCCACCGATCGGGGCCACGTCGAACTGGTATTTGACGATGTCGACCGCGATCGACGGTATCGCCGATCGGATGCCGCTGACCTGCGAGATTTTCTCGAGAACGAGCGGCGCGAGCTCGTCGACATCGCGAAGCGCAACGAGCATGTCGATATCGTAGCGGCCGGTCACCTGATGGGCGGCAAAGACCTCGGGGAAGCGGGCCAGCTCCTCGATCACGTCGCTCGCGGGGCGGCCCTCGACCTCGATCATCACCTGCATGAGCAGCGAATAGCCATGCGCGGTGAAATCGGAGACCGCCACGACGCGCAGGAGGTTGGCGCTTTCCATCCGCCGGATCCGGCCGGCGACCGTTGTTGCGGTCAGTCCCAGCCGCTCGGCGATTTGCTGGTTGGTGGCGCGTCCGTTGCGCTGGAGCTCTGCGACGATGTCGCGGTCGATGCTCTTGACCTGTCCGTTTGCCCCCACGTCGCGGCTCAATAGACTGCCGCCGGATTCTTCGGCCGGGGACTCCCCAGCATCTCGCGGTAGGACGGTCGTTCGGCGCCGCGGTCGGTAACCCCGAGCTCTTTCGCGATCTCGGCGCCGATCAGCGTCTCGCCCGAAAACTCGGCGAGGCGCGGCGAACGCGCGATTGCATCGAGGATCTGCGCCGTGAATTCGGGATTTTCCGCGACCGCCATGAAAGCTTCGAATTTCTCGGGCTCGGCTGCCTGCGCAATTTGCGACCGCTCGGTGACCTGCGGGCCGAGCCAGATCGAGACCGCTCCGACGCCGGTGTCCCGAAGATCATGTTCCATATCGTGCGCGAGCTTGTCGATGCCGGCCTTCTGGGCACCATAGGCCGGGCCGTGCATGTAGCAGCTTGCCCCGAAGGAGGAGGTGAACGCGATGAGGCCCGATCCCTGCGGTACCATGATCCGCGCCGCGTGCCAGCTCGCGACATAGGAGGAGCGGAGGCCGACATCGATGATCTTCTGCGCATCGAGCGATTTCTCCCAGAAGGGCTTCTGCGCGATGAGCTCGGGATCGATATAGGCGGCGTTGTTGACGAGAAGGTCGAGCCGGCCGCTCTCGACCTCGATACGGCTGAAGAGCGCCGCGACATCGTCGTCGTTGCCATGGTCGCAGGCAACCGCGATGCCGTGACCACCGAGGGCGGTAACCGCCCCGGCGACGTCCGAGATCGTGCCCGGCAGGGTGCTGCCGTCCCAGCCGATGGCGCTGCTCGACTGAACCGAGCGGCCCGTCACATAGACAGTGTAGCCGAGTTCGCCGAGGCCCTTCGCGATGCCCGCACCTACGCCGCGGCTTGCGCCGGTCACGAGCGCTACCTTGTCATTCTCGTCAGCCACTTTTCACTCCTCATCCGCTTTTCATTTACTCAATCGATTGCATCACGCGCTGCGGGCCTTCAGCATGTCGAGCGCGACATCGACGATCATGTCCTCCTGGCCGCCGACCATCTTGCGGCGCCCGAGCTCGACGAGGATCTCGCGCGTGTCGATGCCGTAGGTCTCGGCGGCTTTCTCGGCGTGGCGGAGGAAGCTCGAGTAGACGCCCGCATAGCCAAGCGCGAGCGTCTCACGGTCGACGCGCACCGGACGGTCCTGGAGTGGACGCACGAGATCCTCGGCGGCATCCATCAGCGCCATCACGTCGCAGCCATGGTTCCAGGTCTTGCGTTCGGCGGCGGCGATAAAGACCTCGAGCGGCGCATTGCCCGCGCCTGCACCCATGCCGGCAAGGCTCGCATCGATGCGGACCGCGCCCTCCTGCGCCGCGACGATCGAGTTGGCGACGCCGAGCGAGAGATTGTGGTGCGCGTGCATGCCGCGCTGCGTCTCCGGCTTGAGAACCGCGTCATAGGCGCGCAGGCGGTCGCGCACACCGTCCATGTCGAGCGCGCCGCCGCTGTCGGTGACATAGACGCAGTGTGCGCCATAGCTTTCCATGAGCAGCGCCTGCTGCGCGAGCGCCTCGGCGGGGATCATATGGCTCATCATGAGGAAGCCCGACACGTCCATTCCCAGATCGCGGGCGATGCCGATATGCTGCTTCGAGACGTCGGCCTCGGTGCAATGGGTCGCGACGCGAACCGAACGCACGCCGAGATCATAGGCGCGGCGCAGTTCCTCGACGGTGCCGAGACCTGGGAGGATGAGGGTCGTGAGCACACTCTTTTCGAGCACCTCGGCGACCGCTTCCAGCCATTCCCAGTCGGTGTGGGCGCCGAAGCCATAGTTGAAGCTCGTGCCGGACAGGCCGTCGCCATGCGCCACCTCGATGGCGTCGACGCCGGCGCGGTCGAGCGCGCTCGCGATCGCGCGGACATGCTCGAGACCGTACATGTGGCGGATCGCGTGCATCCCGTCGCGCAGCGTGACGTCCTGGATGTAGAGCTTGTTGCCGGCGGCAACGTCGAAACTGGCCATGGTCTTGCTCCTCAGGCGGCTGCGGCGAGGCGGCGCTGGGCGAGCAGCTCGCCCGTGGCCTTGGCGGCGGCGGTCATGATGTCGAGATTGCCGGAGTAGCTCGGGAGATAATCGCCGGCACCCTCGACCTCGAGCATGATCATCGTCTTGATCCCGGTGAACTCGCCGAGACCCGGGATCTTCACCGGGTTGTTGTCGCCATAGCGTTCGAACTGCACCTGCTGCTTCAGCCGGTAACCCGGCACATATTCCTGCACCTTGGCGGCCATCTTCTCGACCGAGGCGCGGATCGTATCCTCGTCGGCACCCTCCGAAAGGGTGAAGACCGTGTCGCGCATGATCATCGGCGGCTCCGCCGGGTTGAGGATGATGATCGCCTTGCCCTTGTCGGCGCCGCCGACCGCCTCGATCGCGCGAGCCGTCGTGCGTGTGAACTCATCGATGTTCGCACGCGTACCGGGCCCTGCCGAGCGCGAGGACACCGAGGCGACGATCTCGGCATAATGGACCTTGGCAACCTGGCTCACCGCGGCGACCATCGGGATTGTCGCCTGACCGCCGCACGTCACCATATTGACGTTGGGCTGGTCAAGGTTCGCCTCCATGTTGACCGGCGGCACTGTGAAGGGGCCGATCGCGGCGGGCGTCAGGTCGACGACCTGGATTCCGTCGGCGCGCAGAGCCTCGTCATGGACCTTGTGGGCGTAGGCGCTCGTCGCATCGAAGGCGATGCCGATCTCGGAATAGCAGGGGAGGCGCTTCAGCCCCTCGATGCCTTCATGTGTCGTGGCGATGCCGTGCGAGCGCGCCATCGCAAGCCCCTCGGAGGCTTCATCGATGCCAACCACTGCGGCGAGCTCCATATTCTGCGGATATTTGATCATCTTCATCATGAGGTCGGTGCCGATATTGCCCGAGCCGATGATGGCTGCCTTTACGCGGGTCATTGCCATTCCTTCATTCAAAGCGCGCGATGCACTGGCCAACCGTGCGGTGGCCATCGCCGAGGATCATTTCGAAATTGTCGCCCTTGCGGGCCGGCTCGAGCGGCACGAGGCTGCCGGACAGGATCACGTCGCCGGTATCGAGCGTGACGCCACAAGCGCCAAGCGTGTTCGCGAGCCATGCGACTGCCTGCGCGGGGTCCCCCTGAACGGCGCGGCCATAACCCTCGGAGAGCGGGCGGCCATTCTTGATGACCGCGACATGAAGGTTCGGAAGGTCGAGACCCGCAGGATCGAGGCGCGCCTCGCCGATGACGAAGACGCCGCATGAGGCATTGTCGGCAACGGTGTCGACGATGCCGATCTTCCAGTCGCTGATGCGGCTGTCGACGATCTCGAAGCAGGGCGCGACATAGTCGGTCGCAGCGATCACATCGGCCGCGGTCACGCCGGGTCCGGCGAGCGGCGACTTCAGGACGAAGGCTATCTCGGCCTCGGCGCGCGGCTGGATGAGCCCCGTCTTCTCGATGTCGATCGTGCCCTCGATCCACATGCGGTCGGTGAGGAAACCGAAGTCGGGCTGATGGACGCCGAGCATGTCCTGCACGGCCTTCGAGGTCACACCGATCTTCTTGCCCACGACGCGTTCGCCATCGGCGGTTCGGCGTGCGAGGGCGCCGAGCGAGATGGCATAGGCGTCGTCGATCGTGAGTTCGGGATGCCGTTCGATCAGTGGGGCGATGGTTCGCCGCTCGCGAAGCGCGGCATAAAGCTCGTCCGACAATTGCGCGTTCAGCGCTTCATTGGCGCTCACAGATAGGCTCCGTCCTGATAGATGAGTGGGGCGACTTCGTCGCTGATGCGGGCTTCGAGCACGCGGGCGATGACGATGCTGTGCGTGCCATAGGCCAGCATCGCGTCGATGACGCAGCAAAGGCTGGCCTGCGCCCCCTCGAGCGCAGGCAGCCCGTTGCCGCCCTCGTACCAACCGCCGATCGTGAAGCGTTGCTCGCGCGGCACGCCGCCGCCAAACGCTGCCGAGACATCCTGCTGGTGCCGCGAGAGAAGATTGACTGACAGAGGTGCGGTCGGGACAAGCAGCGCGTGGAGACTCGTCGCCCGGTTCACGCAGACCAGCACCGCAGGCGGATCGACCGTCAGCGACGTGATCGACGTGGCGGCCATGCCGACGGGACCATCGTCACCCTTGGCGACGACGATGGACACCGAGGCGGCGAGCCGTCGCATCGCCGCGCGAAATGTCAGCGGCACGTCCTCAGGAATCTCCGGATAGCCCTCAGGCACGGAGAAATTCGATCGCGTGCCGGTTGAACTCGTCGGCGCGCTCGACCTGGACCCAATGCCCGACCTTGTTAAAGGTGATGCACCGGACATCGGAGCAGGCATCCATGAAGTAGGCGATCCCCGAGAGCGGCATGAAGGTCTCGTTGTGGCCCCAGAAGAGCAGGATCGGCATCTTGAGCTCACCGAGGCGGGGCTGCAGATTGTGCGTGCGCATGCGCGCCAGCACATCCTTGGACTGGGTCTTGGCCACCGCGTACCGCTCGGCGACGAGCGCATCGGTGATGTGGCGCTTGTCGTAGACGAGGCTTTCGCCGAGCCGGCGTTGGTCCTCGAGCGAGAATTCGGGGCTGCCGAAGGCCGACTTCATGTTCGCGATACCCGGCATCGCGAAATAGACGGGTAGCTCCTCGATGCAGCCGGGTGCCATCAGGACGAGCCGGTCGACGAAGGCGGGATCGTCGAGCGCCATCTGGATCGCGATGCCGCCGCCGAGCGAATTGCCGACGAGCGTCGCCTTCGCGACGCCATGCGCCACGAGCGCTTCCTTCAGCGTGTCGGTGAAAAGCGTCAGCGTATAGTCGATGTCGTCGGGCTTCGACGATGCGCCATAGCCGAGAAGATCGGGCAGGATCACGCGGTAGCCGGCCGCGACGAACGCCTCGACATTCTGCCGGAAGTTGGAAAGGCCCGACGCGCCGGGTCCGCTTCCGTGGAGGAAGACAAGGGCGGGACCGCTGCCCGCTTCCTTGATATGGATCCGGTGGCCGCCCGCTACGTCGTAGGTCGCTTCCTTGATCTCGGTCATCGCGCCGCTCCTCAGAGGAAGTTGAAGGCCGGCGCTTCGCCGAGGATCGTGCCCACGACATCGCCGGTTCGGTTTGCGGGATCGTTCGCGACGTGCGCGCGGCCGGCATGAAGGTCGAGCCATGGCTGGATGATCTCGCTCGTCATATAGATGGCGCGGCCGCCCAGAAGCTGGACCATTCCATCAGTGAGTTCGGCGAGGCGCCGCACGACGGTCGAGGACTGGTAGGTGAAGAAGGCCCGCTTCTCCATCGGGATATCCTCGTCGGCCTCGGCGTAGCGCATCAGCTCGTCGAAGGTCAGGCGGAGCGTCGCTTCCATCTCGATGATCTGCGCATGCGCCTTGGCAATTGCGGCGTGGAGCATCGGATCGGCCTTCGATGCCTTGCCGGTGTTGGTCGAGATGCGATCCTTCATGATGGTAAGCGCCGCATTGACGGCCGCGCGGGCGCCGCCGAACGCCGCGGTTGAAACCGAGCGCGTGAAGACCTGCGCCCAGGGCAGGCGATAGAGCGGGGCGTCGTTCTCGGCCTGGCCGGGATTCTGGCAAAGGAAGCCGTCGATCGCACGGTGGGTGCGATATTCGGGGACGAACACATCCTCGACGATGACGTCGTGGCTGCCGGTTCCCTGAAGGCCGAACACGTTCCAGGCGTCGCGTTCGATCCGGTAGTCGCTGCGCGGAATGAGGAAGGTCCGCATGTCGGGCGGTCCGCCGGCCTCGGCGGGGGGAACGAGCGCGCCGAGCAGCACCCATCCGCAATGCACCGAACCGGTCGAGAAGCCCCAGTGGCCCGAGAGACGGAAGCCGCCTTCGACCCGCGTGACCTTGCCGACGGGCTGATAGGAGGAAGAGGCGAGCATTGCCGTATCCTCGCCCCAGACTTCGCGCTGCGCCTCGTCGTGGAAGAGCGCGAGTTCATAGGGGTGGCATCCGACGACGCCATACATCCAGCCTGTCGACATACAGCCCTCGGCAAGCGCCTTCTGCACATCGAAGAAAACATTGGGGTGCATCTCATAGCCGCCCCAGCGGCGCGGCTGCAGGATGCGGAAGAAGCCGGCTTCCTGCATCTCCGCAATCGTCTCGACAGGAACGTCGCGTGCTTCGACGCACTGGCGTGCGCGCGCTTTGAGCGTCGGAATCATCGCACGAGCGCGCGCAACAAGCTCGGCGGGATCGGGAATCGCGCCAGTCGGGTTCGTATCAGCCTGCAAGGTTGCCATCGCCATTCTCTCCGTATTCCCGGCGGGCTTTCTCTCGTGGCGCCGCCTCTTCGTAAAAATAAGTCTCACAGAATACGCAAATCGTCAATTGAAAACGTCAAAATTATTGTATAGTGAGTTTTGGAAGGCAAAAAATGCGGCAATTCGTGAAATTGGCGTCTAAAATTGGAGAGAGGGCTTTGGAAGGCCGGCAAGAGTTCGATTTCAAAGGAAGAAGCGCGATCGTCACCGGCGGTACGCGGGGCCTTGGGCGTGCGGTCGTCGCGCGACTCGCCGACGCGGGATGCCGTGTCGCGACCTGCGGACGAAATGCACCCGCTGATCTCCCCGATGGCGTGAGCTTCCATCAGGTCGACGTTCGCGACCCCGAGGCGGCGGTGGCCTTCGTCGACGCGGTCGCTGCCGACCAGGGCAGTCTCGACATTCTCGTCAACAATGCCGGTGGTTCGCCGGCAAGCCCGGCCGAGGCCGGTTCGCCGCGCTTTCACGAGGCGATCCTCCGGCTCAACCTGCTGGCGCCGCTCACTCTCTCGCAGGCTGCATTCCGCCACATGGCCGGGAAGGGCGGGAGTATCGTCAATATCGCAAGCGTCTCGGCGCAGCGTCCGTCGCCGGGGACCGCCGTCTACGGCGCCGCTAAGGCGGGCCTAGTCAGCCTGACGCAGAGTCTCGCCCAGGAGTGGGGCGGACAGGGCGTCCGCGTGAACGCGATCATCGCCGGCCTGATGGCGACCGAGACCACCGAGGCCACTTATGGCGGCGAGGCATCGCAGGCGCGCATCGCGGGCTCGATCCCGCTCGGCCGGTTCGGCGATGGCGACGATATCGCGGGCGCCGTGCTCTGGCTCTCGTCCGACGCGGCCCGCTGGGTGAGCGGTGCGCGCCTCAATGTCGACGGCGGCGGCGAACGGCCGCTCTTTCTCGAACTTTTGAAAGGAAACTGACCGCAATGGCAATCAAGGCGCTCGGCTATGTGGTCATCGAGACCGCCCAGCCCGAAAAATGGGACGAATTCCTGACCGAGGTCGCGGGCGTGATGCGCGCGCCCGATGCCGAAGATGGGGCCGCGCTCTACCGGATCGACGAGCGGCCGTTCCGCTTCCGGATCGAGACCGGTGCGCGCGAGTTTTTCCTCGCTGCGGGGTATGAGGTTGCGGACGCGGCCGAGTTCGACCGGCTCGCCGCCGCAATCCGCGATGCCGGACGGCCCGTCGAGATCGCCTCGGCGGAAGAGGCCCGGCTCCGCGGTGTCGCCGCGCTGCTGCGCACCAGCGATCCCGCCGGAAACAATATCGAACTCTTCCATGGCGACAGCCGCACCGATGCCGATTTCGTCTCGCCGAAGGGCGTACCGTCATTCGTGACGGGGCCGATGGGCATGGGCCATGCCGTCTTCTCGGCGCCCAATTTCGACGAGACGGTCGCTTTCCACCGCGATGTTCTCGGTTTCCACGAAACCGACATGCCGCGCTTCCAGCTTTTCGGCCCCGAAGGGCCGTCGATGGGTTTCGCCTTCCTTCACGCGGACAATGGACGTCACCACAGCATCGCTTTTGGCGAAGGGCCTGTGCCGCCGTCGGGCGCGGTCCATATCATGCTCGAGATGCCGACGCTCAACGAGGTGGGCAAGGCCCACGACCGGATGAAGGCGCTTGGATACGCCGAGTCGGCCACGCTCGGGCGCCACATGAACGACGAAACCACCGGCTTCTATGTCCAGACGCCCGGCGGCTTCGATCTCGAGATCGGCTGCGACAGCCTCGTCATCGACCCGGCGAGTTGGGAGACGACGCGGCACGAGGCGATCAGCACCTGGGGTCATGAATGGGCGTGGCAGAAAGCCATGAAGGAACAGGAGGCAGCAGGATGAGCGGGCAGGCACCGGCGCTCGACAAGCGCATGACGGCCGCCGACATCGTCGGCCGTCTCAAGGACGGCATGACGATCGGCATCGGCGGATGGGGACCGCGGCGCAAGCCGATGGCGCTCGTGCGCGAGATTCTCCGTTCGGATCTCAAGGATCTCACGATCGTCGCCTATGGCGGCGCCGACGTCGGCATGCTCTGTGCGGCGGGCAAGGTGAAGAAGCTCGTCTTCGCGTTCGTGTCGCTCGACACCATCCCGCTCGAGCCTTGGTTCCGCAAGGCCCGCGAGGCGGGCCAGCTCGAGGTTCTCGAAGTCGACGAGGGCATGTTTCAGTGGGGCCTCAAGGCTGCAGCATTCGGTCTGCCTTTCCTGCCGACGCGCGTCGGCCTCGGCACGGATCTCGCCGCTCTTGGCGGACTGAAAACGGTGCGCTCGCCCTATTACGATGGCGAAACCCTCATCGCGATGCCGGCCCTTAAACTCGACGCGGCGCTGCTCCATGTCAACCGGTCCGACTGGCGCGGCAACGTCCAGCTCTTCGGACCCGACGTCTATTATGACGAATGGTTCGCCAAGGCCGCGGCCGCGACCTACCTCTCGTGCGAGGAACTGGTCGACCGGATGGAGGATCATTATCCGGACGATGCGAAGGCCAATGTCTTCGAGCGCTGCTTTGTGACCGGCGTCGCCGAAATTCCCTGCGGCGCGCACCCAAGCTCGATGCCGCCGGCCTATGGCTGGGACATGAAGGCCTTCAAGGCTTACGCGGACGCCGCGAAGGACCCGGGCGACTGGCAGGCGGTTGCCGGCCGGTTCGTCGGCTCCGACGAGGCGGCCTATCTGGAATCGGTTGGTGGAAAGGAGGCGGTAGCGGCTCTGACGCTGCCGATATTCTGATGCGCGATATCACTCTGGCAGAACTCTGCATTTTCGCCTGCTCCGAGGCGTTCCGTACCGATCGCGAGATCGTCGCGACCGGCATCGGCCCCGTGCCGCGCATTGGTGCGGGGCTTGCGAAGCTCACCCATTCGCCCGGTCTCATGATGACCGACGGCGAGGCCTACCTCGTCGAACAGCCGGTACCGCTTGGCCCGCGCGGCGAATATCAGGTGAAATTCGCGGGCCATCTACCCTTTTCGCGCTTCTTCGACAGCGCGGTGTGGAGCGGCCGCCGCCACGCGATGGTGACCCCGACGCAGATCGACCGCTTCGGCCAGACCAACCTCTCGCAGCTCGGCGGCACCCATCGCCAGCCGAAGACGCAGATGCTCGGCGTCCGGGGGTTTCCGGGCAATTCCATTTACCACGCCAACTCGATGTTCGTACCGGCCCACAGCCCGCGCGTCTTCGTCGCGGGCGAGGTCGATATGGTGTCGAGCGCGGGCTACAATCCGGCGAAACGTATCGAGGGCGGCAATTATTCGGGCATCGACCTGCGCTGCATGGTGACGAACCTCTGCGTCATCGATTTCGGCGGCGCCGATCGTGCCCCCCGCGTCGTGTCGCTGCATCCCGGCGTTACGTTCGAGGAAGTGCAGGAGGCCACCGGCTTCGCGCTCGAACGGGGCGAACTTTCCGAAACACCGCTCCCCGGCGAGGAAGCCCTCGCCATCATCGACCGTCTCGACCCGCATAATTTCCGGGCGAGCGTCATCAAGGACAATCCGCCAGCAAGGAGGGCCGCAGCATGAGCGACGCACTCGTCCCACGCCAGGACCAGAACCCCGTCTACGAAACCGACACGCCGATCCGGTACGAGACCGATGGGCCCGTGGCGTGGATCATCATGAACCGGCCGCAGTTCAACAATGCGCAAAACAGCCAGATGACCTATGCGCTCGACGAGGCGTTCCGGCGCGCGGTCGACGACGACACGGTCAAGGTCATCGTGCTCGCCGGCGAGGGCAAACATTTCAGCGCCGGCCATGACATCGGCACGCCCGGGCGCGACCATCTCGTGCCGTTCGATCGGAAGCTTGTCTTCGGCGATCACACAACCCGGCCGGGCGCCGAACTCCTCTACACGCGCGAGCAGGAAGTCTATCTCGGTATGTGTCGCCGCTGGCGCGATCTCCCCAAGCCGACGATCGCGATGGTGCAGGGGGCCTGCATCGCGGGCGGCCTGATGCTCGCCTGGGTCTGCGATCTCATCATCGCGTCGGAAGATGCTTTCTTCCAGGATCCCGTCAACCGCATGGGCATCCCCGGCGTCGAATATTTCGCGCACGGCTTCGAATTGCCGCCGCGAGTCGCGAAGGAATTTCTCCTTCTCGGCGAACGCATGCCGGCCGCGCGCGCCTATCAGTTCGGCATGGTGAACCGCCTCTTCCCGCGCGACGCGCTCCGCGAGGAAACCTCGAAGATCGCGCAGGAACTGGCGATGCGCCCGCGCCTCGGAAACTGGCTTACCAAGCAGGCCTTCAACCATGTCGAGGACCTGCGCGGCAAGCGCACCGCGATGGATGCAGTTTTTCATATGCATCATTTCGCGCACGCGCAGAACGATCTCGTGAGCGGCAATTCGCTTGGCGGCCTCGACGGATCGGCGATGGCGAAGGCCAACAAGAAGCAAGCGGGCGAGGGCTGACCCTTGGCTGACGTGCTCGACACCGCGCTGACGCGACGCCTCGGCTGTCGCCTGCCTGTGCTCCAGACCGCCATGGGCTGGATCGCGACCCCGGCGCTTGTCGCGGCGACGAGCAATGGCGGTGCGTTCGGTTTTCTTGCGGGCGCCGTTATGAAGCCCGCCGAGCTCGGCGACGCGATCGCGCGCCTTAAGGACATGACGCCGCAGGCCTTCGGGGTAAATTTTCACAGCTTCCAGCCGGGCGCCGCCGAGATCGTCGACATCATCATCGCTAATGCCGACCGCGTCCGCGCGGTGAGCTTCGGGCGCGGGCCCGACGCCAAGATGATCGCCCGCTTCCGTGATGTCGGCATCCTGTGCATCCCGACGGTGGGCGCGGTAAAGCATGCCGAAAAGATGGTGCAGCTCGGCTGCGAGATGGTCACCGTGCAAGGCGGCGAGGGCGGGGGGCATACCGGGGCGGTTCCGACGACCGTGCTGCTCCCGCAAGTTCTCGATGCCGTCGAGGTTCCCGTCGTCGCTGCGGGCGGCTTCGGCGACGGGCGCGGGCTTGCCGCGGCGCTCGCTTATGGTGCCTGCGGAATCGCGATGGGAACGCGCTTCCTGATGACCGCCGAAAGCCCGGTGCCGCCGGCGCCGAAGGCAGCCTATGTGCGCGCCGGGACCGGCGACATCGCGGTGTCGACGAAGGTCGACGGCATACCGCAGCGCATGATCCTCAACCCGCTCCTGAAGCGGATCGAGGCCTCGGGCCGCATCGCAATGTGGAAGCGCGCCGCCGAGGCTGGCCTCGAGATGAAACGGCAGACCGGGATGAGCTGGGGCGAGGTGCTGGCAGCTGCGCGCGCGATGACGAGCCACGGCGAGATGCCGCTCGCACAGGCGATGATGGCGGCGGCCGCGCCGATGATGATTCAGCGCGCGGTCGTCGCCGGCGACGCCGAGAACGGGCTCATGGCCACCGGCGTGGTCGCCGGACGCCTCGCGGATCTTCCGGCCTCGGCCGACCTCCTCCGTTTGATTGAAATCGATGCGCGCGACCGGCTCGCGGCGCTTTGCAGCAAGGACTGACCCATGGGCATAGAAACCGTCATCAAGGACCGCGTCGCGGAGATCGTCTTCGACGTGCCGCCGGTCAACGCGTTCGACAGCGCGACCTGGATGTCGATCCCCGATATCGTCACCGCGGCGAGCCGCAATCCAGAGGTGAACTGCATCCTGATCCGCGCCGAGGGCCGCGGCTTTTGCGGCGGCGTCGACATCAAGGAGATGCAGGCGCATCCCGAGCGGATCACGGTCCTCAACCGCGGCAATTATCTGACCTTCAAGGCGATTCGGGACGCGGAGATCCCCGTGGTGGTCGCGGCGCACAAATTCGTGATCGGCGGCGGCATCGGCATCTGCGGCGCGTCGGACACGATCATCGCCGCGGACGATGCCTATTTCTCGCTGCCCGAGGTCGACCGCGGCGCGATGGGCGGCGCGAGCCATCTCTCGCGCATGCTGCCGCTTCACAAGGTCCGCGCGGCTTTCTTCACCGGCGGAAATATCCCAGCGGAGGAGGCCTATCGCCTTGGCGCGGTCGAGAAAGTCGTGCCGCGCGCCGACCTTGAGGCCGACGCCCGCGCCTTCTGCGCGGTGGTGGCGTCGAAGAGCCGCAAGGCGCTGGTGATCGCGAAAGAGGCGCTGAACGGCCTCGAGGCCCGCGACGTCGATCGCGGCTATCGCTGGGAACAGGGCTTTACGCTCGAGATGTACATGCACGAGGACTCGCAGAAGAGCCGCGACGCCTTTGTCGAAACCGGGAAGGCGGCGAGTTTCTGATGGACCTCAAATATACCCCCGAACAGCAGGCGTTCCGGGCCGAAGTGCGCACCTGGATGGAAGCGCATGTCCCGAAGGAGCCGCTCGTCACGCTCGAATGCCGCGAGGGCTTCGACCAGCATGTCGAATGGGAACGCACGCTCGCGAGCGGCAACTGGGGCATGGTCACCTGGCCCGAGGCCTATGGCGGCCGCGGCGTCGATCTCATCCAGTGGCTGATCTTCGAAGAGGAATATTTTCGCGCCGGCGGCCCGAATCGCGCGAACCAGAATGGCATCTTCCTTCTGGGTCCCACGATCATGGAATTCGGCACCGACGAGCAGAAGGCGCGCTTCCTGCCACCGATGGCGCGCGGCGAGCTGATCTGGGCGCAGGCTTGGTCCGAGCCCGGCGCTGGGTCCGACATGGCGGCGATCCAGTCGCGCGCGGTTCGGGACGGCGACCATTATGTCCTGTCCGGTCAGAAGACCTGGTCCAGCCGCGCCGCCTTCGCCGACTGGGGCTTCGGCATCTTCCGCACCGATCCCGAGAGCAAGCGCCACAAGGGGCTGACCTTCATCCTCTTTGATCTCAATACGCCTGGCATCACCCGTCGTCCGATCCGGCAGCTTCATGGCGATACCGGCTTTGCCGAGCTTTTCTTCGACGAGGTGCGGGTGCCGGTCGAAAACAGGCTCGCGGGCGAGGGCGAGGGCTGGAATGTCGCGATGGCGACCGCGGGATTCGAACGGGGCTTGATGCTCCGTTCTCCCGGCCGCTTTCAGGCAACCGCGAAGCGTCTCGTCGATCTCTATCGGCAACATGAGGCAGAGGCATCGCCTGCGGCGCGCGAAGCGGTAGTTCAGGCATGGGGTGCGGCGCAGGCCTATGCCTACAACACCTATGCCGTCGCCGCGAAGATCATGGCTGGCGGTAAAATCGGCGCCGAGGCGAGCCTCAACAAGATTTTCTGGTCCGAGCTCGATCGCTCGATGCACCGCACCGCGCTCCAGCTTCTCGGCGCCGCGGCCGAACTCAAGCGCTTCGGCGACGGCAGCATGAATCAGTGGCTCGAGGGCTATATCTTCTCGTTGTCGGGACCGATCTACGCGGGTTCGAACGAGGTTCAGCGCAATATCACCGCCGAACGCCTGCTCGGCCTTCCGCGCGTAGGAGCCGGTTGATGGATTTCCGATTCTCCGAAGACCAGCTCATGCTTGCTGACAGCGTCCGCAATTATCTGACCGGGACGCACGGGCCAGAGGTGTTGCGCCGCCTCGATGCCGAAGGCGCGCGCGATCCCGCCATCTGGAACGGCCTTGTCGAAATGGGGCTGACCGGACTCCTTGTTACCGAGGACGCGGGCGGACTCGGCATGGGTCTCGTCGATGCCGTGCTGATCGCGGCCGAATGCGGGCGGGCCTGCGTCGCCGAACCGCTCGTCGATACAGCCTTTGTCGGCGTGCCCTGGCTCGCCGCGACTTCCGATGCGCCCGACTTCTCGGCCGTGCTCAGCGGCGAGCGCAAGCTCGCGATCCCGCACAGCATCAATCCTTGGGTTGCCGACGCCGACGGCGAACCGCTCGAAAGCGTCGATCCGCTGCGCAAGCTTGCACAGGGAAGCGGCGGGGACGATCCCTATCTTCTCGATCTCGGGGCCTTGATGAGCGCCGCGCAGCTTGTCGGCATCGCCGATGCGATGCTCGAACAAGCGACCGAATATGCGAAAATCCGCACGCAGTTCGGCCAGCCCATCGGCGCCTTCCAGGCGATCAAGCACCAGCTTGCGAGCTGTTCGGTCGCGATCGAGTTCGCAAAGCCCGTCGTGTGGCGCGCCGCGGATGCACTCGACAACCGGCTTCCGACCGCCCCGGTTCACGTGAGCCACGCGAAGGTCGCGGCCACCGATGCGGCGATGCTCACCGCCGAGACCGCGATCCAGGTCCATGGCGCGATGGGCTACACCTATGAGGTCGATCTCCATTTCTGGATGAAGCGCGCCTGGGCGCTCGCCGGCGCCTGGGGATCGCGGGCCTTCCACCTCGCGCGCGTCGACGCCGCCGTCCTTAGCGGCGCGCATCCCGTCGGCCCGGCCCACACATTCGATTGAAGGAAGACAGAATGAGCGAAGCATATATCGTCGACGCGATCCGGACGCCGACGGGCAAGAAAAAGGGCAGCCTCGCCGAGTGGCACTCAGCCGATCTCGGCGCGCTTCCGATCAAGGCGCTCATCGAGCGGACGGGTATCGATCCGCTGGCGGTAGACGATGTCGTCTGGGGCTGCGTGGACGCCGTCGGCTCGCAGGCGGGCAACATCGGGCGGAGCTGCTGGCTTGCGGCAGGGCTGCCCGAGGCGGTGCCGGGAGTCACGATCGACCGCCAGTGCGGCTCGTCGCAGCAGGCAGTCCATTTCGCCGCCCAGGGGGTTCTGAGCGGAACGCAGGATCTCGTCGTCGCGGGCGGCGTCCAGAATATGAACGCCATTCCGATCTCGGCGGCGATGTATGCGGGGCAGGCCTATGGCTTCGAGACGCCATTCTCGACGTCGCCGGCGTGGAACGCGCGTTACGGCGGCGAGGAGGTCAACCAGATCTACGCGGCCGAGAAGATTGCCGCGAACTGGGACATCAGCCGCGAGGACATGGAAGAATTCGCCTTCCACTCGAATGCCCGCGCTGAGCGTGCCATCGACGAGGGCCGGTTCGATCGTGAGATTTTGCCCGTCGGCGACTTCAGGATGGACGAGACCGTTCGGCGAGGAACGACGCGCGAAGGCCTGGCGGGCCTCAGGACCGTGCGCGAAGGCGGGATCATCACCGCAGGCGTCTCTAGCCAGATTTCGGACGGGGCGGCGGCGCTGCTCATCGCGAGCGAGCAAGCGCTCAAAGACCATGGTCTCAAACCCCGCGCGCGCATCCACCATCTGACGGTGCGCGGCGACAGCCCGATCTTCATGCTGACCGCGCCGATCCCCGCGACGCGCCATGCCCTCGCGAAGACAGGGCTCAAGCTCTCGGACATCGACCTTGTCGAGATCAACGAGGCTTTCGCGAGCGTTGTGCTCGCCTGGGCGAAGGAACTCGATGCCGACCTGGATAAGGTCAATGTCAACGGCGGCGCGATCGCGCTCGGCCATCCACTCGGCGCGACGGGCGCCAAGCTCATGACGACGCTGCTCCACGAGCTCGAACGGACGGGCGGCCGCTACGGGCTGCAGACGATGTGCGAAGGTGGCGGCCTTGCGAACGTCACCATCATCGAAAGGCTGTAAGATGGGCATTTGCGAAGGTCGCACCGTCATCATCACCGGCGCCGCGCGCGGTCTCGGGCGCGCCTATGCGCTGGCGTTCGCGGCGGAGGGCGCCAATGTCGTCGTCAACGATATCGGCGCCTCGTTAGGCGGCGAAGGCCGCGACACGAGCGCGGCCGACGGCGTGGTTGCCGAAATCATCGCCGCCGGGGGGCAGGCGGTCGCCAATTACGAGGATATCACCGACTGGGACGCCGCCAAGCGGATCGTCGACGCAGCGATCGCGGCGTTCGGCGACCTGCATGTTGTCGTCAACAACGCCGGCATCGTGCGCGACCGCATGTTCGTCTCGGCGACACTCGATGAATGGGATGCCACGATGCATGTCCATCTGCGCGGCCATTTCTGCGTCGCGCGCCACGCCGTCGACTATTGGCGCGGCAAGCAGAAGGCGGGCATCAATCCCGACGCACGCATCATCAACACCACCTCCGGCGCGGGACTGCAGGGCAGCATCGCGCAGGCCGCCTATTCGACGGCCAAGGGCGGGATCGCCGCGCTCACGCTCGTCCAGGCGGCCGAGCTCGGGCGGTACGGCATCACTGCGAACGCGCTTGCTCCGGCGGCGCGTACGCGCATGACCGAGCAGGCCTTCGCGGAGAAAATGGCGACCGAGTCCGAGGCATTCGACGTGATGGATCCGGCGAATGTCGCCCCGACCGTCGTCTGGCTCGGAAGCAGTGCCAGCGCGCATGTGACGGGCTGCGTCTTCGAGCTCGAAGGCGGCAAGATCATGATTGAGGAGGGCTGGCGCGAAGGTCCTTCGGTCGATCCCGGCGCCCGCTGGGAACCCTCGGACGTCGGGGGCGCCGTCGACACGCTGCTCGCGGCGCGGGTGGCACCCCGGAAGGTCTGGGGCACCGCCTGACATGGAATTTGCTCTCACCGACGAACAGCAGATGATCGCGGAGACGGCGCAAGCCTTCTTCGGCGAGCGGGCTTCGAGCGAGGCGACCCGCAAGGCGATGGCGCGCGGCGGTATCGACCGCCCGCTCTGGACCGCCTTCTGCACCGAGATGGGCCTCGCCGGGCTCGCGCTTCCTGAAACGTTCGGCGGCGCCGGTCTCGGAATGGTCGAATTCGCAAGCGTCGCGGAAGCCGCGGGCGCGCAGGTTGCTGCCATTCCGCTTCCGGGCCTTGCGATGGTGAGCGCCGCGCTGCTTGCAGGCGGGAGCGAAGAGCAGAAGGTCAAATGGCTGCCGAAACTTGCCGAGGGCAGCGTCGTGCCGGCTTGCGCGGCCGAGTTCGTCCGCGACGGAAGTGGCGATCTGCTGTCGGGCGAGGGCCGGTTCGTCGCTTATGGTGCGCATGCAGACCTCGTTCTTCTCCTGGGCCAGGCGAACGCGTGGATCATCGATCCCGGCGTAGCGGGTGTCGAGATCGAAACCTTTCTCACCATGGACCAGACGCGGCCGTTCGCTGCGTTGAAGCTTGCGGACGTTGCTGCCGAACGGCTCGTCGACGGACCGGCAGCGCGGCTCGCCGCATTGCGCGCCGGATGGATCACACTTGCCGCCGAGGCCCTCGGCGGGGGACAGGCCGCGATCGACCGCACCGTTGGCTACTCGCTCGAGCGCAAGCAGTTCGGGCGCGCGATCGGTTCGTTCCAAGCCTACAAGCACCGCCTCGCCGACCGGGTGGTCGACATCGAACAGGCGCGGTCGGCCGTCTATTGGGCAGCCTGCGCTCTCGACGAACGCAGCGATGAGGCCGCGATCGCCGTCCATGCCGCCAAGAGCTTCGCCGCCGACACCTTCTTTCGTTGTGCTTCCGACATGATCCAGCTTCACGGCGGCATCGGCTTCACCTGGGAGCATGACGCGCATCTCTTCTTCAAGCGCGCTCGCGCGATCCAGTCTTCGCTCGGGAGCGGTGCCTGGCACCGCGAACAGGTGGCGTCGCTTATCCTTGGAGAAGCGGCATGAGACTCGGGTTTTCAGGGGAGGAAGAGGCGTTCCGCGCCGAATGCGCGGCATGGCTCGAAGGCCAGATGGTGGGCGAGTTTGCAGACATCCGCGGCATCACCAATCTCGTCGACAAGCCCGAAAGGCGCCGTGAATGGGAGCAGCAGCTCGCCCGGCACGGCTGGTCGTGCATCGGATGGCCGAAGGCTTGGGGCGGCCGCGACGCGACGCTCACCGAGCAGGTGATATTCGCCGAGGAATATGCGCGCGCCGGGGCGCCCAACCGGGTCAATCATATCGGTGTCGAGCTGGCCGGCCCGACGATCCTCGCCTTCGGAACCGAGGAGCAGAAGCAGCGCTTCCTTCCCGGCATCGCGGCGGGCACGAGCATATGGTGCCAGGGCTATTCGGAGCCTGGTGCCGGATCCGATCTTGCCGCTGTGCGTACCAAGGCGCGGCTCGAGGACGGTGAATGGATCGTCGACGGACAGAAGATCTGGACCAGTCTCGCGCAATTCTCCGACTGGATCTTCGTCGTTGCGCGGAGCGAGCCTGGCACGAAGGGGCCGAAGGGCCTGACCTTCCTGATGATGGAACTCGATCAGCCGGGTATCGAGATCCGGCCGATCCGGCAGATCAACGGCGAGGCCGAGTTCAACGAGACCTTCTTCACCGAGGCCCGCTGTCCGGCCGACAGCCTGATCGGCGCTCCGGGCGAGGGCTGGAAGATCGCGATGGGCCTGCTCGCCTTCGAGCGCGGCGTCTCGACGCTCGCCCAGCAGATGCAATTCCGCAACGAGCTCGACGCGATCATCGACGCCGCGCGGGCGAACGGGGCCGCGGTCGACCCGCTGATCCGCCAGCGCATTGCCGAGGCAGAGATCGGGCTCAGGCTCATGCGTTATGGCGCGCTGCGCATGCTCTCGGGTGGCGAAGGCGGTGCGACCGGCGGCGCCGCGCTCACCTACAAGATCCAGTGGTCCGCCTGGCGCCGTTCGCTCGGCGAGCTCGCAATGGATGTGCTCGGGCAGGCTGGCGAACTGGCGACGGGCGAAGATTATGTCTTCCCGATGCTGCCCAACCTGTTCCTCTATGCCCGCGCCGACACGATCTACGGCGGCACCAACCAGATCCAGCGCAACATCATCGCCGAACGCGGCCTTGGGCTGCCGCGCGAACCGAGGGGAGATATATGACCAGCATTCCAGCCTACCCCGAGCCGCGCGGGCTGCTGAAAGGGAAAACGGTCGTCGTGACCGCCGCTGCCGGCACCGGCATCGGTTTCTCGGCCGCGAAGCGCGCCGCCGAGGAGGGCGCTACCGTTCTCATCAGCGACTTTCACGAGCGGCGCCTCGGCGAGGCCGCGACACGCATCGCCGACGAGACTGGGGTCAAACCTTCTACTTTCGTATGCGACGTGACGCAGCAGGACCAGGTCGCCGCGCTTCATGCCGCGAGCCTTGCCGAGCTTGGCGCGGTCGATGTGCTCATCAACAACGCCGGCCTCGGCGGCGAGGTGTCTGTCGTCGATATGACCGATGAGCAATGGTCGCGCGTGATCGACGTGACGCTGAACAGTGTCTTTCGGATGAGCCGTGCCTTTCTGCCCTCGATGTATGCGCGAAGGACCGGTGTTGTCGTGAACAATGCCTCGGTGCTCGGCTGGCGAGCGCAAAAGGGGCAGGCGCACTATGCTGCGGCGAAGGCCGGAGTGATGGCCTTTACTCGCTGCTCCGCCATTGAGGCGGCGGAGCATGGCGTACGCATCAATGCCGTCGCGCCGTCAATCGCGATGCACGCCTTCCTCGCCAAGGTGACGACCGACGACCTGCTTGCGAAGCTCTCGGCGCAGGAAGCCTTCGGACGGCCTGCGGAAGTCTGGGAAGTCGCCAACGTGATGATCTTCCTCGCGTCCGATCTCTCCTCCTACATGACCGGGGAAATTCTCTCGGTCTCCAGCCAGCGAGCCTGACATGCCCAAGATATTCGAGACCCCGGCGAGCCTGGTCGGAAGCGAGGGAACGCTCTTGGGACCGACCGAGTGGCTCGCAATCGAGCAGGACCGGGTCGACGGCTTCGCCGAGGTCACTGGAGATCATCAGTGGATCCATGTCGATGTCGAGCGCGCGAAGGACGGCCCGTTCGGCGGCACGATCGCGCATGGCTATCTGACGATGAGCCTCGCCAGCCTGTTCCTTCCCGAGCTCATCGACGTCCGCGGCTTCTCGCACGCGGTGAATGTCGGCACCGATCGACTCCGCTTTCTCAACCCGGTCCGGGTCGGCTCGCGCATCCGCGGCACCGGCGAGATCGTCAAGGTCGAGGAGGTCAAGGGCGGCATCCAGTCGGTGCTGCGCATCACCGTCGAGATCGAAGGCGAGGACAAGCCCGCGTGCGTCGTCGACACGATCAGCCGCTATTGTCCGGAGTAAGCCGATGCCTACCCCAGAGGAAATGACCGCGGTCGTTCATGCCTATATCGACGGGTTCGCACGCGAGGACCCTGCCGCAGTAATTGCGCTCTTCGCGAGCCACGCGGTGGTGAAAGACCCTGTCGACAGCCCGTCGAAGACAGGCCGCTCCGAGTTCGCGCCCTTTTTCGAGCAGACCGTCGGAAGCGGGGCCAAGCTGACGCTCGATGGCCCGCTACGCTTCGGAACCGACCATGTCGCCTTTCCCTTCCACGTCAATCTCGGGTGGGAAGGCAAAGCCATGCGGATCGACGTGATTGACGTCTTTCATTTCAACAAGTCCGGCAAGATCAGCCGGATGGAAGCCTATTTCGGCCCGACCAATTTCGTCCCGGCCTGACCCAGGAGATGAGCATGCGTGACGCAGCAATTGTCGCAACCGCCCGAACCGCAATCGGCAAGGCCTATCGCGGCGCATTCAACGATACCGAGGCTCCGGTGCTCACCGCGCATGTGGTGAACGCGGTTCTCGATCGGTCGGGGGTCGATCCGGCGCGGGTCGACGATGTCTATCTCGGCGTCGGCAACCAGTGGAATAGCCAGAGCTATAATCTTGGCCGGTTAAGCGTGCATGCCTCGCGGCTGCCCAATAGCGTCGCGGGCTTTTCGCTTGACCGCAAATGCTCGTCGGGCCTCAACGCGGTCGCGCTCGCGGCTCGCTCGATCCGCTGCGACGAGGTCGATGTTGCGATCGCGGGCGGGGCGGAGTCGGTCTCGCTGACGATCGGCAAGTTCGCCCCGAGCTACCGCAACCGGTCGGAGGCCGTGATCGGAGCCGATCCCTATGCCTATATGACGATGATCGAGACCGCCGAGATCGTGGCCGATCGCTACGGAGTGAGCCGCGAAGATCAGGACGCGTTCGCGGCTCTCAGCCAGCAGCGCGCCGGTGCCGCGCAGATGGCCGGCCGGTTTGCCGACGAGATCGTGCCGATCACGGTCCGCAAGCTTCTGCGCGACAAGGAGGGCAATGAGACGGGGCATGAGGAGATCGCGCTCGCGGCAGACGAGGGGGTGCGCGGCGACACGACGGCCGAGGGGCTGGCGCAGCTAAAGCCGGTGTTCAAGGACGGGATGCAGATCAAGGAAGGGCGCCACATCACGGCGGGCAACGCGTCGCAGCTGTCGGATGGTGCCTCGGCGCAGCTTGTCATGGACCTGGACACCGCTCAAAAGGAAGGTCTGCCGGTCCTTGGCGTTTACCGGGGTTTCCAGGTCGCGGGCTGTGAGCCCGACGAGATGGGTATCGGACCTGTCTTCGCCATCCCCAAGCTTCTGCAGCGCGCGGGGCTGTCGATCGGCGACATCGGTCTGTTCGAAATCAACGAAGCCTTTGCGAGCCAGGCCATCTATTGCCAGCGCAAGCTCGGCATCGACCCCGATATTCTCAACGTCAACGGCGGCGGTATCGCGCTCGGACATCCCTTCGGCATGACGGGGAGCCGCCTCGTCGGCCATGCGCTCATCGAAGGCAAACGGCGCGGCGCGAAATATGTCGTCGTCTCGATGTGTGTGGCAGGCGGCATGGGCGCGGCCGGGTTGTTCGAGGTCGTCTGACATGCTGTCGCCGCTGCCCTCGACGATCCCTCATGCTGCGGCCGCGGCTGCGGCGAGGTGGGGCGAGCTGCCTGCGGTGATCGAGGACGGGGTGTCCTGTAGTTTTGCCGAGCTCTGGTCGCGAAGTCGCGCGGCCGCCTCGGCGCTCCTCGATCGCGGCGTTACGAAGGGCGACCGGATTGCCATCTGGGCGCCGAACAGCCGCGAATGGATCGTTGCGGCGATCGCCGCGATGAGTTGCGGCGCCGCCGTGGTCACGCTCAATACGCGCCTCAAGGGGAGGGAAGCAGGCGACATACTGCGGCGAAGCGGCGTTCGCCTTCTCTTCACCGTGCATGAGTTCCTCGGGATCGACTATAGTGGGCTCATCGCCGATCAAGCTCTCCCGGCGCTGGAGGAGACGATTCTCCTCGATGGCGGGTTCGAGGCTTTCGTGGCGAGCGGCAGCGGTGCCGGCGACAGCGCCGTCGACGCCGCGCTCGCTGATATCGATTCCGATACGATCTCGGACATCCTGTTCACGAGCGGCACGACCGGGGCGCCGAAGGGCGTGCTTATGACGCACGGCCGGGTTCTCCCTCAATGCGCGGTGTGGATCGAGAATACCGGTCTCGGCGAAGGCGAACGCTATCTCATCGCAAATCCCTTCTTCCACAGTTTCGGGATGAAGGTCGGTTGGGTCGCCTGTCTGCTCGTCGGCGCGGTCGCCGTGCCGATGAAGCAATTCGGGGTCGAGGAAGCGATTGCGATCATCGAGCGCGAGAGGATCAGTTTTCTGCCGGGGCCGCCGACGATCTTCCAGATGCTGCTCGCGCGCCACGAGGAACGGCCGTTCGACGTATCCTCATTGCGCGGCGGAACGACGGGGGCGGCGACCGTGCCGCCGATCCTTGTCGATCGCATCCGCACCGTGCTCGGCATGCCCGATATCATCACGGCCTACGGAATGACCGAGTGCGTCAACATCACGGGTTGCCGACGCGGCGATCCGGTGGATCTGATAGCGAACAGCTGTGGTGCCCCGATCCCCGGCAACGAGGTGATCGTCGCCGACGAAGCGGGGCGCGAGATGCCGCGCGGCGAGGCCGGCGAAATACTCGTGCGCGGCCAAGGCGTGATGCTCGGTTATCTCGACGACCCCGAAGCGACGGCAGAAGCGATCGATGGCGCGGGCTGGCTCCACACCGGTGATATCGGCACGATGGACACCAAGGGCTATGTGAGGATCACCGACCGCAAGAAGGATCTGTATATTTCGGGCGGTTTCAACGTCTACCCGGCGGAGGTCGAGAAGCTTCTTGCCCAGCACCCCGGGGTTGCGATGGTCGCGGTGATCGGCGTTTCCGACGAGCGGATGGGCGAAGTGGGCAAGGCATTCGTCGTCGCCCGGACAGGAGCCGAGCTGTCCGAAGCGGCGCTCGGCGGCTGGTGCCGTGAGAATATGGCGAATTACAAGGTTCCACGAAGTTTCGAGATCGTGACCAGCCTGCCGACAAACGCATCGGGCAAGGTCTTGAAAACCGAGTTGCGGGCGACTGCCGGCTAGGGCGCCAGGGTTACAGGAGAGAAGGGCGGGATGACGACGGATAGCGGTAGCGGCATCGCCGATACGAACGCTGGAACCATGTCGGTTCGCGAGGGCTATGCGTTCGATGAGGCACGCCTCGCCGAATGGATGCGCGCGAATGTCGCCGACTATTCGGGGCCGCTGCAGGTCGAGCAGTTTCGCGGCGGACAGTCGAACCCGACCTACAAGCTGATCACGCCCGGTCGCGCTTATGTGCTGCGCCGCAAGCCTCCCGGCGACCTGGTGCCGGGCGCACACGCGGTCGAGCGAGAGGCACGGGTTCTGCAGCGTCTCGGCGAGACGGGGTTTCCGGTCGCCCATGTCTATGGTCTCTGCACCGACGACGCGGTGATCGGGACCTGATTCTACGTCATGGAACATGTCGAGGGCCGGATATTCTGGGATGCGACCTTTCCCGATGTCGACCGCGAGGAGCGGCCCGCCTATTTTTACGCCATGAGCGAATCGCTCGCCCGGCTGCACGCGATCGATCCCGAGGCTGTGGGTCTTGGCGACTTTCGCTGCGACAATATGTTTTTCGACCCGGTACGTCCCGAAATCCGCGCGGTGCTCGACTGGGAGTTTTCGACCCTCGGACATCCGCTTGCGGACTTCGCCTATAGCGCGATGATGTACCGGATGCCGCCCGATATTGTGGCCGGGCTCGCGGGCGCCGATCTTGCGGCGCTCAATATCCCCTCTGAGGATCAATATATTGCGCGCTACTGCGCTGCGGCGGGTCGGTCCGATATCGCGGACTATGAGTTCTACATTGCCTTCAACCTCTTTCGCCTCGCCGCAATCTTCCACGGCATCAAGGGAAGGGTGATCCGCGGAACCGCCGCGAGCAGCGAAGCGCCTCGGCGCGCCGCCTCCTTCCCGCTTCTCGCGCGCATGGCTCGTGGCGCAGCGCGCTCGGTTGGCGGCTGACGAGACGAGGCACAAGATCCAGAATATCAAAGGGAGAGCATTATGACGGTGCAATCGAGCATTCCTGCGACGGAGGGGCCTATCCCGACGCGCGACATCGAGCAGGGCAAGCGCAACCTCGATGCCTATGGATTTACCGTGCACGAAGATCTTCTTACCCCTGACGAGGCGTTGCAACTGCGTGATCGCTTGTGCGAGCAGGCCGAGTTGGAGTGCGAGGAGGGCGTCGCAACCTATCGGCTGGCGGAGCGGGTCGATAACGCGATCGCCGATCGCAAACTCGGAGAACCGCCCGCTGGTGCCGCGATCGCATGGCAGGGCATCCTGGCGCTCGTGAACAAGGGAAGGGACTTCATCGATCTCGCCATGCACCCCGTTGTGCACGAATATGGACGGCATATCCTCGGGGGAACCCCCTATTATATGGCGCAATCGACGGGTCTTATCGTGCGCAAGGGATCGGGTGGACAGGTGATGCACATCGATCACCAGCCGATCCCCTTCCAGATTCCGGTTCCGATCTATTTTCACGCCATGGTCGCGCTGAGCGATTTCGAGGGCGACATGGGCGCGACCCAAGTCGTTCCCGGAAGCCATTTGTCGGGGCGCGCGCCCCGTATCGCGATAAACCCCGAGACCGGGAAGGCCGAGACGCTCGAGACCGTCGATACGGTGCCAGCCGTCTGCCGTGCGGGTTCGGCCATCATCTTCGAAAGCCGCCTTTGGCATTTCCAGGGGACGGCGACGTCCAACAAGACGCGCCTCTCGATCCTGAACGGCTATTGCATGCACTTCATCCGCGCGCAGGACGATTACGTCGCCTCGCTTCATGACGATGTCTATCAGGAACTCAGCGAGGAAGAACGGCGCATGCTCGGCTTCGAGGTCGTCACCGAATATACGGGGCGCTACTATCCGCGCTATCCTGGCGACGAGCGCAGCAACACGAACGCACGCTATCCCTTCATCCCCGAATTGCGACGCGGCGGCTCAAAACATGCCCGGCCGTTCGAGGGAATGGGATCAGACGAGCATTAAGGAGCGCCTTGGCTCGTCATGAGCTGCAGCGTTTCGCGGGCCGGCTTTTCAGACAGGGTTTCGAGCAAGGCGGTAAACAGGCCCTTGTCGATCCTGCCGCTTTGCTGATCATGCGCCTCGGCGGATAACCAGCTCTCCTCGAAACGGTAGGAACAAGGCCGGGATAGATTGTGTAGCAGTCTCGTCCCGGCAAGCCGGTCGAGCGTGTCGAGAGCCTGTTGCAACCGGCCGATCGCCGCGAGGAAAACCTCGTGCCGATCGGCCCGGTGCGTGAGATCATAGGCGTAGACAATCATCGGCCGAAACGCGGGTCAGGCCGCTGCCCGTTCGATGTCGATCATCACCTTTACGGCCTCGGGCGTCCCTTGTGCCTCGAACGCATCGCTGACCTCGCCGAGCGGAAAATGGTGCGAGATAAGGATCTTCCTGTCGACGGTGCCGCTGCGCATCAGTTCGAGCGATTCTGAGAGTTCTTCGGCTGCGTAGCCGTTCGATCCCATGATCACCGGCTCCTTCTTGATCACATAGCCGAAGTCGATCGACATGCGGTCTTCATATCCGCCGAAGCAGATGATCCGGCCCCCGCGATTGGCAAGGCAGTGCAGCGCGATCTCGAGCGGCGGCGGACCGGGAATATGCTTGATATAGCCCGCGCAGTCGAAGACTACCGCGATATTGGCGGACTCGCCGCGATAGTCATTCTCGCGTCCGCAGAGGCGGGCCGCTTCCTCGAAGATATCGTTCTTCTTCGGGTTGATGCCGTCGGTCGCACCTACCGTCTTTGCCATGTCGAGCCTGCGGTCATGGATGTCGACGGCGATGATCTTGCCGATATCCGGCACCTTGGTGCGCAGCGCCTGGATGACGCCGAGCCCGATGATGCCGACGCCGATCACCATGACATTCTCGCCCGGAGCGACCGCCGCCTTGCGCACCATTTGGAGCCCGTCGGCCATCGGTTCGGTCGTCGCGGCTTCGGCGAAGCTCACCCCTTCGGGGATGCGGACGAGTTGGAAAGGGTTGACCGGAACGGTGACGAATTGCGCCATTCCGCCGCCATAGCCGGTGACGCCGACGACGGCCTCGCCGACGTCCCATCCCTCGACACCCTCGCCAAGCTCGGCGATACGGCCCGAAAATTCATGGCCGGGAACGTCATACCCCTCGGGCGTGCTTCGCACGAGGCTCTCGCGATAGCTGTCATTGCGATACATGTGGAGGTCGGACCCGCAGATCCCGCAGGCTTCGACGGCGACAAGCACTTCGCCGGCCGCGGGAACCGGACGCGTCGCGTCACCGCGCGCTTCGATACGGCCGGGCTCGATGTAGTTGGCTGAAAGCATCCTCTTTCTCCTCTCTGCGCGAGCCTAGCGGCTTCCAACCGCAGCTTCGACCTGCTGCGGCGCTGTGGCCGCGTGCTTCTCGAACGCCCGCTTGGTTGCGCTGGTGATGGTATCGATGAAGCCGTCGCGGTTGGCGCGCGCCCAGTCGAAAGACTCCTGTCGCAGACGGTTCTCGCCGTTGATCGCCGGCAGAACATAGCGCCCGATCATCTCCATCGAACGCCTTTTGTCCGCCGTATCGGCCCAATTCTTGTCCAGGACGAGGAGGCAGCCGAAATCGGGCACTTTTTGTTCGAGACGGTGCACTTGTTCAATTGCGTCATCGGGCGTGCCGACGACGATCTGATGGGTCTCGATCAGTTCCTCCAGGGTCTTGTGGGCTGGCGATTCCTTGAGCTGTTCGGACTGATTTTTGATGTAGAGCAAA
>JAESGW010000368.1_pt1 | contig 55964 bp, 49 predicted proteins | sample 9269791 | NCBI WGS metagenome assembly JAESGW01 (sample SAMN16773120, study PRJNA677053) | algae metagenome | isolation source: Aphanocapsa lilacina HA4352-LM1 and co-occurring heterotrophs from near cave... | place: USA: Maniniholo cave, near Haena, Kauai, HI | collected 2009-07-28
CGCCCTCGACGCGATCGTAGCCGGAGAACTTGTCGACGGCGAACAGGTTGCTGGCGTCGAACACCAGGCTCTGCGCGTCTTCGTTGGGAAGCCTTCCGGCGTAGGTTTCGTTGGGACGAATGATGACCTGCGCGATCGGCTCGAGGGTGGTGGTGCCCCACGGCTGGACGTTGATGAACGGGTAGCGATATTCGAGGCCGACCGTCGGCATCAGGCGCACCGCCTGAGTGTCGCCGACGGGCAGGAAATTCGAAACGCCGGGCTGGTTCGAAACCGAAGAGTTGATGGCGTCGGCGCGCAGGATCGCGAACGGGGTCCAGATCTGGCCAATCGGATCGGTGAACGACTTGCGCCACTGCGCCTCGGCCGTCAGGCGCGTGTAGGTGCCGGGGAAGCCGCGCAACAGGCATTGCGACGGCAACCGCGCGAGCGGATCGGCCGATACCGTCGTGCACAGGCCGTTGGTGTTCGCCAACGTCGTGATCGGATCGAACGCCGCGGTTTCCCGCGACAGGCTGGTGAAGTTCGTCTTGTAGCTGACCTCTCCACCCAGGATCGGATGGTTGATCACGTTGGAGTAGTCGATGACCGGGTGGATTACCGGAACCTTGTCCTGGAAACCGGAGTAGCTCAGATAATAGATCGTGCGCGCATCGAAGAAGCTGCGATTGCCGACGCCGGTCAGATAGAGCTGCGAAATCGCTTCCGTCGGCAGGCTCAGGAAAGAGCCCAGCGGATCCTTGTACTGGGCGAGCCGGTAATCCGAGAAGAAGTAGTAGTCGGTCAGCAGGACGCCGTCCCAGCCCCAGACCCATTTGTCGTTGATCGCGAACTGGCCCTTGGTGTCGATGCCACCGCGGAACTGGCGGTCGCCCGGCTGTCCGGCGAATGCGCCCTGATCCAGCTGGTCGATGCCGTAGGCGCGGATCTGGTACGATCCGTTGATCAGGCGCTGGCGGAATTCGCTCTGGAACAGCACGCCTTGCCGGCTCGTGAAGCGCGGGTTGAAGGTCGCGTCGTAGTCCGGCGCAATGGCCCAGTAGAACGGGGTCTCCACGGCGTAGCCAAAGGTCGACGCCTGCGTGAAGCCCGGCATCAGGAATCCGGTCTTGCGCTTGACGGTGGGATCGGGCGTCGAGAAATACGGCAGATACGCCATCGGCACGCCGAAGAACTCGAGTTGCGCGTTCTCGAAGTACAGCATCTTTTCGGTCTGGTCGTGGATGATGCGCGCACCCTTGACCTGCCACAGCGGCGGCTTCTTCGGATTGTCCTTGCAGGGCGCGCAGGCGGTGTACACGCCGTTCTCGAACACGGTGTAATTGCCGGCCGAGCGATCGGCGCGCGTCGCCGCCATGCGCGTGGCGTCCGCAGTATCGACGCGCAGCGAATCGACGAAACCATCACGGTAGTCGTCGCTCAGGTCCATGATGTTGGCGTAGGTGACTTTGCCTTCCGCGTCGGTCAGGCGGATATTGCCTTCCGCATGCAGCCGCTTGGTCTTCTGGTCGTAGATGACCTTGTCGGCCTCCACGCTGGTGCCGTTGTAGAACATCTGCACGTTGCCGACCGCCGACACGCGCTGGTTGTTGTAGTCGTAATCCACCTCGACCGCTTGCACGAGCATCTTGCCGTCATTGTTGGCAGGACGCGGCGGCGGCTTGGGCGGGCGCGGATTGTAGACGAAGCCCTGCGCCGAGGCGGGAACCGTGAGGGCAAGCTCGATGGTCCCGGCGAAAACGAGGCCGGCAAGCAGGGCGATCAGGGGGGCCCCGAAAGCGGCCAAGCGGTCTCTATAGCGGCGCACGCAGGTGCGCCGCCTGAACGCAGGCGTGCTCATCTGGCGGGCGGCGACAACGGCCACTACCCGTCCTCCTGGTACAGCAAGGCCAAAAATCCGGTGAGGCCACCCACACAGACGGGCAACCACGCCGCAGCGATGGGATGCATCAACTCAGCCTTGCTCAAATCCTCAGTAACTTTCGATAGAACGTAGAGCAGAAACCCTGCGCCCACGCCACTTAAAACCATCTTTTGCACGCCGCCCATCCGGAAGAACCGAAGGCTGACGGAAGCCGCCAACATGACCATTGCAGCCAGCAAAAACGGCTGTGCGATGAGCTTATGGTACTGCAAACGATATCCGGCGGTGGCGAAGCCGGAGCTCTCGGACGAACGGATATAGCCGGGCAGTTGCCAAAAGGACACGGTTTCGGGGGTCGAGAAGCTGTTGCGAACCTGGGCCGGGGTGAGGGTGGTGGCCAGGTAGTAGCTCTCCTGGTCGATCGGAGGCTTGTCGAGGGAGTATCTGCGTACCGATTTGAACGCCCAGCGGCCTTCCTCGAGGGTGGCCTCGCGTGCTTCGATTCGCTCCTTGAACTGGAGGTCGGTGTCGAACCGGAAGATGGTCAGCCCGGTCAGCCGCGCACCCTGCTGCTCGCTGCGGGCGGCATTGATGATCGACTGGCCGTCGCTGTTGATCTGGTTGAGCCAGAAGCCGGACGCGTCCTGGATGCCGCCGCCGGGCGCCGAGCCGAACAGTTCGGCCTCCATCCGCTTGGAGAGTTCGCGCAGGTTCGCCGACATCGGATTGTAGGCGGTGGTCGCCAGCGCACCGAGGATGATCGCGCTCGCCAGCGCCGGGGAGATGAACTGCCAGGCGGAGACGCCGGCGGCGCGTGCGACCACCAGTTCGAGCCGCCGCGACAGCGCGAGGTAGCAGGTCATCGCGCCGATCAGGACGCAGAACGGCATCAGCTTTTCGAGCAACTGCGGCACACGGTACAGCGAGGTCTGCGCCACCGTGATTGCCGACGCCGACGCCAGTCCCGACGTCTTGCGCACCATCTCGATGTAGTCGACCAGCACCAGCAGCACGAAGATGCTCGCAAACACACCTACGGCCGAGACCAGGAAGCGGCCGGCAAAATATCTCCCGAGCGTGTTGGTCATCATGCTCATGCTGTGGCCGGCCGCCCGAACAGTCGCGCAAGGCGGGCATTGGACCTGTTGATGGCTTCCATCAGCGCCGCCGGCGGTTCCACCACGACGCCGGCTAGAATCATCCAGAGCCCACTGCCGATCGCGCCAAACAGCATCGCATACTGGACGAGTGCCATCGAAGGCGTCTTCACGGTCATCACGGAGCAGGCGAATCCCGCCATCCGCAGGCCGAACACCGCCAGGATCGATCCGCCGATCGAAAAATTGCGGCTCTGCCGCGTAGTTCGCGGCGTACCGAGAAAGGCAAACGTCAGGACCGCGAAGGCGAAGGGATAGAGCGGCGACATCAACCGGTCATGCAATTCCGCGAAGAACTGCCCGGACAATTGCTTGTAGACCGGATCGTTCTCTGCCGGCGAAAACAGCTCCCAGAGATAGCGTTCGCGAATTCCCAGCGCGACGTCGCGGCCGCGGTTGGAGAACTTCGACATGTCGAAGGCATAGCGGCCGAACGCCACCAGCGCCGGATCGCGCTTTCCGGCCTCGAAGCGCTCGAGATTGCCGTCCTCGAGCACCAGATAGGAGCCGTTCTCGTTCTTCAGCACCGTGCCGTGATCGGCGATGATGGTGATGCGCTCCTTCGGATCGCGGCGATCGTCGACGAAGATGCCGGCGAGCACGCCGCCCGGCAGGCGTTCGCGGATGCGAATCGTCAGGTTCTGGTCGAGCTGGGCGAATCGTCCCGGTTGAAGAATGTTGGTGAGGACGTCGGCGGTGATCTCGGCGTCCCATTGCTTGATCCGGCGCATACCGTCGGGAGCGAGATAGGCGCCGATAAAGGCAACGCCGGCGGCGACCACGCAGGTGGCGTAGAAGAACGGGCGGAACAGCCGGAACGGCGAGAAGCCGGCGGCATTCATCACGATGATTTCGGAATCGGTGGCGAGCTTGTTCAGCGTGTGCGAGATCGCGATCATCAGCGCAATCGGCGCAATGATCAGCACCAGCGCCGGAATCACGAGGCTGGTGATGCCGAGGAAGGTGATGATGGTCTGGCCCTGGCTCGTCATCAGGTCGATGCCGCGCAACGCCTGCGTAATCCAGATCACGCCGGTAAGGCTGACCAGGACAAGCGCAAACGACGCCAGCGTCGTGCGGAAAATGTACCTGTCGATCGACCCCATGCGTTACCGCACAATCCCACCATTGCGCCCCGAAAGGGCAGCTTTCGACCAATCCCTGTCAGGGGTTCCCCTATGGTCGGGCCGCCATCTTTCAGCCGTCTACATTCTCACTACCATCCCTTTGATCCGTCAACAAAATGGCCGGGCCGTGGCACCCCCCTAATGTGGTTAATAATTCACTTCATGTGGCCTTCCAGCCACGGCGGCGCTTGGCAGCGCTGTGGCGGACAGGCCATAGTGTTGCAAACTGGAGGTCCCGGGCCATCCGGGCCGCTGCCGAAGCGAACAATGGACCGCGGGCGCCCGATTCCGGCTCCGCCGAACAGCCCTGATTCTGGAGGATTTATCCATGTCCGACGCCGTAAAGGTCGGTTTTGTGCCTTTTTCCGCCGCGCCGCGCGGCGTTCTGGTGGTGTTTTGCGACGATGAGTTGAAGTTCGGCGCAATTGCACGAAAGGCGCTGGGGTCGGCGGTCGACACCGTCAAGCGCGCGGCCGCGGCCAATCAATTCAAGGGCAAGAGCGGGGCGACGCTCGATATTCCGGCACCGGCGGGAATCAAGGCGGAGCGCCTGATCGTCGTCGGCACCGGCAAGGCCGCAGACATCAAGGAGAAGGATTATCTCAAGTTCGGCGGGGTGACGGCGGGCAAGCTCAACGCCGCCAGCGCGGCAGTCACCGTGATCGCCGAACTGTCCGGCGGAGCCATGGCGCCCGATGCCGCCGCGGCAATCGCCTCGGGCATCCGGCTGCGCGCCTACAAGTTCGACCGCTACAAGACCAAGAAGAAGGAGGGCGAGAACGGCGCCCTCAAGGCCGACGTTTCCATTGCCGTCGGCGACGTCCCGGCGGCGCGAAAGGCGTTCGCACCGTCGTCTCATGTCGTGGACGGCGTGATCATCGCGCGCGATTTCGTCAATGAGCCGCCGAACGTGCTCTATCCGGTGGAATTCGCGCGTCGCGCCAGCCAGCTCAGGAAGCTCGGGGTCCAGGTCGAGGTGCTCGACGTCAAGGCGATGACGAAACTCGGCATGGGCGCCTTGCTCGGCGTGGCACAGGGCTCGACGCAGCCCGGACGCATGGTAATCATGCGCTGGAACGGCGGCAAAAAGGGCGATCAACCCGTTGCTTTCGTTGGCAAAGGCGTCTGCTTCGATACCGGCGGCATTTCGATCAAGGGCGCCGGCGGTATGGAGGAAATGAAGGGTGACATGGGCGGCGCGGCCTGCGTGGTCGGGTTGATGCACGCGCTCGGCGCCCGCAAGGCGAAGGCCAACGTGGTCGGTGCCATCGGCCTGGTCGAGAACATGCCCGACGGCAACGCCCAGCGCCCCGGCGACATCGTCACCTCGATGTCGGGACAGACGATCGAAATCATCAACACCGACGCCGAAGGCCGGCTCGTGCTGGCCGACGTGCTCTGGTACGTGGCAAAGAAGTACAAGCCCAAATTCATGGTCGACCTGGCGACGCTGACCGGCGCCATCATGGTGGCGCTCGGCACCGAATATGCCGGCATGTTCTCCAACAACGACGAATTGTCGGAGCGGCTGAGCAAGATCGGCGACGAGACCGGCGAGCGTGTCTGGCGCATGCCGCTCGGTCCCGAATACGACAAGATGATCGACTCGCAGTTTGCCGACATGAAGAACACCGGCGTTCGCAACGGCGGTTCGATCACGGCGGCGCAGTTTCTGCAGCGATTCGTCGACAACACGCCGTGGGCGCATCTCGACATCGCCGGGACCGCGATGGGCGCGCCGAAGACCGACATCAACCAGAGCTGGGGTTCGGGCTACGGCGTCCGGCTGCTCGACCGGCTGGTCGCAGCGCACTACGAAGCGAAGAAATGATTCTACATAGCGTTTTCGAGCGAAGTGGATACCGGTTCGCGTGAAGAAAACGCGTCAAAAGAAGATCTAAAGCCATGGCGGAAGCCGGATGACGGAAGTTCTGTTCTACCATCTGCAGAACATGTCGCTCGAGAATGTTCTGCCACCCTTGCTCGAGAAATCGATCGAGCGCGGCTGGCGCGTGGTCGTGCAATCGACCTCGCAGGAGCGCACCGACGCGCTCGACGCGCATTTGTGGGTCTATACCGACGATTCGTTTCTGCCGCACGCCACCTGGCGCGCCGGCGATGCGCCGGACCAGCCGATCATCCTCTCGATCGAGGAGGGGAACCCGAACCGGGCCAATGTCAGGTTCCTGATCGACAATGCGGCGCTGCCGGCCGACTCCGACAGCTACGAGCGCCTGGTGCTGGTCTTCAACGGCGACGACGACGAGGCGCTCGCCGCCGCGCGCGGGGTCTGGACCGATTGCAAGGCACGGGGGTTCGAGGTGACGTACTGGCAGGCCGACGAGCGGGGACGGTGGCAGCGCCGCCAATAGCGAATCCGTCGGAATTAATGATATCCTGCGGTTTCTGTGCCGGACCCCGCAGGTGTCATGGTCATGCCGCAAAGTGGTGTTCGGACAAGTGCCTGGTATGAGGGCGGGAGCTTGATCTAGCGTGCGACGCGGAACCATCCATCGAAAACCATTGCTGGCGTTGCTGCTGCTCGGCCCCGTGCTGGCCGGCTGCAACAGCGCCTCCGATCTTCTGTCGAAGGATGCGGACTGGTTTTCACGTTCCGGCCGCGCCTTCATCAGGAACGTCTCGATCGAAACGCCGCCACTCAGCTCGGATAAGCCGGTTGCGCCCGACGAACTCGTCAGTGCCGATGGCGCCTGTCCCGGGATGGGGGGAGGCGCCAACGCGCTGGCTGACGGTGCTGCCGGCGCGCCGACCCCCTCGACATCGGGAACGGTGGCTCTGGGGCATACCGAATGCGACGTCGTGCGTGGCATCGGTGCGCCCGACAACGTCAGCCTGTCCAACAACCCGCGCGGCGATCGCGTCGCGGTCGTCAACTATTCGCGTGGGCAGCGGGCCGGCATCTACACCTTCACCGCAGGACGGCTGACATCGATCGAACGTGCGCCGGAGGCCGCGGCGCAGCCGAAGGGCGCCAAGCAGAAGAAGAAGCCGGCTGCGTAATTTCGCCGTTCGGGTTCGTTTCTAGCTAACTCGCCGCTTCGTCGAACTGCGAGCTGGCTTCCAGCCAATCTTCCTCCGCGCGCTGCAACGCGGCTTCGGCGCCGGCACGCGCCTTGCTGAGCTGGGCTGCCTGCTTCGGATCGCGCGTGAACAGGTCCGGCAGCGCCAGCGCGGTGTCGATTTTCGCGATAATGCCGTTGATGCGTTCGATCTCCGCTTCGGCCTCGGCGATCCGTTGCTTCAGCGGCGTCCGCTTTTCGCTCCTGCCGCGCTCCGGCTTCGCGTTTTCCTTCGCGTTTTCCCTGCCGCTGCTGCGGTCACGCGAACCGTTACGCGCGTCCCCGATGGACAACACCATCCGCCGGTATTCATCGAGATCGCCGTCATAGGCGGTGACGGTCTGGTTGGCGACCACCCACAATTGATCGGCGCAGGCCTCGATCAGATAGCGGTCGTGCGAGACCATGATGACGGCGCCGGGAAAATCGTTGATCGCTTCCGCCAGCGCCGCGCGGCTGTCGATGTCGAGATGGTTGGTCGGCTCGTCGAGGATGATCATGTTGGGGCCGTAGAAGGTGGCGAGCCCGAGCAGCAGCCGCGCCTTCTCGCCGCCCGAGAGACTCCGCACCAGCGTGTCGCCGGCCTTGCCGGAAAAGCCGATGGCCCCGACACGGCCGCGCACCTTGGTTTCCGTTGCATCCGGCATCAGCTTGCGGACGTGGTCGTAGGGCGAGCCGTCGAGATTGAGTTCGTCGACCTGATGCTGCGCGAAATAGCCGACCGACAGTTTTTCGGCGCGGGTGACCCGGCCCGAAAACGGCTGCAGCTTGTTGGCCAGAAGCTTGACCAGCGTCGATTTGCCGTTGCCGTTGGAGCCGAGCAGGGCGATGCGGTCTTCGGTGTCGATTCGCAGCGTCACGCGGTTGAGCACCGGCTTCTTCGGATCGTAACCGACCGAGACGTCGTCGACCGCGATGATCGGCGGCGACAGCATCTTCTCCGGTGTCGGAAACGAAATCTCGCGCACGTCCTGCGTCACCAGCGCGGTGACCGGCTTCATGCGCTCCAGCATTTTCACGCGGGATTGCGCCTGGCGGGCCTTGGAGGCCTTGGCCTTGAAGCGATCGACAAAGGCCTGCAGCCGTTTGCGCTCGTCGGCCTGGCGCCTGGCGTGCTTGGCGTCCAGCATCTCGCGGGTGGCGCGCTGTTCCTCGAATGAGGAGTAGGTGCCCTTGTAGAGCGTCAGCTTGCCGCGATCGAGGTGCAGGATCTGGTCGACGGAGGTATCGAGCAGGTCGCGGTCATGGCTGATCACGATGACGGTGCGCGGGTAATTCGCCAGATGGTCTTCCAGCCACAGCGTGCCTTCGAGATCGAGGTAGTTGGTCGGCTCGTCGAGAAGCAGCAGGTCCGGCGCCGAGAACAGCGTCGCCGCCAGCGCTACCCGCATGCGCCAGCCGCCGGAGAATTCCGAGCAGGGCCGGGCCTGGTCCGCGGTCGAAAACCCGAGCCCGCTCAGGATCGCTGCCGCCCGCGCCGGCGCGGAGTGCGCGTCGATATCGACCAGCCGGGTCTGGATTTCGGCAATTCTGTGCGGGTCGTCGGCAGTCTCGGCCTCGCGCAGTAACGCGTCGCGCTCCAGGTCGGCCTTGAGCACGACGTTTACGAGGCTTTCCGGCCCGTCGGGCGCTTCCTGCGCCAGGCTGCCGATGCGCCAGCGGGGCGGCAGCGTGATGCTGCCGGATTCGATCGGCAGGTCGCCGCGGATCGCGTGGAACAGCGTCGACTTGCCGACGCCGTTCCGGCCGACGAATCCGACGCGAGCGCCCGGCACGATCTGCACCGTGCTGCTGTCGATCAGAAGCCGTCCGGCGATGCGGACCGATATATCCGTTATTGAGAGCATGCCGGGTTGTCACCGGAGCGGCCCGCAAACGCAACCCCAAACCCAATCCGTTATTGGCAAATTCTATCAGGATATTGATGAAATAGATCGACGATTGCCAGTCCGGGCGTCAATGCCGGTCGTTGTCGTGCCGCTGCAGTTCGTCCATCAACTCGCGCAACCGGGGCGACAGTTCGTTTTCCGGACGGAAACTCTGCTGCAACCGTTCGCCCACTGCATGGCAGATCGACTGGCAGGTCCTGTGATCGAGTTGTTCGAAATCGCTGTCGATTTGCGTGTCCATTTGAGTGTCCATGGCAATTCTCTTGGGTTGTCCGCTTGACGAGTTCCACTTCGCAGCGTGGCTGGCGGTGAGTGATCTTTCGTAAGTCAAGTCATTACGATGGATTTGGTTTCCCGCGCATGGCCGCATGCGTTCGTCCGCAGATAGCGAATCATGATCGGCAAATCTGTTCCGGAAAAAAACGCCCCGGCGCGATGGCCGGGGCGTCAGGGAAGTCCAGCCGGATCAGAAGCAGCGATTTACCAGCCGCCAGCGCAATCCGAAGGGGGTGGGGACCAGGCGCCGCACGTAGCAGCCGCCATATCCGCCGGCATAATACGCCGGACCGCCGATGATCACGCGGGGACCAAAGCCATGATGATGATGGTGGTGGTGGCGCCAACCGTGGGCGGACGCGGAGGTCGGCGCCATTGCGGCCGCGCCCAGTGAAGCCGCAGCCGCTGCAACGAGCAAGAGTTTGCGTAACATGATCGTCTCCTCAAGATTCCGGCGCGGAAAGCGCCTTCGGTGAAATCATCCCGTGACGCCCGGCGATCCTGCCAGGCGTCCGATTGTTCGAAGTGTATGGCGGTGAGGCTGAACCGGTACGTGACGAAGGTCTCACAGAGGGTTCACCTCCATGAAATCGCGGTAATCCGCGCGCTTGGGCGTGTCCGGAGGCGGGCCGCCGGGTGAGGTCCCCCTCAAAAGCGGATAGCTGGGCGGCACGTCGCCGGGCCGCTTGCCGTGGCGGGATGGCGCCGATATAAGCCCCGCAACCCTCCCACCAGTGTTTTGTAAGGACGAACCAATGGCGATTGAACGCACTTTCTCGATCATCAAGCCGGACGCGACCGAGCGCAATCTGACCGGCGCCGTCAACGCGCTGATCGAGAAGGCCGGTCTCCGGATCGTAGCCCAGAAGCGCATTCGCATGACCCGCCAGCAGGCCGAAACCTTCTACGCCGTTCACAAGGCGCGTCCGTTCTTCGGCGAACTGGTCGACTTCATGACATCGGGCCCGGTCGTGGTGCAGGTGCTGGAAGGCGAGGGTGCGGTCTTGAAGTATCGCGACGTGATGGGCGCCACCGATCCGTCGAAGGCGGCGGACGGCACGATCCGCAAGGTCCACGCAAAGTCGATCGGCGAGAACTCGGTCCACGGATCGGATGCCCCGGAGACCGCCGCGATCGAAATCGCGCAGTTCTTTTCGGGCAACGAAATCGTCGGCTGATTTATTCGGAACGGCGGCGCGATCGCCGCGCGCAACGGCTGAGAACGCCGGGGGAGTGATGCTGTGAACTGGCTGTGGCAATTTTTCGATCCGGCGACGATCTCTGCCTTCTTCACCCAGTTCCAGGCCGAGATGCAGCAACCCGCGTTCTGGGTGGCGCTCGGCAAGATCATGTGGATCAACATCCTGCTGTCGGGCGACAATGCGCTCGTCATCGCGATGGCGTGCCGGGGCTTGCCGCCACGCCAGCGGTTCTGGGGCATGGTCCTCGGCGCCGGGGTTGCGGTTTTCCTGCGCATCATCTTCACCGGCATCGTCGTGACGCTGATGGGGCTGCCGTTCCTCAAGCTGGTCGGCGGACTGGCCCTGCTCGTCATCGCGGCGAAGCTGCTGGTGCCTGAACACGAGGGCGAGGGCGACGTGGACGCGGCGGCGCATCTGTGGGCGGCAGTCCAGATCGTGGCGATCGCCGATATCGTGATGAGCCTCGACAACGTCATTGCCGTCGCGGCGGCCGCCAATGGCAGCATTCCGCTGCTGGTGATCGGACTTGCGATCAGCGTTCCCCTGATCGTCGCGGGCGCCGCACTGATCATGGCGCTGCTTACCCGCCTGCCTGCGCTGGTGTGGGCCGGCGCCGGCTTGCTGGGCTGGATCGCCGGCGAGGTCATGGCGACCGATCCCGCGCTGCAACCGTCGCTGCACGCCTTCTTCAACGGTCCGGTCGGTGTCGGCCTCGATGGCATCCTCACGTCGATCGGCCTGGGGCCGAAGTTCGCCAATGGTGGCCACGGCGGCGAGGTCGTGCTGGGGCTGCTCGGCATCGCCGTAGTGCTGGTCGCCGGATCGATCTGGCGCAAGCGCAGGCTGCAGGGCGCCGAGCACTCGGCTACCGCGGCGTAGCGCGACCGGCGTCGCTTCAAGCCGCGTCGCGGGCGCCAGCCCGCGATCACGTGGGGCGCGATTTTTTTAGTTCCGGCTGGATTTTCCCGGAACGATTCGCGCGCGGGAAAATTATGCAATCTGTGTCCTAGGGATAGACACATCGTACTCCAGCGGCTGCCGATGCCGTCCTGCCCCCAAGGTGCACCGGCAGCCGCTACCTTTCAGTCGCCCCCGCTCAGTCGCCTCCGCCATGAAGGATTTCGCCAACGCGTCGTTTCCGCCCGAGGTCATCTCGGTGATGAAGGATGCGCTTGACGCCGCGGTCGCTTCGCTTCCCGAGCCGGTGAGTTCGACCCAGGTTCAATTCCTCGCCGAGGCCATCCTGCGCGCGGCCGACAAGGGCGAGCGCGACCCGGTCGCCCTGGAGCGGCTCGCTTTGCTGGAGTTGCAGATCCGGCCGCGGTAGCCAATTAATCCCCTTGAGAGGCCGGCGATCAGCGCCGTGGGCCTCCTCGTGGAGGGCGTCATGGAGAGCGCGAACCGTCAGGCCCATTGGGAAAACGTCTACACCACGAAGGGTGAGGACGAAGTCAGCTGGTTTCAGCAAAGCCCGGCACCATCATCCGAACTCATCGTGCAGGCAGGTGCGACCCATGCCTCCGCCATCATCGACATCGGCGGCGGCGCTTCGCGCCTGGTCGATCATCTGGTCGAGCAGGGGTTCGAGGATATCACCGTGCTCGATCTGTCGGCTGCGGCGCTGGAGGCCGCCCGGCGGCGGCTGGCGAGCCGCGCCGATCGCGTTCGCTGGATCGTGGCGGACGCGACCGCCTGGGAGCCGGTGAAAGCCTACGACATCTGGCACGATCGTGCGGCGTTTCACTTTCTCACCGACAAAAGCGATCGCGCCGCTTATATCGCCCGCCTCACCAAAGGCGTGAAGGCGGGAGGGCACGCCATCATCGGCACGTTCGCGCTGGACGGACCTGAAAAGTGCAGCGGCCTGCCGGTCGCGCGCTATGACAGCGCGAGCCTCACGCAGGCCCTCGGCGCCGGATTCCGGCTCGTCCACACGAGGCGGCACAAACATGCAACCCCCTGGGGCTCCCGGCAGATGTTCCAGTTCAGCGTGTTTCGGCGCGAGCCGTAGTTTTCGAATCGTCGTGCAACCGGCCCTAATGCGCCATGCCTCGCGAGACTTCCTGGCAGGCCTCCATGCAGCGGCGGCAGCTCTCGGCGCAGATGCGGCAATGCTGGTGCATGCCGGCGTGCTTCTGACACTCGTCGGCACACAGCCGGCAGGCTGCGGCGCAGACGCTGAGCATCCGGCGCATGACTTCGTCGTCCGAGCCGGTACGGCGGGTCATGATGCGGCCGGTGATGTTGCATATATCGGCGCAATCGAGGTCGAGGCGGATGCATTGGGTGAGGTCCTGCACCATGCGTTCCGACAGACACGCGTCGGCGCAGGAGGTGCAGATCTGGGCACAGGAATAGCACTCTTCGATACAGCGGATCAGGGCGTCGTTGACCTGGCCCTGGACGGCCGGGTGGGTGCCGATCATTTCGCGGACATGCATAACGAGGCTCCTTGGCTGGGACCGGTTGCAGACTAGCTCAAGCCGCGGCGATCGAAAATGTTCTGACTTGCGGCAGGTCATCTCGTCGCTGGCGCGGCCTGGCTCCGCGGGGGCTTCGTGACAGTCCCCGACCCAAAATTTGTGACGCGTTTCACTATCGTCCCAGGAAAGATCGGGTAAGTTGGGTTCCCGATCCTGTTTGACGTACTCCCTTCCAGGACAAAGACATGCCGGATCCAGCACGAAATCATGCTGTGGTTATTGGCGCCGGCATGGCCGGCCTTGCGGCCGCACAGGCAATCTCCCGCCATTTCAGACAAGTCACGGTTATCGAGCGCGACGTGCTTCCCGTGGAGGCGGCGCCACGGATCGGTACGCCGCAATGCCGGCATGCCCATATCCTGCTGGCGGGAGGGCTGAAGGCGCTGCAGACGTTGTTTCCGGGATTTGAGAAGGATCTGGCGGAAGCCGGTGCGGTGAAGGTCCGTATGGGGAAGGACCTCCGGTTCGAGCGTCCCGGGTTCGACCCGTTCCCCGCTCGCGATCTCGGCATCGATGCTTTCAGCATGTCGCGCCCGCTGCTCGAAGCCGTTACGCGAGGGCGCGTTCAGCAATCCCCGAACATCGACATTCGCATGCGCTCCCGCGTGTCGAGGCTCGTCGCATCGCGCGGTGCAACGCGTATCGAGGCGGTCGGATACGAAAGCGAAGATGGCGGTGCAGTGACCCTGGAAGCCGACCTCGTCGTCGAAGCTTCCGGCCGCGGCGGTCTGACGCTGCAACTGCTCGAAGAGCTTTCCATGCAGAAGCCCGACGAAACCGAAATCGGCATGGATCAGGCATATGCAAGTACCATTGTCGAGCGGCGCGATCACAACGCCGACTGGCTGGGCAATGTCATCCTGCCGTCTGCGCCCGCCACCAGCCGCGGCGCGTTTCTGTTTCCGATCGAAAAGCAGCGTTGGCTGCTTTCCGTCGGGGGTAATCATGACGATACGCCTCCGGGCGATCCCGTGGGATTCATGGATTTCGTCAGGAGCCTGCGCACTCCGACGATTTATGACGCAGTCAGGGACGCGCGGCAGCTGACCGATATCGTCCGCTTCAAGCTGCCCTGCAGCACGCGGCGACATTTCGAGCGCCTCGAGTCGTTCCCGGCGGGGCTGCTGGTGACAGGCGATGCGCTTTGCCGCTTTAACCCGGTGTTCGGCCAGGGCATGAGTGTGGCAGTGCAGGAGGCGGTGATCCTCGACCGGCTGCTGGCGGCAGATGTGCCCATGGAGCGGATGGCGCGTGAGTTCTTTGCTGCCATCCAGGACACGATCGCGACGCCGTGGGGCGTTGCCGTCAATGATTTCGTCTATCCTGCCACGCGCGGCGTTCGTCCCGCCGACCTCGCGCAGCGCCTGCAATATGGTGCAGCCTTGACCAGGCTCGCCGCGCAGGATCCCGAGGTGCATCGGCTGAGCGTGGAAGTCACGCAGTTGCTCAAGCCGCAGGCCGCGCTGCGTGAACCTGCGCTCGCGGCGCGCGTGAAGGCGTTGCTGTAACGGGCAGGGTGGGGACCGTGATGGACTTTGTCACCGTGAAGAACGGAGCGATCGAACTCAATGTCGCGGTCAGCGGCTCGGGCCCGCTGATCGTCTGCGTCCATGGCTTCCCGGAGCTCTGGTACTCCTGGCGGCACCAGATGACGCACTTCGCGGCACGGGGCTTTCGCGTGGCCGCGCTCGACTTGCGCGGCTACGGACGTAGCTCGAAGCCGAAGGAAATTCCGGCCTATACGCTGCGTCATCTCGCGTCTGATGTCGTTGCCGTGATCGATCAGTTGGGAGACGGTCCGGCCATTCTGTTCGGCCACGACTGGGGCGCGCCCATCGTGTGGCACACGGCGCTGCTTCATCCCGACAAGATCAGGGCGGTGGCCGGTCTAAGCGTGCCGTTCCGTCCGCGCGGACCGGCGCCTTTCATTGAACTCGTTCGATCCATATACAAGGGACGCTTCTTCTACCAGATCTACTTCCAGCAAGAGGGCGTGGCGGAGGCGGAGCTGGAGGCTGATATCGCCGTTGCCTTGCGCAAAATGTACTTCGCACTGTCCGGGGAGGCGCCGCTCAACAGATGGCTGGAACCGAAGCCGCCGGAGGCAAGGCTGCTGGACGGGCTCGTCGATCCGCAACCATTTCCGGGCTGGATGAGTGAGAGCGATCTGGGCGTCTATGTCGATGCCTTCAGGGCCGGCGGCTTTCGCGGGCCGCTCAACCGATATCGCGCGCAGGGGCTTGATTTCGCCGATCTCGCCGAATTGACCGGACGCGGCATTACGCAGCCATCGGCCTTCGTCGCCGGCGAGCGCGATCCCGTGCGCGCCTTCGTTCCAGGTGTGGACCTTTACGCCGAACCTGGAATCGCATGTTCCGATTTCCGCGGCGCCACCATTATCCCGGCGATCGGACACTGGGTGCAGCAGGAAGCGCCGAACGAGACCAACGCGGCACTTGAAGCGTTCGTGCGGGGACTTTAGTTCACGCGACCGGATGGATTTCTGCGACCAAGCTTTCTCAGTTGCGCACGATCGAGCCGATGCGGCCGACCAGCCGCGCCAGTTGCTTGAACCTGCTGCCGACGCGGTCGGCGACGAGATCGACCATGCGGTGCTCGAACACCAGCATCAGCTTGCGGCCGCGGGTACGGAAATGCGTCGCGGGCAGCACGCCGGTACGCGCCGCCGAAATCAGATGGGCGACGCGGAACGCCGCGCCGAGCAGACGGGCGCGATCATCCATCGCCGGCGGCACCAACTCGCGGATGCGGGTCGGCGGTTCGTTTTCCTCGCTCAAACCTGCGTAGCGGTAGAACACCGACAGCGCGACAAAGGCGCGGCCCTGATGGCTGATCGAGCCGAAATTGCCGTTGGTGATCAGGCTCAGCGTTTCCTCGCCGCGATGGTCGGGATGCACTCGCCACCCGATGTCGGACAGGAGACAGGCGGCATGGCGCAGGCGGCGATCTTCCGGCGTTTCCCGCAGCTTCACGACCCGGACCAGACGATCGGTCCACTCGACCAGTTCTTCGGCATGGCGCGCGGAGCGCGACAACAGCCCGTTCAGCGTTTGCGCGGCGCAGATGAAGCCGTCCTTGGCGCGCTCCTGCTGCGGCAGCATCTCGTAGAGCAGGCCCTCGCGCACGCCAAACGTAGAGAACACGATCGTCTTGGGCCTGCCGACGCGGATGATGTATTCGAGCACCAGCGCCGCATAGGTCAGCAGCGGACGCCGTGCGTCGGCGACCACTTCGATATCGGCGAGCATGTTGGCCGCTACGAGCCGGCGCAGGCGCCGCGCGAAATCCAGCGCGTCGGCGGCAGGCAGCTCATAGCCGTGCATCACCCGCAGCGGATAGCCGCTCTGCACGATGTGGATGCGCGCCAGCGCGCGCCAGGTGCCGCCGACCGCGTAGAAGGTGCGGCCGTGGCCGGCCTTGAGTTGGGCCAGGCCGGACAGGTCGTCGCTGACGATGCGTTCGGCGCGCTTCAGCGATCTGTGCGAGAGGTCCTGCAGCGCCAGGCTTCCCAGCGGCAGCGTGACGCCGCTGCTGACGCGGCCGCGATGCACGTCGATCAGTTCGAGCGAGCCGCCGCCGAGGTCGCCGACGATGCCGTCGGGATTGTGGATGCCGGAGACGACGCCGAGCGCGGACAACTTCGCCTCGCGCGGGCCCGAGAGGATTTCAATGGGAACGCCGCAGATGCGTTCGGCCTGCGCGATGAAATCAGGACCGTTGGAGGCGTCGCGGCAGGCGGCGGTGGCGATCGCATAGACGCGGCCGACCTGTTGAATCCGGCACAGCGCGCGAAAGCGCCGCAGCGACGTCAGCGCCTTGGCGACGGAGTCGGCCGAGAGAAGCCCGGTGCTCTGCACCTCCCGCCCCAACCCGCACAGCGCCTTTTCGTTGAAGACGGTAACGAGGCTGCGCGTCATCGTCTCGTAGACGACGAGACGGACCGAGTTCGAACCGATATCGATGACGGCGACGCTGGAAGCGCGCTTGCGCGGTCGCTTCACCGTCGCGATCCCCTGTTATTGCGGTTGCTGGCGCTCGTTACGGCGCGTGAGGCGGCGCGGCGAAGATTCCTTGAGAGACTTTCCACGGCCAGACAGACTCGGATTCGTCATGAAATAGTTATGCAGGTTGAACGGCTCTTCGCCTTTCGCGGCCTTCATACGCGTTGAGGACCCGTCGGGCAACAATTGCCAGCTCTGCTCGGTATCCTTCAGGTTCGCGACCATGATCTGTTCGAGAACCTGCTGATGTACCGTCGGATTTTGCAACGGGCAGAGGATTTCGACGCGCCGGTCGAGGTTCCGCGGCATCATGTCGGCAGACGAGATATACACAGCCGCTTTCGCGCCGGGCAGGCCCTGACCCATACCAAAGCAGTAGATTCGGCCGTGTTCGAGGAAGCGGCCGATGATCGACTTGACCCGGATATTTTCCGAAAGTCCCGCGATGCCCGGCCGCAGGCAGCAGATGCCGCGCACTACAAGGTCTATCGACACCCCGGCCTGTGACGCTTCGTAGAGAGCGTCGATGACGTCGGGGTCGACCAGCGAATTCATCTTCATCCAGATCGCGGCCGGCTTGCCGTGTCGGGCGTAATTGGCCTCGCCCTTGATGTGCTCGATGATGCGCTTGCGCAGCGTCAGCGGCGACACCGCCATGCGCTCGATGTCGCTCGGCTCGGCATAACCGGTGATGTAGTTGAACACGCGTGCAGCGTCTCGCCCGATGATCGGGTCCGAGGTGAAGTAGGATAGATCCGTATAGATGCGCGCCGTCACTGGATGATAGTTGCCGGTGCCGGTGTGGACGTAGGTCGTGAGGTTGCCGCCCTCGCGCCGCACCACCATCGAAAGCTTGGCGTGGGTCTTCAATTCGATGAAGCCGTACACCACCTGCACGCCGGCGCGTTCGAGGTCGCGCGCCCAGCGGATGTTGGCTTCCTCGTCGAAACGCGCCTTCAACTCGATCAGCGCCGTCACCGACTTGCCGGCCTCGGCGGCTTCCGCGAGCGCACGCACGATCGGCGAGTTGTTCGAGGTGCGGTAGAGCGTCTGCTTGATCGCGACCACGTCAGGATCGCGCGCCGCCTGCTGCAGGAATTGCACGACGACGTCGAAGGATTCATATGGATGATGGACGATCAGGTCCTTCTGGCGGATCGCGGCGAAGATGTCGCCGCCATGGTCACGCACGCGTTCGGGATGGCGCGGCACGTAAGGCGTAAATTCGAGGTCGGGGCGGTCGAGCCGGGTGAGCTGCGAGAGCTCGTTCATCGCCAGCACGCCGTCGACCAGAAACACCTCGTCGTCCGCCGCCGAAAGCGCCTGCTGCACGAAGCCGCGCAGTGCCTCCGGCATCTTGGCGTCCATCTCGAGGCGGATCACCGATCCCCTGCGTCGCCGCTTCAGCGCGGTCTCGAACACGCGAACCAGGTCTTCCGCCTCTTCCTCGATTTCGAGTTCGGAGTCGCGGATGATGCGGAATGCGCCCTGGCCCTTGACCGTGTAGCCGGGAAACAGCCGTCCGATGAACAGGCCGGTGGCCTGCTCGAGCGGGATCAGGCGCACCGCGCCGTCCTTGTGGGGCATGCGGATGAAGCGGTCGATCTTGCCGGGCATGCGGATCAGCGCGTTCATCGGCTTGCCGTCCGAGACCCGCGACAGTTGCAGGGCGATGGTGAAGCCGAGGCTCGGGATGAACGGGAAGGGGTGTGCCGGATCGATCGCAAGCGGCGTCAGCAGCGGGAAGATGCTGTGGAGAAAATGATCCTCGAGCCAGGTCCGCTCCGCCTTGGTGAAGTCGTGGCCGTCGACCAGCTTGATGCCGGCCTCGGACAGGATGGTACGCAGATCGCGCCAGATGGCCTGCTGGTCGGAGGCCAGTTCGGACACGCTCTTGTTGATCAGGACGAGTTGCTCGGACGGAGTCAGGCCGTCGGGGCTGCGTTCGGCGATGCCTTCGCGGACCTGTGCCTTGATACCGGCGACGCGGACCATGAAGAACTCATCAAGGTTATTGGCGGAAATCGACAGGAACCGCACCCGCTCCAGCACCGGATGGCCGGGATTCACCGATTCCTCGAGCACCCGGCGGTTGAAATGCAGCCAGGAAAGCTCACGGTTAATGAATCGCTCAGGGCTCGTCGCGATCGCGAGAGGGACCTCGACGACCGGTTCTTTTTCCTTGATTTCAATAACTTGTGCCGATTCCATAAAGCTTCGATCCATCTCGGGCGTGATGCGGGCTTACTTCTAGGCGCAACGCAGCGCGGAGCATGTGATACGCCGATGACGTTTCAATGACATTGATGTTCCGGTTCTACCCGCCGTCAAGGCGACAAGGCGTCCGGCCAGTCAGGCGTCGCGGAGCAGTTCGGCCGCCAGGGCCCGGGTCACCGGCCGGCCCAGCCGCAGCGCCTCGGTGTCCAGCAGGTCGACCGCGTGGCGGGCTGCGGCATAGGAGCGCTCGATCCGGTTGGTGAGAAAGCTCACGACCGCCTCGTCGATGCTCAACTGCCGGTCCGCGCAAAATTTCACGATCAGCCCGCGAAACAGTCGATCGTCGGGCTCCAGCAATGACACCACCGGCACCGCACGCAGCCGCGACCTGAGGTCGCGCAATTCGACCTCGAACGCCGATAGCGGTGCGCGCGCCGTGATCAGAACGGACGCGTTGTCCTCGCGCGCGAGATTCAACAGATGGAACATCGCGCGTTCGTCGAACCCGGAAGGTTTCAGGTCTTCGACCACCAGCGCGCCCGTGGCCAGCGCGCCGGGAACGGCCGCAGGCGTGAGCGCGTGAGCCGACGTCGAGCGAGCGCCGGCGAGCTCGGCCCAGATCGCGGCGAGGTGGCTTTTGCCCGAGCCTTCCGGTCCCACCAGAAACATGACGCGGTTCGGCCAGTCGGGCCAGCTTTCGATCAGCGAGAGCGCGGCTTCATTGGCCGGGCCTTCGAGAAAATTGTCGCGGGTCAGGCTCTCCGCATGCGGCAGCGCAAAGGCAAGCTGACGAGGTTGAACGCGGACTGCCACGCAAGTCTCCAGGCCGGGATCACGGCGTTTTCAGGCGGAGTGGCGAAAACGCCTTCAAAGACGACAGGTCTAGCTCGCTTCGATCGTACTCATGTGCCGCACCCACTCGACGAGATAGAGCGAGACGGAAACCAAAGTAAAGACCGTAACGAAACCCATCAGGATCACGTCATAGGGGGCCGGCTTGAAGTTGAAGCCGAGCGAAGCGAGCACCAGCGCCGCGAACGCCACCTGCGCCACCGTGTTGAGCTTCGACACCATCAGGGGCTTCATCGGGATCGGCTTGTCGAACAGCCATGACACGATCACGGCCGTGACGATCATGATGTCGCGGGACACCACGAGGATCACGATCCAGCGCGGCACCGCGCCCCAGATTCCGAGCGCGACATAGATCGAGACCAGCAGTGCCTTGTCGGCGAGCGGATCGAGCAGGGCGCCCAGTTCGCTCTGCATGTTGAAGCGCTTGGCCAGAAAGCCGTCGACGGCATCGCTGACGCCCGCGATGACGAAGATCGCGAACGCGATTTCCATCTGGCTCGAGACGATCGCCCAGACGATGACGGGCACCAGAATGATGCGCCCTAGCGTAATGATATTCGGAATGCTCAACTCGGTCGCTTCCCGGCTCCCGGTCCCGGATCCGGCCCTTGGCGGGATCGGCCGGTTATTATCTACATAGTTTTTTCCGCGTGCCGTTTCATCGGCTCGCACGGAATATCAGACAACCTCAAAAAATGCAGCCGTATCAAGGGCTATTGCATTTTTTTTCATTTTCCTCACCTCATGGGCCGTCACCCGATCTCGAAACAAATGATGCCCCAGTGATGCCCCGGATGCCCCGGGGCTGGTTCATATCTGCGGCGCAGACAGGGAACACTACCATGAGCCGAACGGCCCTCACACCCCGCAAGGTCGAGACCCTCAAGCCCGCCTCGAAGGGCACGCGCTATCAGGTCATGGACTCCATCGCGCCCGGGCTCGGGGTCCGGGTGACCGATAGCGGGCAGAGGACGTTCATCTACCAAGGCCGCTTCCCGGGCTCCGCGAATCAGGTCCGGCGCGAGATTGGCCGGGTCGGGTCGATTGATCTGGCGGCGGCGCGCGACAAGGCCCGGGAGTGGTCGGGGCTGATCGGGGCCGGCATCGATCCGCGCGAGGTCGAGCGCAAGGCGGCGGAGGCGAGGGCGACGGCCCGGGCGACCACCTTCGAGGCCGTCGCGGAGGACTTCTTTCGCGAGAAGCTGGCGCGGCAGCGGTCCGGCAAGGTGATCGAGAAGCGGTTTCGCAAGCGCCTGATTCCGATCTTTACCGACCGGCCAATCACCGACATCACCGACCTCGACGTGCTTTCCAAGGTCGTGAACCCGATCAAGGCGCAGACGCCTTCGCAGGCCCGGCAGCTATTCAACGATCTTGGCAACTTCTTTGCGTGGGTGATCGACCAGCGCGTTTACGGCATCAAGGCCAGCCCTTGCGCAACGATCAAAATCTCGAAGATCGTCGGCAAGATCGTCCCCCGTCAGCGCGTGCTCAACGATGACGAATTGCGGGCGTTGTGGGTTGCCTCGACGCGCCTGCCGTATCCCATCGGTCCGCTCTATCGCGGTTTGATCCTGACCGCGTTGCGACTCCGGGAGCTATCGAACACCGAGCGCGCCGAATGGCACCTGCACGGCAATAGCTGGCAATTGCTGATCGGCGCGGATCGGATGAAGGGAAAGCAAGCGCACGCCGTCCCGGTGACTGCGGACCTTCGCGAGATTTACGACGACTGCCCGAAGCGCGGGCGGTATCTGTTCTCCTTCAATGGCGGCGACAAGCCGATGACCGTTGGCGAGAAGGTCAAACAGCAAATCGAAGCTGAGATGCTGACGGTGCTGCGCGAGATCGCGGTCGAGCGCGGCGACGATCCCGAGAGCGTCGAGCTAGCGCATTGGACCAACCACGACATTCGCCGCACCGTTCGGTCGCGCCTGTCTCGCATCAAGGGCATTGACCTCGAAACGCGCGAGGCGGTTCTGGCGCATGTAAAGCCCGGCATACAGCGGACCTATGACGTCCACGACTATTTCGATGAGAAGCGCGAGGCGCTGACGCTTTGGGCTGCGAGGTTGCGCCAGATTGTCGAGCCGCCGCCTGCCGCCACCAACGTCATCCCGATGCACGCGAGCGCGTGATGCCCACGCCACGGAAGCCCGGCGCGAAGCGCGGCAGACCACCGAAACCGAAGGCACCGCCAAAGAAAGCCGGTCGGAAGCCCGTCACGATCAACAAGGATAAGGACGGCCACGCCGTCTCGCTTACCGACGCGCTGCTGCGCAATGGCGATGCGGCGAGCGAGAACGCCGCCTGTTTGGTCGCGGCAACTCTCTGCATCGGCATCGAGATCGAAGCGCAGCACGGCAAAGCAAGCAATGAGGGGTTGGTTCGCACAAGCTGGAAAAAGCGCAGCGGGCGAGGTGTGGCTGCCACCTTCAAGGGATACGCCGCGACTCTGCGCTGGAAGCGGAAAAAGTATTCCGATCCGACCTCAATGCAATGGCGGCAAGCGATGGCGCGAGCGTTTGAAATCGCCCGAACCAGTCGAGGCCCTGATGCGAAGAATGCCGTGCGAGCGTTGGCGTCATCGGTTGGCGAACGTAGGTATGCAGAGCGCGTGCTGATGAAATGGATGGACGCTCGCGAGAGCGAGAGCCCGAACGCAACCGTGAGATGGCCCGAATTAACGGGGTGATTGCTCATCAACGGTTCGATGCGTTTTGCTGTTGCGACGACGCAAAATGTTGCTTTATTTCAAGGCCAGCCCGAACAACGAAAGCTGGCACATGACCACCGCAGCAAACACCTCCGCCCACATCAACGCGACACCTATCAAGCGCGGGCGAGGGCGACCGAAGGGCAGCACGACCACCCGACGCCAGCCCGCCAACGTCGCTGACCAGATGCATCAACGACGACACACCGCCTTCGCTAAAGAGTTTCAGCTTGGCTGGCGCATGAACGAGTTCGCCGCAGCGTTGGGCATCAGCCTCGCGACTGTCTGGCGCTACGCCAAAGACGGCAAAGTAAAAACCGTCAAGATCGGCAACGTCAAACTGATTCCGCGAAGTGAGGCGCAGCGGCTCGGGCTGATCGCGGCGGACGAAAGCCCGACCGAGTAAGTAATTGAGATGGACCTGCCAGACATCGGCAGGTCGAATGTTCAAAGACGACGCGGAGCGGCCATACGCGCGTCACGGAACCCGGGACGATCATGGGCCGCATACTCCCCGACGCTACACGCGCTGAGCGACGCAAGTTCGATCACATCGCGAGACCATTCCAGAAGGCCATTGTTGCGAGCGGCTATAAGCTCAACACCGCGCCCATAGCGGCCGCCGCCGATCTCTCGAAACATCCGATGGCGACACTACTGCGAGACGGCAGGGCAGATTTCTGCCGCCGACCGACACCATGCATTGTGTGTTCTGCCGCCGCTCCACCTGCCGCGTTCTTCTACTCGTGGCCCATCGCTCGCGCGAGAGCAGTCACCGTTTCCGGAATCTGTGCTGGCTGTTTCGGTGACTACGACGCCGCCGCCATCGACGCCAATTGCACGCGCGTGCTTCGACGGCTTCTGCCGGGAGGCGCTTTTATTGATCCCGCACCGCCAGACCCCGGCTGAAACGCGAACCGCCCGGCTGGAGACCGGGCGGGGAAAGCGATGACCCACGAGCGACAAAATTCAACGCGGCCACTGGAGGCCCGACCGTATGCAAATCCCCGACATCGCGCAAGCCGCCGACGCTGGCGAACTCGAATTTCATCCGGTCGCGAATCTCTTTCCGCTGATCGATGGGCAGGCTTTCGCCGAACTCAAAGACGACATCGCCGCTCACGGACTGCGCGAGCCCATCGTGATGTTTGAGGGCAAAATTCTCGACGGTCGCAATCGCTATCTGGCGGGGACGGCAGCCGGGGCTCTTCTCAGGTTTACCGAATATCGCGGCGACGATCCGCTCGCCTATGTGTTGTCGATCAATCTGCACCGACGCCACATGGATGACAGCCAGCGGGCAATGGTCGCGGCGAAAATCGTGACCATGCGGCGCGGATCAAATCAGCATTCGCCAAATGGTGGGACCTCCCAAGCGCAGGCCGCCGCGCTTCTCAACGTTGGAAAACGAAGCGTTGAGCGCGCGGCCATCGTTCGCGACCGTGCGGTGCCGGGCCTCGTTGAGGCCGTCGAGCGCGGCAGCGTCCCCGTCAGCACGGCTGCAGAGATCGCGAGTGAAAAGGTAGAGCGGCAACAAACCATTATTGCAGCCCTTCCGCGCGATGCCGATGGCCGGTTGACCCGCGAGGCACGCGCGACACTCGCGCCGATCATCAGAGAGGTGCGAGCCGAAAAGGTCGCGGAAAAGAAATTGAAGCGCGTCGAGCGCGAGGCTGAACTTGGAGCGAAACAGCAAGCCCTGCCGGACAAACGCTATGGCTGCATTCTCGCAGACCCAGAATGGCAATTTGAGACGTTCGATCCCGACACCGGGGGGGATCGCGCGGCGAGTAACCACTATCCGACATCGCCGCTCGAAGTGATCAAAGCGCGCCCTGTCCTGAGCATCGCCGCCGATGACAGCGTTTTGTTTTTGTGGGCGACATCACCGATGCTGCCGCAGGCGCTCGAAGTCATGACCGCGTGGGGCTTCGCGTACAAATCGAGCTTTGTGTGGATCAAGCCGAAGGCCGGAACGGGATATTGGAATCGCAACCGGCATGAACTCTTGCTGGTCGGCACGCGCGGCAACATTCCCGCGCCAGCGATGGGCACGCAATGGGTCAGCGTCATCGAAGCACCGACCGGACGGCATTCAGAGAAGCCAGCCGCGTTCTATGAACTGATCGAGAGTTATTACCCGTCACTGCCGCGCATCGAGCTAAACGCGCGCGCCGCTCGTCCGGGCTGGCACCGATGGGGCAACGAAGCGGATGCCGATGGCGAAGCCTGACCCTCTCCACCACAACCACCAACCGAAAAGGAGTCTACCCAATGAAGTTTGCGAAAATCTCTAGCGTCCGTCCCGGTGACATCCTGCAATTCGGCGCAGGCTTTCCATGTATCCCGGCAGGCGAGACTCGCACCGTAAAAGTGAACGAGAACGCCGCCGTCGATGCGAAGCGGTTTGGCTGTTTCAGTGATCACCATGCGCTGTATGTCGATTGCGTCTGCGGAGGGCATCTGCTCGAAGCGCAGATTGATTTCGCTGGCGACAACGACTCGCTGGTCGGCATCTTTGCCCCCGGCACGATCACTCGGGCGCACATGGCCGACAAGAAAAATCCGCTGCCGACATATCCCGTCCGGAAATTCTCGGGGCATGTGTTCGATCCCGAACGCTTTGTGACGCGCGGTCTGCTGCGGAAGTGTCGCGGCGGGACGTTCGAGCTTGGACCGAACGCCGTCACCTCGCAAAGCAAAACCGCAGCCTGACACCGGGGAGGACATGATGACGCGCGAGAACCGCCACACATGCTGGCATCGGTCGGTTGCGACGTTGCCGCCGTCGCGGTCTCGCGCGTTGAAGCAAGGGGGCATGGCGCGATGACGTTCACCGCATTCAAATTCGATTGGACGCGCGCGATCCGCGCCGACCGCATTTTGATCCCGGCTTACAAGATCGTTGGGGAGTGCATCCTCGACCACGTCAACCAGAAGACCGGCACCACCACCATCAGCGATCAACTCATTGCCGACGAAACTGCTCTCTCGATTCGCACCGTCCAACGCGCCCGGCGAGCCCTGCGGAAAGCCCGGTGGGTCGAGTTGAAGCGCACGCGAGGAACCAGCGTCTCGCGTCCGCTGACGGACAACCTGCCGACCATCGCCAAAGAGCAGGCCGATTTGAGGGAGCGGCGACGGCAAGATGATCCGCCATCCGTGGCATTTTCTGAGGCTGGTTCCGAGCAGGATGATCCGCCATCCGTGGCACATTCCGGGGCTGATGATCCGCCATCCGTGGTAGTTTGCTCGACCTCGACCGAGGCACTTGATCCGCCATCTGTGACGGATGATCCGCCATCTGTGACGCGAAACTTACCACGGATGGCGGATAAACACCTTTCTAACACTTCTCTAACACTCATAGGGGCGAGTGATCGCTCTCAAGTCGGCAAGCCAGAGTCCAACGACGACCACCGACGCCAGCCGAGCGAAAAAGGAGTCGGCCGAGAGGAGCAAGCTGATCGACCATCCGCCAAACCGGCACCGCAACCGGGGGCGAGCGTGAGCGCTGCGGACTTCGCGACGTTCTGGACACGGTATCCGAAACGGTTGGGCGCAAACCCGCGCGTCGCGGCTGAGAAGGCGTATGCGAAGGCGATCAAAGCCGGTGCTGACCCTGCCGCGATCCTGCACGGCGTCGAGCGGCTGACGGTCGAGCAGCGGAAGGACATCGGCACGCCGTACATCCCGCAGGCCGTGACATGGCTCAATCAAGAGCGATGGCGCGACTATGGCGACGCGCCCGCCGCACCCACCGCCGACATGACGCCAGAACAGTTGAAGGAGCAGAAGCGCCTCGACGCCATCGCCCGCAATGCGGGGCACTTCCGATGAGCGCGGCAGACAAGGCGGAAGCTGAACGCCTGTTCCGCGAAGCCGTCGAGGCTGGCGCTGATCCTGCCGTCATCATCGCGGCGGCAAAGCGATTCGCTATCGATGTTCAGGCGAATCGCGCGAAGTTTGTTCCTGCGGCGACATGGTTGCGAGAGAGGCGATGGCTGCAATGAGCTTCGCGCAGAAGGGCCACCACCGGAGAAGCGCGGCGGTGACGCGATGAAGCCGATCACCTTTGCCGACTTCCTCGAACCGCAGGAAACGCGCGGCAGGCGCAATCATGCGACGGTCTACGCCACGTTGACCATCAGGCGGCTCGCGAGCGTGGCGGTGAGGGAGTTCTACCCGGGACAGAGCAAGTGCTGGCAGGCCGAACGACTGAGGTCCGACCTGCTGCGGTATCAGGCCGGTGCATTCCGGAGATCGACCGGGCCGGCATGTGCAGATCGGCACCGGGGCAAGATCGAGGAAGTCTGTCACCGGATTTTGCGGCTGAGAGATCGCGTTCCCGCCGCTCGAACCATTCGGCGCTGGCTATAGAATTATTCATGGCCAACTTTCCCGGCGATGGTGGCGATCATCACACCGGAGCCGCCGACCATGGACCTCTCGACCATCCACGATCTCGCCATCGTTCTGCCGACCGAAGCCGCCCGGCGGTATCGCATCCTCAAGGATGCAAACGCCGACGCTGCGGCTATCACTTACGGGTACTCGACCAGATTGATTGACGAACACGAGCGGCGGCTTGCAGCGTCAACCCGTCTGGCGCAGATCAAGGGAATGCGCGGCGTGGATGCCGATCATCCCGACTACGCCGCACAGACCCGCATCCTTGCCGACGCCGACGCCGAGATCGAGCGCATCAATGCCCGCGCGCAGGCGCATAACCTGATCGCCGGGCCGCGCGCGACGTTGCTGCGGAACGTCGAGAGTTGGATCAGGGCCACGGCACCCGGTCACGATCTTGTGGATATCGAACTGGTCGAGCCGCCGAAGCTGCTCAAGGGCGAGACGGCGGCAACTGCGGTCGAGCGCGTGAGGCGTCGCCTGCGGGAACTGGATGCAGATCGCAATCGCATCGAGAGCGCACCGTTTCCGTCCGCGACCGCAAAGGAGGTGGCCGCGAACTACATCAACGAACTCGCGGACGCCGCGACGCCGATTGTATCCTCAACGGTCGAGCATGGCGGGCCGCTCGTGATCGACGGCAAGCCGGTCGAGCCGCCGATCGTATTCGCCTCGAAGCTGGCGAGGTTTGATGTTCACACCGCCGCCGGCCCCGGCGTCGCGACCGGCGCGGCCCCGGACGTGATCGGGCTCATGGCTTGGCTGTTCAAGGATCAGATGCTGGCGCGCATTGGCGAGGCGATTGACGTGGAGGCCGACGACAAGATCGCCCTGACCCATGAGCAGCGCCGCGAACAACTGGCGACTATCGCCGCAGACCGGGAGCACGCCGAACAGGACGAAGCGCATCTGCTATGGGCGTCATACGCTGCCGGGGCGATCGTGGAGCCGCGAGGCGACATGACGCCGTCCGCATTCCTGATGGTGCAGGCGATCAGGGCAGGCAAGCGGCCGACCTACGATCATGCCGACGCTATTGCGAATGCCCGTCGTGCGAGAGAGGCGGCCGAGAGCGGGCCGACCAGTGCCGGCACGCCATCATGAACCAGATCGTGCCGACCATTCAGCCGGTCTGGCGTGATGGCGGGGCGCGTGCCGTGCGACTGGCCCTTGTCCGGCTCGTGGCCCGCCACCGTTCTATCGGCCTCTGCCGTGACCGTCCATGCGAGGGCGCGAGTTGGGGGAAGAACTAGCGGCCCTGTTGAACTCGCGCGGACGGGGCGGGCTGCGAGAGGACGGGGCCTTGCGGGCCGCCGGCGAAAAGGATGGGTCCTTTGGGGCCACTTTCAAGGCGGGGACCGCCATGCCGCATGTGCTGAAAACATGTAGCACTGATTTTCACAAGGTAGCAGTAGCAGGAGCGACGATGACGAAGGCAATGAAATCGAAAGTCGGAACCCGGGCCGGCAGCGATCAAGATGGTGAGATCGTGTCGGCGGTGGTTCTGGCGGGACATCTCGACGTCGGCCGGACGTTCATTCCAAAACTGGAAGCCGATGGCGTCATTCACCGTCTCCCGGGCGGAGGCTATCGGCTGGGAGAGGCGCGGACTAGCTACATCAGGCACCTCAGGCGCGGCCGGCTGCAATCCCCGAAAAGCAAAGCGGAGCAAGCGTTCCTGAATGAGCGAACGAAGGCGCTAGAAATCAAAAACGCGCAGCGGCTCGGCGCGTTGTTCCCGCGAGAGGTCGCGGAGCGGGTCATCGATGACTACATTGCCGCCGCCACCATTGAGTTGCAGCACATGCCTGCCCGCGTCGCCGGCAGCGACCCCGTGCTACGCCGGTGCATCGAGCGCGCCGTATTCGAAGCCCGCGACGCTATCAGCGGCCGGATCGCGGAAAAGGCGCGGCAGGCGATGTCATTGGTCTCCGCCAACGATGCCAGATAAAGGCTGAAAGTCGAAGAGATGTGGCAGTTTAAATCTGGCAGAGAACTCGAGTCAAAAAATAGAAGTCAAAATGGATCCTTTTTACGCTTAGTGAAGGACTGCAGGTGGCGCAACGCCTTCAAGAGCCTCGCTTCCACGTCCGCCTCGGCTATTGGAAGAAGTACTTGGGGGATCCTTTCTTCGATTGCGGGACCCAACTCGTTATCCCCCGTATGCTCGACGCAAGATCCAATCTCGCATCGAAGAAGCAATCCTCTGAGCTTGCTGCCGTAAGGTTGAGAAAGCATAGAGGAAGTGGCCCCCGACAGTTTGACGTCGCTAAGGTTGAAGCTGTACCTGTCAGCAGTAAACTTATCGGCCCACTTTCTCCTAACGGAAAACTGGAAATCGCTAGCTGTTGGCTTGATTTTCAGATCAACTTTGACGCCGGCTATTTTCCAAGTGCCGCCGCCGGTGTCGTGCAGAATCTCTCTGAATGATGCCGCGTCGGGAAGGATTCGATGCAAGAAATCGATTGTCTGTTCGATTGAAGGACTATCGCTTTTGCTAGCGCCCGGCTCGGCTGGCTTGGCTGAAGGGGGCGAGGGAGATGCTGACGGTAGCGGCGGGTCATAGGGGCGGTCATTTTCTCCAAATCCCGCACTTCCCCCATAAACAGGAGCTTCGAGCATTCCCGCCGTAAAGATACTGATGAATGAGTGCGCAATCATCTTCCGCGCGATCTTGCAGGTGGTCATGGCAACCTGTGTCGAATGGGGTTTAACTACGCCCGGGTAGCGACGCATGCTGGTCAATTGAGGCGACAGCGGCAGTGACTTTGCAATGCTAGCGTCGAACTGGCTGGGGTGTGCGCGGATACCCCGGTTCGCTTGGATGCGGCAAATCGCTGGCCGGGTTGGTGCGTCGCTCCATACTAGAAGGGGGCGGCGTGTGTCTGACGGGGCCCTGCTGTCGCTCCATGGTTGGCCCGGCCGGCTTCGGCTCTGGTATCTGTAACTTTGAAGCGTCTCTCATCCTGTCAGCAGCGGTTTGAGCGTCGGCACTCGAAGGATAGAGAAGCATCAGCAAGGTGGCAGACAATGCAATATGAAAGGTGCGCAATTGAGCCTCCTGAACACTAGCAGGTGGATTCTGAAAGCGATCTTACCGGCGTGGTGCATTGGGCTGAGTTGTCGGTGTTGGGCCACTCGTGGGATTCTTTGAAGGAGGTTGAGGAGGCGGCGGAGGTGGAGGCTGACGACGATCTAAGTCTCGGGGGATCGTCTCGGTTTGCGCGATCGCGGGACCGTCACAACCGACGAATGGAGCTACGATCAAGAGGCATATTATGGTTCTGCAAATAGGAAGCATAGGCATTCCTCCTCGCTCAACCGTTACGTGAGTCGATGGTAAGCTCTCGCATTCAGGCGAGTCAACAAGGCCGCCTTAGCGTAGAACCCACCAAGGATTGCGTCAGTTCGACTGTCCTTTATCGAGTTAAATGTGCCGCATTTTGGCGCGCGCCTTAGCCCGCGTGATCGCCGACGCTGAGGCGAGGTCCGACGTCGCGGGTAGAGCTTGCGCTCTGACGAGACGAGCGGCACGGTGCTGGACATGATCTCGTTTGCGCTCGAACCGCGGATAATCGAATCGAGAACGCCGGCGCGGCTCGTGGCGCTGTATGACGATGACGTGGCGGAGTTCAGTCGGCAGATTGACCGGCACGGATTCCATTGACGCCATGAACGAACGTCCGGCGTTGATCGTCAATGAACTGATCGAGGTCGGAGCATACTGGCGCGAGATCGAGATGGTTTCGTCGCCAGCGTTCCGCGCGATGAAAGGCGGCCCATCATTTGCTCGCCCGCATCGAGATCGGCATCGCGGACGGTCGCAACCGCATCACGCACGAGGACTTCCGTGCCTTTGGCATCCACCGCGACGTCATCACGCATGCGATCCGGGAGCTTGAGGCCTTGGGCATCGTTGACGTGCTTCGCGATCCGTCGCGCGCCAACGTCTACACGATGAGCCGGCGCTGGCGATTAATTCGGACATTCGAGGATGCGAGAGCGATCCGGGAAGCGGCGCGGGCGTTCCGAAATTTTGAGAAGCGGACTTCTGAGCGATCACATCGCCGCTGGAATAGGGAGAGCGCAGGAACTTGACATATCCGGTCACTTGTTCCGAATAAGATCGACAACACCCGCTGGCGGACCCTCGTCTGCTGTTTGCGGCGGAATAGGACGGAAAAGAGCATTCAGAATAATGGCACGATCCTGATCGGACGCCGGATGCTTCTCGTCTTGGAGCAGTCCCATGTACGTCAGAGCCAGCGAACGGCGGTGAGCCGCGTCATCAGCTAAGTTTAGATTCTGGATAAAAATGCGACTCACGTTCTTCAAGAGCCAAGCGTAGAGCAGGGCAGGGACTGTGATAACCGCCAGTCCGGCGATTGAGAATGTGCCGTTTGCGCCAGCCGTGACCTTTGCAATGGCATCCACGATGGTGGACCAGCTAGCCGCCGCAAGGAAGAGAGGGATGACAACGAGCAGTGCGAACACCAAGAGCCACGATAACCAGACCGTTGTTTTTCGTTCTGCAATCTTCTTCCAAGTTAGCGCTGGCTCCTCGAGTGTCAGTTTGGTGCGATATAGCTGTTCGAGGTGATCGAATAGGTCCGTTTTCTGTCGGATGAACTGTTCAAGCGCGGTCTTCGCAGTATTGCTGGTTTCAGCCGCCAATGAGGCAAGCCGCATCGCCTCGGTGGTAGAGTTCAAATCTGCGTAAGCCGTCGTAAGCGGGTTGGAGGCCAACATCGCTCGGAAGGGAGCCAACACTTGGAAATTGAACTTATCATTCTCTACCCACTCAGTGCAGAGCATGTATGTCATCCATCGGGCCTGTTGACGGGAGTTTTCATCACCTGCCGAGAGCAGCTTCACCTGTTTTCCTAGCTGGCTTTGTCCGATGAGAATCCTGAGTTGTTGCGCGCTGGCAACGTACGTTTCAAAAGATAGAAACTTGTTATCCGTGATCTCGCGGAGGATCTGGCCTAACGCACGATTTGCGACGTTCGTGACTGGGCCGTTGCCAAGGTTTATACCGGCAAAGACGACGTTCTGATCAAACAAGTTGCTCATCTCGGCGAAAAACGCCGCTTCCGCTCGTAGGAATTTCTGCAATTCATCGGCATCTGCGAAGGCTATGAAGAGTCCTTGGCTTGGCACGGTCAGCTGATAAGGAAAGACGATCATCGCGTCGGAGCTTTCTTTGCTGCTGGTTTCACATTAGGTGTCTGTTACCGAATCACTGAGTCTGTCTAGCCTCAACGATGAGTTGTAAGCCAAATTCACATAACCGAACCGGTGCGTTCCAAGGGTCATCGAACCGTAACCGCACGGGCATATACGAATGCAGGACCCGGTGCCGATCCAATGAGCCCATCGCAGACCACTTTCCCCGAAAACCTTGTTCGCCTGCACAATGCCGAGGAAAAGCTGCGGGAGAAAGCGCACGCCATAGTCGCCGCAGATCCTCAGCTGCAATTGCACCTCGCTATCACGGAAGCTGCGATGGATCTGGCCGATGTTCTGAGGCAATTCCCATCGGCTGACGAGGACCTAAAGGTCGCCGTGATTCTCGGGATGCGGACGTTCAATGCGTTCGCCGCGAGCATCAAGCTGACGTTTTCCGGCTATCATCAAAACAGCGCGCTGGTTCTGCGCGACGTGTTGGAGACGGTCTTCCTATTAGACCTATTTGCGGGTGACCGATCCCTTATCGAACGATGGCGATTCGCCGACAAAAAGGAACGAATGAAGCAATTTTCCCCGGTGAGAGTCCGGGAGGCGCTTGATGATCGCGATGGCTTTAAAACAAAGAAACGGTTTGAAATGTACGAGTTATTCTCCGAGCTTGCCGGTCACCCCAACATGAAGTCGTCGTGGATGATGAGGCCGCAAAAGGACGGTGACGCTGTGATCGGTCCGTTTATGGAAGCAACGTCGCTCGATGCCGTTGTTTCCGAGATGGGGAGCCTTGCGTTTCAGGCCGGCGAACAGATTGATCGCTTTTTTCCGGCGGGCTGGGGCATGCCGGCACGCCTCGGCTTTGCGCAGCAAAAAGGGAAATGGTTTGAGACGTTTTACCCGTCACGAACGCCTTGAGGTATCGCGCGCATTGTTCCGGTAGAACTACGGAGCGCGCGGTCTAGATAGACCCTTAATGTCTGACCAAGCGACGAACCGAAGATCATTGCTAGGTGCCTCGAAATACAAAAGTCCTTTCTCGCCAGATCTCACCACCCTCGCCTTGATTTCCGCACCCTCGACTTTGAAGACATACGGGTATGACGAACTATTACGGTAAGCGATGGCTAGGTCGAGACCGGTCGCAAAAGCAAGGGCCGTAGCATAGACGGCTGCCAGACCAAGGAAGCTCGTTAGGGCTGTCTCGCGAGCGACCGACAGGGTGACGAGGATCGCCATGATTAGCGTTACCCAATTCGCGGCCAAAGTTGGATTTTGGAGCACGTGGTAGATCATGAAGGTTGTAACAGCCACCATCAGCCAAAAGAACATTCGCCTGTAAAACGGACGACTTGTAGCAGGTGCTCGCGCAGCGGCTGCGGCTCCGTCGCTTAAACGGTTCGATCCGGCCTTGTTCAGAAAGATCGGCACAATCAAGGCACATAGGGCTAAAAATAACGCGGCCGGGAGCGCTTGGAGGGCGAACGTGACGTGTTCGCTGACCGAAAATAATGTGAACAGGTTTATGTCGATTCCATAGAAATATCCGACGTCAAACGACACCGCTAAAGCCGTCCCGAGAACTGGGAGCGCGACCAAAAGGTCTTTGGGGAAATAGTCAGCCATGTGTCGCTTTATCGCTTCGAGAGCGCCCAAAGCTCTTTCGCTTTGTCCGCCTCTCTCTCGAACAAGCCGTCATAGAAGGCGGCGGCCTCCGGCGTATAGCCGCCCCGTTTTTCGGAATCATCGTTCAATCGGATGATCTCGTTTTTGAACGTGTCGATTGCCGCAAGCTCCTTATCGGACAGCCAGCCGCCCTTGCTTGGCATCCATTGGTCGATCACCGCCGCTAACGACTGGCTTTTAAGCCGCTCCATGCCGCCGAACTCGCTGTTTTTTTTCGACCATGGAGTGATGCGTTCGGAGTGAGCTATTGAGGCGTCGGTCGCTTCCTGACTTGGCGCTGTGTGCAGCCTGTGTGTGAATTCGGAAGCCTTCAAGGTCGCAATTTCCCGGATCACCCTCGTAAACACAAAGAAAAAATCGGCTTTTATCATCTGTACCCAAGGCTGAACGATCGTTGCCCGCTCTCGAGGCGTCACTTTCAATTCGGTCAGTTGCGCATCTATTTCGTCGAGTACCGCCTGTCGCTCTTTGGCCGGAGGCGTTCCAAATCGATTGTTCCAAGCAATCGTCAGATAGCTTGCTCTGGCACTGATCTCGGATAAACGCCTGACCGTCGCCAGCGTCGCGACGGCTTCCTTATAGGTTTCGCGCAGCTTGGCCTCCATGCCAAAGGCTTTGAGGACTTCCAACTGCGGCAGGTAGACAACCATGATGCAGGCGAGTGCCAGACCGCTGAGGAATGTCGCCGACCAGAGCCGCTGGCTGAATCCCTCATAGACCGCCATCACGAGCGAACCCAACGCCACCAAACCGGCCACGAAGAGAATGATCTCCCGCAGCTTGTCCAACATGCTCTCGGTCACCGCTTGCCCCTATGCGAGAACTCAGCCGGGAGAATCGAATCCCGGATGCCGACCATAGGTAGCAGATTGACCCGCTTACGGCGCGTGGCGCACCGACAGCCCGGGCGTCCGACCCGCCGTGCCCGACTATACAGGGGCAGCATCGGCAGCCAGCGTCGCCCGTAGCGCCGTCGAGATAGGTTCGCACATCCGAGCCCCGTCGCCGCGCTGACGCATGAACGGCCACGCGAAGCCCGGCGCGGGCCCACGAAATGATGCCCCAGATGATGCCCCGAGCGATTCTGCGAAAAAATCCGTGTGTGGGAGTCGTCGTGTAAGCGACGGTTTCGGCTGATGAAATCGAGTTATCCAGAGCTAACCGATTGCATCTACATAGTATATGTGTGCAGCGTCGGCGAGCCATTGCAGGAACGCCGAATTCCTCGTAACCAGCCGTCATCATACTGGAATTTGGCATGGTCGACCGCAAAAACGGGCTCACATACGCTGATTCGGGCGTCGATATCGATGCGGGGAACCGCTTGGTCGACCTCATCAAGCCGATGGTCAGGGCCACCGCCCGGGCTGGAGCCGACGCCGAAATCGGCGGGTTCGGCGGGCTGTTCGACCTCAAGGCGGCGGGCTTCAAGGATCCCGTCCTGGTGGCGGCGACCGACGGTGTCGGCACCAAGGTCAAGATCGCGATCGAGACCGGGCTGCATGGCGGCATCGGCATTGACCTGGTGGCAATGTCGGTCAACGACCTCGTGGTCCAGGGCGCCGAGCCGCTGTTCTTCCTCGACTATTTTGCCTGCGGCAAGCTCGATCCGGAGGCGACTGCTGCCATCGTGGCCGGCGTCGCCGAGGGCTGCCGCGAATCGGGCTGCGCCCTGATCGGCGGCGAGACCGCCGAAATGCCCGGGCTCTACAAGGACGGCGATTACGACCTCGCGGGCTTTGCGGTGGGCGCGGCCGAGCGCGGCACGCTGCTGCCGAGCGCGGATATCGCCGCAGGCGACGCCGTGATCGGGCTCGCCTCGTCGGGCGTCCACTCCAACGGCTTCTCGCTGGTCCGCAAGATCGTCGAGCAATCCGGACTCGGCTTCGACGCACCGGCGCCGTTCTCACCCGTCATGACGCTCGGCGGCGCGCTGCTGGCGCCGACAAAGCTCTACGTGAAGTCCTGCCTGCGGGCGATTCGAGAAACCGGCGCGGTCAAGGGGCTTGCCCATATCACCGGCGGCGGCTTCACCGACAACATTCCGCGGGTGCTGCCGAAGCATCTCGGCGTCGGCATCGATCTGGCGCGGCTGCCGGTGTTGCCGGTTTTCAAGTGGCTGGCGGCAGAGGGCGGCATTGCCGAACTCGAACTGCTGCGCACCTTCAACTGCGGCATCGGCATGATCGCGATCGTGAAGGCCGACGCGATCGAGCAGGTGACCCAAATCCTGACCGAGGGCGGCGAGACTGTTGCCTTGTTGGGTGAGGTGATCCCGGCAGAGGGCGAGCACCGCGTGGTCTACAACGGCCACCTCGACCTCGCGCAATGAAGCGCCGCACAGCCATCCTGATTTCCGGGCGCGGCTCCAACATGGCCGCGCTGATCGACACGGCGAAGGCTGCGGATTTTCCCGCCGAGATCGTCGCGGTGATTTCCAACCGGGCCGATGCGCCGGGGCTCGAGCGCGCAGCTGCGAGCGGCGTGCCGACCATCGTCATCGAGAGCAAGCCGTTCGGCAAGGACCGCGCCGGCTTCGAGGCGATGCTGCAGCGGGCGCTGGAGGAGAAGAATATCGAGCTGATCTGCCTTGGCGGCTTCATGCGCTTGTTCACCGCCGAATTCGTGCAGCGCTGGTACGGCAAGATGCTCAACATCCATCCCTCGCTGCTGCCGTCGTTTCCGGGCCTCGATCCGCACGGCCAGGCGCTTGCCGCAGGCGTCAAGATCTCGGGCGCGACCGTGCATTTCGTGATTCCGGAAACCGACGCCGGCCCGATCGTCATGCAGGGCGCGGTGCAGGTGGCCGATGACGACACCGCAGAGACGCTGTCGCAGCGTATTCTCGGCATCGAGCATCGCATCTATCCGGAGGCGCTGCGGTTGCTTGCCGGCGGCAAGATTCGCCTCGAAGGCGATCTGTGCAAGACGAACGCTACAGCCGACCGCAACGGCACGCTGATTTCGCCGACGGCGATCTGACAATTTCCCTCTCTCGCCCGTATCGAACGCACGCTGTGGCCGCGGAACCACAATGGCCGGTATTCGGCTGTCGGCCCGGGGACCAACCAATTGACGCTCCCGGCGAACTGAGGGCAAATCGGTCCGCCTGATCGGGATCTGCGCGTTTTTTGAGCCGATAGCTTTGCTCTTGGGAATGGATTGCATGCGCGGCTCTCTGCGGCCATCGCGAGCATGTAAAATCGGGACGAGCCGCGCGCTGGCGCGGCTGGCTGCGATTGCGTTCGTTCTCGTCGGCATCACGTCCGCTGCGCAGGCGCAGACACCGCCGACGCCGCCAACCCCGCCGGTCGCGCCCGAGGCGACGGCGATTGCGGTCAATTCGATGGTGTCGTCGAATGCGGCACTGGCGAATCTCGGCAGCAACTTTCTGGAGCGGCTCGGCAACCAGTCGAGCAACGGCTTCAATCGGTTGCAGCGGACTAACCCGGGCGGCGGCGGCGCCTCCGGGAGCGCGGAGCCGCCGCGCTACCGGACCTGGTTCGAAGGCTACGGGAATTCCACGAAGAACGGCGCGGTCGGCGATTTCGTCGGCGATCGCCGCAAGACTTGGGGCGGTGTCGCCGGGATCGGCGCACGCGTGGCGCCGGGCATCAATCTCGGCTTCTCCGTCGACCAGAGCCGCTCGGCGATCGACGTTCCGCTGGCGCTGCAATCAGCGACGATCGATCTCACCCAGCTCGGCTTCACGGCTTCCGTCGACAGCGGGCCGTGGACCTGGGCAACCGCGGCCGTGCACGGTTTCGGCAACATCGACTCGCGTCGCGACACGGGATTGGGGATTGCGACCGCGGGCTACAACGCGCGGCTCGACGGTGTGCTGAGCGAGATCAGCTATTACTGGACCAGGGACCAGGGCCGCGTCGTGCCCAAGGGCGCGTTCGAATATGTCCGCGCCCGGACCGGCTCGCTGCAGGAGATCGGCGGCCTCGACCCGGTCGCGGCGACCGGCGCGACCGTGCAGCGCGCACGCCTGCTGATCGGCGCGGAGGTTGGGCATTACTGGATCTTCGACCGGAAGATTCTCGATCTCTCCGCCTACGGCAAGTTCGTCGACAATCTGGTGCAGAACTTCTCCGACATCACCGTCAGCCTCGGCCCCCAGAGCATCACGTTCCAGGGCATCGGCGAAAGCCAGTACGGCATGGATGCCGGTGCGTCGGCATCGCTGAGCCTGACCAACACCGCGCGCCTCTACGCCAACTACGACGCCAAATTCCGCAATGCGATGCAGTCGCACCAGGGCACGGTGGGTGTGGAGTTGAGGTGGTAGGGGCTGGGTCCGCTATCGTGTCTCGGACGCGGCGCAGCACGCAGTGATGCGCCGCAGAGCCGGGACCCAGTGCTACCAGGTGGACCCCGGCTTAGCAGCGCACCGCTTCGCGCTGCGCAGCATCCGGGGAACGGATGGAGAGAACGCCGCTTAAGCCCGATCGACCCTGACGACGCGGCCTTTTTCGATCGCCAGCGCCAGCCTGCCGTGCTTTAGCGCAATTGCGGCTTCACCGAACAATTCGCGGCGCCAGCCATGCAGGGCGGCGACGTCGGCGTTGTCGTCGGCGGCGATCTGGTCGAGGTCATCGACGGTAGCGATCACCTTGCTGGCGACGGCGTGGCGCTCCGACGTCATCCGCAGCAGCACTTTCAGGAGCTCGACGGTCGCCGCGCCATTGGAATTGCCGCGCGGCTTTTCGAGTTTCGGCAGCGAGTGGGGGTCGCGGGCGAGGCCGCGCTGCACGGCGGCGACGATATCGCTGCCCCATTTCGACCGGTCAAAGCCCTTCGGCAGCGAGCGCAGATTGGCAAGGCGCTCCAGCGAGGTCGGCGCATGGGTGGCGATGTCGCCGACCGCATCATCCTTCAGCACGCGCGAGCGCGGCACGTCGCGGCTCTGCGCTTCCTGTTCGCGCCATGCCGCCACTTCCATCAGCACCGCGAGTTCTTTGGGCTTGCGGACCCGCGTCTTGAGACGTTCCCAGGCGCGCTCGGGGTGGAAATCATATGTTTTCGGCGAGGTCAGCACCTCCATCTCCTCGCTGACCCAGTCGCTGCGGCTGCGCTTCTTCAGGTCGGCGTCGAGCGCTGCGAACACGTCACGCAGATGGGTGACGTCGGAGACGGCGTAATGCATCTGCTCCGGGCTCAGCGGCCGGCGCGACCAGTCGGTGAAGCGGTGGGTCTTGTCCGGCCGGTGACCGGTGACACGCTCGACCAACTGGTCGTAGGCGATGCTGTCGCCATAACCCAGCACCATCGCGGCGACTTGCGTGTCGAAGATCGGGTGCGGAATGGTGTTCGACAGGTGCCAGACGATTTCGATGTCCTGGCGGGCGGCGTGGAACACCTTCAGCACCGCCTCGTTCCCCATCAGTTCGAAGAACGGCTTGAGGTCGATCCCGGGCGCCAGCGTGTCGATCACGACAGCTTCCTCCGCGCTCGCCATCTGCACGACGCAGAGCAGGGGATAGTACGTCGTCTCCCGCAGAAACTCGGTATCGACGGTGATGACCTTGTGTTGGGCGAGCCGGGAGCAGGCGGCAGCGAGGTCGGAAGTGGTGGTAATCAGATCCATGAACAATCCATGACGCTTACCAGAGGCGTTCTGCCGAAAGCGCTGATATGTCAAGGGTGTTGAGCGGGATTTGAGTCGCGAATTGCGACTGATCACGGCTTTTTTGCGTCGGTGCGAGGGCGGCGTCGCGGAAAGCCGATTTGGCCGGCAGGCGGCCGGCCGGGATGGCAAAAACAGACTACTCGTAATGGACGCGCCGCGACCGGCGCCGGCCCGACGGGATCGCCAGCACGATCAGGCACAGCCCGATCATCGCCATTCCCAGGAATTCAAAAGCAAATGCGTCCACGGCAATCTCTCCCCAATATGCCGTTAGATTTGTGGGGATCGTGTTGACCGTTTCTTAATTTGTGGGAACCGGGACGAGGTGCGTCGGCAGATGGTGGACGGGCGCTTAAGGATTGCGGTTAACGGCACGACTGATCCGTTGTTCCCACTCAGGCTGCCTTCGTGCGGATTGGTCCGATTCTCGCGAGGTCCTTGCCGATCTGCCGCTTCGCGATCTGAATGTCGTAGTCGGTCTGAAGGTTCAACCAGAGTTCGGGTGAGGTACCGAAAGCCTTCGACAGCCGTAGCGCGGTATCTGCCGTCACGCCGGTTTCTTCATTCGACAATCGTTCGATGCGCGTCCGCGGAACACCGCAGGCCTTCGCCAACGCACCGGGTGACAGCCCGAGCGGCAACAAAAACTCTTCCCGAAGCACTTCGCCCGGATGCATGGGAGGGAGTCTCTTCACCATCTAACGATTCTCCTTGGTTTGAAGGCCAGCTGACCTCACGAGTGATAGTCAGTCAACTCAACGTCTCTTGGTCCTTCTGCAGTCCAGACAAAGCATATGCGAAACTGATCATTCACGCGGATTGAGTGTTGCCCGGCGCGATCGCCCTTGAGCGCTTCAAGTCGGTTGCCGGGCGGTACACGCAGATCCGCGAGAATGTGGGCCGCGTGGAGATAACGTAGCTTGCGGCGAGCGACTTTGATCAAGTCAGCAGGAAATCCCTTGCGAACGATGCCGTTGAATGCATCTGCCGTGGAGGAATCCTTGAAACTCCTGATCATTGTCAGGGCGTATCATTGTGTGATACATTCGTCAATATCCGGTGTATCTCTGCGTGATACGGTCCCTTCGATGCGGGGGTATCTCACGTCCCGCAGAACGTCTGCAGCACGCGCTGGTCCGGCAACGGCGGTTCGGCATACGCCGCGTATTCCGGCTGATCCTCGAACGGCTTCGATAGCACCGTCAGCAATTCCTCGAACGGTTTGTAGTCGTCGTTCACGGCAGCCGCGATTACAGCTTCGATGCGGTGATTGCGCGGGATGAAGGCCGGGTTGACCGATCGCATTGCGGCCTGACGCTCGGCGGCGGACTGTGGTTCTTCGGCGAGACGCTGGCGCCAGCGTGTGGCCCATTCTTCATATGCTGCGGGATCGGTGAACTGATCGCGCACCTTGTCGGCGGCGCGATCGCCCGAGGCATCGCTGAGGTGGCGGAAGGTGAGGGTGAAGTCGGCATGGTTCTTCGCCATGGTGTCGAGCAGGTCCTGCACCAGCGCTTCGTCGCCATCGCGTTCGGTGAACAGGCCGATCTTCCTGCGCAGGCCCGACTGATAGGCGGCGGTGAACTTTTCGGCGAATTCGCCGAGGATCATTTGCGCCTGTTCGATCGCTTTGTCCTTGTCGTCGGAGAACAGCGGCAGAAGGCATTCGGCGAGCCGCGTCAAATTCCACAGCGCGATCTGCGGCTGGTTGGCATAGGCGTAGCGGCCCATCTCGTCGATCGACGAGAACACCTGCGCGGGATTGTATTCGTCCATGAATGCGCACGGGCCGTAGTCGATGGTCTCGCCCGAGATCGAGCAATTGTCGGTATTCATCACGCCGTGGATGAAGCCGACCAAGAGCCAGCGCGCGACGAGATCGGCCTGGCGGGCGATGACGCGTTCGAGCAGCGCGTGGTAGGGGCGCTGGGCTATTCCAATGTCGGGATAGTGCCTGGCGATGACGTGGTCGGCGAGCGCGCGCACGCCGTCGGTGTCGCCACGCGCGGCAAAGAACTGGAAGGTGCCGACGCGGATATGGCTCGACGCCACGCGGGTGAGCACCGCGCCGGGCAGCATGGTCTCGCGCTGCACACGCTCGCCTGACTTCACCGCGGCGAGCGAGCGGGTGGTCGGGATGCCCAATGCGAACATCGCCTCGCTGACGATGTATTCGCGCAGCACCGGACCGAGCGCGGCGCGGCCGTCGCCCCGGCGCGAAAACGGCGTCGGACCTGATCCCTTGAGCTGGATGTCGCGGCGGATACCAGCCTTGTCGATGAGTTCGCCGAGCAGGATTGCGCGGCCATCGCCCAGTTGCGGGACGAAATGGCCGAACTGGTGGCCGGCATAGGCCATCGCGATCGGATCGGCCCCATCCGGGAGGCGTTTTCCGGCAAGGATTTCAGCCCCTTCCGGGCTCTCCAGCAGGTCCGGATCGAGGCCGAGATGGACGGCGAGCGCCCGGTTCAGCTTGATCAGCCGCGGGCTTGCTACCGGGGTCGGGGCCACGCGGACGAAAAAGCTCGCCGGCAGCGTCGCATAGGTGTTCTGGAACGGGAAATGGACGGTCATGACCCAAAGATAGGCGCGGCTCCGGAATAGGCAAACGGTTCGGTCTCCTGGGGCCTGAAATGTCGCGCCGGGGCATAAAACAGGCCACGCCATTGGTTGCCGCTCACGCCTGCGTCGGGTAAACCCTCCCGCACTTCGCGCGGGCTTTGGCCCCCGATTCTGCCCTCCGACATCAGTTTTTTTGGGATTTCCATGCATCGCTACCGGTCACATACATGCGGCGCGCTCCGTGAGAGCGACATCGGGCAAACCGCCCGCCTTTCCGGCTGGTGCCATCGTATCCGCGACCATGGCGGCGTGCTGTTCATCGATTTGCGCGACCACTATGGCATCACCCAATGCGTGGCCGACCCGGACTCGCCGGCATTCAAGGAAGTCGAAAAGTTCCGCTCGGAATGGGTGGTGCGGATCGACGGCAAGGTCCGCAGGCGCCCCGAGGGCACCGACAACCCGGAACTGCCGACCGGTGCGGTGGAGGTCTATGTCAGCGAGATCGAGGTGCTCGGGCCTGCGGCCGAGCTGCCGCTGCCGGTGTTCGGCGAGCAGGAATATCCAGAAGACATAAGGCTCAAGTACCGCTTCCTCGACCTCCGTCGCGAGAAGCTGCACCAGAACATCATGACCCGCGGCGCCATCGTCGATTCGATGCGCAAGCGGATGAAGGAGCAGGGCTTCTTCGAATTCCAGACCCCGATCCTGACGGCGTCCTCGCCGGAGGGCGCGCGCGACTTCCTGGTGCCGTCGCGGATCCATCCCGGAAAATTCTACGCGCTGCCGCAGGCGCCGCAGCAGTACAAGCAGCTGCTCATGATGAGCGGCTTCGACCGCTACTTCCAGATCGCGCCGTGTTTCCGTGACGAGGACCCGCGTGCCGACCGCCTGCCGGGCGAGTTCTACCAGCTCGACGTCGAAATGAGCTTTGTCGAGCAGGAGGACGTGTTCACGGCAATGGAGCCCGTCGTGACGGGCGTGTTCGAGGAGTTTGCCAAGGGCAAGCCCGTGACCAGGGGCTGGCGGCGGATTCCGTTTGCGGAAGCCTTGAAGAAATACGGCAGCGACAAGCCCGACCTGCGTAATCCGCTCGAGATGCAGGACGTCTCCGAGCATTTCCGCGGCTCAGGCTTCAAGGTCTTTGCGCGGATGCTGGAAGATCCGAAGAACCAGGTCTGGGCGATCCCCGGACCGGGCGGCGGCTCACGCGCGTTCTGCGACCGCATGAACTCCTGGGCGCAAGGCGAAGGCCAGCCCGGCCTCGGCTACATCATGTGGCGCGAGGGCGGCGAGGGCGCCGGTCCGCTTGCCAACAACATCGGCGCGGAACGAACCGCCGCGATCCGCAGCCAACTCGGGCTGAAGGAAGGCGACGCAGCCTTCTTCGTTGCTGGAGACCCGGACAAGTTCTGGAAGTTCTCAGGCCTGGCGCGCACCAAGGTTGGCGAGGATCTGAACCAGGTCGACAAGGACCGGTTCGAACTCGCCTGGATCGTCGACTTCCCGATGTACGAGTATGACGAGACCGAGAAGAAGATCGACTTCTCGCACAATCCGTTCTCGATGCCGCAGGGTGGCCTCGAAGCGCTGCAGACAAAGGACCCGCTCGCCATCAAGGCGTTTCAATACGACATCGTCTGCAACGGCTACGAAATCGCGTCAGGAGGCATTCGCAATCACAAGCCGGAAGCCATGGTGAAGGCGTTCGAGATCGCGGGCTATGGTGAGAATGACGTTGTCGAGCGCTTCGGCGGCATGTACCGCGCATTCCAGTACGGCGCCCCGCCGCATGGCGGTATGGCGGCCGGCGTCGACCGCATCGTGATGCTGCTCTGCGGCACGACGAACCTGCGCGAAATCTCTCTATTCCCGATGAACCAGCAGGCCGTCGACCTGCTGATGGGCGCGCCGTCGGAGGTCACGACCAAGCAGTTGCGCGAGCTTCACATCCGGCTCAATCTGCCGCAAAACTGAAGGTTCGAATGAAGGCCGGCCTCGGCTCGTAATCCAGGGCCGTCGAAGCCCGTGGGGGAGTGCATGTCGTCCTATTCCGAAGATCTCCGGTCCGCGGCGCTGGCTTATCACCGGCTACCGCGCCCCGGTAAACTCGAGATCCAGGCGACCAAGCCGCTCGCCAACCAGCGCGATCTCGCGCTCGCCTATTCTCCCGGCGTGGCGGCGGCCTGCACCGAAATCGCCAACAATCCGGCCGAGGCGGCGTCGCTGACCTCGCGCGCGAATCTGGTGGCCGTGGTCTCCAACGGCACCGCCGTGCTCGGGCTCGGCAATATCGGCCCGCTGGCGTCGAAACCGGTCATGGAGGGCAAGGCGGTCCTGTTCAAGAAATTCGCCGGGATCGACGTGTTCGATATCGAGATCGCCGCCGATACCATCGAGCGCGTGGTCGAGACGGTGGCGGCGCTGGAGCCGACCTTCGGCGGCATCAATCTCGAGGACATCAAGGGGCCGGAGTGCTTCGAGATCGAGGCGCAGCTCAAGGAGCGGATGAAGATCCCGGTGTTCCACGACGACCAGCATGGCACCGCCATCATCGTCGGCGCTGCGATCACCAACGCGCTGCTGCTGAACGGCAAGAAGCTGTCCGATGTGAAGATCGTCTGCTCCGGCGCAGGCGCTGCCGCGATTGCCTGCCTGAATTTGCTGGTCTCGCTCGGCGCGCAGCGCAAGAACATCTGGGTCTGCGACATCGACGGCGTCGTGCATGAGGGCCGCAACACGCTGATGGACCGCTGGAAGGCAGTCTACGCGCAGAAGACCAGCGCCCGCGTGCTGGCAGACGTTATCGGCGGCGCCGATATCTTCCTGGGGCTGTCCGCGCCCGACGTGTTGAAGCCGGAGATGGTCAAGGCGATGGCCGACCATCCGCTGGTGATGGCGCTGGCCAATCCCAATCCGGAAATCATGCCCGACGAAGCGCGCAAGGCGCGCCCCGATGCGATGATCTGCACGGGACGCTCGGACTTTCCGAACCAGGTCAACAACGTGCTCTGCTTCCCCTTCATCTTCCGTGGCGCCCTCGATGTAGGCGCAACCGGGATCAACGAGGAAATGAAGCATGCGGCCGTCGACGCCATCGCGCAGCTCGCGCGCGATCCGCCATCGGACGCGGTGGCGCAGGGGTTCGACAGCGGGGAGGCGCAAGGCTTTGGAACGGGCTCGCTGATCCCGAGCCCGTTCGATCCGCGGCTGATCCTTCGCATCGCGCCCGCGGTGGCGAAAGCGGCGATGGAGTCAGGCGTGGCGACGCGCCCAATCAAGAACTTCGACGAGTATACCGCGCTGCTGGAACGCTTCGCGTTCCGCTCCGGCCTGACCATGAAGCCGGTGTTTGCCAAGGCCAAGACCCAGCCGGTACGCGTGATCTATGCCGAGGGCGAGGACGAGCGCGTGCTGCGCGCCACGCAGGTGGTGCTCGAGGAGAAGCTGGCGCGGCCGATCCTGGTCGGGCGGCCCTCCGTGGTCGAGGCGAGGATCAAGCGGTTCGGTCTCTCGATCAAGGCCGGCAAGGACTTCGACCTCGTCAATCCCGAGGATGATCCGCGCTACCGCTCCTATGTGCAAACCTATATCGACGTCGCCGGCCGGCGCGGCGTCACGCCCGAAGCTGCGCGCACCGTGGTCCGCACCAATAACACTGTCATCGCCGCGCTCGCGGTGGTGCGTGGCGAGGCCGACGCGATGATCTGCGGCGTCGAGGGCCGCTACATGAGCCATCTGCGCCATGTCCGGGAAATCGTCGGCTTTCTGCCCGGCGTCCGGGACTTCGCGGCGCTGTCGATGATGATCACCAGCAAGGGCACTTATTTCATCGCCGACACCCAGGTACGGCCGAATCCGAGCGCCGAGGAACTGGCGGAGGTGGCGTCGCTGGCGGCGGTCCATGTGCAGCGGTTCAACATGAAGCCGCGCGTCGCGTTCGTGTCGCATTCCGACTTCGGTGGCTACGACACTGACTCATCGCGAAAGATGCGCCATGCCACCGCGCTGCTGCAGCAAAAACATCCCGAGATCGAGGCCGATGGCGAGATGCAGGGCGATACCGCGCTGTCGTCGGCCGCGCGCAAGCTGGTGCTGCCGCATTCGAAGCTGGAGGGTGACGCCAACATCCTGATCATGCCGAACCTCGATACGGCGAATGTCGCCTACCAGATGATCAAGACGCTGGCGGACGCGCTGCCCGTGGGGCCGATCCTGATCGGTCCGGCGCGTCCGGCGCACATTCTCACCCCGGGGGTAACGGCGCGCGGCGTGCTCAACATGACCGCGGTTGCCGCCGTTGAGGCGCAGGAGCGGGGGCGTCAGCAGCCGAGTTTGTTCGGATAGATTCTCTCTAACTGGACAGACCCGGCTGCAGTCGTTTGTTTTGGTGTGTTCCTCTGCTCAATCCACCTGCGCTCGCGGACACGACTGCCAAAAAAGGGCCTTGGTTCTGCTTCTATCAGAAGGTCTGGTTGGGACCGCGCAGGAGCCAGCGCGGGTGGTTTCGATTTGAGCGTTTGAAATGCGGGGGCGAAACGACCATAATCGTTTCGCCCCCGCGATATCTTTCCGCGATATCTTGCATTGCCATTCAGTGAGGCCGATCCCATGCCAGCGTTTGTTACATTCGGGCGAGTCCTGTTCGCCGTGCTGTTTATGTACACGGGAGCGACCAAGCTCTTCGCGGTTCAGCAGACGGCGGACTTCATTGCGACCAAGGTGACCATCCCGGCGATGCTCGCGCCCTATACGTCGCAGCTCGAGACCATGGCCGGCATGCCGATGCCGCAAATTCTGGCACTGGCGGTCGGCGGCTTCGAGATCCTGGCCGGCCTGATGATCGCGGTGAATTTCGGAGCGCGCTTCTTCGCGATCCTGCTGATCTTCTTCGTTCTGGCCGCAACTTTCTATTTCCACGATTTCTGGAACCAGGCGGCGCCCGAGAACGCCAAGACGCTGATCGAGGCCCTGAAGAACCTGTCCATCGTCGGCGCGCTGTTCATGATCGTGGGCTACGGCCGCGGCCCGCGGCCCAACGAGCCGACCTACGCGGACATGTAGTCCAACTACTCCATCCGCATGCCGTCGTTCGCGGCAGTCACCGGCGCCCCTCAGTCGAGGAATCCGAAGCGCCGGGGCAGCCAGAGCACGATCTCCGGGAAGATCAGACACAACGCCACTGCCAGAAGCTGCAGCATGACGAACGGAATGATGCCGCGATAGATGTGCTGCATCGTCACCGACGGCGGGACCGTGCCCTTCATGTAAAACAGGGCAAAGCCGAACGGCGGGGTTAGGAACGCCGATTGCAGGTTGACCGCCACCAGGATGGTGAACCACAGCATGAAATCCTTGTTGGTCGCCAGATGCGGCTCGAAGCTGAGCTTGGTCAGGATCGGCGCGAAGATCGGCAGGACGATCAGGCAGATTTCGAGCCAGTCGAAGAAGAATCCCATGATGAACACCAGCACCATCACGAAGATCATGATCTCCCAGCCGGTGTTGATGCCGAGCCCATGGAGGATTTCCACCACTAGATCGTCGCCGCCCAGCGCACGGAACACGAAGGAGAACAGCGTGGCGCCGAAGATGATGAAGAACACCAGCGCGTTGGTGAGTGCCGAGCTTTCGATGACCTCCTTGAGCATCTTCAGGTTGAGGCGCTTGTTCCAGGCCGCCAGCGCCAGCGCGCCGGCCGAGCCGGTGCCGCCCGCTTCGGTCGGCGTCGCGAAGCCGCCGAAGATCGAGCCGAGCACGACGAAGATCAGCGCGGCCGGCGGCAGGAAGCTGCGCAGCACCAGGCGCAACATTTCGCCGCTCGACTTTGGGCCGATGTCGACATGGAGCGGCGGCGCTAAATGCGGTTTTGCGAACGCCAGGATGCCCTGGTAGACGAGATACAGCATCGAGAGTGCGAGTCCCGGAATGATCGCGGCGGTGAACAGCGTTCCGACCGAGATCGTCAGCAGGTCGCCCATGATCACCAGCATGATGCTGGGCGGAATCAGGATGCCCAGCGTTCCGGCCGAGGCGATGGTGCCGACGGAAAGCTCCTTGGAGTAACCGGCGGCCAGCATGGTCGGCAGCGCGATCAGCGTCAGCATGATGACCGAAGCGCCGACGATTCCCGTGGTCGCTGCCATGATGGTACCCATCAGGGTCACCGACATCGCAAGACCGCCCGGGATGCGGCGCGTGAGCACCTGTAGCGCCTTCAGGAGTTCGTCGGCGACGCCCGACTTTTCCAGGATCGTCCCCATGAAGACGAACATCGGTACTGCGATCAGGACTGGATTCTGCACCGCCTGACCGAAGATGCGCGGCATCAGGCTGCCGAACTGGGCCGGCCGAAACACCTCGAACACGATACCGAGGGCGCCGAACGCCAGGGCTACGCCGCCCAGTACGAACGCGACCGGATAGCCCACGAACATGATCACCGTGAGCACGAGGAACATCAGGACCGCGAGGTGATCGCCAACCCACTCCATGATCGCCCCCTAGCGGTTCGACTGACTTGCCGGCGCGCCGGCGGCCTCCGCGAGGCGCGGCGGTCCGAACAGGCCGACGAGCTTGCGCAAAAGTACCGAAAGGATTGCAAAGTCGAGCAGGACCAGGCCGAGGAACAGGCAACCCTTGATGATCCAGCGGTGGCTCAATCCGTTCGGCGCGTCGGAACTCTCGTTCTGCAGATACGACACCACGACGAAGGACCACGAGTAATAGGTCGCGAGCGCACTGTAGGGGATTGCAAAGATGCCGATGCCCAGGATTTCCAGCCAGGCCTGCCGGCGCCAGGGCAGGTGGCCGGTGAACACATCGATGCGCACATGCACGTTGCGCACGTAGGCGTAACCCAGCCAGAACAGGAACAGCATGCCGTGCAGGTGCCATTCCAGTTCCTGGATTGGCGTCGAGCCGAACCCGGGTAGCTGAAAGCCCATCTTCCGGGTGATCACGTCCCAGCAAATCACGGCGACCAGCGCCAGGAACAGCCAGCCGAAAATACTGGCGATCCGCTGCAAAATCCGGTCGATGCCCTGGGAGACGGCAAGCATTGTTTCCATTGAATCGTCCTGTTCGCCAATAGTGCGCGGCCGGAATTCGCTGCCGAAAGCCGCAGGGCGCGGTCGTCGTCGCCTGAAGGCTCAGGCCCGCAAGACGCACAGGAGCGCGGCAGCCAGCCAGCGACCGCGCTCCGTCGATGCTGCTATTTCAGGTAGCCGCGTTCGCGCCAGATCTTGTACTCTTCGCGGAATGCGCCGAGCGAGTCCCAGGCCTTCTTGAACTCAGGGCTCTTGGTGGCCTGCTCCGCGGCAACCACCTTCCACTCCTTTTCGAAAGCTGCCAGGAATTCGGGGGACCAGGTCATCAGCTTGACGCCCTTGCCCTCGATATCCTTCATCGCCTTCGGCTGCACCGACTCACCGACGCTGATGCCCTTCAGCACGGTCTGGTCGCAGGCCGCTTCGACCTGCGCCTTCTGGGTCGGCGACAGCGAATCCCACTTTGCCTTGTTGATGATGAGGTCGCCGAACGTCGCCTGCTGATGCCAGCCCGGGAAGTAGTAGAACTTTGCGACCTGGTGGAAACCGAGGCTGAGATCCATCACCGGCATCGAAAACTCGGTCGCGTCGATGGTGCCGAGCTGAAGCGCCTGGAATATCTCGCCGGCTTGAAGCAGCTGGGTCGATACGCCGAGATTCTGCATCACGTTCGCACCCAGCCCGAAGAAGCGCATCTTGAGCCCCTTCAGATCAGCCAGTGTATTGATCTCCTTGCGGAACCAACCCGACGCTTCGGGCGGGATAAGGTGGCAAATCACGGAGTGGATGTTGTATTTGCCGTAGAGCTCCTGCAACATTTTCTCGCCGCCGCCCTCCTTCATCCAGGCGAGGTATTCCCCCATGCCCGGGCCGAACGGAACGGTCGAGTAGACCGCAAAGGCGATGTCCTTGCCGGTCCAGAAGCCGGGCGTTGCCCACGCCGCGTCGAGCGCCCCGGACGAGACTGCGTCGAATGCCTGCGCCGGCGGCACCAGTGCGCCCGGCTCGAAGAACTTTATGTCGATCGAGCCGCCTGAGACCTTGTTGATCTGGTCGACCGTAAACTTCGCGTTCGGTCCGAGTAGCGCTAGCGTCGATGCGAAGTTCGACTGCATTTGAATGCGCACTTTTTTGTCTTGGGCAGAGGCCGTCGGGATACCCAACGCCATCACCGAAGCAATCGCCAGTCCAGCAAACTTCAAGATTGTCCGCATCATTCCCTCCCCGGTTAAAATCACGGCGAGGTTGGTCGTGTTTCGACCTGTAACGACCCCCGCCTTACGAACCCGAATGACGTTGAATCGTCACTACCGGGCCGTTCCGATCTGGGAAGCCGACACTTTTTTTAGCGGTCTGTTTTTTGGTGGGGTTTTTAGGGTTTTTTTCGTTGCGTTTTCTTGCGCTGTGAGTCTGACGTCCCCTAGCTGCTCCGACATTCCCGCTTAAGAACCCGGGTTTGTCAAGGGAGAGGATGTCCCATTTTCGCAACGATGACTGGCGGTGCGCGGTGCGTTTTCGCACCAGGAGCGTTGGTCGACATCATCGTGGTCAGCGGCATCGCAACCACAACGGCAGCGGCCGCAGTTGAAAAAAAGTCGTTCCTTCGGCCCACGACAAGCACCTCTGGATCGATGTCAAAGGGTACCTACGGGCTACGCCGCCACGGCGTCACCGTGACGTCATGCGCCGCATCGAGCATCTGCGCCTCTCCGGCATGCAGGCCGTGTCCGGCGAGAATTTCCTGCGGCGAACGGGCAGGGACGTCGGGAAAGCATGCCTCGCCATCGGGCAGCCGAACGTGCGGTGCAACCGAGAGCCAGAACACGTCGTAGCGATCCATGAACATTCCGAAGACGCCGGGGCCGCCGATCACGGCAACCGTGCCGCCTTCGACGCCGGCATGGTTACAGGCGGCTTCAAAGGACGCGCCGGCAGGATTCCACAGGGTCGACTTCGGATTGGTTGGATCGGGCGCGATCGCCTCGACCTTCCGCGTCAGGATGATGCGCTTGCGTTGCGGCGAGTTCGGCTGGTCCTCGTAGGAGTTGCGGCCGTGCAGGATCAGGTCGGTGCGGTCGAGGGCGGCGGTGAAGAACGCCTTGTCGCCCTCGAACTTCAATTCGTCCGGCATGACGTTGCGCGCATCGGCCAGCATGCCGTCCGCGGAAACGATGACGTAGCCTTCGATGCGCAATGCCGGCACGGGGTCGTGTCGCGCCGGCGCTATTCCGAGATCGTCTGCACGACGCTGGACACCGGACGCGAGCTCACGGTGGGCAGCTTCAGGTCCTTGACGATGTCTTCGTCGTACTGCGCGATGGTCTCCACCGGCGCCTTTGCGCGCATCGCGACCACCTTGTAGCCGCCGGCCTTCAGCTTCCTCAGAAGCTCGGGCAGCGCTTCCGCCGTGTGCTTCTGGAAGTCGTGCATCAGGATGATGCCCTTGCCGTTCTTTTCGACCTTGCGCATCACGGTGTCTACGATGGTTTGTGCGTTGCGCGCCTTGAAGTCGAACGAGTCGAGGTCGCAGGAGAAGATGCCGATGTTGCGGCTGCCGAGATAGGTCACCATCTCGGGCGGATGCTGCAGCGCCGGGAAGCGGAAGAACGGCGCCGGCGCCTTGCCGCCGAGGGCCCACTTCACCGCGCTGAAGCCTTTTTCAATTTCATCCTTGCGCTGCTGCTCGGTCAGCTTCTTGTTGACGAGCGCCGCATGCGACCAGGTGTGCGATCCGACCGAATGACCGGACGCCATCACCTGCCTGAGGATTTCGGGATAGTAGGTGGCGTGCTTGCCGATCGGGAAGAAGATGCCGGTGGTGCATTCGTCCGCGAGCGTCTTCAGCACGGCGGGCGTGTTCACCGGCCATGGACCATCGTCGAACGTCAACACCACTTCCTTGTCGCGCAGGAAGTCCAGTTCCTTGAAATGCTCGAAGCCGAAACCGGGGCCGCCGGTGGTGTCGATCTCGACGGTGCGACCGATGCCGAGCGCATCGGGATTGTTGCAGGGCGGACGGGTCCGGACGGGCGCCGCTGGCGGGGCCGGGACAGCGGCCGGAGCGGCCTGTGGCGCCGCCGTGGCGCCTTTGGTGGGTGGTGACTGCGACCACGCCGCGCCCGATGCCAACAGCGAAACCGCGCCTGCCAAGATCATCCCTGCCGCAATACGCATCTTGTTATCCCCGAATTCTGATCCCGCTCCCGGTCGTGGCCGCACCATCGTCCGGTCTGCCTCCAAGCCCCTGATTCATAGTACCCTAGTTGGAGCGCGCGCGCCAAGGCAACGGCTGCCGTCGCATCCCGGCGGACTTGCTGGCGAGCCGGTTAATCGGCAGATGTGTCGTTTATGACGCGCTTGCGCTGCGCGGTCCGCACTATCCGCTGCGCTCGGAGACGTTCTGTGCCAGCGCCCGCGCGACAGCTGTCTTGATCCTGGTATCCTCCGGTGCGACCGATTCCGGGAATACGTCGGCGATGTAGCCGTCCCGGCCGATCAGGTATTTGTGGAAGTTCCACCGTGGAACATCCTTCGGCCGCGCCTCGGCCGCCCATTTATAAAACGGATGCGCGTTCGGCCCCTTCACGACCGCCTTGGCTGCGATCGGAAAGGTGACGTGGTGATTCTGAGTGGTGGCGGTGATTTCGGTTGCGCCGCCGGGCTCCTGGCCGCCGAAATCGTTGGAGGGGATGCCGACGATCATCAGGCCGCGGCCGTTGAACTCGGTCCATAATTGCTGCAGGCCGCCGTATTGCGGCGTGAAGCCACAGAGCGAGGCGGTGTTGACGATCAGGATCGGACGGCCGGCGAATTCGGCGAGCCTGATGTCGCCGCCGGCCAGTCCAGGAAACGAAAACGCGTAGGCCGTGATGCGGCTCATGCCGCCCTGCGCCACGGCGTGCCCGGTCGCCATCATCCCTGGCACGGCGGCGAGCGCCGCCTTCATCACGGTCCTGCGGTCGATCATGAAAGCCTCAGCAAAGTTGTTCGCCGAAGCATAACGCACCGCGCCATTCACCGCCGCTCAACAAGGCGTTATGATGATTAACGCAGTGGGACGATGAAATCGGTGCCTTCGCCAGTTTCGCCGCCCTGGGCGATGCCGAGATCCGACACCACGATCGAACTGCCGGTGATCAGCAACTCGGCAATGCGCGTCATCGCATCCTGCGGGATGCTGATGCGGTCCAGTGCCTCGGCCGGGCTGTTCGGTTGCGACAGCGGCCTGGTCTCGGTGAGCACGCCGCCGGCGATCTTGCGGCGCGCGGCGCGTTGGTCTTCATCGACCCGTGCGGCGTGGCGGGCCGGCAGCGAGACCACCGACCAGCGCAAGAGGTTGGGATCGCTCTTGTCGGTTTCGGCGGTGAACACATGCGTGCCCAGCGGCCGGTCGCCAGGTGCGATCGTCACGGGCACGCTGAACTGCGGCTTGAAGTTCTCGCGAACGTAGAGCTTTGAATCCTTGCGGCTGACGAACACCGCGATCTGGCCCGGACGGCGCGGCGGTTCGGGCTTTGCGGCGACCGCCTTCTCGGCGCCGGGCAGGCGCGCGGGGTCCTTCTTCACGTCGGGCGCAACGGCCGGCGTGGTGGTGGCGGTTTCGGATTTTGCGGCAGGGGTAACTTCGGGAGCCTTGGTCTCGAGAGCCTTGGTCTCAAGAGCCTTGGTCTCCTCGACCTTGGCAGCCTCAGCTGCGGGAGCTTCGGCCTTCACCACGGCGGCATCATCGGTCTTTGCGTTCTCGCCTTTGTCGGCCTCCGCCTTTGCCGGTTCGGATGCCGGTGCTTGCGCGCTCCTCTCTGCGTTGGATGGCCTCGCGTCGGACATCGTCACCTGTCCGCCGGCCGCCGGCAGCGCGCTGGTCGCATCCGCGGTGTGGGCTTGTGCGCGCGCGTGCCCGATGGTCGAGCGAAGATCGAGGCTCGCTTGTGCATTCATGGTACCGGCATCGGCGCCTGCATCCGCGCCCTTGTCGCCCTTGATGGCCGGCGCATCCGTCTTCGGATCGTCGGCGATCAGCGGCTGCGGCACCACCTTTTGCGCCACCAGCACGGGATGCGAGAAGTTGGCTGGCGTGATCGCGCCGGGCGTGATGATGACGCGCGCGCCCATCCTGGTCCAGCTCCACATCTTCACCGCAAACGCCGTCGGCATGCGGATGCAGCCGTGCGAGGCCGGATAGCCCGGCAAAACGCCGGCATGCAGCGCGATGCCCGACCAGGTGAGGCGCTGCATATAAGGCATCGGCGCGCCGCTGTAGATGTTGGAGCGGTGCATCTTGTTCTTCTGAATGACGCTGAACACGCCCATCGGGGTCGAATGCCCCTTCATGCCCGTCGATACCGGGCTTTCGGCGAACAACCCGTTGCTGTCGTAGACCCGCATCCTTTGCTGCTCGATCGAGACGGCAATGATCAGCGGCCCGTGCGGCTTGGCGCTGGTGTCCTTGCGCGCGGCCTCGTTCTTGGCGGCCGGCTTCCGTGTCTTTGGCTTGCGCGGCTGTGGCGCAAGCATCGGCCGGTAATAACCTGGGTCGTTATCCTGCCAGTAGAACAGCGCGGCATCCGCCCGCGGCGCGAAGGCGATGGTGCAGGCGCCCGTCAGGATCGCGACCTGCCAGAACCGCAGGCCTGAAAGCTTTGCGCCCGCGATACCCGCACTGAAAAATCGCTGCCCGCTCACGCGCATATTTCCTACTTCCGGATACTGGTTTGTTGTCGCAGACGAGAAGCGCGTTCACCAGCGTAGGCCTTATAATTTCAGCGCTTTTCGCCCTGATCGTAGCAAAAAAGCCTCACATTCCGTTAAATGGCGGCTGCTCAATCTGACGCCATCCATGTGGCGGTACTGCGGTCTTCGTTGGCCTTCCTGCGGCGTTTTCCTTCACTACATAGGCGGGGAGTCCTTCAGCGGAGAAATCAATGACATCCAAGGCCATCGTGAAGTGTGAGAAGAAGTGGAGAATGCTGGCCTTGGTGATGTTGACGGTGACGCTGTGGCAGGCGGGCCCAGCTGCGGCTGCCGATGAGCCCGACCTGATTTTCCGCCGCTCCACCGTGTTCAAGTGGCTGAGCCCCAACGACAAGCTCGCCACCTACGCCGTCGACGACCCCGAAGTGGACGGCGTGGCCTGTCACTTTACGGTTCCGGAGAAGGGCGGTTTCAAGGGTTGGCTGGGTCTGGCCGAGGAGGTCTCGGATATTTCGCTGGCCTGCCGCCAGATCGCGCCAATCCGCTTCAAGCACAAGATGGAACAGGGCGACGACATGTTCCGCCAGCGCCGTTCGCTGTTCTTCAAGAAGATGCAGATCGTGCGCGGCTGCGATGCCAAGCGCAACGTGCTGGTCTACATGGTCTATTCGGACAGGCTGATCGAGGGGTCACCCAAAAACTCGACGTCCTCGGTGCCGATCATGCCCTGGGGCATGGCCGACACCGCGGTTCAGAAATGCGGTGAGTTCATCCAGTAAAGTCGATCCTGATCAACATCAGGGTCGTTTGACCCGATTGGAGTATTGGCTGGTCTCCGGAACTTGCGAGACGTTGCGGTCAC
>JAESGW010000370.1_pt1 | contig 54674 bp, 52 predicted proteins | sample 9269791 | NCBI WGS metagenome assembly JAESGW01 (sample SAMN16773120, study PRJNA677053) | algae metagenome | isolation source: Aphanocapsa lilacina HA4352-LM1 and co-occurring heterotrophs from near cave... | place: USA: Maniniholo cave, near Haena, Kauai, HI | collected 2009-07-28
CCGGGCCGTAGGTCAGCCATTGCTCCAGCGTCAGGCCGTTGCCCTTGGACTTGGAGATCTTCTCGCCCTTTTCGTCGAGGAACATCTCGTAGTTGAAGCCCTCGGGCGGCTTCGCGCCGAGCACGCGGGTGATCTTCGACGATTGCGTGACCGAATCGATCAGATCCTTGCCCGCCATCTCGTAATCGACGCCGAGCGCGACCCAGCGCATCGCCCAGTCGACCTTCCATTGCAGCTTGGCCTGCCCGCCGAAAATCGACTGCTCGATCCGCTCGCCCTCGTCGGTGAAGGCGATCATGCCCGTGGCGGGATCGATCACCTCGACCGGCACCTGCAGCACGATTCCGGACCTGGGGCTAACCGGCAGCACCGGTGAATAGGTCTCGCGCCGCTCCGCGCGCAGCGTCGGCAGCATCACGTCCATGATCGCGGCGTAGTGTTCGAGTACCAGCCGCAGCGTGTCGTCGAACCGCCCGCTGGCATATTCCTCGGTCGAGGAGAGGAACTCGTACTCGAACCCGAACCGGTCGAGAAACTCCCGCAGCATCGCGTTGTTGTGATGCGCGAAGCTCTCATGCGTGCCGAACGGATCGGGGATGCGCGTCAGCGGCTTGCCGAGATATGCGCGCAGCATGTCGCCATTGGGCACATTGTCCGGCACCTTGCGCAGCCCGTCCATATCATCCGAAAACGCGATCAGCCGCGTCGGGTGGTCGGACAGTTCCCCGAAAGCCCGTCGCACCATCGTCGTGCGCAGCACCTCGTTGAACGTGCCGATATGCGGCAGTCCCGACGGACCATAGCCGGTCTCGAACAGGATAGGCGCACCGCCGGGCTTGCCATCCGGATAGCGCTTGAGCAGCTTGCGCGCTTCCTCATAGGGCCAGGCCTTGCTGGTCATGGCGGCGTCGCGCAATTCACTCACTTGTCCGTTGCCCTTTCGTTCCCGGCGGCGGTATTGGGGGGAATGGCCGCCTCTTTGCCCTATCCCGCGCTGCACGCAAGCCATGCCGGGGTGTGGGTCGCCGATAGCGAGGGGGCGACGCGCGGTTTGGGGCGGGGGGAGGCGATCCGGCTCGCCGCCGATACGCCGGTGTTGCTGCTCAACGCGCCTTTGGTCGGCCAGCGGCTGGGTCATCCCGAGCTGAACGGGCTGGACCTGCTCGAGCTGTTCGCCTTCGTCCATCCGGCGCGCTTCGTCGTACCGACGCCGGGCGGGCTGGCGCGGGCGCTGGGGCTGGAGGCTCCGGCGCACGATCAGGATGTACCGCAACTGCTGCGCACCGCCGCCGGAGTGCTGCTCGCGCGCTGCCAATCCGACGACTGGGCGGAGCGCGAGGGCGCCTGGACCTCCGCGCAGTCGCTCTATCGGCTACGCTGGATGTGGGGCGCCCCGCTGATGGAGCATGTCGCCAGGCCCAGGGAAGCCGAACGCTGGCTGTTCTCGCGCCTGCCCGAATGGGAAGAGGGCGCGCCGCGCCCCAATCCGCGCACCGTGGTGCTGGAGGAGGCCGAGGTCGCCGATCGCCTGCGGTCGCTCACCGGTGCAGGCGCGGAGGAGCGCCACGGCCAGCGCGCCTATGCCACCGCCGCGATGCGCGCTTTCGCACCAAGGGACACGCGCGACGAACCCAATATGCTGCTGGCCGAAGCGGGGACCGGGATCGGCAAGACGCTGGGCTATCTCGCGCCCGCCTCGCTATGGGCCGAGCAGGCGGGCGGCGCGGTATGGGTATCGACCTACACCAAGGCGCTGCAACGCCAGCTCGGCCATGAAAGCGAGCGGCTGTTTCCCGACGAGGCCGAGCGCCGCCAGCGCATCGTCACCCGCAAGGGGCGGGAGAATTACCTGTGCCTGCTCAACCTGGAGGACGCGCTGCAAGGCGGCTTCCAGGGCCGCGCCGCGATCCTGGCGCATCTCGTCGCGCGCTGGGCGGCCTATTCGGCGGACGGCGACATGGTCGGCGGCGATCTGCCCGGCTGGCTGCCCACGCTGTTCCGCCGCAACGGATCGACCGCGCTGACCGACCGGCGCGGCGAATGCGTCTATGCCGGCTGCCCGCATTACCGCCGCTGCTTCATCGAACGCGCCGCGCGCGCCAGCGTCCATGCCGATATCGTCATCGCCAACCACGCGCTGGTGATGGTCAACGCCGCGCGCGGGCGCGAAGCGGCGGGGCGGCCGACGCGGTTCGTGTTCGACGAAGGCCATCACCTGTTCGACGCCGCGGATTCGACCTTTGCCACCGCGCTGTCGGGTGCGGAGACGATCGAGCTGCGCCGCTGGGTGACCGGTCCCGAAGGCCGCTCGCGCGGGCGGCGGCGGGGCCTTGCCGCGCGCCTGTCCGATGTCGCCAGCTATGACGAGGAAGGCGGCCGCGCCATCTCCGCCGCCGTCGCCGCGGCGCAGGCGCTGCCATCGGACCAGTGGCTCCAGCGCCTGCACGAGGGCGCGCCGTTCGGGCCGATCGAAACATTGCTCGCCGCCGCGCGCGGCCTCGTCTTCGCGCGCGACACCAAGGCGGAGGATGCCGGATACGGGCTGGAGGCCGAACTGGCCGAACCCGATGCGGCGCTGGTCGAGGCGTCCGGTCCCGCCGCCGAGGCGCTCGACCAGCTGCTCCGCCCGCTGGTGGTGCTCGGGCGGCGGCTGGAAGCACTGCTGACCGACGGCCCGGATTGGATGGATGGCCAGGCGCGCGCGCGGATCGAAGGCGCTATCGCGAGTCTCGGCTGGCGCGCCGATCTGGTCGGCGGCTGGCTGGCCTTGCTCGCGCGCATCGGCGGCCCGGCCGATCCCGATTTCGTCGATTGGCTCGCGGTCGACCGGGTCGAGGGCCGCGAATATGATGTCGGCCTCCACCGCCGCTGGCTCGATCCCACAAGGCCGCTGGCCGAGCTGGTGCTCAAGCCGGCGCACGGGGTACTCGTCACATCGGCCACGCTCACCGGCGGCGGCGATTCCGATGTCGCCGAATCGCTGACCGGCGCGCATCATCTCTCGCGCCCGCCCGCGCATTTCGCGGTGCCCAGCCCGTTCGACTATGCCACCCAGTCCGAGGTGCTGATCGTCACCGACATCAAGCGCGGCGATCTGCCCGCCTTGGCCAACGCCTATGGCCGGCTGATCCTTGCCGCGCAGGGCGGCACGCTCGGGCTGTTCACCGCGATCCGGCGGCTGCGCAGCGTCCATGCCCGCATCGCCGATCGGCTCGCCCGCGAAGGCCTGCCGCTCTACGCCCAGCATGTCGATCCGATCGACACCGGCACGCTGATCGACATCTTCCGCGACGATCCCCGCGCCTCGCTGCTCGGCACCGATGCGCTGCGCGACGGGGTGGACGTCCCCGGCCATTCGCTGCGGCTGGTGGTGATGGAGGGTGTGCCCTGGCCCAAACCGACCGTGCTCCACGCCGCGCGGCGGCTGGCGAATGGCGGCGGAAGCCATGACGACCGCATCATCCGCGCGCGTCTCGCCCAGGCGTTCGGCCGGCTGGTGCGGCGGGCGGACGATCACGGCGCGTTCGTGCTGCTGTCCGCCGCTTGCCCCACGCGCCTGCTTACCGCGTTCCCCGATGGCACACCGATTTCGCGCGTCACCCTCGACGAAGCGGTTGCGCGGATCGCCAAGCCTCCTCTATCGGCGATGGAGGCGGCCGAGTTGCTGGCGAGGGGATAGGGCGGGATGAAGACGCTGACGCTGCTGCGCCACGCCAAATCGAGCTGGGACGATGCCGTCGCGCGCGATTTCGATCGGCCCTTGAACGCCAAGGGCCAGCGCGCCGCCGCGACGATGGGCCGCCACATGAAATCGCTGGGGCTGGCATTTGATCACGTCATCGTCTCGCCCGCGCTGCGCGTGACCGAGACGATCGAGCATCTGATCACCGGCTACGGCGAAACGCTCGCCCCCGAATCGGACCGCCGCATCTATCTCGCTTCCGCCGCGACCTTGCTCGACATCGTCCGCGAATTGCCCGACGCGCATGCCCGCGTGCTGATGGTCGGCCACAATCCGGGGCTCGAGGATCTGGTGCTGCTGCTCGTGCCCGATCGCGCCGGCGACGGGTTGCGCGACGGTATCGAGGAAAAATACCCCACCGCCGCGCTCGCCGAGCTGACGCTGGACAGCGATCATTGGGCGGATTTCGCCGCCAATGCCGCGAGCCTCTCCCGCTTCATCCGCCCACGCGATCTGGACGTCGCGCTGGGACCGGACAAAGACTAGTCAGGCCGCGAGCGCCGCTTTCAGCGTATCTCGAATACGGACCAGCGCGGCGGTATCGAAGTCGGCGCCCTTTGCGACCGGCGCAGGCGCAGCCTCCTCGCCACCCTTTTTCGCCAGCAGCTGCTGGACGCCCTTGACCGTATAGCCTTCGGTGCCCAGCAGCCGGTGGATACGCTCCGCCAGCGCGACATCCTCGGGCCGGTAATAGCGGCGGTTGCCCGCGCGTTGCACCGGCCTGAGCTGGGGAAAGCGCGTTTCCCAATAGCGCAGGATATGCTGCGGCACGCCCAGCCTGGCGGAAAGCTCGCCGATGGTCAGGAACGCGCCGGGGGATTTGCCAGAAGCCACGAGTGCCCCTTACCCCGCCTTGACGATGCGGTCGCGCATCATCTGGCTGGCGCGAAAGGTCAGCACGCGGCGCGGTGCGATCGGCACCTCGATCCCGGTCTTGGGATTGCGCCCGATGCGCTCGCCCTTGTCGCGCAGCACGAAGCTGCCGAAGCCCGAAATCTTGACATTCTGTCCCTTGGCCAATGCTTCGCACATATGGCCAAGGACGCGTTCGACCATATGTGCGGAATCCGCGCGGCTCAGACCCACTTCATTGTGGATCGCCTCGGCCAGATCGGCGCGAGTGAGTGTGCCAGCCTCTGCCATGTAACCCTCCCAGATGGCACGCCCCACGCGCGCCGGAAAAAAATAATGCGCTTAATAGTGAGGTTTCGCAATACTTGAGCGTATTACATTCGGATAACCGAAGCGCCCCAGGTGAAACCGCCGCCCATCGCCTCCAGCACGATCAGGTCGCCCTGTTTGATCCGCCCGTCGCGCACCGCGACGTCGAGCGCCAGCGGCACCGATGCCGCGGAGGTGTTGGCGTGCTGATCTACCGTGACAACCACCTTGGCCGGATCGAGCCCCAGCTTCTTGGCGGTCGCGTCCAGAATGCGGGCATTGGCCTGGTGCGGCACGACCCAATCGACCGCCGATGCCTCCTCGCCCGCCGCGGTCAGCGCCTCGGTCATCACCGCGGCCAGATTGGTCACCGCATGGCGGAACACCTCGCGGCCCTTCATGCGCAGCTTGCCGACGGTGCCGGTGGTCGACGGACCGCCATCGACATAGAGCAGCTGGTTGTGGCGGCCATCGGCGTGGAGACGGGTGGCGAGCACGCCGGGCCCTCCGTTTTCGGCTCCCTCCTGCGCCTCGACCACGACCGCACCGGCGCCGTCGCCGAACAGCACGCAGGTGCCGCGGTCTTCCCAGTCGAGGATGCGGCTGAAGGTTTCCGAACCGATCACCAGCGCGCGGTCGGCCGAGCCCGCACGGATCATGCTTTCGGCGACCGACAGCGCGTAGAGGAAGCCCGAACACACCGCCGCGACGTCGAACGCGACGCAATCGTCGATCCCCAGCATCGTCTGCACCTTGGTGGCGGCGGCGGGGAAGGTCTGATCGGGCGTGGCGGTGGCGAGGACGATCAGGTCGATATCGGTGGCGGCGACCCCGGCGGAGGCCAGCGCCGCGCGGCACGCATCGGCGGCGAGCGTCGCGGTGGTCTCGTCGGGGCCGGCGATGTGGCGGAACCTGATGCCGGTGCGCTCGACGATCCATTCGTCGGTGGTGTCGACCGTCTCGGACAGTTCGGCATTGGAGACGCGCCGCTTGGGCAGCGCCGATCCGGTGCCGATGATGGCGGCGCGGCGGGTCATGCCTGCGCCTCGGCCTGCGTCTTCTTGGGAGGCGCGGCGTGGAACTGGTCGAGATCGCTGGCGATGCGGCGCAGCAGATCCTGCTCGGCCAGCCGCACTGCGAGATCGACCGCGTTGGCGACGCCGATCTCGTCCGCGCCGCCATGGCTCTTCACGACGATGCCGTTGAGGCCGAGGAAGACCGCGCCATTATGGTTGTTGGGATCGAGATGGTGCCTGAGCATGTGCAATGCCGGGCGCGACAGCAGAAAGCCCGCCTTGGACCTGAGCGAGCTGGTGAAGCTGCGCCGCAGCAGATCGGTGACGAAGCGCGCGGTGCCCTCTGCGGTCTTGAGCGCGATGTTGCCCGAGAACCCGTCCGACACCACGACATCGACCTCGCCACGGGCGATCTGATCACCCTCGATAAAGCCTTCGAACGCCAGCGGCAGATGCGACGCATCGGCCAGGATCGCCGCCGCATCGCGGATCATGTCCTTGCCCTTCATCGCCTCGGTGCCGATGTTGAGCAGGCGCACGCGCGGCCGGTCCAGGCCAAGCCCGATGCGCGCATAGGCCGCGCCCATCACCGCGAACTGGACCAGATTCTCGGTATCGCATTCGGTGTTGGCGCCCAGATCGAGCATCACCACGTCGGTCTCGCCCAGGCTGGGCAGCAGCGCGGCCAGCGCGGGGCGCTCGATGCCGGGCATGGTGCGCAGCGCCAGCTTGGCCATCGCCATCATCGCGCCGGTATTGCCGCTGGAGACCGCCGCCTGCGCGTCGCCGCGCTTCACCGCGTTGATCGCGAGGCCCATCGACGTGCGCGCCGAACGGCGCAGCGCCGTCGAAGGCCTTTCATGCGATTCGACGACGCCCTCGACGTGGAGGATCTCCGACGCCGCGGTCAGGTTCGGGTGGCGCTTGAGCCCCGCCTTGATCTGCGTTTCGTCGCCGACCAGCAGGAAGCCGATGCCGTCATGCGCGCGGCGCGCGCGCGCGACGCCGTCCATCATCGTCGCGATGCCTTCGTCGCCGCCCATCGCGTCGATGGCGATCCGCGGCGCTCCAGTCACTTCGCGACTCTCCTGATAAACGACCGCACCTGCGTGTTAGGCGTCGACCGAAACGATCTCACGGCCGTTATAATGGCCGCAGGCCGTGCACAGATTGTGCGGGCGCTTGAGTTCGCCGCAGTTGGGGCACTCCTGGAAGGCCTCCACCGACAGCGAATCATGGCTGCGACGCATGCCGCGCTTGGACGGCGAAGTTTTTCTCTTGGGAACGGCCATTTCGGCACCTTAGCAGTGATAATATCGGGGCGATACCGCCGGGGTTTCCACACAAAGGGCAACCGACGGATGGTCGGCCGCTCTCGGCGCGGAGCGGCCGGGCTGAATCGCGAGCGAACCGCGCCTATAGCGATTTTGCGCGCCCTTGCAAGCGATGCGGGCGCATGCGAGCAGTTGGCGAACAGGGGGGATAGCATATGATCTTGCCGATCGCACTGACCACCGCGGGCGCCGCGGCGCTGATCAACGCCTGGCTGGCCTTTCGCGTAAGCCGCGTACGCGCATCGGAAAAGATATGGGTGGGCGATGGCGGCAATGAACGCGTGCTCGGCCGCATGCGCGCCCACGCCAATTTCGCCGAATTCACACCGATCATCCTGATCCTGATCGCGCTGATCGAATTCGCCATGGGCACCTCGATCTGGCTGTGGATCGTCGCGATCGCCTTCCTGATCGGCCGCGTGCTGCACGGCCTCGGCATGGACGGCCTGCCCGGCGGCCGCATGATCGGCGCGGTGGTGACGACGCTGATCACCATCGGCCTCGGCCTCTATGCGGCCACGCTGCCCTATTGGACGGCGGGCAAGATCACCCAGCCGATCGAGAGCGTGCCGGTCGAGATGGTGCCGATGGGCTGAACGACACGCGCTCCAGCCGCCAGCGATCGGTCAGGCCGGGAATGTCGGCCTCGTCTTTATCGAAATCCTGCGGCGGTGTCGCGCCCACCACCACCGCGCGGATATAGCGCCCGGTCTCGCGCAGCTCGATCCGCGCGTCGGGGAATCGCGCCGCCAGCCAGTCGTGCACCGCCTGCGCATCGGGGGCGATCTCGTCGCTGTCGATCGCGCGGGGCGCGCCGTCGATCAGTTCGGCGGCGGCGATGCGGAGCGATCGGATCCCGTCCCGAACGACGCTGAAGGCGATGAAGCTCGCCGCGGTCGCATCCGCCCACCAATAGCCGAATCCCACGCCCAATATGCCGACGATCCCCGCCAGCCCGGTCATCCAGTCGGCGCGCTGCATCAGCGCGTCGGTGTGCAGCACCTTGTCATGCAGCGCCTTCGCCACCGGCTGCTTCATCCGGCCAAGGACAAAAGGCGGCACCACCGAATAGGCCAGCGCGGCGATCATCACCCAACCCGCCCAGACCTGATGGCCGAATACCGAAACCGGCGCGATCGTCGGGTGCTCGGCCTTGGCCAGCGTCATCAGCGATTCGAACAGCAGCAGCCCGCCGACGAAGAACAGCGCCACCGCCGCGATCAGGAAGGCCAGGCTGTTGACCCGGTGGAAACCGAATGGGAAGCGCCTGGTCGGCCCCCTGCGCTCCAGCCGGACGGCGATCAGGAATACGACCGCGGGGACCAGGCTCAGCCAGTCCTCGATCAGCGCCGTGGCGAACGCCTCGCTGCCGCCCATCGCCAGCGTCATCACCGCCAGCACGCTCGCCATCCAGCCGATCGTCAGCCATTCGAGCCGCTCGGCGCGCTTGAGATTGGCGGCGACCTCAGGGTTCACGGCGTGCCGCCCACGGAGAGCGCGGCGGTGTGGACGCGGCCGATGAAGGCGTTCTCGCCCATCCGCATCGCCGGGCGCAGTTCGTGGGTCTTGCCCGCGACGTCGTCCGCCAGCAGCGATGGCCCCAGCGTCACGCGCGTGGCCCAGGGCGTATCGGCGGCAAGCGGGGTCAGGACCAGATCGAGCTCGCCCTCTTCCAGCCGTGTCAGCAGCGGTTCGGTCGCGCCGCGTTCGATCCGCGATGATGTGCGCAGCGCGCGCAGCAGATCGGCGATGCGTCCGGGCTCGCCTGCGAGCGTTCCGGTATCGGTGGCGATGCCCACGCGAACATACCCCCGCGCGGCGATCGCCTCGCTGGTCCCATCGGGATCGCGCGGGATCGGTCCGCACGCGGCGAGCAATATCAGCAAGGGGAGGACGCGCATCATTGCGCCACCTCAACGGCTTGCCTCGCCGCCGCGTTCCGCCTCAGGCGGCGAGCGCCTCGTCGCTGACATAGGGATTGCCCGCGCGCTCGGCGGCGAAGCTCGACATCGGGCCGTGGCCGGGCACGAACCGTGTCTCGCCGCCCAGCGGCCACAGCCGCGTGACGATCGCATCGAGCAGATCCTGATGATTGCCCAGCGGGAAATCGGTGCGGCCGATCGATCCGGCGAACAGCACGTCGCCGACCAGCGCGAGGCGCGATTCGGGATGGTGGAACACGACATGGCCCGGCGTGTGGCCGGGGCAGTGATACACGTCGAAGGTCAGCTCACCGACCGTGACGGTATCGCCCTGCGCCAGCCAGCGATCGGGCTCGAACACGCGGCCCGCCACGCCGTAGCTGCGGCCGTCGTCCTCCAGCCGGCTGATCCAGAACCGGTCGGCCTCATGCGGTCCCTCGATCGGCACGCCCAGTTCCTTGGCGAACGTCCCCGCCTCGCCGCAATGGTCGATATGGCCGTGGGTCAGCAGGATCTTCTCGATCGTCACGCCGTGATGCGCCGCCGCCGCGCGCAGCTTGGGCAGATCGCCGCCGGGATCGACGAACGCGCCCCGCATCGTCTTCGTGCACCAGAGCAAAGTGCAATTCTGCTGCAGCGGCGTCACCGGCACGATCGCCGCGCGCATCGGGGGTTGTCGGTCGGTCATGCGGCGGAGATGGCGAGGCGGGGGAGCAACGTCAATCTTGCCTAGCCGCTTCCCCCGACTCAGCCCGTCCCATCCTCCGTCATGCTGAACTTGTTTCAGCATCCATCGTGCCCCAAGCTCGGTCCTGCCGGGGTGGAGGGATGGACCCTGAAACAAGTTCAGGGTGACGGTCTGGGTGAAACGGTGCCTATTTCGCCGTTCGTGTCGCGCCCTCACCCAGCAGGTTGGCCTGCCAGAACATCAGGCTGGTCCAGAAGTTGTAATCGGCATTCTCCTTCTTGGCGAAGCCATGGCCTTCGTTCTGGCCGAGCAGGTGCCACGCCGTGCCGCCCCTGGCGCGGATCGCCTTGACGATCTGATCGGCCTCGGACGCCGGCACGCGCGGATCGTTGCCGCCGGTCACCACCATCAGCGGGATGTTGAGCTTGGCGACGCTGGTCAGCGGCGAGATCGCCTTGAGCTTGGCGCGCTGCGTGGGATCGCGCTCGTCGCCATATTCGACGCGGCGCAGGTCGCGGCGATAGCTCTGGGTGTTTTCGAGGAAGGTGACGAAATCGCTGATCGCAACGACGCAGTTCGCCCCCCTGAACCGCGCGCCGTAACGGATGGCCGAAGCATAGCACATGTACCCGCCATAGCTGCCGCCGGTCACCGCGATGCGTTTCGGATCGATGCCCCTGTCCTTGTCGAGCACGTCGAGGAACGCGCCGATGTCCTTGACCGAATCCTCGCGCTTGTCGGGACCGTTATCCAGACTGACGAAGCGCTTGCCGAAACCGGTCGATCCGCGGACGTTGGGATAGAAGATCGCGATGCCCAGCTCGTTGAGCAGATAGTTGTTGCGGCCGAGGAAGCCGGGGGTCGATTGCCCTTCCGGCCCGCCATGGATGTTGACGATCAGCGGGCGCCTGCCGGCGAACCTCTTCGCATCGGGGCGGTAGAGGAAGCCCGACACCGGTTCGCCATCAAAGCTCTTCACCTCGACGAATTCGGGTTCGACATTGACGCCCGCGTCCAGCCCGCCCGTCTCGCTCTTGGTCCAGCGCGTGACCTCCAGCGTCGCGGGATCGACCGTATAGGCGTCCGCCGCGCTGGTCGCCGAGGTGAAGGTCAGCCCGATCGTGCCCCAGGGCGCGATCTCGATGCCGCCCAGCACGCCGGCGGGCAGGCCGTCGACCTTGCGCACCGCGCCGGTCTTCGGATCCATGATCCGCAAGCGTCCATTGCCCGCTTCGTTCACCGCATAGGCGATGAAGCTGCCATCCTCGGCGATGTCGAAGCTCTCGATATCCCATTTGGGTTCCGGGCTGCGCGCGGTGAACGTGCCTGTCGCCGTATCGATCGTGCCCAGCCGCTGAAAGTCCGAACCTTCGTCCGACGTCACCCACAAGGTCCCGTCGGGTGCGAATTGCGCGCTGCCATAGGCGATCGCTTTGCTGTGGTCGCCGATCGGCGTCATCCGCCCCGATGCGATATCGAGCAGGTGGAGATTGGATTTGGTGACGGAGATATATTCACCCACCACCGCGCGCTTCCCGTCAGGGGCGAAGTCCTGCACGCCCCAGCCCCCGCCCTTGACCTGCGCGACCAGCCGGTCGCTCTTGGGATCGCGCGGGTCCATCACATAGATGTCGTTGTCGGCCCCCGTGCGGCGGGTGGAGGTATAGCCGATCCAGCGGCCGTCCTTGCTCCAGGTCGGGCTAGAATTGCGGCTCTTGCCGTCGGTCAGCAGCGTCAGCTTGCCGTCCTTCAGCGTGAACAGCTGATAGAATTCGCTGCCGCCGATATCCTTGTTGACCACCAGCACGTCGCCCTTGGGCGACCAGCTGCCACCCACCGGCTCGGCCTCGAAGCTGATCTGCTCGCGCGCCATCATCGGCCCCGCCACCCGGTGCAGCTGGCTGGTATTGGCGAAGCGGGTGTTGATCAGCATCGATCGGTCGGCCGGGCTCCAGCTGGCGAAATTGGCGGTGCGATATTCCATATAGGGCCGCGTCGCATCGACGATCGCCAACGGCACCGCCGGGATGCCGTCGGCGACCAGCGCCGCGGGCTTGACCGCGACCGTCGCGTCCTGCGCCTCCTGCGCCAGCGCCGGAAAAGCCGCCGCGATCAGCGCCGCGCCCGCCAGAAAATGTCCACGCATCAATCGATCCCCCGATTAGCTGTATTAACAAGGTAATGCGGTGGCCGCGAAGTGGCGTCAAGCCATCGGCACAGCCCTCGCGCACCGCCAACCCCGTTCGGGCTGAGCTTGTCGAAGCCCTGTCCTTCTTCTGTGAGCGCGGGGAAGGAAGGGCGGTCCTTCGACACGCTCAGGACGAACGGGGACAGGCCGGTTGATCCATCCGAGAACCCCGGTACAGACCATGGCGATGCTGACGCCGGACGCACCCTTTGTGCTGCTCGACGATGCCCGGGTGGCAGGGGCAGCACCCGCGCGCCTCTATGCCCGGCCAGTCGAAACCATCATCGCCGCGACGCCCGCGCAGGTGCCGCGCGTGCTGCAGGCGTTGCGCGTGGCGCGCGAAGGCGGGCTGCATGCCGCGGGGTTCCTGTCCTATGAGGCGGGGCACGCGCTGGAGCCCAAGCTGCAGCCGCCGGCTTCGGGCGATATGCCCTATGCCTGGTTCGGGCTGTTCGACCGTTATGAGACGATCGCGCCCGATCATGTCCCGGCGCTGCTGCCCGCGTCGGCCGGCGCATGGGCGGGGGCGCCCCAACCTCGGATCGACGAGGCGGCCTATGCTCGCGCGTTCGATCGCATCCAGGCGCTGATCGCCGCGGGCGACATCTATCAGGCCAATCTCACCTTCCGCGCCGATGTGCGCACGCGCGGCCATCCGCTCGCGCTCTACGCCGCGATCCGCGGCCGCGCGCAGGCCGGCTATGGCGGCATTGTCTGGACGGGGAGCGACTGGCTGCTCTCCTTCTCGCCTGAACTGTTCGTCGCGTTGCAGGGCGGCAAGGCGTCGACGCGCCCGATGAAGGGCACCGCGCCGCGCGACAGCGACCCGGCAGAGCTCAGCGCCGATCCCAAACAGCGCGCCGAAAACCTGATGATCGTCGATCTGCTGCGCAACGACCTGTCCCGCGTCGCCGCGCCCGGCAGTGTCGAGGTGCCCGAGCTGTTCCGCATCGAGAGCTATCCCACCGTCCACCAGATGGTCTCCACCGTCACCGCGCGATTGGACGAACACCGCGACGCGATCGACCTGATCGGGGCATTGTTTCCCTGTGGATCGATCACCGGCGCGCCCAAGATCCGCGCGATGGAGGTGATCGGCGAGGTCGAGGACTCACCCAGGGGCGCCTATTGCGGCGCGATCGGGCGGCTCGACGCCAATGGCGACGCCGCCTTCAACGTCGCCATCCGCACGCTGCACATGAAGGACGGCGCGGATGCCGCCACGCTCGGTCTGGGTTCGGGCATCGTCGCCGATTCGGTCGGCACGCAGGAATGGGACGAATGCCTCGCCAAGGGCCGCTTCGTCACCCTGGGCCAGCGCACCCCCGACCTGATCGAGACGATGGCGTTCGATCCGCATGACGGCATCCTCCGGCTCGATCGCCACATGGAGCGGATGAGGGCCGGCGCCGAGGTCTTCGGCATCGCGTTCGATCGCCACGCGCTGCGCAACGATCTGCAGGCGGCGACCTTCCGCCAGCGTGGCCGCGCGCGGGTACGATTGTTGCTGTCGCCGACCGGGCGCACCGCCATCCATGTTTCGCCCGTGCCCGCATTCCCGGTCGAGCCGGTCGAGGTGGCGATCGTGCCGCTGCCGGTCGATGCCGACGATTACCGCCTGCGCCACAAGACCGCCGACCGCGCCTTCTACGATCAGGCGCGCCGTATCGCCGGCACCTTCGAGGTCGTATTCGTCCGCCCCGATGGCCGCCTGACCGAAGGCAGCTTCACCAATGTCTTCGTCGCGCGAAACGGCGGGCTGCTTACCCCGGCGGCGCCCGGTCTGTTGCCCGGCGTGCTGCGCGAGGCGCTGATCGAGGAGGGCAAGGCGGTCGAGGCGGACCTTATCGCCGCCGACCTCACCGGCGATTTCTGGATCGGCAACGCGCTGCGTGGAATGATTCGCGCGCGACTGGTTGCGGCGGCGCAACATCCGGGACTATAGGCGGCGCGCCGCTTCCCGAAAGGTTCGCCACATCATGAAGATTTCCGACGCGCTGGGCCGCATCCAGCCCTCTGCCACGCTCGCCATGACCAGCCGCGTGCTGGAGCTGAAGCGCGCCGGTGTCGATGTGATCGGCCTCGGCGCGGGCGAGCCCGATTTCGACACGCCCGATTTCGTCAAGGAGGCGGCGATCGAGGCGATCCGCAGCGGCCAGACCAAATACACCAATGTCGATGGCACCGCCGAGCTGAAGGCGGCGATCGCGGCCAAGTTCAAGCGCGACAACGATCTCACGTACACGCCCGAACAGATCAGCGTGAACGTCGGCGGCAAGCACACCTTGTTCAACGCGCTGGTCGCGACTATCGACCCGGGCGACGAGGTGATCATCCCGGCGCCCTATTGGGTCAGCTATCCCGACATCGTGCAGTTCGCCGGCGGCACCCCCGTGTTCGTCCGCGGCGGAGCGGAGCAGGGCTACAAGGTTACCCCCGCGCAGATCGACGCCGCGGTTACCCCGCGCACCAAATGGCTGCTGCTCAACTCGCCCTCCAACCCCTCGGGCGCGGCCTATACCCGCGCCGAGCTGGAGGGTATCGCAGAGGTGCTGCGCCGCCATCCGCATGTCTCGGTGATGGCCGATGATATGTACGAACACATCATCTATGACGGCTTCGAATTCACCACCATCGCCCAGGTCGCGCCCGATCTCTACGATCGCACGCTGACCGTGAACGGCTGTTCCAAGGCCTATTCGATGACCGGCTGGCGGATCGGCTTCGCCGGTGGCCCCGCGCCGCTGATCAAGGCGATGGCCAAGCTCCAGTCGCAATCGACCAGCAACCCCTGCTCGATCGCGCAGGCCGCGGCGGTCGCCGCGCTGAACGGCGATCAGAGCTTCCTCGGCGATCGCAACGCCGCCTTCCAGCGCCGCCGCGATCTGGTCGTGTCGATGCTCAACCAGGTCAACGGCATCCATTGCCCGCGCCCCGAAGGCGCCTTCTACGTCTATCCCGACGTGTCGGGCCTGATCGGCAAGAGCACGCCCGATGGCCGCGTGATCGATACCGACGAAACGCTGGTCGGCTATCTCCTCACCGATGCGAAGGTGGCGGCGGTGCACGGCGGCGCGTTCGGCCTCGAACCCGCCTTCCGCGTCAGCTACGCGACCTCGGAGGAAATCCTCGAAGAAGCCTGCAACCGCATCCAGACCGCCTGCGCCGCGCTTCGCTGACGGAGAGGTGAACGACCGCCCAAGGCGGCGTTCAGGCGACTCCGTCAACATAGCGTTTCAAGATTCGGACCTGACATTCGGCTGGCGCGCACCCATTTGCGCGTCGAAGAGGACAAGACACCATGCGTAAGCTTTTCACTTCCAGCTTCTTCCACCGGTTCACCGGCGGCTTCGCGCTGGGCGCGGTGGCGATGGTCGCGCTGAAGCCCGCAGAGGCGGTAAGCGCGATCCTGCCGCTGATAGGCTGAACCGCATCTATCGTGTAAACTGCGGCGTAGCTTGACCGAACCCCGGATCAAGGAGACGACGCCGCCATGAAATCCGCATTCCTCTTTACCGCCGCCGTGATGGGCACCGCGCTGATCGGCGTTCCGCTGGTCACCGGCGCGCTCGCCGGCGAGAAAGCCGTGCCGATCCCGCGCGCCGCGATCGATGTGCCGCGTGGGCAGGGCATGCAGGCCGCGGTGCTTGCCGGCGGCTGCTTCTGGGGCATGGAGGCGGTGTTCGAACAGGTGAAGGGCGTGCGCGACGTCGTGTCGGGCTTTGCCGGCGGCACTGCCGGCAGCGCCACCTATGACGCCGTCTCGACCGAACGGACGGGCCATGCCGAAGCGATCCGCATCACCTATGATCCGCGCGTCGTCAGCTATGCCCAGCTGTTGCGAGTCTATTTCGCGGTGGCGCACGATCCGACGCAATTGAACCGCCAGGGCCCGGACACCGGCCCCAGCTATCGCAGCGCGATCTTTCCGCAGGACGCCGATCAGAAGCGCGTCGCCGCCGCCTATATCGCGCAACTGGGCAATGCGAAGGCGTGGCCGAAACCGATCGTGACCAAATTGGAGGCGGGCAAGTTCTATCCTGCCGAGGCGTACCACCAGGATTTCGCCCGGAAGAACCCGATGCACCCCTATATCCTGCGCTGGGACAAGCCCAAGGTCGCGGCTTTCCGCGCCGCGTTTCCGGGCATGGTGAAGGGCTAGGCCGCCAGCGGAAACCTGAGCAGCCGGTCGTCGAGCGCCACCAGCGCCTCGGCGCCCGGCCCCACCGCGCGGATGATCTCGGGATGATCGGCATCCAGCCCGCCGGTCAGCGATCCGAAGGCGGGGAAGATCAGCTTGACGGGCGTCGTGACGAAGCAGCGCCGCGCGACATGCCTGCCGCGCACGTTCAGCCGCAATTTCGGGTGGAAATGTCCCGACATCTCCGGCCGCGGTTCGTCCGCCACGGCCTCGTGCCGCATCACGATTCCGTCCACCTCGGCCTCGACGATGATCTCACCGCCGCAATGATCGACCATCGCCGCGTCGTGGTTGCCGGTGATCCACACCCAGCGCAGCGATCCCGTCAGCGCGAGCAACGTCGCCCGCGCGCGGCCGGGCAATCGCTCGCACCCGCGCGAATCGTGGAAGCTGTCGCCCAGGCACCAGAGTTCGCGCGCATCGGTCGCGGTCACCAGCGCGGACAGATCGGCCAGCGTCGCGATCGAATCATAGGGGGGCAGCATCTGGCCGAACCGCGCGAACCAGCTGGCCTTCTCGAAATGCAGATCGGCGACGATCAGCGCCCGCCGCGCCGGCCAGAACAACGCCCCCGCGCGCAACGCGACCAGATCGTGACCTGCGAACGAAAAGCGAACCATGCCCCGTCTTAGCGCCGGGAATCGCGCTCCTCAACCGCGTCGCGCTTCTCCGGGATCATCCGCTCGATAAGGGGGAAGATGATCAGCAGCACCAGCGTGATGCCGGTCGCCACCGCCGCCAGCCGGTATTGCCCCGCGCCGCACGCGATGCCGAGCGCCGCCGCCATCCACAGATTGGCGGCGGTAGTCATGTTCTTGACCGTCGCGCGCCGCACGAAGATCAGACCCGCGACCAGGAAGCCGATCGCCTGCGCCAGCCCCTGCACCGCACGCAGCGGATCGGGGTTCACTTCCTCGTTGCGCGCCGCCTCGTAGAGCAGCAGTGAAGAAAGCATGATCGCGGCGGAGGACAGTGCCACCAGCGCATGCGTACGGATGCCGGCATCATGCCCGCGCCATTCGCGGTCGAAGCCGATCAATATGCCTGCCAGCGTCGCGGCGCTCAGCCTGAGCGCGATCTGCCCCCAATCGTCGGTGGCGAGCAGCAGGCCCTCGTTCACCGTCCCTTCGCCGCCTCCGCCGCGCGCAGCAGGCGGATGACATTGCCGCCCAGGATCTTGCGGATGTCCTCCTCCGAATACCCCTCGGCCACCAGCCGCTCGGTGATCCTGGGCAGCGCGGCGACATCCTCCATGCCCGGAACCCCGCCGCCGCCGTCCCAATCGGCGCCGAGGCCGACATGGTCGGGGCCGACCAGCTTCAGCACATGGAGCATCGACGCCATGTACATCTCGAAATCGGCCTTCTCGACCGGGCTGACCTGGTTGATCGCGTAGATTCGCCGCGCGATCTCCTCGCGGCGCGGGCCGACCGGGGCCTCGTCCAGCGCGTCGGACAGCTTCTCACGCTCGGCATTGCTGGTGCGCGGGGCGAGGTAGATCGAGTTGATCATGATCACGCCGCCCTTCGCCGCCAGCGCCTTGATCCGCCCGTCATCGATGTTGCGCGGATGGTCGAACGCCGCCTTGGGCCCCGAATGCGACAGGATGATCGGCGTCTTCGACAGCGCCAGCATCTGGTCGAACACCGCGTCGGATGCGTGGCTGGCGTCGGGGATCATGCCCAGCCGGTTGACCTCCTCCAGCCAGCGCCGTCCGAGCTGCGAGAAGCCGCCGAACTTGCCGGGCTCGTTGGCCGAATCGGCCAGCTGGTTCTGCTTGACGTGCACCGGCGACGCCATGCGCACGCCGCGTTTGTAGAGATCGGCCATGAAGGCGCGCATTTCCGCGACATCATCGCTCACGCCCAGGCTGTTCTCGACCGAGACATAGACGATCCGCTTGCCCGAAGCGGCGATCCGCTCCGCCTCGTCGGCGGTGGTCGCCAGCTGCAGCGTCTCGGGATTCTCGCGCACCACGCGCAGGATCGCGTCCGAACGCTTGATCATGTGCGCCTTCGCCGCGGCATAGCCTGCTGCCGTCAGCGGACCCGACGGCGTGTAGATCACCCAGAAGCCGCCATCCAGCCCGCCCTCCTTCATCCGCGGAACATCGACCTCGCTGGTGTCGGTGGCGACCGAATGGCGATCGGTGATCTTCCAGCCGGGCAGATCGAAAAAGGCCGGCGTGTCGAGATGCGTATCGAGCACCAGCGCACGCTCGTGGATCGCGCGCGCATCGGCGGCGGCGGGCGGATCGGCCTGCGTCGCGGGCGCGCACGAGGCGAGCAGGATAGCGGAGAGGGAAAGAGCGGGGGGTAGGATGCGTGTCATGCGCGCGACTGTTGCCGCTCAGCCCCGCTGTTGCAAGCTACCAGCTGGCGATCTCGGTTTCGTGCGGTCTCAGGAAGCGCGCGGTACGACGGCGGAAATCGATCGTCACGCGTTCGAACAATGCCAGCGCGTCCATCCCCAGCAGCATCGCCGGCTTGTCGGCAAAGCCCAGTTCGGTGAAGATATGCGCATCGGCCAAGGCAATCGGCAGCGCGTTCAGCTGAAAATCGGAAATCTTCAGCGCGTGCGTGGTCGTGTATGTCGCGGTCATCCGCCCGCCTATCACGTCGCGCAGCTCGATCAGCGCAGACGGGCGCTTGCGCCTCTGTGCGAACAATTTGCGTTTCAATGCCTCGTTGCCCAGCGACGTCTGCGATCCGGTGTCCAGGATCACCGCCACCCGCGCGCCGTCAAGCGTCGCATCCATGATCACCAGCCGTCCGGCGCGGCTGCGCGCCTTGACGATGATATCGTCGCCACGCGCTGCCGCGTCGCGCGTTTTCGACGGCGCGATCGTCATCGTCCGCTTGCGGAAATCCATGGTGATCCGCTGCTGCTTCAACGTATCGACGCCGATCAGGCCGAGGCCGCCGAGATGCGCACCGGCCATGCCCGGCGCGCGCAGATCCGTGGCGCGGTGACGATCCATGTCGAGTGTGCCGATATGGTAGAGGCCGACCGGCGTCACCCCGGTCACGCTGTGCAGTCGCGCGTTGCCCGCCGAACGCAGCGCCAGCGTCGCGGCCAGTTCATTGGAAACGCTGGTGCGTTCCGCGCCGGTATCGACCACGAATGGATAGGGGCCTTTGCCATCCAGCAGCACCGATACGGTCATGCGTGTGCTGCGATCGGGGGTCAGCACGATGGTATCGAAGGCAACGGGCAATGCTGGCGGGATGGAAGGGGCGGCATCCTGCCCGAATGCTGCAGAGGGCAGGGCGCAGAGCAGCAGGGCCGTCAGCCGCGTTCCAGACCCGGTGTGGATTGCCGTCGATCTTGCGCCACGACGCACCGCGAATCGCCTGAACCACATGGTCTGGCACCCTCTCCACCAAAAAAACGCTCTTGTTCTCGTCCGAAACGAATGCCGGATCATCGTGCGTATCGCGCGGTGATCCGGCTAATAATTGCGCGAGGGCGATGCACCCTCGACACCCGGAATCATCGATGAGGTGTTGCGCCGCAGTGTGAGCGGATCGGGCGGAGGCACGCGGAAGCGCACCTGCTGATTGGGAAAATCTATCTCGACGCGGCGGAAGCTGCGCAGCGCATCCATGCCGAGCAGCAGCGCCGGGCGGTCCTCCAGCTCGAAATGGCGGAACGGCTCGACATCGGCGAAGGCCACCGCGAGGCTGCCGAACAGCAGGCCGTCTATCCAGACCCCCGGGACCATGGTGTGGCTTGCGCGCGCCCTGGCGCCGGTCACGCTCGTGATCTCGGTCGGCTTCAGCGCCTTGCGGGCGCCTCGGTCGATCAGCCGAAGCAGCGCGCTGTTGCCAATGCTCACCTGCGCGCCGGTGTCGAGCACGACCTGAATGCGCCTGCCGTTGAGAAACGCGTTCGTGACGATCAACTGGCCAAATTTGCTGTCGCCCGAAACCACGACCTCATCGCGTTTGCGGCGCTTCATTGGACGGGCGCTGCTGTGATCGACGGTCATGATGCCAGTGTCGAAGTCGATCAGCACCTTGTGGTTGCGCAGCATGTCGATACCGAGCATCCCGATCGCGCCCAGATTGCGCCCCTCGAGCGAAGGCGCGTGGATGGTGTAGCGCTGGCCGATCGATTCTATCGTCAGTTCGGGCACGATGACGGTCTGGACGATCGATCGATCGACCATCGAGGTGAGACTGACCGGCCTGCCTGCGCTGAGCCCAAGCTGGCTGGCCAGTTCGCGCGAAACGACGGTCCGCTCCGCGCCGGTGTCGATGATGAAGGGAAAAGGTCCGGAGGTGCCGACCGCGACCGGCACGGTCAGCCGCGTGCCGGCCTCGGCAACAACGATGTCGGTGGCCATCGTGGCCCCCGCCACGACGGATTCCTGCGGCTCGCGCGCCAGATCCTGCGCGTTCGCCGTTGTTGCCAGCGCGGCCATCAGTGCAGCGAACCATTCGATCCGCATAGCGCCCTTCTCCCACGCGGATGATACGCCTGTTGCCGCTATGTTTCAATCCACCCGCATGGCCTCCGCGGCCAGGGCCTCGGCCTCGATCAGCAGCGCGTCGTCCGCCGTTCCGGTCGCCACCCGCTCGCGCCCGATCAGCGTCAGCACCGGCACCGCGAGCGGTGTGACGCGCTCCAGATCGACGTGCAGCATCGTCTCCGCGGCGCGGTCGAGCAGCCCCGCCAGCCGCCCGACATCGGTCATCTTCGCGCGCGCATCGGCCCAGGCGGCCTTCATCAGGATATGTTCGGGTTCGTACCGGCGCAGCACGTCGTAGATCAGGTCGGTGGAGAAGGTCACCTGCTTGCCGGTCTTGCGCTTGCCCGGATGCTGGCGCTCGACCAGCCCGCCGATCACCGCCACCTCGCGGAAGGCGCGCTTGAGCAGGTGCGATTGCTGCACCCAGTCGACGAATTCATGCTCGAGGATATCGGCGCTGAACAGCCGCGCCGGATCGGTCACCTTCTCCAGGCTGTACGTGGCGAGGGCATAATCATTGGCGACGAAGCCCAGCGGCTTCAGCCCCTCGGTCTCCATCCGCCGCGTCACCAGCATGCCGAGCGACTGGTGCGCATTCCACCCTTCGAAGCTGTAGGCGACCATGTAATGCCGCCCCTCGCGGGGGAAGGTCTCGACCAGCAGCTGGCCGGGCCTGGGCAGGGCGGATCGGTAGTCCTGCACCTCCAGCCATTCGCGCACATCGTCGGGAAAGCGCGCCCATTCGTCGCGGTCCCACAGGAACCCACGCACCCGGTCGGCAAGGTTGGTCGAAAGCGGCATCCGCGCCCCGCCATAGGTCGGGATGCGCGCCGGGCGGCTGCTGGCGCGTACCACCAGATCCTCGGTGTCGATCCGCATCACCTCGCAGCTGATCCCGGCGAAGAAGAAGGTGTCGCCAGGCGTGAGCGTCGCGGCGAAGCCCTCCTCGACCCTGCCCAACGTGCGGCCGTTGTTGAACCGCACCGTCAGCATCGTCCCCTCGACGATGATTCCCGCGTTCATCCGGTGCTGCTGGATGAAGCGCGGATGGCTGACCCGCCACGTCCCGTCGGGGGTCTGCGTCAGCCGCTTGAACCGGTCATAGGCGCGCAATGAATAGCCGCCGTCGCGGATGAACCCCAGCACCAGCGAAAATGTCTCCGCGGTCAGCGCGGAATAGGTCAGCGCCGATTGCACCTCGGCCAGCATCGCCGCCTCGTCGAACGGCGCGGCGCAGGCGCAGGCCATCAGATGCTGGGCGAGCACGTCGAGGCTGCCGTCGCGGAACAGCTCATGATCCAGCTCGCCCGCGCCCACGGCGTCTAATGCGGCGCGCGCCTCCAGATATTCGAAGCGGTTGCCGGGGACGAGGATCGCCTCGCTGGGCTCGTCGAGCCGGTGATTGGCCCGCCCGATCCGCTGGAGCAGCCGCGACGATCCCTTGGGCGCGCCCATCTGGATGACGCAATCGACATCGCCCCAGTCGACTCCCAGATCGAGCGACGCGGTCGCCACCAGCCCGCGCAATTTGCCGTCGGCCATCGCCTGTTCGACCTTGCGCCGCGCCTCGCGCGACAGGCTGCCATGATGGATGCCGATCGGCAGCTGCGCGTCGTTGGCCTTCCACAGATCCTGGAAGATCAGCTCGGCGAGCGACCGTGTGTTGCAGAAGACGAGCGTCGTCCGGTGCCGGGCGATCTCGGCCATCACCTGTTCGGCGGCATAGCGCCCCGAATGGCCCGACCACGGAACCCGGTCCTGCGGCAGCAATATGGTGACGTTGGGATCGGCGCCGGTCTCGCCCTGCACCAATGTCACCGCGTCGATATCGCCATCGGGCGCCAGCCATGCGCGGTAGCTGTCCGCATCGGCCACCGTCGCCGACAAGGCCACCCGCCGCATGTGCGGCGCGATCCGCTGCAGCCGCGCCATGCACAGGCTCAGCAGGTCGCCGCGCTTGCCGGTGGCGAAGGCGTGCACCTCGTCCACCACGATCGTCCGCAACCCGGCAAACAGCGTCAGGCTGTCGGGATAGCTCAGCAGCAGGCTCAGCGATTCGGGCGTGGTCAGCAGGATGTTGGGCGGGCGCTGCCGTTGCCGCGCCTTGCGATCGGAGGGCGTATCGCCGCTGCGCGTCTCGACCGTAATGCCCAGCCCCATCTCACCGATCGGGGCCAGCAGGTTGCGCTGCACATCCACCGCCAGCGCCTTCAGCGGCGAAACGTAGAGCGTGTGCAATCCATCCGTCGACTGCTCGACCAGTTCGCTCAGTGTCGGCAGGAATCCCGCCAGCGTCTTGCCCGCTCCGGTCGCCGCGACCAGCAGCGCGTGCCGTCCCGCCGCCGCCGCGTCCAGCATCTCCAGCTGATGCGCGCGCGGACGCCAGCCGCGGGCGGCGAACCAGTCGGCAATGATCGAAGGCAGCTGCGGGCCGGGCATCGCCACCCGCTTATCCCGCCCCGCAGGGCGCGGCTACGGCCGATGCTCGTCGCGGCTGTCGTCCGTGGCTTCGGCTTCGCCGTGGGTCACCCGCGCGCCGCCGGCGGCTGGTGGCGCGCGCTCCGCCTGGTTGGTGCGGCGGCTGACGAACAGCCACAGGACCAGCGCCAGCAGCAGGATCGGGATCAGCAGGATCAGCCAATGGATGATGGACATCGGGCACACACTCCTTTCGCCATCAACGCCGCCGCACGCCGGACGATCCGCCTATGCCAGCCACGGCGCGCGTTCGCCGGGGGCGAGCATGGCGAGATCGTCGAGCTTCCTCTGCTGGCGCGATTCGAGTCCCGGCGTCAGCAGCGGGGTCACCGCCTTGTCGAACCGCGCCGGCGTCATCCCGGTGAACAGCCGGAACTCGCGGTTGAGATGCGACTGGTCATAGAAGCGTAAGCCTGCCAGCTCGTCGGCGCTCGGCACCGCCAGCCCGCGCATAACCGCGGCAATGTCCAGGAAGCGCGCGCGCCGCATCACCGTCTTGGGCGGATGGCCGAAATGGCGGCGCACCGTGCGTGCGAAGCGGATGGCGTTCATGTTCATGTCAGAGGCGATATCGGCCACCCGGCGCAGCGGATCGTTGCGCGCGATCTGCTCGAACGCGGTCATTTCGGGGTGCGGTGCGGGCCAGTCGCGATCGGCCAGATGCGCGCGCAGCCCCGCCTCGATCGCGGCGAAGGTGGCATCGACCGAGTCCACCTCCGCGCACGCTACCGCCATATCGTCGGCAAGGCGCGGCGCGACATCGCCCAGCGCCACCACCTTGTCGGCCAAGCTGTGCGACGGGTCTTCGAACAGCCCGAACCAGCCGCCTGGCCGGATCGCGAAGCCGGCCACCGCCATCGGCCCGGTGCAGCGCACCCGCTGCGGCTTCGCCTGCGCGCCGAACAGCACCGCCCCGGTGAAATGCTTCCATTCGCCTGGGGCCATCTCCGCCTCCCAATGCCCGCGCGGCAGCACGCGGATGAACGGCGTCTCGTTCAACAGGAAATCGCTGGTGGTATGCCCCTCGGGCTGGTCGATGATCGTCACGAACAGCCGCGCCACATGCCCCGCCAGATCGGCCGCCGGCTGGCGGTTGCGCGACACGGGAAGGCCCTGCCGGGTGCGTCCCGTACGCGGATCGAGCGGCGACATCATCGTCGCAGGACTAGGGCCCCGTGCCCGCATTGCCTAGTCCGCAGGCGCCGCTCCTGCCGCGCGCGTCACCAGCTTCGGTGCCGCGCTGCCTGCGGTGGACAGCCGCACGCGCTCACCCTGCGCGCGGTCCTGCAGTGAAAACCACGCCTCGTCGCCCTTGGTGCCGATCCGCACGCCCTCGGCATATTGGCCGATGGGGTTGCCGTAATTGACCGTCAGCCCGGCAAATCCGGTCTTCTCATTGGCGATCAATGCCACCGCGTCGCCGCCCGGATGGTCGAGCGCCATCACCCCGCGGCCATTGTCGAGATACTGCACCGCCCCGCGTTCGGACCCCTTGGCGTCGTGCAGCACCAGCCCGTACGCGGCGGCGACGCGCGGATAGGATTTGCCGTCGAGCCGGGGGTTGGGCGCCTCGCCCAGGATCACCCGGTCCGCGCCGTCGGGTCCGAGCACGACGATCGACGCAGTCTGCCCGTCGCCACGCAGGCGCCCTTCGGCGGGCGTGGGCGCGCCGATCAGGATGCGCGGCTTGCCCGTCGCATCGACGATGCGGATCGCCTGCGCCTCGATCGTCTTCGGCGAAGGCGCCGCGAAGCCCGCAAGCAATGCCCCCGCACCCGCCAGCCCCGCCGCGATCAGCGCGATGCGCTGCCGCCGCACCATGGTCTCGAGCCGTGCCAGCCGGGCGTCGATTGCGTCATCGTCGATCATTGCATGTCTCTCCAGCGCCGCATCATGGAACTCGTGCGCGCGCCATCCATATAGCCTGGATGGCGCAGCGCGGAAGCTGGGTGCAGCCGCATCCGACCGGTCTCTATATCCCCAGTGCCGATGCCTGGGTCGATCCGTCGCAGCCGGTCGCCCGCGCGCTGGTGACCCACGGCCATGCCGATCATGCGCGCGGCGGGCATGCACAGGTGTGGGCGACGCCCGAAACCCTCGCCATCATGGAAACCCGCTACGGCCCGCAGCCCGGCGGCACCGGCGTGCAATATGGCGAAAGCGTGCGGCTGGGGGAGGTCGACATCAGCTTCGTCCCCGCCGGCCACGTCCTCGGCTCGGCGCAGATCGTGCTGGAGCATGCCGGCGAGCGCATCGTCGTCTCGGGCGATTACAAGCGCCGCCCCGATCCGACCTGCGCGCGCTTCGAGCCCGTCCCCTGCGACATCTTCGTCACCGAGGCGACCTTCGGCCTGCCGGTGTTCCGCCACCCGCCGACGCATGACGAAATGGACAAGCTTCTCGCCGCGCTCCACGCCAACCCCGACCGCTGCGTCCTCGTCGGCGCCTATGCGCTGGGCAAGGCGCAGCGCGTCATCGCCGAGCTGCGCGTGCTCGGCCACGCCGATCCGATCTATATCCACGGCGCACTCGAACGGCTGTGTACGCTCTATGGCGAACTCGGCGTGGACCTCGGCGAACTCCGCCTCGTCGCCGACGCGAGCAAGGACGAGATGCGCGGGAAGATCGTCCTTTGCCCGCCGTCCGCGCTCAACGACCGCTGGAGCCGCCGCCTGCCCGATCCGATCACCGCGATGGCGTCGGGCTGGATGCGCGTCCGTCAGCGCGCGGTGCAGAAGAATGTCGAGCTTCCCCTGATCCTCAGCGACCATGCCGACTGGGACGAGCTGACCGAAACCCTGACCGAGATCGCGCCGAAGGAGGTCTGGGTCACCCATGGCCGCGAAGACGCGCTGGTCCACTGGTGCATGACCCGCCAGATCAAGGCGAAGGCGCTGGCGCTGGTGGGCTTCGAGGATGAGGACGATTGACGATCTGACGGGCACGATCCGGCAGTGAAATCACCTGTCACGCAGCTTCATACAATCTTAGCTGACAAATCTCATCAATCAGCATACAAAGTGGCTTGACCAAATAATAGAATTAATCATACCAGCCTCTCGATAGAAAACCCTCGGACGGTCGGCGTCGATCGGGGTTCACGCATCGGGAGAGGGAAGAATGAGGGCAGCCCGTTGGTTGATCGGCTCGGTCGCGATGGTCGCGGCGGCTCAGGCGGGCGCACAGGAGGCGCCGGCGGAGCAGGATGCGCCCGCGCCCTCGGACGATATCGGGGCGTCGCCGGACATTGTCGTGCGCGGCACCCGCGCGAGCGACCGGTCCGCGCAGGACACCAAGCGCGAGTCCGACCAGATCGTGGACTCGGTGGTCGCCGAGGACATCGGGGCGCTGCCGGACTTCAACGTCGCCGAGGCGTTGCAGCGGGTGCCCGGCATCGCGCTGGACCGCAACGAGTTCACCGGCGAGGGATCCGGCGTAAGCGTGCGCGGCCTCAACCAGATCACCACGTCGCTGGCCGGCCGTTCGATCTTCAGCGGCGTCGGCCGTTCGCTCAATCTGGGCGAGATCCCCGCCGGCCTGGTGGGGCGCGTGGACGTCTACAAAAGCCCGCAGGCGGACCAGATCGAGGCCGGGCTGGGCGGGACGGTCGATGTCAAGCTGCGCAGCCCGGCCGACCTGAAGAAGCTGACCGCCTCGGTCACCGCGCGCGGGATTTATCGCCGGCTGAGCGAAAGCTTCAATCCCAGCTTCTCGGCCATGATCGGCAACAACTGGGATGTCGGCGAAGGCAAGCTGGGCGTTCTCGTCTCCGGCATCTACGATCGCCGGAGTTTCCGCACCGACCGGCTGGCGGTGGACGCGTTCGCCGACCGGCGCAACCTGGTCGATCGCAATGGCGATGGCCTTGCCACCAACAACCCCGCCGACAGCATCTACGTCCCGACCACGCTGACCACCCGCTACTCGCTGGGCGAGTTCGAGCGCTGGGCGGTCGGCGGACGCCTCCAGTACAAGGCGGCGGGGAAATACGAATTCTACATCGACGGCATCTACAACAGCTACAAGGGCACGCAGGACCATTCGTTCATCGCGGCGCGCCTCAACCAGACCCTGTACGGCGCCAGGGCGGGCCTGGATTCCTACACCGTCCGGCCGGACAACCTGACCTTTGAATCGGGCACGTTCCGCAACGTGCCCTTCCAGTCGACCACCTATACCCAGGACGAGAAGAACACGGTCTGGCAGGCGGCGGCCGGCTTCAAGCTCTATGCCGGCCGGCTGCAGGCGGCGGGGGACGTAAGCCTGCTGCGCAGCACGAAGAACGAAATGCGCCGCGATCTGACCACCGGCGGCATCGCCCCGAACTTCATGATGGACCTGCGCCCGGAGACGCCCCTCTACGACTATCAGGGCATCGACCTGCTGGACCCCGCGGCCTATCGCCCCGACCGGATATCGACATCCAACTACCCCAACGAGGGCGAGGAGCGGGCCGCGCGGCTCGACATCACCGCGGACCTCGACCTGCCGGTCCTCCAGGCGCTGCAATGGGGCGTCCGCGTGACCAAGCGGACCGCGGACCGGATCGGCTTCGACGAGGGCGTCAACCTGATCGGGCGGACGCCGGGCTCGCCGCTGTCGGGCACGCTGGAGGCGACCCCGGACGATCTCTTCGCGAACCGGTTCGATCTGATCGACACGACTTGGCTGCGCCCGTCGCCCGCCGCGGTGCGCGAGTTCGCGGGGTTGCTCCAATCCTATGGCCTGCCGGCGGACTTTCCCGCGATCGAGCCGCTGCTCGCCTATTCCTTCGACGAGACGACCCGGGCGGCCTATGTCATGGGCAAGATCCGCCAGGAGATCGGGGGGATGCGGCTGACCGGCAATGCCGGCGTCCGCTTCGTCAGAACCCGGCAGAACGCCAACGGCTTCCGCACCGCCGCCACCACCGGCGCGTTCGAGCCGATCGACCTCGACCGCAGCTACAGCTCCGTCCTGCCGAGCATCAACCTGGCGTTGCGGATCACGCCCGATCTGGTCGTGCGCGGTGCCTATTCGAAGGTCGTTTCCAAGCCGAGCTTCCTCGATCTGTCGCCCACCCGGTCGCTCGACTATGACACGCTGGAGGGTTCGGGCGGCAACCCCGAGCTCATGCCCTACAAGGCGAACCAGTATGATGCGTCCGTCGAATGGTATTTCGGCCGCCCCGGCTTCGTCTATCTCGGCTATTTCAAGAAGGACATCGACGGCTATTATCAGCGGGTTTCGCTTCCCGAAGTCATCGAAGGCCAGACCTTCCTCATCTCACAGCTCGTCAACGCCGATGCGGCCAAGGTGGACGGGTGGGAATTCGGCTATCAGCAGCAATATGACTTTCTGCCCGGGCTGCTGCGCGGGCTGGGCGGACGGTTCAGCTACACCCACATCAATTCCAACCGGTTCAACTCCAGGCTTCAGCGCGACGAGCCCCTGTCCGGCCTGTCGCCGAACCTGTACAACGCCACGCTGACCTATGAACTCGGCGATTTCCGCGCGCGGCTGGCCTATAACTGGCGCGAGAGCTATCCGATCAACCTCGATCCGGGCGGCGCGCTGAATCTGCCGCAGACGCGTCAATCCTTCGGCATCTGGGATGCGAGCGCCACCTATCAGCTGCGCGAGAATGTCGCGCTGTTCGTCGACATCGCGAACATCACCAATCAGCGGGGCACCGAGGTCTTCACCGTCAGCGAACGGCCGCGCTCCTTCTTCCTCAGCGACCAGACGTTTGGCATCGGTATCCGCGCGAATTTCTGATCGGGCCGGCTGGCGCGTGAATGCGCCGCCTGGTCACCAAATCCGGACGCGCTGGTCGGGCGGCAGCGCCAACGCGCTGTCCGGCGATGGCCGATACGCCTCGTACCAGGGATCGAGATTGCGCATCGTCCATACCCGCTGTGCGGCGGGCGCGTGCGAATTGGTCAGCAGGCGGCGGCGCAGATCCGCCTCGCGGTATCGTAGCCGCCAGATCTGCGCCCAGCCGAGAAAGAAGCGCTGGTCACCGGTAAAGCCGTCGATCACGGGGGCCGGCTTTCCGTTCAGTGACAATCGATAGGCGTCGTAGGCGACCGTCAGCCCGGCAAGGTCGGCGATATTCTCGCCCAGCGTCAGCGCGCCGTTGATGTGCGTCCCCGGCAGCGGCTGATAGGCGTCATACTGTCTGGCCAATCGCGCGGTAAGCGCTTCGAACCGCGTGCGGTCGGCGGGAGTCCACCAAGCCGCCAGACGGCCGCGTTCGTCATATTTGGACCCCTGGTCGTCGAACTGGTGGCTCATCTCATGGCCGATCGACGCGCCGATGCCGCCATAGTTGATCGCCGGATCGGCGGCGGGATCGAAGAAGGGCGGCTGGAGGATCGCCGCGGGAAAGACGATCTCGATCGTCGGATAGTTGGCGAACGCGTCGACCGTCATCGGCGTGGCGTTCCATTCCCAGCGATCGCGCGGCTTGCCGATCCTGGCGATGTCGTAGGCGAAATGGAAACGGCGCGCGCGCATCGCGTTGCCCAGCGCGTCGCCGGGCTGCATGTCGAGCCCGGCATAGTCGTGCCAGCGGTCGGGATAGCCGATCTTGGGGATGAACGCCGCGAGCTTGGCATGCGCGCGGGCGCGCGTTTCCGGCGTCATCCAGTCGAGCCGGTCGATCCGCTTGTCCATCGCGGCGATGATGTTGCGCACCATCGCGGTCGCCGCCGCCTTGGTCTCGGGGGTGAAATAGCGCGCGACGTAGCGCCTGCTGACCTCGTCCGGCGCGACCGCGGTGGCGAAGGACACGGCGCGCGCCCAGCGCGGCTCGGGCGTCTCCGCGCCGCTCAGCACCTTGCCGTAAAAGGCGAAGTCGGCATTGACAAAGGCGCGCGGAAGGAACTCGGCATAGGCATGGAGCGAGCGGACCAGCAGCGTATCGCGCAGCACCGCGATCGGCGCGTCCGCCGTCAGCCGCGCTATCCCCTCCACCGCATCGGGCTGTGCCACGGTCACCATCTGCGCGTCGGCGCCGACGCCCTTGAGGAAGCCCGCGAAACCGAAGCCCGGCATGGTCCGATCGAGTTGCGTCACGCGAACACGGTTGTAGGTACGCGTCGCATCGCGGCTGGCCGTCGCGGTCCAGCTCACGCGGGCGATCGCGGTTTCGTGGGCAACCAACGCGTCCGCGCGCCTATCGGCATCGCCCTCGCCAAGCATCGTCAGGGCGCGAACAAGATACGTGCGGTAGGCCGACCGGGCCGTACGCATCGCTGCCGTGTCCGCCAGATAATAGTCGCGATCGGGCATCCCCAGCCCGTCCTGCGCGATGATCGCGGTGATGGTGTCCGGGGCGCCGTCGTCGGGGCCGACGGCCAGCGAGACCGGCAACGGCACCTTGTTGCGGGCGGCCGTTATCGCGACCCGGCCATAGTCTGCCCGTGTCCTGATGGCCCGGATTTCGTCCAGCCAGGGCTCCAATGGACGAAGCCCGCGACGCTCGATGGCGGCTTTATCGAGATAGCTGGCATAGGCCCGGCCGATCCTGCTTTCGCCATCGCGCTGCGCGTCCTCCAGGATGCCGCGCACACGACCGCGATTGAGGTCTTCGAGCTTGGTGAACATGCCGTAATTGGCCTTGTCCGCCGGGATCGGTGTCGCCTTCTCCCACAGGCCATTGGCGTAGCGGTAGAAATCGTCGCCCGGCCGCACGGTCCGATCCATGCCGGCGGTATCGAAGCCGAACTGGCCATAGGCCGGCCGTACGGGGGCGGAAGAGGTTTGCGCGATACACGCCGCACCTGCCAAGACGGTCAGCGGAAGAAGGAATTTCATTCCGGGCACCTAGACCGGATTACCCCGCCGGGAAAAGATGCGGCACGCGAACGGGCCCCCAGCGATTGCGCCGGAGGCCCGTCCTTACGGATCAGGCGAGGTCGAACCGGTCGGCGTTCATCACCTTGGTCCATGCCTTGACGAAGTCGGTGACGAACTTCTCGCCCGCATCCGCGGCGGCATAGACTTCGGACAGCGCGCGCAGCTGCGAATTCGATCCGAACACCAGATCGACCCGGCTGCCCGCCATCGTCCGCCCGTCGCCGTTGCGGCTGCGCGCGGTGAAGCTTCCGTCGCCCGCCTGTTCCCACTTCATCGTGAAGCTGGTCTTGAGCAGGTTGACGAAGAAGTCGTTGGTGAGCTGGCCCGGCCGATCGGTGAACACGCCGAGCTTGCTGTCGCCGTGATTGGCGCCCAGCACGCGCAGGCCGCCCAGCAGCACGGTCATCTCGGGCGCGGTCAGCGTCAGCAGGCTCGCCCGATCAACCATCAGCTCCTCGTCCGAATAGACCGACGATTCGCCGACATAGTTGCGGAACGCGTCGATCCTGGGCTCGAGCGGTTCGAACGAGTCGGCGTCGGTCTGCTCATCGGTGGCGTCGGTACGGCCCGGCGTGAACGGCACGGTCACATTGTGCCCGGCATCCTTCGCCGCCTTCTCGATCGCCGCAACGCCGCCCAGCACGATCAGGTCGGCAAGACTGACCTGCTTCTGGCCGGTAAAGTTGCGATTGAAGTCCCCCTGGATCACCTCCAGCTTCGCCAGCGTATCGGCCAGCTCGGCCGGCTCGTTGACCGGCCAGTCCTTTTGCGGGGCGAGCCGGATGCGGGCGCCGTTGGCCCCGCCGCGCTTGTCCGATCCGCGGAAGGTGGAGGCGGACGCCCACGCGGTCTTGACCAGCTGCGACACCGACAGGCCGGAATCGAGGATCTTCGCCTTCAGCGCGGCGATATCCGCATCGCCGATCGGCGACCCGCCGGCCTTGGGCACCGGGTCCTGCCAGATGCGCGGCTCGGCCGGCACTTCCGGGCCCAGCAGCCGCTCATGCGGGCCCATGTCGCGGTGGGTCAGCTTGTACCACGCCTCGGCGAACGCCTTGGCGAACTGGTCCGGATTCTCGTGGAAGCGGCGCGAGATCGGCTCGTAGATCGGATCCAAACGCAACGAGAGATCGGTGGTCAGCATCGTCGGCCGGTGCTTCCGCGACGGATCATGCGCGTCGGGAATGGTCTCGGCCGCGTCCTTCGCCACCCATTGCTGTGCGCCCGCCGGGCTTTTGGTCAGCTCCCACTCATTCTCGAACAGGTTGGTGAAGAAGTGGTTGGTCCATTTGGTCGGTTCCTGCGTCCAGATGACCTCCAGCCCGCTGGTGATGGTGTCGCCGGCATTGCCGCTGCCAAAGCTGTTGGCCCAGCCAAGGCCCAGCATCTCGACCGGCGCGCCTTCCGGCTCCGGCCCGATATGCTCGGACGGATCGGCGGCGCCGTGGGTCTTGCCGAAGGTGTGGCCGCCCGCGATCAGAGCGACAGTCTCCTCGTCGTTCATCGCCATCCGGGCAAAGGTCTCGCGGATGTCGTGCGCCGCCGCCAGCGGGTCAGCGCTGCCGTTCGGCCCTTCGGGATTGACGTAGATCAGGCCCATCTGGACCGCGGCCAGCGGGTGCGCCAGATCGCGCTCGCCCGAATAGCGCTCGTCGGCCAGCCATTCGCGCTCGCGGCCCCAGTTGATGTCGTGCTCGGGCTCGTAGATGTCGGGGCGGCCGCCGCCGAAGCCCGCGGTCTCGAAACCCATCGATTCGAGCGCGACATTGCCGGTCAGCACCAGCAGATCGGCCCAACTCAGCTTGCGGCCGTATTTCTGCTTGATCGGCCACAGCAGCATCCGCGCCTTGTCCAGATTGGCGTTGTCCGGCCAGCTGTTGAGCGGGGCGAAACGCTGGGTGCCAGCACCCGCGCCGCCGCGCCCGTCACCGATGCGATAGGTGCCCGCGGCATGCCACGCCATGCGGATGAACAGCGGGCCATAATGGCCGAAATCGGCGGGCCACCACTCCTGCGAGTCGGTCATCAGCGCGGTGATGTCGGCCTTGACCGCCGCCAGATCGAGCGTCTTGAATTCGGCGGCGTAATCGAAGCCGTCGCCATCCGGATCGCCCGCCGGCGGGTTCTGGTGCAGCACCGAAATGTCGAGCGCATTGGGCCACCAGATCCGGTTGGTCATCTCGAACAGGACGGCGGCGCCGCCCATCTTGTTTCCGCCAACGGGGCATTGGGCTTCGGCGTTCATGGCTTCTCCAATCCTGTTACGTGTTATCTGAAACTCGCGGCCTATGGATCGCGCCTGAGAGGCCTGCTGTCCAATCGCTAAATGTCATAAGAGTGATCGAAGACAATTTTCTGGCGGGGGCGCCTGCCCCTGATCGCGGGCGCGGCGCTGATCGCGACGGCGCTGTTCTATGGCGACGCGGTGATCACCCCGGCGATTTCGATCCTGTCGGCGGTGGAGGGGCTGTCGCTGCTCGACCCCACCTTCGGCGACCTTGTCCTGCCGATCACGCTGGTACTGGTCGTGGCCCTCTTCGCCGGGCAGCGCTTCGGCACCGGGCTGATCGGCGGGCTGTTCGGGCCGGTGATGCTGCTCTGGTTCGTCAGCATCGCCATACTCGGCGGCAATCAGGTGATCGCCAATCCGGGCGTGCTCGCGGCGGCCAACCCCGCCTATGCGATCCAGTTCTTCCTGAACGATCCGGTGCGCGCCTTCTTCACCCTCGGCACCGTCGTGCTGGCGGTGACCGGGGCGGAGGCGCTCTATGCCGATATGGGGCATTTCGGGCGCAAGCCGATCGCCCGCGCCTGGATCTGGCTCGCGCTGCCGGCGCTGCTGCTGTGCTATGCCGGGCAATCGGCGCTTGTGCTGGCCGATCCTTCCGCCATCCGCTCGCCTTTCTACCTGATGGCGCCGCCCGTGCTGCTGATCCCGCTGCTGCTGCTCGCCACCGCGGCGACGATCATCGCCAGCCAGTCGATCATCTCGGGCGCCTTCTCGGTCACCCAGCAGGCGGTGCAGCTCGGTTATCTGCCGCGCCTGGGCGGCGGCGTCTCGCGTGTCATCATCCGCTACGGGTTCAGCGAGCATCCCGATATTCCCCTGGCGCTTGGCGCGCTCGCCGATCCGCTGCCGCCCACCGCCAGCTATTTCCTCAGCCGCCAGACGCTGATCGCGACCAACCGGCCGGGCATGATCCGCTGGCGGGAAAAGCTGTTCGCCGCGATGGTGCGCAACGCCGAAAGCCCGATGTCCTTCTTCAAGCTGCCGGTGAACCGTGTCGTCGAGCTGGGCAGGTCAGGTGGAGATCTAGGCGACCTTCCCGCGCGGCGAATTCGTGATACAGCCAACGCGACGACAATGCGCGGGAGAAGCTGATGAAGGCGCTGGCCGATCCCGATAATGTTCTGGCCACCGGGCTCGCCGCGATCCGCGAGCAGTTCCAGGTGCCCGCGTCGTTCCCCGCCGATGTCCTCGCCGCCGCCGATGCCGCCGCCCGGCGGGCGCCGACGGGCCATGCCGACAGGACCGCCACCCGCTTCGTCACGCTCGATCCGGCATCGTCGACCGATCTCGACCAGGCCTTCGCGATCGAGCGCGCCGGCGGCGATCTGCTGCTCCATTATGCGATCGCCGACGTTGCCTGGTTCGTCGATGAGGGCGATGCGATCGATGTGGAGGCGTGGCGGCGCGGCACGACGCTGTACCTGCCCGACGGCAAGGCAGGGCTCTATCCGCCGGCGCTGAGCGAAGGCGCCGCCAGCCTGTTGCCCGGCGGCCCCCGGCCAGCGGTGATCTTCACCGTGCGTATTGCGCCCGATGGCGCTGCGCATCTCGACGGCGCCGAACGCGCGGTGATCCAGAGCACCGCCAAGCTCGCCTATGACAGCGTGCGCGCGGCCGATCTGCCACCGGACTTCGCCGAACTGGCGCGGCGTATCCACGGTGCCGAGGACCGGCGCGGGGCGGAGCGGGTCGATCCGCCCGAACAGGAGGTCGCGGCGGTCGATGGCGGTTTCGAGCTTGTTTTCCGCCCGCGCCTGAAATCGGAGGAACACAACGCCGCGCTGTCGCTGGCGGCCAACATGGCGATCGCCGACGCGCTCCATGCCCACCATACCGGCCTGTTTCGCGTGATGGCCGAACCCGACGAGCGCGCGGTCAAGCGGTTGCGTCACACCGCGCGCGCCTTCGGTCTCGAATGGCCCGCCGCCGCCACGCTCGCGCAGTTCGAACGGACGCTCGACCCCGCCGATCCCCGGCAGGCGGCGTTCATGCTGGCGATCCGGCGCGCAGGAAACGGTGCGTCCTACCAGCCCTGGCGCGATGGCGCTCCGCCGTGGCACGCGGCGATGGCCGCCACCTATGCGCACGCCACAGCGCCCCTGCGCCGCCTGGCCGATCGCTATGTCGTGCAGGCCACGCTGGCTGTCGCCAATGCCCAGTCGGTGCCGGACAACGTGACGCAGGCCTTTGAGAAGCTGCCCGGGGTGATGGCGCGGGCGGACGGGCTGGCCGGGCAGATCGAACGCGCGGTGGTCGATCTTGCCGAAACGGTGATGCTCGCTGGCGAAGAAGGACGGAATTTTCAGGCGGTCGTCACCGACGAAGACGATCGTGGCGCCCGCATCCAACTGGTCGACCTGCCGATCGTCGCACGGGTGGTCGCGCACGGCGTCTCGCCGGGCGACGAGATTCGCGTCAAGCTCACCGACGTCGATCCCATGCGCCGCACGCTCGCCTTTCAGCGCATGGCGTGATCGTCAGGCGGCGTTTTCCAGCGCCTTTTGCCGCCGCCGCTGGACCGAGCTGCCCAGCCCGATCGCCTCGCGGTATTTCGCCACCGTGCGCCGGGCGATGTCGAAGCCCTTGGCGTTGAGCATCTCGACCAACGTATCGTCGCTGAGGATCGCCTTGGCGTCCTCCGCCGCGATCAGCGAGCGGATCGCGCTCTTCACCGCTTCGGCCGACACCGCATCGCCGCCATCGGCGGACTGGATCGCCGAGGTGAAGAAATATTTGAGCTCGAACACCCCGCGCGCGCAACTGAGATATTTGTTGCTGGTGACGCGGCTGACGGTCGATTCGTGCATCTCGATGGCGTCCGCCACCGTGCGCAGCGTCAGCGGGCGCAGATGCGCCACGCCCTTCCTGAAGAATGCCTCCTGCTGCTTCACGATCTCGCTCGCGACCTTGAGGATGGTGCGCTGGCGCTGGTCGAGCGCCTTGACCAGCCAGTTGGCGCTGGCGAGCATGTCGCCCAGCCAGGCCTTGGATGTCCTGTCCTGCGGCCCCGACGACAGCTCGACATAATAGCCGCGATCGACCAGCACGCGCGGCAGCGTCGCCGCGTTGAGCTCGATCGCCCAGCCCTTGGCGCGCTCGGCGACGAACAGATCGGGCACCACCGGCGCGGGCGGCTCGCCGCCGAAACGGCAGCCGGGCTTGGGATCATAATTGCGCAGCTCGCGGATCATGTCGGCGAGGTCTTCGTCATCGACCTGGCACAATCGTTTGAGCTGCGGCAGCGCGCCGCGCGCGACCAGCTCCAGATTGTCGATCAGCCGCGCCATGCACGGATCGTAGCGGTCTGCCTCCTTGGCCTGCAGCGCGATGCACTCCGCCAGATCGCGCGCGCCGACGCCGGTGGGGTCGAACCGCTGGATCGCGGCCAGCACCTCCTCGACCTGCGCCAGCGGCACGCCGAGGCGCTGGGACACTTCGAGCAGATCGGCGGTCAGATATCCCGCCTCGTCGATCTGGTCGATCAGGTGGGTGGTGATGAACAGGTCCCTGCCCGACAGCGCCAGTCCGGCCTGGGTCAGCAGATGATCGGCCAAGCTGATATCGGGGCTGGCGAAGCTGTCGAAGTCGATGCCCTCGCTGTCCGCCGCACCGGAGGACGTGCCGGTCGCGCCAAGCCCGCCGTCCAGCCCGGCACGATCCGAAGGGCTGTCCTGATCGAACGGTTCGGTTGCCGGATCGATATCGAGCGCCGTCTCGCCCGAAGGCGCATCGGCCTCGACCGGCGGCGCGTCTTCGGCCGCGGGCGGCGCGGTGCCTTCCTCTGCGCCCGCCTGCAGCAGCGGGTTCTTCTCGACCTCCTCGGCGATGAACGCCTCGATTTCGAGATTGCTCAGCGCAAGCAGCTTGATCGCCTGCTGCAGCTGCGGCGTCATCACCAGCGATTGCGATTGCCTGAGATCGAGGCGGGGACCGAGCGACATGGCGGATCAGAGCGAGAAGCTCTCCCCCAGATACAATCTGCGGACATTCTCGTTGGCGACCAGATCGGCAGGCGATCCCGCAAACAGCACGCGGCCGTCATAGATAATGCAGGCGCGATCGACGATATCCAGCGTCTCGCGGACATTGTGATCGGTGATCAGCACGCCGATCGATCGCTGCTTCAGCTCGATCACCAGATCGCGGATGTCGCTGATCGACAGCGGGTCGATGCCCGCGAACGGTTCGTCGAGCAACATGATCGAGGGATCGGCGGCCAGTGCGCGGGCGATCTCGGCGCGCCGCCGTTCGCCACCGGACAGCGCCATCGCCGCCGATCCGCGCAGCCGGGTCAGGCCGAATTCGTCGAGCAGCTTGTCCAGCCGGGCGTCGCGCGCTTCCTTGTCGGGTTCGGCCAGTTCGAGCACCGCCATGATATTCTGTTCGACCGTCAGCCCCCGGAAGATCGAGGTTTCCTGCGGCAGATAGCCGAGGCCGAGGATCGCGCGGCGGTACATCGGCAGCCCGGTGATATCGTCGCCATCGAGCATGATGCGGCCGCTGTCGGGCTTCACCAGCCCCATGATCGAATAGAAGCAGGTCGTCTTGCCTGCGCCGTTGGGGCCGAGCAGGCCGACCACTTCGCCACGCGCGACCGACAGCGACACGTCCGCCAGCACCGTGCGCTTGTCATAGGATTTGGCGATCGAGACCACCGACAGGCCATTGTCGATGGGTTCGACCATCGCCGGCTCGTGCAGCATCTCGGGATCGATCAGCACCTGGTCGTTCAACTGCGCCTCCCGCGCGTTCGATTGGCAGGATTCATGCATGTAAAATCGCGCGGACGGAACCCCTGCCGAGAAATGTACGCTCAATTCTGCGGTGTATTGCCCGTCCGTTCCGGCACGGTGAAGCGCCCGGTGACCCGGCCGCCGGTGCCGCCCTCGATCGTGCTGCCCGCCGGCGCGGTCGATTGGCCGTCGACGGTGGCGCGCCCGGTGTCGAGATCGATCACCAGCCGCCCGCCATTGATCCGGTTGCCGCGCTGTTCCAGGCTGACCCCGCCCAGCATGGTGATCCGGCGGCTGTTGAGATCGTAGATCGCATATTGCCCGCGCGCGGTCTCGCTGGCGCTGCGCACGACGACGCCGCCCGCCGCGTCGAGCCGCTGGATGTCGACGCCCTGTTGCGGACCGCCAGCATAGGCCACCGTCAGCCGCGCCGCATCGAGCGCGAGGCCCGCCTGACGCACCTTCACATTGCCCGAGAATACCGCGCGATCCTGCCGATCCTGCACCTCTATGCGGTCGGCTTCGACGTCCACCGGCGCGTTGGCGTTGTGCCCCTGCAGCGCCTGCCCCGCCAGCGGAGCCGCTGCGGCGAGCATCACGATCGGGATCACAAGGGTGGCGCGGCGGATCATGGCGCTCATCTGGCCCCGTTCTGGACAATCCGCAAGCGGGCGCGGCCATCCAATGTGACGGTGCGGGCTTCCAGGTCGGCGCGCAGCCGGTCTGCGCGGAAGGTGCCGATCGGCATCTTGCCGGTCACGTCGCCTGCAGAGGTCATCGTCCGCGACTTGAGATCGACCGTCGCGTCGCTGGTGTCCATCGCATAGCCGTCGGCGGTGCGGAACTCGATCGGGCCGTCGACCGCGACCTTCTCGGCATCCATGTCGTATCGCCCGTTCAGCGCACGCAAGGTCGCGGGGCCGTCCTTCAGGCGGATTTCGGCGGCGAGATCGTTGATCCGCACCACGGGGTCGGCCGAACTCGCCTGCACCGCCGAACCGGCGCGCAGCGCGAAGGGCTGGCCTTGCGAATCGGCGCCGCGGTACAGGGCCTCGCTGATCCGCAGCCGCTCCTTGGCCACCGCGACCTTGTTCTTGTCGAGCACGAACGACACGTCGCCGCCCATCGTCAGCGGCGCCATCACCAGGAACGCGGCGAGGATGCCGATGCCCATCGGCAGGATCAGGCGCGACAGGCCGACGATGCGGTCATGGCTCGATCCCGGCGCTGCCCAGCGCTGGCGCTCGCCACGGATGCGCCGCGCGATTTCAGACATGGGCGAAGATATCGATTTCCGGCCAGCCCGCCAGGTCCAGCGCGGCGCGCGCCGGCAGGAAATCGAAGCAGGCCTGCGCCAGTGCAGTGCGTCCTTCGCGCGCCAGGCGGCGGTCGAGCTCCTCGCGCAACCGGTGGAGATAGCGCACATCAGACGCGGCATATTCGCGCTGCGCATCGTTCAGCTCGGGCCCGCCCCAGTCGGACGACTGCTGGACCTTGCTGAGCTCGGCGCCGAGCAGTTCGCGGACCAGCTCCTTCAGGCCGTGCCGGTCGGTATAGGTCCGCACCAGCCGCGAGGCGGTCTTGGTGCAATAGACCGGCGCGGCGAGCACGCCCAGATAATGCTGGATCGCGGCGATATCGAACCGCGCGAAGTGATAGAGCTTCAGCCGCGCGGGATCGGCCAGCACCGCCTTCAGGTTCGGTGCTGCATAATCGTTGTCAGGCGAGAACCGCACCAGATGCTCGTCGCCGCCGCCATCCGAGATCTGGACGACGCACAGACGGTCGCGCGGGGTGATGAGCCCCATCGTCTCGGTATCGACGGCGATCGGACCCGCAGCGAGCACGTCTGCGGGCAAGTCTTCTTCGTGGAAATATACGGCCATGAATCCGGCCTAGCCGCGATCGGATGAACGCTCAATGGCGCGGGCGCATTACTCTTTGCTGGTCACGTTCGCCGGGGATATGGCCGCACGCGCCTCCGCCTTGCGCTTCCGGGCGCGGCGCGAAAGGATGTTGAGCGTCTCGACCCCGGCCGAGAATGCCATCGCGGCGTAGATATAGCCCTTGGGCACATGCACGCCGAAGCCGTCGGCGATCAGCACCGCGCCGATCATCAGCAGGAAACCCAGCGCGAGCATCACCACGGTCGGGTTGTTGTTGATGAAGTTCGCCAGCGGATCGGCCGCGACCAGCATCACCAGCACGGTGATGATCACCGCCGTCATCATGATCGGGACATGATCGGTCATGCCCACCGCGGTCAGGATCGAATCGACCGAGAACACCATGTCGAGCGCGACGATCTGCGCGATCGCCGAACCGAAATTGAGGACGACCTGGCCCTTCTTGTCCAGCGTGTCGCCGGTCGGCTCGTCGTCCATGGTGTGGTGGATTTCCTTGGTCGCCTTCCACACCAGGAACAGCCCGCCCGCGATCAGGATCAGGTCGCGCCACGAAAACGCAGTCTCGAAACTGGGCTCGCCATGCGCGCCCGGCGCGCCCTGCAGACCCAGATCGAACACCGGCGTGGTCAGCGCGACGATGAAGGCGATCATCGACAGCAGCGCAAGCCGCATGATCAACGCCAGCGCGATGCCGATCCGGCGCGCCCTTTGTTGCTGATGTTGGGGCAGTTTGTTGGACAGGATCGAAATGAAGATCAGATTGTCGATCCCCAGCACCACCTCCAGAATCACCAGGGTGACCAGTGCCGCCCAGGCGGCGGGATCGGAAAGAAGGGGGATGATGCTGTCCATGTCGGGCCTTTTGGCGGGGGATCGTTAGCGTCGCAAGACGAACCGATGTGCTATGGGGTTCCATCTACGGAAAATGTTCGCAGCCTGTGGAGAATTGGTCTATGCCATGTTCAGGCGCGTCTTCCTTTTCGCGCCTAAGGACCCGCGCGATTCGCCTGGCGGTTGGTCTTGAACGGTTGATGTCGGGCGAAGGTGGAAGACGAACAGGGCATGGGTTTCGATAGAGGACGCCGCGGTGATCGCGGCGGGCGTGGCCGCGACAAGCGCGATGGTTTCGGCGATGAAGGCGGCGGCGGTTTCGGTGGCGGCGGTGGTTTTGGCGACCGCGGCGGCTTCGGCGGCGGTGGTGACCGATTCGGCGGTGGTGGTGGCGGCTTCGGCGGCGGCGATCGCTTCGGCGGTGGCGGCGGCGGTGGCGGTTTCCGTCCCGGCGGCGGTGGCGGCGGCTTCGGTGGTGGCGCAGGCGGCGGCGGTGGCCGCGGCATGCCCCCGCAGGTCGTTGGCGAGGGCACCGGCGTCGTAAAATTCTTCAACGCGCAAAAGGGCTTCGGCTTCGTCGTGCGCGATGATGGCGGAGAGGACGTGTTCGTCCACATCTCTGCCGTCGAGCAAGCGGGCCTGACCGGTCTGGCCGAGGGGCAGCCAATGGGCTTCACTCTGGTTGATCGTGGCGGCCGCATCTCGGCAACGGACCTGAAGATCGAAGGCGAGCCTTTGCCGGTCACCGACCGCGGCCCGCCGCGCGACCGTGAGCCCCGCGAAGGCGGCGGCTTCGGCGGCGATCGTGGCGGCCCGCAGCGTCAGCTGACCGGCGAGCGTGCGACCGGCGTGGTCAAGTTCTTCAACGCGATGAAGGGCTTCGGCTTCATCCAGCGCGATGATGGACAGCCCGATGCGTTCGTCCACATCAGCGCCGTCGAGCGCGCGGGCATGCCCACGCTCAACGAAGGCGACAAGCTGGAATTCGAACTGGAGGTCGATCGTCGCGGCAAGCACGCCGCGGTCAACTTGCAGCCGAAATACGACTGAGCTTCCCTGAGCGGGAAAAACGGGGGCCGGGCCGTCTGCGGATGGCCCGGCCCTTTTCGTATCTGGAGGATGGCCGACCATGCGCCGATGGATATTGCTGCCCGCCTTGCTGATGCTGACGGCGCAAACCGCGCCCCCGGCGCCAGCGCCGCCGGGAGTGCCGGTAACCAGCGTGACCGTGGTGGCGCGCTATCCGCATGATCCGGCTGCGTTCACCCAGGGGCTGTCGTGGTGCGACGGGGCGCTGTACGAAAGCACCGGCCATATCGGGAAGTCCGATATCCGCCGGGTCGAACTGGCCAGCGGCAAGGTCGCCGCCCGCGCAGCGATTCCCGCCGAGCTGTTCGGTGAGGGCAGCGCCTGCTGGAAGGACGCGCTCTACAGCATCACCTGGACCACGGGAGAGGCCTTCCGCTGGGATCGCGGATCGCTGCGCCGCACTGGTCGTTTCACTTATGCGGGCGAGGGCTGGGGCCTGGCCGGGGTCGATCGCGAGCTGGTGCTATCCGACGGCACCGATCGCCTCCGTTTCATCGATCCTGAGAAATTCGTCGAGCGCCGCGCCGTGTCGGTAACCCTCAACGGCCGTCCGCTGACGCAGCTGAACGAACTCGAACATGTCGAAGGCGAGATCCTCGCCAATGTCTGGATGACCGGCTTCGTGGCCCGGATCGATCCGGCAAGCGGCAAGGTGACCGGCCTGATCGACCTGAGCCCGCTCGTCGCCGAAGTCGCGCTGGCCGATCGCGACTCGGTCGCCAATGGCATCGCTTATGACGCGCGCGGCAAGCGGCTGTTCGTCACCGGCAAGAACTGGCCGACGGTATTCGAGGTCAAGCTGGGCGAGACGATCGGCAGCGTGGACTGACATCATGCGATCATCCTTCTCAGCGTATCGATGCGGTCGGCCTCGGCCGCGGGCTTGTCGCGGCGGATGCGGCTGATCCGCGGGAAGCGCATGGCGAGGCCCGATTTGTGGCGCTTGGATTCGTGGATCGAATCGAACGCGACCTCCAGCACCAGCGTCTTTTCCACCTCGCGCACCGGGCCAAAGCGCTGGACGGTGTGCGTCCGCACGAAGCGATCGAGACCCTTCAGCTCCTCGTCGGTGAAACCCGAATAGGCCTTGCCGACGGGAAGCAGCTCTCCGTCCTCGGTCCAGCAGCCGAAGGTATAGTCCGAATAGAAGCTCGATCGTTTGCCGCTGCCGCGCTGGGCGTACATCATCACGCAATCTGCGGTCAGCGGATCGCGCTTCCATTTGTACCACAGCCCGGTGCGCCGCCCGGCGATGTATGGAGAATCACGTCGCTTGAGCATGACGCCCTCGATCGCGGCGTCGCGCGCGCCGGCGCGTATGGCTTCCAACGCATCGAAATCAGCCGCCTCGATGACCGCGGAGATATCGAAGCGGTCGGGATCGAGGCGCAGGACGAACGCTTCCAGCCGGACGCGGCGTTCGGTCCAGCCAAGCGCACGCAGATCCTCCGGCCCGTGGAACAATATGTCGTAGAGGCGGACGAACGCGGGATAGTCGGCCAGCATCTTGGCCGATACGACCTTGCGCCCCAACCTCTGCTGCAAGGCGTTGAAGCTCGCCGCCTCGCCGCCCTGGGCCTCGCCCTTCACCAGCAATTCGCCGTCCACCACGCCGTCGGTCTCGAACGCTGCCGCCACTTCGGGGAAAGATCGGGTGATGTCGTCGCCCGCCCGGCTGTAGAGCCGCGTCTCGCCCGCGACACTGACGATCTGCACGCGAATACCGTCCCATTTCCATTCGGCGGCATAGTCGGCGAGATCGACGCGCAGGTCCTCCAACGGATGCGCCAGCATGAAGGGCCGGAATACCGGCGTGTTCTCCGGCGTCGGCTGGGCGCCGCGGCCCTCGGCCCAGTCGAACAGCTCGGCATAGGGCGCACGGATACCGTGCCACACCTCCTCCACCGCATCGACGTCGATCGCGAAGGCCTGCGCCAGCGCGGTCTTGGCCAGCCGCGCCGACACGCCGACGCGCAGGCCCCCGCCGGCCAGCTTGAGCAGCGCGAAGCGCTCGGGCGGCGTCATCCGGTCGAGGAACGCCGCCAGCGTCGCCGGCGCATCGGCGCGGCCCAGTTTCATCAGCGCATCGATCACCGCGCCCAGCGAGAGGTCGATCGCTTCGGTCGGCGTCACGGGCGGCTCGGGCCACAGCAGCGACACAGTCTCGGCCGTATCGCCGACATAGTCGCGGCTCAACCGGAACAGCACCGGATCGACCCGCGCCTCGACCATGCCGCGGATGATCGCCGGCTTGACCGCGGGCAGGTTCAGGTCGCCGGTCAGCGCCGCCATCGCCCAGCCGCGATCGGGATCGGGCGTGGCGACCAGGTAATCGGCGATCAGCTTCAGCTTCGCGTTCCGGGAACGCGTGTAGATCAGCGAATCGAGCAGCTGGGCAAAGGCGCGCACGGCCTTGGCCAATCACCCCTTGCGGCTGGCTTCGAACAGGAACCAGGCGCGTTCCTCGGCCTGATCGGTCCAGTCGTCAAGGATGCCGCTGGTGGCGTTGTCCTTGGCTGCATCGACGATGTCCTTGGCGTCGCGCAGGCTCTCGATCAGCTTGAGATTGTCCTCGCGCAGTTCGACGAGCATGGCGGCGGCGGGGACGAAATCCTTGTCATTGTCCTTGATCGTCTGGTGGCGCGCGATGTCGCCGATCGATCGCAGCGTGGTGTTGCCGGTCTTGCGAACGCGTTCGGCGATCGCATCGGTCGTACCCAGGATCTGCGTCGCCTGATCGTCGAGCAACAGGTGATAGTCGCGGAAATGCGGGCCGGAGACGTGCCAGTGGAAATTCTTGGTCTTGAGATACAGCGCAAAGCTGTCGGCGAGGATGCCGTTGAGCGCCTCGGCCACGGTGCGCGTGGAGTTGCTCCCGAGATCGGTCGGGGTGGCGAGCGCCGCCGGTTTGGCCTTGGCCTTGGGTGATGCGGGGGTTGAGGCGGGTTTGGTTTTGGTCTTGGCCATCATGCGTCTCCAACGTGAAAATCGTTACGCAGATGATAACCGATCAGGACCGCGAAGGCTCCGCGTATATTCGCGATGAGACTGATCGCCTCAGATGAGGCGCAGCGCCGAGACCGCGGACCAGATGCCGATGATGAGAAACAGGATCGCAGGTGCTGCCCGCATGGTGCGGATCGGCAGCCGTTCGCGCAGGGCCACGCCCGCCAGCGCCATCGGGATCGTCACCGCGCAGATGCCGAGCGTCGCGCCGGCGGCCGCCAGCGCCGGAACCTTCGCGTTGACCGCGAGCCCGGCGACGAGGAACTGCGTGCCTTCGCCGAATTGCAGGATGAACAGGCCGAGGAAGCTGGTGGCGAACGCGCCGATCTTCCAGCCGGACAGCGGATCGGGCTGCCTCAATGCGAAGAAGCCCGTCACGCCCGAGAAGATCAGCCCCAGCGCCAGGAACAGCAGACGGGCGTTGGGCGTCAGCATCGGCTGCACCAGCGTGCCCGCGACCGCCGATATGGCGGAGGCGAGAGCGGCTGCCACGATGATCCCCAGCACCACCGCCCCGGGCCTGGCGAAACGCGCGGCGAGGATCGCGGCGAGCCAGGGCGATTTGTCACCCATCTCGGCCAGCGCCGCGGCGATGAAGGCGGGAATCAGGGCGTCCATATGGCCGGGTGGTCTATCCCAGCCGCACCGAGATCGCAGCGGCGAACGCTTCGCTCGCGGCCGGATCGACGCGGTCGCAATCGCAGGCGTCGCGCAGCGTGTCGAGCCAGGACAGCACCATCGGCCCGCGTTCGCCGCGCGCCAGGGCATATTCCATGGCGTGGACCACAGTGAGCACCGGGGCCATGCCGTGACGATCGGCGGTGCGGCGGATGCCGTCCAGCTCCTCGACCAGCCGATCGGGCGACAGATGCGCCATCGCCCGCGCCATCGTGTCGATACGGGCGCACATCTCGGTGCGCGCGGCCAGCCTCAGATCCTCGATCCCCATGTTGAACCCCTTCCGATGCGCGAAGGTGCGCCCAATATGGTTAAGAGCCGGTCAAAGCCGCGCGGTCTTGACTCATATGGCCGCCTCGCGCATAGGCGCGCAGGTCAGAGCGGCGGGCTTTCGCCGCTTTTTGTATTTTCGAACAGCAGGAATTCAGGTCATGGCGAAGCCGACCACCGTCAAGATCAAGCTTGTGAGCTCGGCCGATACCGGCTTCTTCTACGTCACCAAGAAGAATCCGCGCACCCAGACCGAGAAGATGAGCTTCCGCAAATATGATCCCGTCGTGCGCAAGCATGTCGATTTCAAGGAAGCCAAGATCAAGTAAACTCGGCGCAGCTGAGTTTACGCAGCCCCCGCGCAGGCGGGGGCCTTGGGCGGCAAGCGCGATCCCGGAAGTGCCACAAACCTAGAGGCCCCTGCCTTCGCAGGGGCGACGTTAGTTGGCGGCATTCCCTCCAACCAGCAACCCATCCACCACATCCATGAAGCGCAGCACCGAAATCGGCTTGCTGACATAGGCTTCGGCGCCCGCGCCCCTGATCTTCTCCTCGTCGCCGCGTCCGGCATAGGCGGTCACCGCCATGATCGGGATCGCGCGCAATTCCTCGTCCGCCTTCAACTGCTCGATCAGTTCCAGCCCGCTGACATGCGGCAGCTGGATATCCATCACGATCAGATCGGGCAGGAAATCGCGCGCGCGCTCCACCGCCTCGCGTCCGTCACGCACCGGCTCGGCCAGATGTTCGTGCGCGCGCAGCAGATCGCAGAACAGCTTCAGATTGAGTTCGTTGTCCTCGACAACGAGCACGCGCTTTGCCACCAGCCGCATATCCTTTCGGTGGCGATGTAGCGGGTGGCGATGACGGACACAAACGGGCCTGTAGCGAATCGGGACGCGGAAGCCGCATTGGCGCTGCACGCGCTGATCTGGACGCTGAAGGACGAAGTGCGCGCCGAGCGGCTGCTGCAGCTGACCGGCCTGACCCCCGACGACCTGCGCATGCGCGCGAGCAGCACCGAGGTGCAGGTGGCGGTGCTCGGCTTCCTCGAAGCGCACGAACCCGATCTGATCGCCTGCGCCAAAGCGCTGGAGACTACCGCGCTGACGCTGGTCCAGGCGCGCATGAAATTGGAGGCCGAATGACGCGCCCGCTTTTGATCTGCGATTGCGACGAGGTGCTGCTGCACATGGTGCGGCATTTTGGCACCTGGGTGGGCGAGACCCACGATATCGAGTTCACCCTGAACGGCAGCGATTTCACCCAGGCGATGCGGCGGCGCGCAGACAATTCGACGCTGGAACGCGAGGAGATGTGGGGGCTGATCCAGGGCTTCTTCCCCGCGGAGATGGGCCGCCAGACGCTGGTCCCGCATGCACGCGAGGCGCTGTTGGCGCTATCCGAGCAGGCCGATATCGTCATCCTGACCAATTTGCAGGAGGAATGCCGCCTGCCGCGGATCGAACAGCTCGCCGCGTTCGGCATCGACCACCGCGTCGAATGCAATCAGGGCGGCAAGGGCGAACCGGTCGCCCGGCTGGTGGTGGAACATGGCGCCTCTGTCACGGTGTTCATCGACGATCTGGCGGTCCATCACGATTCGGTGGCGCGGCACGCGCCGCAGGTGCACCGGCTGCAGATGATCTCCGAACCCGATCTGGCGCGGGTGATGCCGCCCGCGCCAGCCGCGCATGCGCGGATCGACGACTGGCCGACGGCGCAGGGCTGGATCGAGGAGAGGTTTGCGGCGGGGGTAAGAGCCTAATCCTCCCCGTGCCGGGGAGGATCGGACTTGACCCTGCTCGCCGTCCTGACAAAGGCTGTTCCCATGCAGAACGACATCGAATCAATCCTCGCCGAACGCGGCCTGACGCTTCCCGAGCCCGCCGCGCCCGTCGCGGCCTATGTCCCGGTGGTGATCGCGGGCGGCATCGCCCATGTCTCCGGGCAGCTGCCTTTTGCTGACGGCATGCTGATGGTCGGCCGCCTGGGCGAGGACCGCGACATCGATTACGGCAAGGCGGCGGCCGAACGCTGCGCACTGATGATCGTCGCGCAGCTGAAAAAGGCGCTGGGCTCGCTCGACAAGGTGGAGCGGATCGTCAAGCTGGGCGTGTTCGTCAATTCGGTTCCCGGCTTCACCGAACAGCCCAAGGTGGCCGACGGCGCATCGCAACTGATGGCCGATCTGTTCGGCGAGGCGGGCCGCCATGCGCGCAGCGCGGTCGGCGTGCCGGTGCTGCCGCTGGGCGCGGTGGTCGAAATCGATGCGATCGTGCAGGTGCGCGACTGATTCTGGCCACAGGCGTTTCTCCCGCATGAGCGGGGAGCCGATCATTGCCCGGATGGCCGACGGCGTGGGCGCTGTGGACGCTGCCGCCTGGGATGCGTGTGCGGGCAAGGGAAATCCGTTCCTGAGCCACGCCTTCCTCTCGATCCTCGAGGAATCGGGCAGCGCGACGGCGGAGACCGGCTGGCAGCCGATCCCGATCATCATCGACGGACCGGACGGCCAGCCGGCGGCGATCGCGCCGGCCTATGCCAAGAGCCACAGCCAGGGCGAATATGTCTTCGATCACGCCTGGGCGGACGCGTGGGCGCGGGCGGGCGGGCGATATTATCCCAAGCTGCAGGTGGCGGTGCCGTTCACCCCGGTGCCTGGCCCCCGGCTGCTGCTCGGCGACGATCGGCTCGGTCCCGCGCTGATCGGCGCGCTGGAGGCGGCGGTGCGCCAGCATGGCCTGTCGAGCGCGCACGCCACCTTCGTCGCGCCCGATCAGCTGCATCTGTTCGAGGCGGCGGGCTGGCTGATCCGCGCGGGCACGCAGTTCCACTGGCAGAATGACGGCTATGCGGATTTCGACGCATTCCTCGCCGCGCTCGCCAGCCGCAAGCGCAAGGCGATCCGCAAGGAGCGCGCCGCGGCGGTAAATGGGCTGGAGATCGTCCACCTGACCGGCGCGGCGATCACCGAGGCGCATTGGGATGCCTTCTGGCGCTTCTACCAGGATACCGGCAGCCGCAAATGGGGGCGGCCCTATCTCACCCGCGAATTCTTCACGCTGCTAGGCAATCGGATGGCGGACGATGTGCTGCTGATCTTCGCCATGCGCGAGGGCATACCCATCGCCGGCGCGCTCAACCTGATCGGCGCGGACACGCTCTATGGCCGCTATTGGGGCTGCAGCGAGGAGGTGCCGTTCCTCCATTTCGAGCTATGCTATTATCAGGCGATCGACGCCGCGATCGCGCGCGGGCTGGAGTTCGTCGAGGCCGGCGCACAGGGCGAACATAAATTGGCGCGCGGCTATGCCCCGGTCGCCACCTGGTCGGCGCACTATGTCCCCGATCCCGGTTTTCGCCGCGCCATCGCGCAGTTCCTCGAAGCGGAACGGGCGGCGGTGGATGAGGATATCGCGATGCTCGACCGGTTCACGCCCTTCAGGAAGGGCTAGCGGTCCACCTTCAGCACCATGCTCGTTCCATTCCGCCACACCGGGGTCAGCCCGCGCAGATTGGCGGGATCGTAGCGCGGCGGAGCGATCAGCCAGACATAGTCGAACCCGTCACGCGGGAAGGTCTGGAGCGAGACGTTCAGCGGCCGCCAGAATTCGCTGCGGCACGGGCGTTCGGTGGTGATCTGCGACGGATCATGGGTGAACGGCCCGCCGCCGCGATATCTGACCGTCAGCAGCTGCGCGCCGGCCATAGACCACTGATCGTTGGTGTAGGCGCTCCGCCGGACCAGCGCGAGCGCGGGCAGGTGTTCCAGCCGGTGCATCTTCCATATGACGAAGCAGCTGCCGCTGGTGAAGCTCACCAGCCGCGCGCCCACGGGAACATGGTCCAGCGCCGCCAGCTCGCGATCGTAATCACGGTCGTAGAGCCAGAAGCTGATCGTGGTGCTGGCGGTGCGCACGACGAAGAAGGCCAGGCTGGCGATCAGGAACAGCTGGGTCATGCGCGGTGTCAGGTTCGCACGCGGGCGGAGCGCGATCAGCGCGATGGCGATGACGAACGGGGCCAGCCGCATATCGGCATAGGCCGATCCGAACACGATCCGCGGCAGCAGCACATACACCGCCAGCAGGAACAAGGCCGACATGGCGAGGTTGCGCGAATATTCGATCGCCGGGTTGCGCAGGCCGACCACCAGCACCGCGATCAGCGAGACGAACGAGGCGATGTCGAACAGCTTCCACCGGTCGCGCAGCACCATCGTCATCCACTGATATTTGGCCTGCCAGTTGAACCAGTCGGCGGTCTGCCCGCCGACATGGCTGCCCGATCGCCAGATCACCATCAGCGCCAGCGGCAGCGCGAGCACCAGGCAGGCGACGCCGGCGCGCACCCAGGCGACCGCGAAATTGTGCCCCTTGTCGTGCTGGCGGAACAGTTCCGCCGAGAAGGCGAGCACGCCCAGCACGCCCCATCCGAAGGTGTGGGTGATCCATACCACCACGGAGATCGGCACGAAGATGATCGCCCGCAGCCTGATATGGCCGGTGCGCGCCAGCCGCAGCCATAATGCGAATGCGAGCAGCGCGAACGCCATCGACAGCGCGAAATTGACGAAGCCGAAGTGAAACGGGAAGCCATAGGCGAGCGGCAGCGCCCAGAAGGCGGTCGGCGGCACGCGCCCATGCACCTCGCGCGCGATCCACAGCAGTCCCAGCGCGGTCAGCGGCGGGATGGAGAGGATGATCAGCTTGACGCCGAGCTCGAGCCCGAACAGCCACGCCATCGGCACGATCAGCAGATCCACCCCCAGATTGCCGATCAGGCTCCAGTCGAAATGATACCAGTCGTCAAACCACGGCGTCGCCCCGCCATCCAGCTGCACGCGGTAACGCGCCATATGGCCGGGCAGATCGACCAGCGGTGGAATATCGGGCCAGAGCAACGGCAGCGCCGAGGCGAGCGCGACAGCCGCTACGAACCACCGCGTCTCCCACCAGTGCGATGTGCGTTCGTTTCCAGCGGCTTCGATCAAGACGTGTTCACCCCCGTGGCGAGCGTCTTAAAGGACTAGCGCGCCGGTTCGACCACCCGATAGAGGCGTATGCCGGTATCCCGCAAGGGCAGTCGATGCAGCCAGGGCGGGGGGCGGTCCGACGCCAGCAGGAAGGCGAGGCTGTCGCGATAGGCGTGCGGCAGGTCGAGTTCGCCCAGGTCGGTCGGGCAGAACGCGACATAATCTACCCGCCAGGCGCCGCCGATCCGCCGCGCCGTATCGGGCGTGCTCAGGAAAAAGGCGTACATCGCCCGATTGCCGCGGTTCGACCGATGATAGCCCGCGCCGATCGATGCATGGCGCGTTCCGCCGATGATACGCGCGGACTGGTTGGGCGCGGTCATGACGATGCCGGCTGGATAGCGGTCGATCTGGCGCCAGACGTCGCCCTGCCAGCAGGATTTGTGCAGCAGGAAGGTCGCATGGGTGCGCGGTTCGAACGCGCGTTCGATGCGTTCGGGCAGCAGCAGCCAGACCATCCCGGCCGATCCCAGCCACGCCGCGACCAGCGCCGGCGTCCGCCAGCGGGGCAGCGCGCGCGCCGCGAGGACCAGCTGGGCGAGCACCGGCGCCGCGATCGCGCTGCCCAGATAGGCGCCGCGCACCTGCGACAGGACCAAGAGGTCGCATACCGCCAGCACCGCGGCGATCGGCAGCAGCGCCCAGCGGTCCGCCGGACGCCGCCAGGCGATCCATGCGGCGGCTATCGTCGCGACGATCAGCAGGCCGGTCACCTGCAGCGCGGCGCCCACCGATCGCTGCTCGAACAGCCCCTGCGCCTCCAGGATGTTGCCGATCAGCGCGCGCGCGACGAACGGGTCCATCGCGCCATAAGGTCCGGCGAGGCAATTCGGGAAACGCGCGACCAGCGCCGCAGCGGCAATGCCCCCAAGCACCGCACCCGCCGCCAGCTTCAATCGGACGCCTGGCAAACGCGGCGTTGCAAGCGCGGCAATGATCCAGAACATGCCCCCGGCCAATGCCGCCGCAACCGACGCCGGCGTGAACGCGTCGCACCAGACGGTCGTCCAGTAGGTCGGCCGCGCGAACACGAACAATATCAGGGTAATCCCGGCCAGCGCCGCGCCGGTCGCCAGCATGCGATCGCGTTCACGACCGCCACGCAGCACCCAGGCGATAAACAGCACCCCCATCAGCGCACCGGCATGGAGGGCGGTTTCGAGGCCGATGCCGAAGCTGAGCGCGATCGCGCTACCCAGGATCGCGCCGTTCTTCCAGCCACCCGGCCGCATCAGCGTCAGGATCGCGACCTGCATCAGGACGATCTGCAGCGCGTGATGATCGATCCGCCCGGGCAGGAACAGCGAATTGGCGGGATAGGCGATCGCCGCCAGCACGATCGCGACCAGCGTGCCGGACGCGCCACCCAGCCGCCACGCCATTCGCGCCGAAAGGAACAGATAGGCGGTGAACAGCATCGCTGGATAGGCGATCACCGCGGCCAGCTCTGCGCCATATCGCCCGACCACCGGATCGAGCAGCAGGATGATCAGCGCCGGACCGATATCGTTGATCCGCGACCAGTGCATCGGCGCACCCAATGGCGGCGCCAGGCGATATTGCGTCCAGTCGTTGAACGCCTGCCCGGCGATCCAGTCGCGCACCTGCGCCAGCCGCATCATATCGTCGGTATCGGGCAGGTTCAGCTGGCCGATCTGCGGCCAGTCCATCATCGTCCAGCACAGGCTGAGCAGCAGCCCCAGCGCGATCGCGGCGATCCAGTCATGGCGCACGCCGCGCGTGTCATCGATCGAACGTGCGTTCGCCGTCGGCCGGTCGATCGGTCGGTTGTGCATGCTGCCCCCCATTGGTGCGGTCACGCTATGCCCAAATGGTTAACCAACTTTTTAGACCCTCGCTCTACGTCCGACGTCGGAACGATCGGGGGATACAGAATGGCGCTGCAGACCAAACTTGCACCGGCCGGCCGTGAGACGACCGATTCGGTCGATGCGGCCGAACCGATCGAGCTGTCGATCGTCATGCCCTGCCTGAACGAGGCGGAGACGATCGGCGTCTGCATCCGCAAGGCGCAGCAGTTCCTTGCGCGATCAGGCGTCAGCGGCGAAATCGTCATTGCCGACAACGGATCGACCGACGGATCGCGCCAGATCGCCAATGCCCTGGGCGCGCGTCTCGTCGCCGTCGAACAGCGCGGCTACGGCGCGGCGCTGCAGGGCGGCATCGCCGCTGCGCGAGGCCGCTTCGTCGCGATGGGCGATGCCGATGACAGCTATGATTTCGAAGGCCTGATGCCGTTCGTCGAGGCGCTGCGCGACGGCGCCGATCTGGTGATGGGCAACCGCTTCGCCGGCGGGATCGCCCCCGGTGCGATGCCCGCGCTCCACCGCTATCTCGGCAATCCCGTGCTCAGCACGGTCGGCCGCCTGTTCTTCCGGGTGCCGGTCAGGGATTTCCACTGCGGCCTGCGCGCTTTCCGCCGCGATCGCATCCTCGCGCTCGGCCTGGCCGCGCCGGGGATGGAGTTCGCCAGCGAGATGGTGGTCAAATCGGCGCTCAATGCGCTCGACATCCGCGAAGTGCCGACGACGCTGGCGCCGGACGGACGCGGCCGCGCGCCGCATCTGCGCACCTGGCGCGACGGCTGGCGGCATCTTCGCTTCCTGCTGACCTATTCGCCGCGCTGGCTGTTCGCCTATCCGGGCGTCGCGCTGGCGACGGTGGGCGGCGCTGCGGTGGCGGCGCTCGCGGTGACGCAGGTGGAGATCGCCGGCGCCGAACTGGGGCCGACGACGCAGCTATTTGCGGCGATGGCAGTGCTGATGGGCAGCCAGCTTGTCAGCTTCGGCGTTTTCGCCCGGCTCCACGCCGCGGCGACCGGCATGTGGCCGGCGACATCGGCGGTGCACCGTATCCGCCGGCTGTTGACGGTCGAACGCGGCTGCCTTGGCGGGCTGGCGCTGGTTTGCGTCGGCTTGGTCATCGCCGCGATGTTGCTGGTCGATTGGGCGCAATCCGGCTTCGGCCCGATGGACGCGGCGACGATGATGCGCGCGGCGATCCCTGCGGTGCTTGCGACCTGCCTGGGGTTTCAGCTGGCCTTTACCGGCTTCATGATCGGGCTGATCGCCGAAAGCCGCGCGCCGCGCTGAACGGCGTGGCTCAGCCCCGCCGACCCAGCAGCCGCAGGCGCAGCGCGTTCAGCTTGATGAAGCCGGCGGCGTCGCGCTGGTCATAGGCGCCCTGATCGTCTTCGAAGGTCACGACCTTCTCCGAATAGAGGCTGTGGGGCGATTTGCGGCCCGTTACGATGACGCTGCCCTTGTACAGTTTCAGGCGTACCGTGCCGGTCACCTTTTCCTGGCTGTGGTCGATCGCCGCCTGCAGCATCTCGCGTTCGGGGCTGAACCAAAAGCCGTTATAGATCAGCTCGGCATAGCGCGGGGCGAGTTCGTCCTTCAGATGCGCCGCGCCGCGATCGAGCGTGATCTGTTCGATGCCGCGGTGCGCGAGGTGGTAGATCGTCCCGCCCGGCGTTTCGTACATCCCGCGGCTCTTCATGCCGACGAAGCGGTTCTCGACCAGGTCGAGCCGGCCGATGCCGTGCTTGCGGCCCAGATCGTTGAGCGCCGCCAGCAGCGTTGCGGGAGACATGCCCTCGCCGTTCAGCGCGACGCCGTCGCCGCGTTCAAAATCGACGGTGATCGTCTCGGGCGCGTCGGGCGCGTCCTCCGGATTCACCGTGCGCGAATAAACATAGTCGGGCACCTCGTCCCACGGATCCTCCAGCACCTTGCCCTCGGACGACGTGTGCAGCAGGTTGGC
>JAESGW010000371.1_pt1 | contig 54311 bp, 51 predicted proteins | sample 9269791 | NCBI WGS metagenome assembly JAESGW01 (sample SAMN16773120, study PRJNA677053) | algae metagenome | isolation source: Aphanocapsa lilacina HA4352-LM1 and co-occurring heterotrophs from near cave... | place: USA: Maniniholo cave, near Haena, Kauai, HI | collected 2009-07-28
TATGCCTGATGACCATAGCGAGTTGGTACCACTCCTTCCCATCCCGAACAGGACAGTGAAACGACTCAGCGCCGATGATAGTGCGGGTTCCCGTGTGAAAGTAGGTCATCGTCAGGCTCTTACAGCCAAAAAAGCCCCAACCAAACGGTTGGGGCTTTTTTCTTTGCGCAAGCAAAAGCAAAGCAGAAGCAAAAAACAAAAAGCGCATCGACCGAAACGATGCGCTTTTTTATTGGCAAATTCAATTCAGAGATTCCGGATTTCGTATTCGGTTAATTCAGCCGCTTTTGCCGCGACGAGCTCGCCCAGGATCTCCTGTGCCAAGACATCCAGTGCCACACCCTGGAAGAACCGCGCGCGCACCATGGCCAGATAGGGCGTGTCGCGCACCCAAGCCATCCAATCCGAGCGCGACATCCTCTGCTTTTCTAGCAGTTTGAACTTGATCAGTACCTTGATCGCATGCCGCGCATGCTTTGCGGGATCCCGCTGCAGCCCCTCGAGCCGTCGCCGCGCCACCTTCAACGCACCTGCCACGTCCGTGAAGATCGTTCCGTGCCCCGGAATCACGATCAATGGCGCCAATCGCTCGATCAGATCCAGGGTGGCCCCCATCTCTCCAAACGACGGTTCGCCCTTCAGTTCCGGAAAAGCGATGCCGAATCCGTTCTCCCACAGCGCATCCGCCGACACCAAGGTCCGCGACACAGGCTCGAAAAGAATGACCGAGTGCGGATCGTGACCAGGCGCCGCATGAATCTGCCAGTGCAGCCCGCCGACCTCGCGCTCCGTCCCAGGCTGTAGCAGCCCTGAGGCGCGAAACCGCGGGCAGCTCTGCCCCGTCGCCCGGAAGCTCAGCGCTTCTTCATCCCAGCGCTCCACCAGCGCCGCCTCGCCCGGCGGGATCTCGATGCGAAGGGCCGGATAGCGCGCCTGCAGCGCCGCATTCCCGCCGCAATGGTCGCTGTGCAGGTGCGTGTTGAGCACCCGGTCCAGCGGCCGCCCGTCCAATGCCGACTCGACCAGCGCCACCGTCTGCTCGGCGTGCGCCACATAGCCGGTGTCGACCAGCGCCGTCTCATCGGCCCCGATCGCGAGGATGTTGTTGGACGACAGCCACCCACGCTCGAGCACGACGACATTCGCCGGCAACCCGGCGACCGCCGCCGCGCTCATTCAATGGCCCGCGGAGGCGGTGGTGCGGAGTTCGCGGCGCAGGATCTTGCCGACGTTGGTCTTGGGCAGCGCATCGCGGAATTCGATGTGCCGTGGGCGCTTGTAGCCTGTGAGTTGTCCATTGCAGTATTGCAGCACAGCCTCCTCGGTCAGGCTCGGGTCGCGGCGCACCACGAAGACCTTGATCGCCTCGCCCTGCTTTTCGTCGGGCACGCCGATGGCCGCGCATTCCACCACGCCGGGGCACAGCGAGATCACGTTCTCGAGCTCGTTCGGGAACACGTTGAAGCCGCTGACCAGGATCATGTCCTTCTTGCGGTCGACGATGCGGCTGTAGCCGTCCTCCTGCATCACGGCGACGTCGCCAGTGCGCATGAAGCCGTCGGCGGTGAAGGCCGCCGCTGTCTCGGCCGGCTGGTTGTAGTAGCCCTTCATCACGTTCGGGCCCTTGATACAGAGCTCGCCCGATTCGCCGATCGGCATCGAATTGCCCTCATCGTCCTTGATCGCGATCTCGATGCTCGGCAACGGCAGGCCGATGGTGCCGGTGAACCTGGTGTTCGACACCGGGTTGTTGGTGCCGATCGCGCAGGTCTCGCTCATGCCCCAGCCTTCGATCATGGGGCAGCCGGTGGCCTCGAACCAGCGCTTCGCCGTGCCTTCCGAGGCCGCCATGCCGCCGGCCTGCGAGACGAACAGCGTCGAGAAGTCGATGGTCTTGAACTCGGGATGCATCAACAGCGCGTTGAACAGCGTGTTCACCGCCGGCAGCATGTGGAAGGGCCGCTTCTTCAGCACCGCGATGAACTTGTCGAAGTCGCGCGGGTTCGGCACCAGCGTCATGTGCGAACCCTGGCGGATCACGAGCAGGCACAGCGTGAGCGCGAAGATGTGATACAGCGGCAGCGCCGCGATGCTGTTGACCTTCGCGAGGTCGCCCGCGCGCGCGAGCGCCGGCGTGAACCAGGCCTCGGCCTGCAAGGTGGCGGCCACGATGTTGCGATGCGTGAGCACCGCGCCCTTCGACAGCCCGGTCGTGCCGCCCGTGTACTGCAGGAAGGCGATCGAATCGAGCGTGCTCTTGTCGGCTGCCAGCGCGCGGCCGCGTCCTTCGGCGAGCGCCTGCGAGAACGGCGTGACCGTGCGGCCATCGCTCAGCGGCAGCTTGAACGGCGGCACCATCTTCTTCAGGTGCCGCACCGCGAGCGTGATCCAGCTGCCGTAGAGGCCGCCGAGCAGATCGCCCATCGCGGTGATGACCACGTGCTTCACGGGCGTCTTCTCGATCACCTGCTCGAGCGTGGAGGCGAAGTTCTCGAGGATCACGATCGCGGTCGCGCCCGAGTCCTTGAGCTGGTGCTCGAGCTCGCGCGCGGTGTACAGCGGATTGACGTTCACGCAGGTGTAGCCGGCGCGCAGCACGGCACACATGGTGACCGCGAACTGCGGGATGTTCGGCAGCATGATCGCCACGCGCGCGCCGGGCTCGAGCCCTCGCGATTGCAGCCAGGCGCCGAGCGCCTTCGATTGCGCATCGAGCTCGCCGTACGACATCCAGCGTTCCATGCACACCGAGAACGGGCGGTCGGCATAGCGGCCGAAAGCCTCGTCGAACATGTGGGAAAGCGATCGGTACTGCTCGGGATCGATCTCGTGCGGTACGCCGGCCGGATAGTGCTGTCGCGCGGATGTCTGCATGCAAGCTCCTTTGGCGCGGATTGTGGGAGCCGCACAGGACAAGCGACCAGCGGGCTTGTCCTAGGTAAATGCATCGGCTGTCGCCTGCGCGATAGCTGCCGAGAAGAAAGCTCAGGCCTTGCCGGATTCGCCGGGCTGCAGCACGCCTGCGGGAATGTCGGCCGCGGTTTCCAGCGCCCGGTACAGCGGCGCGAAGTCGGGCTCGGTCAGGTCGAACAACTGCGCGAAGCTGTCGATGACGAAGTAGTTGGCCTGGTAGGTGTCGATCTTGTAGAGCGTGCGCATGGTGCGCAGCAGGTCGAGCGGCAGCCGCAGCGGCTCGTTCGAGCGCACCGCGTGCTGCAGCTCGCCGACCGAGCTCAGGATGCCGGCGCCATAGGCGCGCAGTCCATCGGGCTGGCGGATCAGCCCGAACTCCACCGTGTACCAGTACAGCCGCGCGAGCTTCTCGCCGGCATCGAGTTCATGGGCCTTGATGCCGCCGGCGCCATAGCGCTGCACGTAGTCCGCGAAGGTCGGGTCGAACAGCATCGGCACGTGCCCGAACAGGTCGTGGAACACGTCGGGCTCGACGATGTAGTTGAACTCCTCGGGCTGGCGGATCCAGTCGGTGACCGGAAACTTTCGGTTCGCGAGCAGCGTGAAGAAGGGCAGCTCGGGAATCAGCCCTGGCACCGCCACGATCTCCCAGCCGGTGGCCTTGTGCAGCCGCTCGTTGAGCTCCTCGAAGCGCGGGATGCGGTCCTTCACACCCAGCAGCGGCAGCGCCTTGATGAAGGCATCGCAGGCCAGCCCCGGCAGTTGCGCGGCCTGGCGTTCGTAGAGCCGCTTGTAGGTGTCGTGGTCGGCCGCCGTGTAGCTGGCCCAGTCCTGCGCGCAGGTGTAGTCGGCCTGCACCGTGCCTCCGCGCGAGTAGTCGCCGCGCGGCGGGCGATCGGAGGCGCCGTAGACGGCGGGCGTGACGACGGTGGCAGGGATGTCCATGGGTGCTTCGGTTGATTACTTGAGCCAGCGGTCCATGACGCGCTGGAACTCGCCGCCGGCCTGCTGAAGGTGCAGCCATTGGTCGACATAGGCCTTGAAGGCCACGTCGTCGCGCGGCAGCATCCAGGCCATTTCGCCGTATTGCAGCGGCTTGTCGGGATGGATCGCGCACAGGCCCGGCTTGAGCTTCTGCTGCACGATCGCCTCGGCCGACTCGGTCACGAACACGTCGGCGCGATTGGCGAGGATCTCGTCGAAGATCGTCACGTTCTCGCCGTGCAGCGTGAGCCGGGCCTGCTTGAAGTTGGTGCGGGCGAAGCGTTCGTTGCTGCCGCCCGGATTGAAGATGACGCGCGTGGTCGGCTTGTCGATGTCGGCCACGCTCTGGTACTTGGCCACGTCGGCGCAGCGCGCGATCGGCGTCTTGCCGTTGACCATGTAGGGCGCGCTGAAGAAGGCGCGCTTCTGGCGATCGGTGGTCACCGACACGCCGCCCACGGCGATGTCGCACTTGCCGGCCGCGAGGTCGGGCAGCAGGTTGGCCCAGGTGGTCTTGATCCACTCGGGCTTCGCGCCCAGGCTGCTGCTGAAGCCGGCCATCAGGTCGACGTCGATGCCTTCGAACGAGGCATCGGCCTTCTGGAAGCTGAACGGCCGGTAGTCGCCCGGCGTGCAGACGCGCAGCACGGCCGCCTTCTGCACGCTGTCGAGGTGCGAGCCCGCGGCGACGCCGGCCGGCGCGCCTCCCGGCCCCGCCGCGCATCCCGAGAGAACGACCGCCGCGGCGAGGGTGGTCAGGCCGATCGAGAGGATGTTGCGCATGCGGAGCTCCTGGAGGGTGGAAGGAGCGCTTATTTTGCGGCGGTCAGCACGCCGCGGCGCATCTGGTCGAGCTCGATGCTCTCGAACAGCGCCTTGAAGTTGCCGTTGCCGAAGCCGTCGTCGCCCTTGCGCTGGATGAACTCGAAGAAGATCGGGCCGAGCTGGTTCTCGCTGAAGATCTGCAGCAGCAGCGCGTCCTTCTTGCCGTCGATCAGGATCTTGCGCTTCTGCAGCTCTTCGACGCTCTCGCCGTGGCCCGGGATGCGCTTGTCGACCAGCTCATAGTAGGTATCGATGGTGTCCAGCAGGGTCACGCCCTTGGCGCGCAGCGCGTCGACCGTCTGGTAGAGGTCGTCCGAGCCCATCGCGATGTGCTGGATGCCTTCACCCTTGTACATGTCCAGGTACTCCTGGATCTGGCCGGCCTGTTCCTTGCCCTCTTCGTTGATCGGGATGCGGATCTTGCCGCAGGGGCTGGTCATGGCCTTGCTCTTCACGCCGGTGACCTGGCCTTCGATGTCGAAGTACTTGATCTCGCGGAAGTTGAACAGCTTCTCGTAGAAGCCGGCCCAGGTGTTCATGCGGCCGCGGTAGACGTTGTGCGTCAGGTGGTCGATGTAGGTCAGGCCGTTGCCCTTGGTGGTCAGGGCGTCCTGCGAGGCCACGCCCGGCAGCGGTTCGAAGTCCACGTCGTAGAAGCCGATGTTGCCGATGTCGCCGGGCTTCGCGCCGTTCTTGCCGGGCCAGCGGTCGACCAGATAGATCAGGCTGTCGCCGATGCCCTTGATGGCGGGAATGTTCAGCTCGCCCGGGCCGGCCTTGTCGGCGAAGCCCCAGGCGCCCAGCGAGGTGGCGCGCTCGTAGGCGGCCTTGGCGTCGTGCACGCGGAAGGCGATGGCGCACACGCTCGGGCCGTGCTCGCGCGCGAAGCGCTGCGCGAACGAATCGGGCTCGGCATTCAGGATGAAATTGATCTCGCCCTGGCGGTACAGCAGCACGTTCTTGTGGCGGTGCTTGGCGATGGCCGTGAAGCCCATGCGCTCGAAGACCTTGCCCATGGCGACCGGATCGGGTGCCGCGTATTCGATGAATTCAAAGCCGTCGGTGCCCATGGGGTTGTCCCAGGGCGTGAAGGCGGGCGCGTCGGCGTGGCTCATGGCAGTCTCCGAAGAAGTGGGGATCGAGGGGGGAAGGAAAAGGATGGCGGCTCGGCCAGTGCAGCAATGTAGGTCGATTGCCGCTCATGATTTCAGCGTTTGCGGGCGCCTTCTTTGGTCATGTTGCAGGAAAAGTGCAAAAATCCAATGATGGAAGCACTCGACAAGATAGATCGGCTGATTCTGCGCACTCTGCAAGCAGATGGCCGCGCCACCTACGACCAGATCGCCGAGCAGGTCAGCCTCTCGCCCAGCGCCGTGCTGCGGCGGGTCAAGCGGCTCGAGGAGCAGCGCGTGATCGACCGCTACGTGGCGCTGGTCAAGCCCGAGGCCGTCGGGCTGGGCCTCACGGCCTATCTCAACGTGCGGCTCGAAAAGCACACCGAGAGCCACAAGCGCAACCCCATGGACCTGTTCCGCGCCAGCGTGCAGACCTGGCCCGAGGTCGTCGAGTGCGCCGCCCTCACGGGCGAGATGGACTACCTGCTGCGCGTGGTCGTGGCCGACATGGCCCACTACAGCCGCTTCATCATGGACACCCTGCTCAAGCACCCGAGCGTGCAGGACTGCAAGACCAGCTTCGTGCTCGACCGTGTCAAAGCCACCACAGCCGTGCCGGTCTAGGCAGGAAAAAGTTGCTCCATGCACACGCTTTCGGGTATTGATTCACAAATGAGTCACGAAAGTGTCCCGTCGGGCTTGCGGGTTAAGGGAAAACCCTTACATTCAAGCCATGCTTACCGCCAAGGACCTCCTCAGGGCATCCCTCGGCCTCGGCTCTTTTCTGAAGGCGCCGATGGTTGAGGCCCAGCCACGCGCCGCCACCGCGCCGCAGCCCGTCATGGTGCCGATCCGCTCGATCGGCCCGCGCGAGCGCGACCGCATCGCCAGCCACCTGCTGGCGCTCAGCGCCCACGACCGCTACCTGCGCTTCGGCTATGCCGCGGGCGACGAGCAGGTGCAGCGCTATGTCGACGGCCTCGACTTCGACCGCGACGAGCTGTTCGGCATCTACAACCGCAAGCTCGAGCTGATCGCGATGGCCCACCTGGCCTTCGCGCCCGACCACCAGCCCAGCGACTGCGCCGAATTCGGCGTTTCCGTCTCGGCCCATGCCCGCGGACGCGGCTATGGCGCCCGGCTGTTCGAGCGTGCCGTGGTCGTGGCGCGCAACGAGGGCGTGGGGATGCTGTTCATCCATGCGCTCAGCGAGAACGCCGCGATGCTCAAGATCGCGCGCAATGCCGGCGCCACCGTGGTGCGCAGCGGTTCCGAATCGGAAGCCCACCTGCAGCTGCCGAGCGCCACCTTCGACAGCCGCATGAGCGAGATCGCGCTCGAGCATTACGCGGCAGTCGACTTCCACCTCAAGACGCGCGCGAAGCAGTTCTGGGCCTTTCTGGCCAGTCTTCAGGAAGTCCGCAGCGGCGTGCGCAGCGCGCGCGGCAAGTCGGCGCAATAAGGCCCTCGAGCGGCCCGGCCCTGCCCGGGAACGCTCCTTGCATACCCCCAGGCGGACCCGGTAGAGCCTGTCACATGCAATCCGGTATCCTTGCACTCCCCCCAACTACGCCCTCCCGCAGTGGCCGAACCTCACCCTGAACGCGCACCCGTCGAACGGGAAGACAAGCGCGGCTTTCTCCAGAAGCTCGCCGAATTCATCCATCCCGGTCCGGACTCGCGCGACGAGCTGATCGAAACCCTGGCGGATGCCGAAGACAACCAGGTGATCGGCGCCGAATCGCGCGTGATGCTCGAAGGCGTGCTGCGCATGGCCGACATGACGGCCGGCGACGTGATGGTCGCGGCGCCGCGCATGGACCTGGTGAACATCGACGCGCCCTACGACGCGCTGCTGCACCTGGTCATCGACACCGCGCACTCGCGCTTCCCGGTGTACGAGGGCGAGAAGGAAAACATCATCGGCATCCTGCTCGCGAAGGACCTGCTCAAGCTGCAGCGCGCGCCGGGCCTGAACATCCGCGCGCTGCTGCGGCCCGCCACCTTCGTGCCCGAGAGCAAGGGCCTGAACGACCTGCTGCGCGAGTTCCGCGGCAACCGCAACCACCTGGCGATCGTCATCGACGAGTTCGGCCGCGTGGCCGGCCTGATCACCATCGAGGACGTGCTCGAGCAGATCGTCGGCGAGATCGAGGACGAGTTCGACATCGCCGAGGACGAGGGCGACATCTTCGGCCTGGCCGACCACACCTACCGCGTCTCGGGCGACACCCCGATCGAGCGCGTGGCCGAGGCCTTCGGCATCGTGTTCGACGAGGAACAGCTCAGCGAGGACTTCGACACCATCGGCGGCCTGATCGCGCACGAGATGGGCCACGTGCCCAAGCGCGGCGAGCACCATGCGATCGGCGGCTTCGACTTCGTGGTGCTGCACACCAAGGGCGGCGCGGTGCGCTGGTTCAAGGTGTCGCCGGCCCGCGGCGGCGACGCGGCCGACTGATGCGCGCCGCACTGCTGGCCCTGGCCTTCCTGCTGGCCGGACTGGCGCAGGCCGCCTCGATCGCCATGCCCGGCTCGGGCCGGCCGCTGTGGCTGCTGCAACTGGTGTCGCTCGGCGTCCTTGCCTTCGGGCTGCGTCGGCTGCGCGACGAGAACGCGGGCTGGCGCCGCGCCGGATTGCATGCCTGGCTGTTCTCCACCGCCTGGCTCAGCGGCACCTTCTGGTGGCTCTTCATCTCGATGCACACCTACGGCGGCCTCGCCGCGCCGCTGGCCGCGATCGCGGTGCTCGCACTCGCCGCCGCGCTCGGCCTGTACTACGCCCTGGCCGGCGCCTGGTTCGTGCGGCGCAGTCCGCGCGGCACGGTCACCGGCGCGCTGGTCTTTGCCGCGCTGTGGACGCTGGCCGAACTGGTGCGCGGCAGCTGGTTCACCGGCTTCCCCTGGGGCGCGGGCGGCTATGCCCATGTCGAGGGCCCGCTCTCGGGCTGGGCGCCGTGGATCGGTGTCTACGGCATCGGTGCCGTGGCCGCCCTGGCCGCCGCGCTGGTCGCGCTGGCTCGGCCCGCGGCCCGCGCCGAACTCGCGGGCGCCGCGTTGCTGATTGCGGTCGCGTTCGGCTTTCCGCTCGTGGCCCAGCCCTCGCGCGGCGAAGCCGCGGGCACGCTGCAGGTCGCGCTGCTGCAGGGCAACATCGCGCAGGACGAGAAGTTCGTTCCCAACGGCGGCATCGAGAACGCGCTGCGCTGGTACGGCGAACAGCTGCGCGATGCCAGGGCCTCGCTGGTGGTCACGCCCGAGACCGCGATCCCGCTGCTGCCGCAGCAACTGCCCGCGGGCTACCTCGAGGCGATCCAGGCGCGCTATGCGAGCGGCAGCCAGGCGGCCGTGGTCGGCCTGCCGCTGGGCGACCGCCAGGGCTACACCAACACCGTGCTCGGCTTCCGGCCCGGCGCCGCCTCGGCCTACGCCTACAGCAAGCACCACCTCGTGCCCTTCGGCGAGTTCATTCCCTTCGGCTTCCGCTGGTTCATCGACATGATGAGCATCCCGCTCGGCGACTTCCGCAGCGGCGGCCTCGCGCAGCCCGCGCTCGCCTGGCAGGGCCAGCGCATCGCGCCGAACATCTGCTACGAGGACTTGTTCGGCGACGAGATCGGCGCCAACTTCCGCGACGCGGCGACGGCACCGACCATCCTGCTCAACGTGAGCAACATCGCCTGGTTCGGCGACTCGATCGCCATCGACCAGCATCTCGCGATCTCGCGCATGCGCGCGCTCGAGTTCGCGCGGCCGATGGTGCGCGCCACCAACACCGGCGCCACCGTGGTCATCGACGCCGAGGGCCGCGTGACCCATGCGCTGCCGCGGCTCACGCGCGGCGTGCTCGAGGCCCCGGTCGAGGGCCGCACCGGCCTCACGCCCTATGCGCGCTGGGTCGCGCACCTCGGGCTGTGGCCGCTGTGGGGCCTGGCCTGCGCGATCGTCGCGGTCGCCTTCGTGCGGCGTCGCCGCGCGGCCTGACTCAGGCCGCCACCGCGGCCGCGCGCGGCTTCACCGGCCAGTCGCGCAGCTTGCCGGGGTTCAGCAGGCCCAGCGGATCGAAGCGCCGCTTCACGGCGATCACCTCGGGCGGCAGCGGCCCGCCGGCCTTGCCGTCCTCGACGATGTTCACGTGCGGGTTGTTGATGTGCACCTCGTGCTCGCGGTGGATCTGCATGATCTCCTGCAGCCGTTCCTCGGTGCTGAAGCGCACCAGCTGCAGGCCGCTGCAGGTCATCAGGCCCGCCACGTTGCGGATGAACTCCAGGTGCATCATCACCTCGCCGCCCAGCAGCTTCTCCATCTCGATGACCTGCGCCACGTGGCGCCCCGGCACGAAGCCGCTCTGCAGGTAGGTCAGGGTCGGATCGACCTTGAGCGCGTGCAGCGTCGTGTGGTTCCAGGTGAACTCCATCAGGGTGCGGTTGCTCTTCTGCACCTCGGCCGCGGTCTTGCGGTAGCTCACGGCGCCGCCGAAGCTCTCGACCAGCTGCAGCAGCGCCGGCTCGCTGGCCTCGGCCACCAGCGACAGCACCGTGTGGCAGCCCTTGGGCAGGTGCGCCGCGAGTTGCGCCAGGTGGTCGGAGATCGGCGCCGCATAGAACGACACCTCGCGCTTCACGATGCCCGGCGCGTTCGCGAGCCGGTCGGCGAAGTTCAGCGCGCCCTCGAAATCGGAGAAGGTCACGAGCGTCTCGAGCCACGGATGCGCGGGCGCCAGCGCGACCTCGAGCTCGAGCACCAGCCCGTTGGTGCCCCACAGGTGGTGCATGCGCATCGCCTCGGCGCCGCGCAGCTCGACCACCTGGGGTTCGGGCTCGATGGTCATCGCGCGGATGCCGAGCACGTTGCCCGGCGCGCCCAGCGGGCCGTAGTTGATCGAGCCCACGCCGCCGAAGCCGCCGCCGAACAGGCCGCCGAGCGTGGCGCTGCGGTAGGTCGAGGGCACGCAGCGCATCTCCTGGCCGCTGGCCCTGGTCTGCTTCTCGAGTTCGCCCAGGCGGATGCCGGCCTGAGCGCGCGCCACGCCGGGCCGTACCCAGAGGCAGGCGTTGTAGCCGGTCATGTCGAGCACCACGCCGCCGGCCAGCGGCGTGGTCTGGCCGTAGTTGCCGGTGCCGCTGCCGCGCACGGTGATCGGCACGCCGTGGCGCGCGCAGGCGCCGACCACCGCGCGGATCTCGTCCTCGCTGCGCGGGCGCACCACCACCTCGGCATGCTTGCCCTCGAGCTGGCGCTTGAGCACCGGGCTGAACCAGGAGAAGTCCTGCGACAGCCGCACGACGCGGCCCTCGTCGGTGATCCAGTCGAGGTCGGGGAGTTCGAGCAGCAGCGGCCCGATGGAGGATTCTTGTGCGTTCATGTTGGAGTCAGTCCTGGGAAAGTTCGCTCGCATGCCACGAGCCCAGCGCCACCTTGGTGAGCCAGGCCATCAGCACGAAGAGCGCGACGCCGGTGAGGGAAATCAGCAGCAGCGCGGCGAACATCCGCGGGATGTTCAGCTGGAAGCCCGCCTGCAGGATCTGGTAGGCCAGTCCCGCGCCCGAGCCGCCGGTGCCGGCCACGAACTCCGCCACCACCGCGCCGATCAGCGCGAGGCCGCTGGAGATGCGCAGGCCGCCGAAGAAGTAGGGCAGCGCGCTCGGGATGCGCAGCCGCACCAGTTGCTGCCAGCGCGTGGCGCGGTTGAGCTTGAAGTAGCTCTGCAGGTCGGGGTCGATGCTGCGCAGGCCCAGCGTGGTGTTGCTGATGATCGGGAACAGCGCCACCAGCGCCGCGCACACGGTCATCGCGGCCGTCGGGTTCTTGACCCAGATGATGATCAGCGGCGCCACCGCCACGATCGGCGTGACCTGCAGCAGCACGGCGTACGGAAAGAGCGCGGTCTCGATGCGCTTGCTCTGCACGAACAGGAACGAGATCAGCACGCCCGCCACCGTGGCGAGCACGAAGGACAGCACCGTGATCTTGAGCGTGACCAGGAGCGCGCTGCCCAGCGGCGCCCAGTCGGTCACCAGCGTCTGCAGCATCAGCCAAGGCGAGGGCACGAGGTAGGGCGGCAGCTCCATCGCCACCACCATCCATTGCCACAGCGCGATCAGCAGCAGGCCGATCGCCAGGGGGTAGAGCACGCGCTGCACGCGCGGCTGGCTCAGGAGGGGCGTGCGGCTCATCGCGCGTGCTCCTCGTCGGCATGGCTGGCGCGCAGCAGGCTGTCCTGCAGCCGCTTGGCATGGCGCGCGAATTCGGGCGTGACCATGAAGTCGGCGCTGCGCGGATAGGGTTCGTCGATCTGGAACTGCTCGACCACGCGGCCCGGCCGCGCGGCCATCATCACCACGCGGCTCGAGAGGAACACGGCCTCGTGGATCGAGTGCGTCACGAAGATCACCGTGAGCTCCTTCTTGCGCCAGAGCTCGAGCAGGTCGGCGTCGAGCTTGTGGCGCGTTATCTCGTCGAGCGCGCCGAAGGGCTCGTCCATCAGCAGCAGCTCGGGCTGCGTGACCAGCCCGCGCGCGATCGACACCCGCATCTGCATGCCGCCCGAGAGCGCGCGCGGCAGCGCGCCCGCGAACTTCTCGAGGCCCACCAGCGCCAGCGACTCCATCACGCGCGCATCGGCCTCCTTGCGCGGCACGCCGGCCAGGTCGAGCGGCAGCCGCACGTTGGTCTGCACGCTGGCCCAGGGCATCAGCGTGGGCGACTGGAACACGAAGGACATCCGGCGCGCGCTGTCGTGCAGCTGGCTCACCGGCTTGCGCCACACCAGCAACCGGCCGTCGCTGGGCTCGAGCATGCCCGCCACCATCTTGAGCAGCGTGCTCTTGCCGCAGCCCGAGGGGCCGAGCAGCGTGACGAACTCTCCCTCGGCGATCGACAGGTCGACCGGCAGGAGCGCCTGTGTGCCGTTGGGATAGGTCTTCTCGGCCGAGAGCACTTCCACCGCGGGCACGGCAGGCACCGTCGGCGGCGCGAGGGTGTGGGGGTCGATGCGGTTCATGGCGTGGCGACGGTCAGGGCAGCACCTTCGCGTCCTTCACGAACTCGGTCGTGTAGGTCTTCGCGAGCTCGACCTTGGCCGGGTCGAGCAGCTTGGCGCTCACGAGGAAGTCGTAGCTGGCCTTGGCGCGCGCATCGGTCATCACGCCGATGCCGAGCTTGCCGGCGTCGCCGCCCGTGATCATTCCCATCTCCTTGAGCTTGGCCACGCTGTAGGCGAGCTGGTCGTCGGTCATGTTGGGGTTGTCCTTCTTGATCAGCGCGTTGGCGGGCGCGGGATCGGCGAGGTAGCTCTTCCAGCCTTCGGCCGAGGCCTTGACGAAGGCCGCGACCTGCTTGCCGCGCTCCTTCACCGTCTTCTCCATGCACGACACCGTGGTGGCATAGGCCGGGAAGCCGTGGTCGCTGAACATCAGCACCGTGCTCTTCACGCCGGCCTTCTGGATCGCGTAGGGCTCGGAGGTCAGGTAGCCCTGCTGCGCCGTGTTCCTGTCGGCCACGAAGGGCTGGATGTTGAAGGTGTAGGGCCGGGTCTGCTCGTCCTTGAGGCCGAACTTGGCCTTGAGCCAGGGCCAGTAGCCGCGGTTGGCCTGCGCGCCGATCAGGAGCGTCTTGCCCTTGAGGTCCTCGAAGCTCTTCACGTCGTCGTGCGCGATCAGCACCTGCGGGTCCTTCTGGAAGAAGGCCGCCACGTTGACCACCGGCACGCCGCCCTCGCGCACCTGCATCATCTGGATGTCGCTCGAGCCCATGATGCAGTCGGCCTGGCCGGCCGCCATCATCTGCGTGATGTTGACCTGCGGGCCGCCCATCTTGATGGTCACGTCGAGGCCGTACTTCTTGTAGATGCCCTGCGCCACGGCCTGGTAGAAGCCGCCGTGCTCGGCCTGCGCGTACCAGTTGGTCATGTAGGTGAACTTGTCCTCGGCCTGCGCGGGCGCGGCGAGGAAGGCGATGGCGGCGGCGCCGGCCAGGGACAGTGCGAAGGAGCGCATGGGAGGACCTCTCTAGGGCGTGGGTGAAGAAAAAGGGGAAAGACGGGCCGATGCAAGAAGCAGGCTCAGGCCGGCGCGAAGGACTGCTGCACGAAGCCCTGCTGGTGGCCGCGCTCCCAGGTGGCTTCCTCGCGCACCACCCAGCGCAGCGCATGCAGCTCGGTCAGCGCCTGCACCCAGCTGTCGGACAGCGTGTCGAGGATCGCCTCGCCCTGCTCGCGCGTGGCGGTGGTCGGGTCGCCGATCACGCCGCTGGGGCCGAAGTCGCGCGCGGTCCAGGCGCAGGCCGGGCGGCCGTCGGCCGACAGCAGCTTGATCGGAAACGGCGGCGGGAAGTTGGCCACCGCGCGTTCCATGTGCACCGTCTCGGGCGCGAGCGCGAGCATCAGCGCGGTCTCGGAATGGCCGGCATGCATCGCGAGCTTCTTCTCCTGCTCGCTGACCTGCTTGCTGGCCGCGCTCGGCAGGCGCGACACGCCGTGCGGCACCACCACGAAGTCGCCATGGCGCAGCCGCAGCTCGCGCGCCGCCATCTCGAGCACCTGCGGCTGGCCGCCGTGGCCGTTGGCGAACAGCAGCTTGCGAAAGCCCGAGCGGTAGACCGACTCGCCGATCTCGGTCACGGTCGACAGCAGCGTGGTGCCGGTCAGCGTCATCGTGCCGGGGAAGTGCAGGTGCTCTTCCGACTTGCCGTAGGTGATGGTCGGCAGCGCGAAGGCGCGCACCTCGGCCGGCAGCTTCTCGAGCGCCTTGCCCATCACGCCCGAGCTGATCACGCTGTCGACCGAGCACGGCAGGTGCGGGCCGTGCTGCTCGATCGCGCCGCAGGGCAGCACGATGACCGTGTTCTCGCGGTCGGGCAGCGCGGCGATCTCGGTCCAGCTCAGGTAGGGCAGGAAGCGGTGGGGAGGGATGTAGCCGTGGAGCATGGGGGCGGTCCTTGGAGTGGTTCTGTTCGTCGAAGAGGGTTCAGGCGTGCCAGGTCGCCGGCACCTCGCCGTGCGCGACGCGGCCCGCGCGCAGCACCACGCGCGATGCGCTGCGCGAGGGCCAGCCGAAGCGGTCGGCCGCGCCGAAGAGCACGAGGTCGGCGGGTGCGCCGACGAGCGTCGGGCGTTGCACGGTGGCGTCGCGGCGCAGCCAGTCGGCGCGGCACAGCGCCTGCGACCAGGTCTCGAACGGCTCGTCGAGCTGCGCCACCAGCGCGGCCGTGCCCAGCGCTTCCACCGGATCGAAGCTGCCGAGCCGGCAGAACGGGTCCTGCACGTTGTCGCTCGCGAACAGCAGCGGGATGCCGCGCTCGCGCGCCTCCTTCACCAGCGTGATGCCGCGCCGGCGCGGCGTGCGGCCGGTCACGGCGTCCTGCAGCAGCAGGTTGGTGGCGGGCAGCGAGACCACCGTGATCGGCGCGCGCGCCACCGCGTCGAGCGTGGCGAGCGCCTGCGCCTCGGGCTGTTCCGCGAGCGCGCAGACGTGGCCGCAGACCACGCGGCCCTCGTAGCCGATCTCGGCCAGGATGCGCGCGGTGGCCGCCAGGCCCGCGGCCGAGGCATTGAGCTCCTCGTCCACGTGCAGGTCGATGTCGAGCTCGCAGGCCTGCGCCGAGCGCAGCAGGTTGCGCAGCGCGTTCTCGCTCCAGTTGGTGGAATGCACGAAGCCGCCGAGCAGCGCATGCGGCCCGGTGGCTTTCACCTGTTTCGCGAGCCGCAGCGCCTGCGCCGCGTCCTCGAACAGCGGCAGCTTGATCAGGCTCACCTGCTCGAGCCGCACGCGGCCTTTCCATTCCTGCGCCAGCTCGGCCATCACCGGCCAGGCCATCGGCAGGGCATCGGGTTCCCACCAGTCGACGTGCGTGCGCAGGTGCGTGGTGCCGCATTCCCAGGCCCATTGCAGCCCGCGCGCCGCGCGTTCGCGCACGTCGGCGGGCGTCCAGTTCACGCGGTCGGCCAGCATCGCGTCGATGGCGCCGAGCAGGCCGGGCTGCACCGTCTTCATGCGCGGCAGCGTGAAGACCTTGTCGAGGTGCGTGTGGGCATCGACGAAGCCCGGCAGCGCGAGCGTGCCGCCGAGGTCCCAGCCCGCGGCGGGCGTCGGAGCATCGTCCGCGGGTTGCAGCGACTGCACGCGGCCGCCCTCGATCGCGAGCCGCGCGAGCACCGGCACGCCGTCGCGCTGCGGCCAGTCGGCCGGCAGCAGCCAGCGCGGCAGGCGCAGCCGGTCGAGCAGCGCGGGCGCGCTCATGCGAAGCGCGCCATGGCGTTGCCGACCTTGGCCATGAAGCGCTTGAGCTGGGGCTCGGTCGCCACGTTCATGTGGTAGTGGGCGTGGTAGTCGACCCGGGCGCCATGCCCGGTCAGCCGTTTCATGTAGCGCGTGACGATCTTGCGCGGCGGGTCGCCCATGTACATCGCCACCCAGCGCGGCCGGCCGTAGGTGACCACGGCGCTGATGCGCTTGATGTGCGTGAGCATCGGCTTCACGTTGGCGGGGTCGCTGATGTCGAAGGCCACGCCGGGCATGAACAGCCGGTCGAAGTAGCCCTTGAGCATGGCCGGCAGGCCGAAGCACCAGGTCGGGAAGCAGAACACGATGCCCTCGGCCCACTGCAGCCGCTCGACGTAGGGCTTGAGCGGCAGCTGGTTGGCCGGCACCTCGTGGTAGCCCAGCCGCTCCTCGCGCGAGAGCACCGGATCGAAGCCCTCGGCATAGAGGTCGCAGTCGTCCACCTCGTGGCCGGCCGCGCGCAGGTTCTTCAGCACCTCCTGGTGCAGGGCGGCATGGAAGCTGGTTTCGACCGGATGGCAGTAGACGACGAGCACGCGCATGGTGTTTGACCGCTTAATCAGAGCAAGTGGTCAGGTTTAGCAAGCGACGTGCCAGCGCGGGCGCACCGGATTGGGGCCGGTGCGGTTTTGGAGGGGAGAGCAATGCGCCCGGACGGCGCGTGGGTGCTAGCTTGCGCGGATGCCGCAGCCGGCCAGCACGAAGGCCACCAGCTCGCGCGCGATCGGCTCGCGGTCGATCGGCGCGTCGCTCGGCAGGCCCAGCATCACGCGCGTCTGGATCGCGTAGTCGGCGTAGCTCTGGGTCATGGCCCAGACGTGCATCAGCAGGATGCGCGCATCGAGCGGGCGCATCTGGCCGCGCGCGATCCAGCCGTTGATGATGTCGACCTTCTTCTGCGTCCAGGCGCGCGCATTGGGCCAGTAGCGGTCGAGGTTGCGGCCGCCGTCGAGGATCTCGCGCGTGAAGATGCGCGACATCTCGGGGCTGTCGATCGCATGGTCGAGCTTCTTGCGGATGTAGTCGCCGAGCACCGTCGCCGGGTCGCTCGCGTCCTCGAACGAGAACACCACCTTCCACGCATGCAGCACCTGCATCAGCAGTTCTTCGTACAGCTCTTCCTTGCCGACGATGTAGTAGTGCAGCTGCGGCTTGGTGAGGCCGGCGCGCGCCGCGATGGCCTGGGTCGAGGTGCCCTTCAGGCCGTGCAGGCTGAACTCCGCGATCGCCGCGGCGCGGATCGCCGCCATGATGCGCTCGCGGCCCGGGCGCGCGCGCGACAGCGGCCCGTCGGGCGCGGGCATTTCCTGGGCGGTCGAGACGGGAAGGGCGGCGGAATCGGCGTTCATGGCGAGGGAGTGGCGCGGCGTGCGCGCGTTGGATGGTAATGCCTGCTTCCTCGCAGCCGCATGACCGCATGCCATGCCGGCATGGCCGCGCCGGGCAGCCGGGCATGGTTCATGTATCTTCTCGCCGCCTCGAAAAATTCATTCAACACAAGGAGTTCTCCATGTACCTTTCCCCCCGCTTCAGGGCCCTCGCGGCCGGTGCCGCGATGCTGGCGGCCAGCGCGCTCGCTCAGGCGCAGCAGGCGCTTCCCAACGTGGTGATCCTGGCCACCGGCGGCACCATCGCGGGCGCCGGCGCCTCGGCCGTCAACAGCGCCACCTACGCGGCCGCCAAGGTCGGCGTCGACAAGCTGATCGCGGGCCTGCCCGAGCTCTCCAAGGTCGCCAACGTGCGCGGCGAACAGGTGTTCCAGGTCGCCTCCGAGAGCCTCACCAACGACAACCTGCTCACGCTCGCCAGGCGCGTGTCGGCGCTGTCCAAGCAGAGCGACGTCGACGGCATCGTGATCACGCACGGCACCGACACGCTGGAAGAAACCGCCTACTTCCTGACCCTGACCGTGCACACGCCCAAGCCGATCGTGGTGGTCGGCTCGATGCGTCCGGGCACCGCGCTGTCGGCCGACGGCGCGCTCAACCTGTACGACGCCGTGACGGTGGCCGGCAGCAAGGACGCCGCGGGCAAGGGCGTGCTGGTGACGATGAACGACAACATCGACACCGCGCGCGACGTGAGCAAGAGCGTGAACATCAAGACCAGCGCCTTCTCGAGCCAGTGGGGCCCGCTGGGCATGGTGGTCGAGGGCAAGAACTACTGGTTCCGCGCGCCGGTCAAGCGCCACACCATGTTCTCGGAGTTCAACATCGACCAGATCAGCGCGCTGCCGCCGGTCGAGATCGCGATGGGCTACGAGGGCGTGTCCTCGACCGCCATCGACGCGCTCGCCAAGAGCGGCATCAAGGCGCTGATCCATGGCGGCACCGGCAACGGTTCGGTCGCCGACCGCATCGTGCCGAACCTGCAGAAGGTGCGCGCCGACGGCATCGTCGTCATCCGCAGCTCGCGCGTGCCCGACGGCTTCGTGATCCGCAATGCCGAGCAGCCCGACGACAAGTACGACTGGGTGGTGGCGCACGACCTTCGCCCGCAGAAGGCGCGCATCCTCGCGATGGTCGCGCTGACCAAGACCAGCGACACCAAGGAACTGCAGCGCATCTTCTGGGAATACTGATCGCTCGATCCGCGCCGGTCGCCGGGGCCGCGTTCCTTCCGCAGGGGAGGGCGCGGCCTTTTTTTCATGGGCAAGGGTTTCAGCGCGCGCGCCGCCGCTGGCGGTGCCGCGCGAACTCCAGCCCGCCCACGCACACCAGCAGCCAGGCCAGCCCGGTCAGCAGGCCCGCCACCACGTCGCTCGCGAAGTGCACCTGCAGGAAGATCCGGCTGCAGGCGATGGTGACGATTGCGGCGGCGCCGGCCATCGCCGCCGCCACGTGCCAGCGCGGCGGCAGCAGGCGCAGCGCGAGATAGACCAGCATGCCGTAGCTCACGATCGCGCCCGCGCTGTGGCCGCTCGGGAAGCTGTAGCTGGTCTCGTGCGCCAGGCCGTGGTCGTGCAGCGGCCGGGCGCGCGCGAAGATTTGCTTGAGCGCCGGGTTCAGCAGCACGATGCCCACCAGCGCCATCGACCAGCCGAGCGCCAGGCCGCGATGGGAACGGTGCCACAGCAGCAGCGCCACCAGCACCGCCACCGGCGCCAAGGTGGCGAAGTCGCCCAGCCGCGTGAGCCAGCTGAACGCGAGGATCACGCCGTGCGGCATGTGCTGCGCGATCGCGTCGGTCAGTGCCTGGTCGGCCAGGCCCAGCGTGCGGCCGTCGCCGAGGTTCGAGGCGATCCAGGCGAACAGGCTGGAGGCACCGAGGATCGTCGCGAAGCCCAGCACCAGCGCGAACACCAGCCGGGGCTCGTCGGGTTCTTCTTCCGCGGCCAGCGCGAGCCGGCGGCGCTGCGCCATCCAGCAGGCCAGGCCGGCGGCCAGCACCGAGGCCAGCAGCAGCGAGAGGAAGCCGCCCAGCGCATGGGCGCCGAGCTGTTCGGCATGCGCGACCAGGGCGGGCGGGGTGGGGAGGGGAGAGGAAGAAAGGGAGGAAGGGACGGGGACTGCCGATGACATGCGGCGCACCCTAAAGCGGCGCCGCCGCGCTGGCAAGCGAAAGCCTTACGGCGTCGGCGAGCACGAAGGCCTGGCGCTCGGCCGCATAGTCCCAGCGCTCGACCATGCAAGCGTGCGCGCCATCGTCGCGCCGCACCACGTTGACCGAGTTCGGATGCCCCGCGCGCACGCGCCACGACACCGCCGTGCCCGCCTGCACCGCCCACATCGGCCGCGGGACATCGACGAGGCATTCGTGCAGCGGCAGCACGAAGGGCAGGTGGATGTGGCCGCCGAGCACCAGGTCGGCGCCGGCCTGGGCCCAGCGCGCCGCGGCGGCCTCGCCGCCATGCAGCCGGTTGCCGATGTCCTCGCGCCGCGTCACCGCCACCGGCTGGTGCGTGACCACCACACGCAGCTGCGAAGGCGTCGCCGCGGCGAGCCGTCGCGCCACGCGCTCGACCTGCGCGCGCGACACCTCGCCGTCCTCGTGGCGCCAGCGGCGCGTGGTCTTGACGCCGATCGCCAGCCAGCCGGGCAGGTCGACCACCGGCTCGAGCTCGTCGCCGAAGGCCTCGCTGTAGCGGCCGTAGGGCGCGAAGGCGCGCGCCGCGAGCTGGAACAGCGGGATGTCGTGGTTGCCCGGGATCGCCAGCAGCGCCCGCGGCGCCAGCCGGTCGACGAAGGCACGCGCTGCCGCGAACTGCGCGCGCGTGGCGCGCTGGGTGATGTCGCCCGACAGCACCAGCAGCTCGGGCGCGAGCTCGCGCGCCAGCCGCTCGAGCGCCGCCAGCACCGGCGGCTGCTCGGTGCCGAAGTGCGGGTCGGACACCTGCAGCAACACGCTCATTGCTTGGCCGCCTCGAGCTCGGGCGCCACGTCGGGCCGTATCAGCCACAGCGGCTCGGGCGAGACGCGGAACAGCAGCGGCATCTCGGCCCAGCCGATCTCGCCGTCGGTCGCCACCTTCACGCGCCGCGGGCCGCGGCTGCCCGCGCGGCCGATGCGCACCGTCATCGATTCGAAGGGAAAGCTCAGCACCTCGTCGGCCTCGCCGAGCCGCCCGAGCGCGCCGCGCAGCAGCAGCCCCGGCATCGACAGCAGGCCATGGGGCTTGAGCGCCACCGCCGCCAGCTGCCCCTGCTCGGGCGCGTCGGCATGCTCGATGCCGATCTGCAGCAGCTGCAGCGGGTTGTTGCCCACGAACAGCGTGGGCGTGCGGATCGCGCGCTCCTGGCCGCGCCAGGCCATGCGCAGGTCGAGCGTGCGGTGGCCGCGCAGCACCGTGAGCAGGCCCGCGCCGAGCGCGATCAGGCGGTTGCGCCCGTAGCGCGACTTGTAGTGCTCGCGCTCCTCGAGCAGTTGGGCATACAGGCCCAGGCTGGCGTTGACCAGGAAGGCGCGGTCGTTGAGCAGTCCGACCTGCACCGGCCGCGGCGGCTGGGTCAGCAGCACCTCGAGCGCCTGCGCGGTGTCGCGCGGGATGCCGTGGGCGCGGCTGAAGTAGTTGAAGGTGCCCTGCGGCAGCACGCCGAAGGCGCAGCCGCTGCCCAGCGTGGCCTGGGCCACGGCATTGATCGTGCCGTCGCCGCCCGCGGCCACCACCACGCCCCCGGCGGCCCGCGCGCGCTCCACCGCCTCGCGCGCCAGCGCGCGCAGGCTGCCGGGGCCGTCGTCGGCGCTGCCGCGGTCGACCGTGAAGATGCGCAGCCGGCGGTCGGCCGCGGCGCAGCCTTCCTCGATGACCTCGCGGGCCTGGACGGCGTCCTCGCTGCCGGAGGCGGCATTGAGCACGATGAAGAGCGGGGTGTTCGGGCCGGTCTCGGGCACTGGCATGGGGTCGTAGGGGGCTGGGGGCTCGTGGGAGGGAGTCGGATCGGAGCGGCGGGCGGGCGTTCCCGGCCGGCTGAAAAAGCGTCGACCGCGCGGCCGTGGAAGACAGGGGCCCGCGCGGACCCCGGTTTGTCGCACGGCCCGCGCCCGGTCCGTGGCAGGCGCCTTCCCGACCCGCTGTGGGAGAGTTGCCCTCCGCCCGTAAAATCGCGGGCTTTCGCGGCGCACCGCCGCGCTTTCGTCCAACGCCCGGCCGCGCCGGCCGGCACCCTTCATGTTGACCTTCCAGCAAATCATTCTCAAATTGCAGTCGTACTGGGCCGACAAGGGCTGCGCGCTGCTGCAACCGTACGACATGGAAGTGGGCGCGGGCACCTCGCACACCGCCACCTTCCTGCGCGCGCTCGGCCCCGAGCCCTGGAAGGCCGCCTACGTGCAGCCCAGCCGCCGCCCCAAGGACGGCCGCTACGGCGAGAACCCGAACCGCCTGCAGCACTACTACCAGTACCAGGTCGTGCTCAAGCCCGCGCCCGCGAACATCCTCGAGCTCTACCTCGGCAGCCTCGAGGCGCTGGGCTTCGACCTCAAGAAGAACGACATCCGCTTCGTCGAGGACGACTGGGAGAACCCCACGCTCGGCGCCTGGGGCCTGGGCTGGGAGGTCTGGCTCAACGGCATGGAGGTGACGCAGTTCACCTACTTCCAGCAGGTCGGCGGCATCGACTGCAAGCCGATCACCGGCGAGATCACCTACGGCCTCGAGCGCCTCGCGATGTACCTGCAGGGCGTGGACAACGTCTACAACCTCGTGTGGACCGAGGGCCTGAGCTACGGCGACGTCTACAAGCAGAACGAGGTCGAGCAGTCGACCTACAACTTCGAGCATTCCGATGCCGAGTTCCTGTTCACCGCCTTCGCCGCGCACGAGAAGCAGGCCAGGCACCTGATGGCCGAGCAGCTCGCGCTGCCGGCCTACGAGCAGGTGCTCAAGGCCGCGCACAGCTTCAACCTGCTCGACGCGCGCGGCGCGATCAGCGTGACCGAACGCGCGGCCTACATCGGCCGCATCCGCAACCTCGCGCGCAGCGTGGCGCAGAGCTACTACGACAGCCGGGAACGGCTGGGCTTCCCGATGGCACCGCGCGAATGGGTCGCGCAGATCGCACCGAAGAAGGCCGCCTGAGCGATGACGACCCCCATGAACAAGACCTCCCTGCTGGTTGAACTGTTTGTCGAAGAACTGCCGCCGAAGGCGCTGAAGAAGCTCGGCGAGGCCTTCGCGGGCGTGCTGCGCGAACAGCTCGTGGCCCAGGGCCTGGCCGAGGCCGGCTCGGTGCTCACGCCCTTCGCCTCGCCGCGCCGCCTGGCCGCGCACCTCACGCACGTGGCCGAGCGCGCCGCCGACAAGGCCGTCTCGCAGAAGCTGATGCCCGTGGCCGTGGGGCTCGATGCCTCGGGCCAGCCCACGCCCGCGCTGCTCAAGCGCCTGGGCGCGCTCGGCGCCGACGCCTCGGCCGTGCCCGGCCTCAAGCGCGCCATGGACGGCAAGGCCGAAGCCCTGTTCTACGAGAGCACCGCCAAGGGCGCCACTCTGGCCGAGGGCCTGCAGAAGGCGCTGGCCGAAGCCATCGCCAAGCTGCCGATCCCGAAGGTCATGAGCTACCAGCTCGAGAGCGGCTGCGAGCTGCCGGGCTGGAGCAGCGTGAGCTTCGTGCGCCCCGCGCACGGCCTGGTCGCGCTGCACGGCGATGCCGTGGTGGCGATCGAGGCGCTGGGCCTCAAGGCCGGCCGCGAAACGCATGGCCACCGCTTCGAGGCCGCGGTCGATCCCGTGGTGCTGCGCAATGCCGACAGCTACGCGCTGCAGCTGCGCGACGAAGGCGCGGTGATCGCGAGCTTCGAGGCGCGCCGCGCCGAGATCGCGCGCCAGCTCGCCGCGGCCGCGGTCCAGGTCGGTGGCGGCTCGGTGCCGATCCACGACGACGCGCTGCTCGACGAGGTGACGGCGCTGGTCGAGCGCCCCAACGTGCTGGTCTGCAGCTTCGAGCGCGAATTTCTCGAGGTGCCGCAGGAATGCCTGATCCTCACGATGAAGGCGAACCAGAAGTACTTCCCGCTGCTCGATGCGTCGAGCAAGCTCACCAACCGGTTCCTGGTCGTCAGCAACATCAGCCCCGACGATGCCAGCGCCGTCATCGGCGGCAACGAGCGCGTGGTGCGCCCGCGCCTGGCCGACGCCAAGTTTTTCTTCGACCAGGATCGCAAGAAGACGCTGGCCTCGCGCGTCGCGTCGCTGGGCAAGGTGGTCTATCACAACAAGCTCGGCACCCAGGGCGAGCGCGTGGAACGCGTGATGCGCATCGCGCGCGCCATCGCCGAGAAGCTCGGCGATGCCAACGTGGCGCGCCAGGCCGTGCAGGCCGCCCAGCTGGCCAAGGCCGACCTCGTGACCGACATGGTCGGCGAGTTCCCCGAGCTGCAGGGCATCATGGGCCGCTACTACGCGCTGCACGACGGCCTCGACGCGGCCGTGGCCGATGCCATCGAGGACCACTACAAGCCGCGCTTCGCGGGCGACGAACTGCCGCGCGACAGCGTGGGCCTGGTGGTCGCGCTGGCCGACAAGCTCGAGACCCTGGTCGGCATGTTCGGCATCGGCAACCTGCCCACCGGCGACCGCGATCCGTTCGCGCTGCGCCGCCATGCGCTCGGCACGATCCGCATGCTGATCGAGAAGAAGCTGCCGCTGGACCTCGACGCGCTGCTGGCCGAGGCCGCCGCGCAGTTCCAGGGCATCGCGGGCTTCGATGCCTCCAAGGCCACGGTCGAGCTGCAGGACTTCATTCTCGACCGCCTCGCCGGCAGCCTGCGCGAGCAGGGCGCCAGCGCGCAGGAGGTCGATGCCGTGCTGGCCCCGCGCCCGCAGCGCCTGGGCCAGGTGCCCCAGCTGCTCGCCGCCGTGCGCGCCTTCGCCGTGCTGCCCGCCGCCGCCGCGCTGGCCGCGGCCAACAAGCGTATCGGCAACATCCTCAAGAAGGCCCCCGAGGCCGACGCCCACGTCAGCGAGCTGCTGCTGCAGGAGCCCGCCGAGAAGGCGCTGCATGCCGCCATGGCGCAGGTGGTGCCCGCCGCCAACGCCCAGTTCGATGCCGGCGACTACACCGCCTCGCTGCAGACCCTGGCCGCGTTGCGCGAACCGGTCGATGCCTTCTTCGACGGCGTGATGGTCAATGCCGAGCAGGCCGACCTGCGGCTCAACCGGCTGGGGCTGCTGATGTCGCTGCATGCCGCGATGAACCGCGTGGCGCAGCTCGAGCGGCTGGCTGTCTGAAGACCGTCGCTCGATAATCCGATCGCGCATGAACCGCCAACAGCAACTGGATCAGTTCTCCCTCGCCCTGCACCAGCGGGCGGTGGCGGTGCTGCGCCAGGAGCCCGCATTGCGCGAGCAGGCCCGCCGCACCCTCGAACGGTGGCGCCAGCAGTCGGGCCCCACGCGCTCCGACGTGCTGTGGGACGAGTGGGAGCGTCTTCTCGCCGGCGATGCCGGCATGCTCGAAGATGCCGCGCTCGTCGAGTCCGAGCATGGACAGCTCATGCGCAGCGTGTCGCCACTCGGCGGCCTCGTCTCGCAGGTCGAACGAATGGCATTGCTCAAGCAGGCGCGCGAGCAGGCCGCGACCCCATGAAGCTCGAAGAACTGCAGCATGTATTGCGCGCTTCCGCGGCGATCTCGAAAGAAAGTTCTTTTGTGGTCGTCGGCAGTCAGGCCGTGTTGCTGCTGCTCGATCAACCGCCCGAGTCGCTGCTGGTATCGCGCGAAATCGATCTCTACCCCGCGCTGCATCCGGAGCGCGCCGATCTGATCGACGGTGCGATCGGTATGCACTCGAGCTTTCACGAGACCTTCGGTTATTTCGCCGATGGTGTCGGGCCCGAGACCGCCGTCATGCCCGGCGACTGGATGAGTCGTGCCAGCCTGCACTACGTCGGCGAGATCACGGCCATCTGTCCGGAACTGCACGACCTGGTCGTCTCCAAGTGCGTGGCCGGTCGCGAGAAGGACGCCGATTTCGTGCGCGAGCTGTTGAAGCAGGACCTGGTATCGCTCGATACGCTGGTGCAGCGCATCGGCATGCTGGACGCGGCGAAGTACCCGCTGCCGCATCTGGTCGCCTGGGTGAAGCGACGCAAGCTGGAGTCTGAAGGAACACCTCCATGAAACTCGTGATCCTCGACCGCAACGGCACGATCAACGTGCACCGCGAAGACTTCGTGAAGAGCGACACCGAGTGGACGCCGCTGCCCGGTGCGCTCGAGGCCGTGGCGCGGCTCAACCATGCGGGTTGGCACGTGGTGATCGCGTCGAACCAGTCGGGCCTGGGGCGCGGCCTGTTCGACATGGCCTCGCTCAATGCGATGCACGCCAAGATGCACAAGATGCTCGCGGCCGTGGGCGGGCGTGTCGATGCGGTGTTCTATTGCCCGCACAGCCCCGACGAGGACTGCGAATGCCGCAAGCCCAAGCCGGGCCTGTTCCAGCAGATCGGCGACCGCTTCGGCATCGACCTGGCCGGCGTGCCGACCGCGGGCGACAGCCTGCGCGACCTGCAGGCCGGCGCGGCCGCCGGCTGCGAACCGCACCTGCTGCTGACCGGCATGGGCGCGGCCTGCCGCGGCTTCGATCCGCTGCCTCCCGAATATCCGGCGGACACGAGGGTGCACGAAGACCTCGCCGCTTTCGTCGACTTCCTGCTCGCGCGCGAGGCGCGGGCCGAATCCATGCAGGTGGCTCTCTGATGGCGTTGCTCCGTTCCGTTCTCCACGCGCTGTGGATGTTCGTCACCGTCGTCCCCTGGGCGATCATCATGCTGGTGTGCTCGATCTGGATGCGCGGCATACCGCTCTATTGGATGGCGGCGCGCTGGCTCTCCTGGGCCGTCGGCAGCGGCGCGCGCGCGCTCCTGGGCATCCGGCTGCGCGTGAGCGGCATGGAGAACCTGCCGGCCGACAAGCTCGCGGGCGCGATCCTGCTGGTCAAGCACCAGTCCACGCTCGAGACCTTCCTGATGCCCACGCTGATGCCGCATCCGCTGGCCTACGTGTTCAAGAAGGAGCTGCTCTACGTGCCCTTCTTCGGCTGGGCCATGGGCCGGCTCGACATGATCCACATCGACCGCAGCCAGCGTGCCCAGGCCTTCAACAAGGTGGTGAGCCAGGGCCGCAAGCTGCTCGCGCAGGGCATCTGGATCATCATGTTCCCCGAGGGCACGCGCATCCCGCGCGGCCAGAAGGGCACCTACAAGAGCGGCGGCACGCGCCTGGCCTGCGAGACCGGCGTGCCCGTGATCCCGATCGCCGTGACCTCGGCCAAGGTCTGGCCGCGCAAGGCCTTCATCAAGCGCTCCGGCGTGGTCGACGTGTCGATCGGCGTGCCGATCTCGAGCGCGGGCCGCAAGCCCGACGAACTGATGCGCGAGGTCGAGGCCTGGATCGAGGCCGAGATGCACCGCCTCGATCCCGAGGCATACCGCGATGCCGATGCCACCGGTGGCGTGGCCGGCGGTGCCGCGGTCGAGAAGGTGGGGTGAGGGCGCGCGCGTCTTCGGCCGTCGTTCCGCCTTCCTCTCTCTTCTTCTTTCATCATCGGAAACCACGCATGCGAGAGCTGACGCAGCTGGCGCTGGACCTGTTCGGCGATGGCGCCGTGGCCGCGCCGCCGCCCGCCGCGCCGCGCGCCCGCAAGAGCCCGGTCCCGGCACGGCCACGCACACGCCAGCCCGGCAGCCTCGTGCCCGATGCGCTGCCCTTCGCAGTGCCGCCGGTGGTGGCCGTGCCCACCACCACGGTGCCGCTGGTTGAGGACACGCGTCCGGCAGTGCCGCTGGCCGACACCCTGGCGCCCGCGAGCTTCGTGCATCCGCAGGCCTCGCGCGAGCTGATGCTGGGCGCGGCGCGCGTCGCCTACGAATTCAAGCGCGGCAAGCGCCGCACCATCGGCTTCGTCGTCGGCGCCGAAGGCCTGTCGGTGCGCGCGCCGCGCTGGGTCGCGCTGCGCGACGTCGATGCCGCGATCCGCGAGAAGGGCGACTGGATCCTGCGCAAGCTCGCCGAGACGCAGCAGCGCCACGCGCGCGTCGAGGCCACGCGCATCGACTGGAAGGACGGCGCGGGCTTTCCCTTCCTCGGCGAACCGGTGGTGGTGCGGCTCGATCCGAAGCATGGCTTCGAGGGCGTGGGCGGGGCGCTCGATGCGGGCGACGGCACGGGTCCGCGGCTGCTGCGGCTGGCCGTGGCGCAGAACGCCGAGCCGTCGCAGATCCGCGATGCGGCGCAGGCCTGGCTGATGCGGCAGGCACGCAAGCTGTTCATCGAGCGGCTCGATCACTTCGCGCCGCTGCTGGGGGTGCGGTGGGCGAAGCTGTCGTTGTCGAATGCGGCAACGCGGTGGGGGAGTGCGAGTGCGGATGGGTCGATTCGGCTGAACTGGCGGTTGATCCACTTTCGGTTGTCGGTGATCGACTATGTGGTGGCGCATGAGTTGGCGCATCTGCGGGTGATGGATCACTCGCATCGGTTCTGGGAGACGGTTGAGAGCGTCGTGCCTGATTACGATGTTTTGAGGCAGCAGTTGAAGGATGAGGCTGTGCCTCGGTGGGGATGAGTTTTTCTTGCTGAGGCTGTTGGCCGGGACTCGCCCCGGCGGGCGAGTCACTTTCTTGCTTCGCCAAAAGAAAGTAACCAAAGAAAAGGCGACCCACTGTCTGCGACCCGCAGCGAAGCTGCGGGCAACCTGCGGTGCTCGCGTTTCGCGGGGTCTCGCAGAACTCGCTCCGCTGCGCTGCGCTCAGACAGCTGCGAGCCCTTATCCGCGAAACGCTGCGCTCCTCGGCGCAGCCAGAGGGGGTGGGTCGGGCCATCGCGATGCTCGGCCCAGCAGACCCTTCGGGCCTTTGCTTCGCTCGGCCTTAGTGGAAGATCCAGGGCCTACGCATGCGCACTCCCCACACAAGGACGCGCCACGGCGCGTTGACCCTAGTCCCCTCTGGCTGTGCCGAGGAGCGCAGGGGAAAGCGGGATAAGGGCCGCAGCTGTCTGAGCGCAACGAAGTGCAGCGAGTTCTGCGGACCCCCGCTTTCTCCGAGCACCGCAGGTTGCCCGTAGCGAAGCGGAGGGACACAGACAGTTGGGGTCGCCTTCTCTTTGGTTACTTTCTCTTGGCGAGACAAGAGAAAGTGACTCGCCCGCCGGGGCGAGACCCGGCCAACAGCCTCAACAAAAACGCAGCAAAAAAATCAACGCGCGTGCGTCACACCCCCATCGACAACCAACGTAGACCCCATCACATAGTCCCCCGCATCCGAAGCCAGATAAATCGCCGCCCCCGCCATGTCCTCGGGCTTCCCGATCCGCCCCGCCGGAATCCGCCCCTTGATCTCATCCCCATGGTCCCGGGCATCCTTGTTCATGCTCGAAGCAAAGGCCCCCGGCGCAATCGCACTCACCACGATCCCGTCCTGTGCCAGCCGCAGCGCCATGCGCCGCGTGAGTTGGATCAGCCCCGCCTTGCTCGCCGCGTACGAGTAGGTCTCCTGCGGATTCACCGAGATCCCGTCGATCGAAGCGATGTTGATCACCTTCGCCAGGTGATCGCCCCCCGCGGCCGCCTTCTTCAGCAACGGCGTCAACGCCTGCGTCAGGAAGAACGGCGTCTTGAGGTTCAGGTCCACCACCTTGTCCCAGCCGCTCTCCGGAAACTCCGCATAGGGCGCCCCCCAGGCGGCACCGGCGTTGTTGACGAGGATGTCCAGCGACGACTCATGCTTCGCGAACGCGGCGACCAGCGCCTGCGCACCTTCGAGCGTCGACACGTCGGCCGGCAGCGACACGCAATGCCCGAAGGCCGACAGTTCCTGGGCGGTCTGGTCGCAGGCCTCGGCCTTGCGCGCCGAGATGTAGACCCGTGCGCCCTGCGCCAGGTAGCCCTCGGCGATCATGCGGCCGATGCCGCGCGAGCCGCCGGTGATGAGGGCGGTGCGGCCCTGGAGCGAGAAGAGTCGGGTGGTGTCCATGTGCGGCGTCTCCTGGTGTGCGTGGGGCCGCCCGATGGAGGAAAGGCAAGGGCAGCCGGAGGCCGCAGCTTAGTGCCGGCGTCGCGCCGCGGGCGTCACCTTGGCGCCAGCAGCAGGCGCAGCTGGCTGTCGAAGCGGCGCGGTTCGCCGGTCAGGGGATCGGTGAAGGCGATGGAGCGCGCCAGCAGTTGCAGCGGCCGCTCGAAGTCGTCGGTGTCGACCGGCGTCAGCACCGGATAGAAGGGGTCGTTCACGATCGGCATGCCCAGCGCCAGGCAATGCACGCGCAACTGGTGCCGCCGGCCCGTGACCGGCGAGAGCGCGAGGTGCGCGAGCCCGTCGAACGCCTTCAGCACCGCGATGCCGGTCTCGGAATTCGGTTCGCCGGGCGCTTCCTTCACCTGCATGAAGTGCGCGTCGTCGACCAGCCGGCTGCGGTAGACCGGCGGCAGCGCGGCCGCGGCGGCCTCGCCGCCGGGCAGCGGCACGATCGCCTCGTAGTCCTTGTGCACCGTGCGCTGCGCGAACATGGTCTGGTAGGCGCCGCGTGTCTCGGGCCGCACGGAGAACAGCACCAGGCCCGCGGTGCTGCGGTCGATGCGGTGCAGCGGCGACAGCGCCTCGATGCCGAGCTTGCGCTTGAGCCGCACCAGCAGGCTGTGGTGCAGGTACTTGCCGGTGGGCGTGACCGGCACGAAGTGCGGCTTGTCGACCACCAGCAGGTGCTCGTCGCGGTACAGCACCTGCTCCTCGAACGGGATCGCCGGCTCGGTGTCGAGCGCGCGGTAGTAGAAGACGCGCAGCGGCGCCTGGTAGCGGCGCTCGGGCGTGACGGGCACGCCGTGCTCGTCGACCACCTCGCCGTCGCGGATGCGCTGCATCCAGGCCTCGGGTGCGATCGCGGTGAAGCGCGCGATCAGGAAGTCGGCAATGGTCGGCCAGTGGTCCTCGGTCGGCAGGCCGACGCAGCTCGCGCTCACGCCGTCGCGCATCGGCAGCGGCGGATGGGCGAGGCGGCCGCGGCTCATGCGAGAGTCTCTTCGAGCAGCGCGGCGATCTCCGCGGCCGAAGGGCGCGAGGCCACCTCGGGCTGCAGGCAGCGATCGCGCAGCGCCGTCATCGCAGGAGGCGGTTCATCGCAGCGCGCGGCCAGTTCCTCGAGCAGGCAGCCGAAGGCGCGCACCTCCAGTTGCCGCGCGCGCGCCGCGTCGCCAGCGGGCAGCGCATCGGCGAGCCAGGCGGCGCCGAAGTCGCCCAGGCGCGCGCCGTCTTCGGGATGCCAGAGGATGTTGTGCGCATAGAGGTCGCCATGCACCAGGCCGCGCGCATGCAGGTGCCGCATCGCCGCGGCGATGTCGCGCGCGATGCGCAGCGCGGTGCCTGCGGACCAGCGGGCGTCGTCGGCATAGACGTCGCGCGTGCACGAGGCCAGGCTCGGCGGCCCCGCGAGCGTGCGGAACGACGCCGGCACGCGCGCCATCACCAGGCCCTGCGTGCCCTCGGGATGGCCGTCGATGCGGCCCTGCGCGCCGATCAGGGTGGCATGGGCGCCGGCCGCGATGCTGGCCGCGAGCTCGCTGCGCGGCCAGCCGTCGCTGGTGACGGCCCCCTTGAAGAGCTTGACCGCGACCGGCTCCCGCTCGTTCAGCAGCGCCTCGTGGATCACGCCCGACGCGCCTTCGCCGAGCCGCGTGCCCAGTTGCAGCGCATGCCAGTCGATGCGCGGCACCGCGGGCGCGAGCGCCGCGGCCTCCTCCTCGCGCGCATCGAAGGCATTGCCCGCGGCGGCCAGCCACGACAGCCGCGGCATCGACCACAGCCAGCCGGGCGGCGCCGCGAAGCGGTTGGCGGAGATGCGCAGCAGCTCGAGCCGCGTGCAGCCGGCCAGCGTCTCGGGCAGGCTGCTCAGGCGGTTGCCCGCGAGCATCAGCTTCTGCATGCGCGTGCAGTCGCCCAGCGTGTCGGGCAGGCGCTCGATCGCGTTGTCGGTCAGGATCAGCCAGCGCAGCGAGGGCGCGAGCGACGCGGCCGGCACCTCGGCGATGCGGTTGGCCTTGAAGCCGACGATGTCGAGGTTCGCGCAGTCGCCGATCGATTCGGGCAAGCGCGTGAAGCGGTTGTCGGAGCAGAACAGCACGCGCAGCCGGTGCAGCCGGCCCAGGTCGTCGGGCAGGCGGTCGAGCGCATTGCCCGTGAGGTTCAGCACCTCGAGCGTGTCGGCCAACTCGAGAACTTCGCGCGGAAATTCCTCGAGGCCGCAGCTCAGGTCGAGCCGCGTGGCGCCCGTCAGCCGGCCCGCGCGCAGATCGGCCAGCGTGTGCGACATGTTCATGCCCGCGAGTCTATGCGCGGCCGTGCGCCGCGCTGTGCCGGAACTCAGGCCAGGGCGCCGAAGCGGTAGATGCCGTCCGCGCCCAGCTCGCGCTTCACCTGCCCCGAGAACCAGAGCAGGTGCAGGTGCGCCACGGTCTCGCCCATCGCGAAGGTCATCTGGTGCAGGTCGAGTTCGCGCTTGAACAGGATCGGCAGTCCCTCGAAGGCCGTGATCGGCCGCGCCAGCGCGACCTCGAGCAGCTCGGCCAGGCGGTCGCGGTGGTGCTCCTGCAGCTGTTCGACGCGGCGGTGGATGCCGGTGAAGGGCTTGCCGTGCGCGGGCAGGCCGAGGGTGTCGGCGGGCAGCGACTTGAAGCGCTCGATGCTGTCGAGGAACAGGCGCAGCGAATTCGCCTCGGGCTCGCCCGCGTACACGCTCACGTTGGTCGAGATGCGCGGCAGCATCATGTCGCCGCCCAGCAGCAGCTTGAGATCGTCGCAGTACAGCGCGATGTGCTCGGGGGCATGGCCGTAGCCGCTGATGCAGCGCCAGGCATGGCCGCCGATGTCGATGCTCTCGCCGTCGAGCATGCGCACGAAGCTCTCGGGCACCGAGGGCACCATGTTGGCGTAGTAGTTGGTGCGGCCGCGGATCTTGTCGAGCGCCTCGGGGTTGGCCAGGCCGTGCGCGCTGAAGAAGCGCGCGGCATGCTCGCCGCCGGCGAGCGTGTCGCCGCTGCTGCAGAGCACGCGCGCCACGTGGTAGTCGGTGGAGCTGATCCACAGCGGCACGTTCCAGCGCTTGCACAGCCAGTCGGCCAGGCCGATGTGATCGGGATGCATGTGGGTGACGATCACGCGCACGATCGGCAGGCCCTGCAGCTGGGTCTCGAAGATCTGCTCCCACTGGGCCCGCGCCTCGTCGCGCGAGATGCAGCAGTCGACCACGGTCCAGCCCTCGACGCCGCGGTAGTTGTCGCGCAGCAGCCAGAGGTTGATGTGGTCGAGCGCGAACGGCAGCCGCATCCGGATCCAGCGCACGCCGGGCGCCACTTTGAGGGCCTCGCCGGGGGCGGGCAGGGTGTCGCCGAGGGGGTAGTGGAGTTCGCGTTCGAGCAGATTCATGTAGGATTGACGTTTACGTAAACGTCATGGGTTGAGGGCACCATTGTAGAGAGCGCGGCGCAAATGTGCTGTCGCCCCCGCAACGCCCCCTTCCCGGCGCCTCCCGTGTTCCCTGAACAAGCCCTCATGCCAGCGCAAACCTTCACCATCAGCCAGCTCGCGAAGGAATTCGACCTGACGACGCGGGCGATCCGCTTCTACGAGGACATGGGGCTGCTCACGCCCGAGCGCGCGGGCCTGCAGCGCATCTACAGCGCGCGCGACCGGGCCCGGCTCACGCTCACGCTGCGCGCCAAGCGCCTGGGCCTGAGCCTGACCGAGGCCAAGGACATCCTCGACATGTACGACAGCCCGCGCGACACGGTGCCGCAGCTCGAGCGCTTCCTCAGCATCCTGGGCGCCCACCGCGCGCAGCTCGAGGGCCAGCTCGCCGAGCTGCAGGCCAATATCGCAGAAGTGCGCGCTCACGAAAAGAAGGGCCAGACAGCGCTGGCGCGCGCGCAGAAGGCCGAAACCGCCGCCAGGCCCAAGGCCACCAGGCCACCGCGACCGGCCAAGGCCACCGCCTGAGAGCCCGGCGCCGGGCGCCGCCGCATCGAATCCCCTCCACCTCACCGACAATCCCCGCATGTCCGAATCCCTCGACGACCTCTTCGCCCACAACCGCGCCTGGTCCGCGCAGATGGAACGTGACCGGCCTGGTTTCTTCTCCAGCCTGGTCAAGCAGCAGACGCCGCGCTACATGTGGATCGGCTGCTCCGACAGCCGCGTGCCCGCCAACCAGATCACCGGCCTCGAGCCCGGCGAGGTGTTCGTGCACCGCAACGTGGCCAACATCGTGGTGCATTCCGACCTCAACGCGCTGTCGGCGATCCAGTTCGCGGTCGAGCACCTGAAGGTCGAGCACATCATGGTGGTGGGCCACTACGGCTGCGCGGGCGTGAAGGCCGCGCTCAACGGCACCCGCATCGGCCTGGCCGACAACTGGATCCGCCACATCCAGGACGTGCGCGACCGCCACCACGTGATGCTCGACGGCTTCGCGGAAGAAGTGCGCGCCGACGCGCTGTGCGAACTCAACGTCGCCGAGCAGGTGGTCAACGTGGCCGTCAGCACGGTGATGGTCGACGCCTGGAGCCGCGGCCAGAAGGTCACGATCCACGGCTGGACCTTCGGCGTGCACGACGGCCTGCTGCAGGACCTGGGCATGAGCGTGGAAGGCGACAAGTCGCTCGAATCGCTCTACAAGGCCGCGGTGCAGCGCGTGCGCCACAAGTACAGCCGCCCCGGCGAGCTGGTGACCCGGCTCACCGGCAAGCCCGCCGCGGCGCCGACGCCCGCCGCCGGCTGAAGGCGGGCCTCCTCCCCGGTCCATGTTCCCGCAGCGCCTCGACTCCCCGCTGGCCTACGACATCGCGAAGGCGATGATGGACGGCTTCAACCGCCATTACAGGCTGTTCCGGGCCGAGTCGTCGCGCGCCAAGCACCGCTTCGAGACCGCCGACTGGCACGGCCAGCAGCGCGCGCAGCGCGAGCGCATCGAGTTCTACGACCTGCGCGTGAGCGAGGCGGTGGCGCGGCTCGAGAAGGAGTTCAAGGCCGGCGAGCAGCCGATGGACGTCTGGCACCAGGTCAAGCTGCACTACATCGGCCTGCTGGTCGACCACCACCAGCCCGAGCTGGCCGAGAGCTTCTTCAACTCGGTCACCACCAAGATCCTGCACCGCGCGTACTTCCAGAACGACTTCATCTTCGTGCGCCCGGCGATCAGCACCGAGTACATCGAGCCGCGCGGCATGCCCACCTACCGCGCCTACTACCCGGCGCACGCCACGCTGGCCGACCACATCGAGCAGATGCTCGACGACTTCGCGCTGCTCGGCAGCTGGGCCCACAAGCGGCGCGATGCCGAGCGCGTGGCGGACGCGATGCAGGCGCGCTTCCACCAGGTCAAGCTGCGCGCCAACTTCCAGCTGCAGGTGCTCTCGGGGCTGTTCTACCGCAACAAGGGCGCCTACGTGGTCGGCAAGATCATGAACGGCTTCGTCGAGCTGGCGTTCGCGCTGCCGATCCTGCACGACGGCCAGGGGCGCTTCCACGTCGACGCGGTGCTGTTCGGCGAGGACGACCTGCAGATGCTGTTCAGCTTCGCGCGCGCCTACTTCATGGTCGACATGGAGGTGCCCTCGGCCTGCGTGCAGTTCCTGCGCTCGCTGATGCCGCGCAAGCCGCGCGCCGAGATCTACAACGCGCTGGGCCTGGCCAAGCAGGGCAAGACGCTGTTCTACCGCGACTTTCTCTCGCACCTCAACTACTCGAGCGACCGCTTCCGCATCGCGCCCGGCATCAAGGGCATGGTGATGCTGGTGTTCGACCTGCCCTCGTTCCCGTTCGTGTTCAAGGTCATCAAGGATTTCTATCCGCCGCCGAAGGACACCACGCGCGAGCAGATCAAGGGCAAGTACATGCTCGTGAAGCAGCACGACCGCGTGGGCCGCATGGCCGACACGCTCGAGTACAGCGACGTGGGTTTTCCGCTCGACCGCTTCGAGCCCGCGCTGATCGAGGAGATCCGCAAGTTCGCGCCCAGCCAGCTCGAGATCGGCGACCGCGACGGCAACGGGGAGATGGAGCTGGTGCTCAAGCATGTCTACATCGAGCGCCGCATGATCCCGCTGAACATCTACCTGCAGGAGGCCTTCGACATGCTCGCGCATCCCGAGAGCCCGGCGCAGGCCAGGCGCGCCAGGGAGCAGCTCGAGCAGGCGGTGATCGAATACGGCAACGCGATCAAGGACATGGTGGCCGCCAACATCTTCCCGGGCGACATGCTGTGGAAGAACTTCGGCGTCACGCGCGGCGGCAAGGTCGTGTTCTACGACTACGACGAGATCGAATACATCACCGACTGCCAGTTCCGCAAGGTGCCCGCGCCGCGCAACGAGGAAGAGGAGATGAGCGGCGAGGTCTGGTATTCGGTCGGCCCGAAGGACGTGTTCCCCGAGACCTTCGAGCCCTTCCTGCTGGGCAACAAGGACGTGCGCGAAGCCTTCATGGCGCACCACGCCGACCTGCTCGACGCCGCCTTCTGGCAGCACCACAAGGAACGCATCCAGGCCGGCCAGATGCTGGACGTGTTCCCGTACGAAGAGTCGCAACGCTTCCACGACGAGGAGCAGGCGGCGAACACCTGAAGACCGAACGCAGAAGTCGCGAAGGTCGCGCAAAAGTCGCAGAAGAAATTCCCGAAGCCCGATGTCTTCTTCTGCGACCTCTGCGTCATTTTTGTATTTTTTCTGCGTTCGGCTGTCCGAATCTTTCATCCAACCAGGAGCACTGAAATGTCCGAATCCATCGTCATCGTCGGCGCCGCCCGCACCCCCATGGGCAGCTTCCAGGGCGACTTCTCCTCCCTCGCGGCGCACGACCTCGGCGGCGCCGCGATCAAGGCCGCCGTCGAGCGTGCCGGCATCGCGCCCGACAGCGTGGGCGAGGTGCTGTTCGGCAACTGCCTGATGGCGGGCCAGGGCCAGGCGCCCGCGCGCCAGGCGGCCTACAAGGGCGGCCTGCCCGACAGCGCCGGCGCCGTCACGCTCAGCAAGATGTGCGGCTCGGCCATGAAGGCCGCGATGCTCGCGCACGACCTGCTCCTGGCCGGCACGCACGACGTGATGGTGGCCGGCGGCATGGAGAGCATGACCAACGCGCCCTACCTGATGCTCAAGGGCCGCGGCGGCTACCGCATGGGCCACGACCGCATCTTCGACCACATGATGCTCGACGGCCTGGAAGATGCCTACCAGCCGGGCCGCTCGATGGGCACCTTCGGCGAGGACTGCGCGGCCAAGTACAAGTTCACGCGCGAGCAGCAGGATGCCTTCGCCATCGCCAGCGTCGAGCGCGCCAAGAAGGCCACCGACACCGGCCTGTTCAAGGACGAGATCGTGCCGGTCACCGTCAAGGGCCGCGGCGGCGACACGCTGATCGCCATCGACGAAGGCCCGGGCAAGGTCAAGCTCGACAAGATCCCGACGCTCAAGCCCGCGTTCAAGAAGGAGAACGGCACCATCACCGCCGCCTCGAGCTCGTCGATCAACGACGGCGCCGCCGCGCTGGTCATGATGACCGAGTCGCATGCGAAGAAGATCGGCGCGAAGCCGATCGCGCGCATCGTCGGGCATGCCACGCACGCGCAGCAGCCCGAGTGGTTCTCGACCGCGCCGGTGGGCGCCGTGGCCAAGCTGTTCAAGAAGACCGGCTGGGCCGTCAAGGACGTGGACCTGTGGGAAGTCAACGAGGCCTTCGCGGTGGTGCCGATGGCGCTGATGCACGAGCTCGACGTGTCGCACGACCGCGTCAACATCCACGGCGGCGCCTGCGCGCTGGGCCATCCGATCGGCGCCAGCGGCGCGCGGATCATGGTCACGCTGATCCACGCGCTCAAGGCGCAGGGCAGGAAGCGCGGCGTGGCCACGCTGTGCATCGGCGGCGGCGAAGGCACCGCCGTGGCGCTCGAGCTGCTGTAAAAAGCACGGCGCCGCGTCCACCGGCCTGCATGGCCGGCGGACTTTCATTGTTTCAGAGAACGAATCGCAGAAAAGCAGGAGGTCCCATGCGTCCCTTTCATTCACGCAACGTCATCGCCGCCGTGCTCGCGGGCGCCCTGCTCGCGCCGGCCGCCTGGGCGCAGAAGCGCGACAACGTGCTGTTCCAGGCCGCCACCGACGAGCAGCCCGCCGTCATCAAGACGCTCGAGAAGCTGGTCAACATCGAGACCGGCACCGGCGACGCCGAGGGCATCGCCGCGGCGGGCAACTTCCTCGAGGCCGAACTGAAGAACCTGGGCTTCACCGTCACGCGCAGCAAGTCGGCCGGCCTGGTGGTGGGCGACAACATCGTCGGCAAGCTCAAGGGCCGCGGCGGCAAGAACCTGCTGCTGATGTCGCACATGGACACCGTCTACCTCAAGGGCACGCTCGCCAAGGCGCCGTTCCGCATCGAGGGCGACAAGGCCTACGGCCCCGGCATCGCCGACGACAAGGGCGGCAATGCCGTGATCCTGCACACGCTCAAGCTGCTCAAGGACTACGGCGTGCGCGACTACGGCACCATCACCGTGCTGTTCAACACCGACGAGGAGAAAGGCTCCTTCGGCTCGCGCGACCTGATCCAGGAAGAGGCCAAGCTGGCCGACTACGTGCTCTCGTTCGAGCCCACGGGCGCCGGCGACGAGAAGCTCTCGCTCGGCACCTCGGGCATCGCCTACGTGCAGGTCAACATCACGGGCAAGGCCTCGCACGCGGGCGCGGCGCCCGACCTCGGCGTGAACGCGCTGGTCGAGGCCTCCGACCTGGTGCTGCGCACCATGAGCATCGACGACAAGTCGAAGAACCTGCGCTTCAACTGGACCATCGCCAAGGCCGGCAACGTCTCGAACATCATCCCGGCCAGCGCCACGCTCAACGCCGACGTGCGCTATGCGCGCAACGAGGACTTCGATGCCGCGATGAAGACGCTCGAGGAGCGCGCGCAGCAGAAGAAGCTGCCCGATGCCGACGTGAAGGTGATCGTCACGCGCGGCCGCCCGGCCTTCAATGCCGGCGAAGGCGGCAGGAAGCTGGTCGACAAGGCGGTGGGCTACTACAAGGAAGCCGGCGGGACGCTGGGCGTGGAAGAACGCACCGGCGGCGGCACCGACGCGGCCTACGCGGCGCTGTCGGGCAAGCCCGTGATCGAGAGCCTGGGCCTGCCGGGCTTCGGCTACCACAGCGACAAGGCCGAGTACGTGGACATCAGCGCGATCCCGCGCCGCCTGTACATGGCCGCCCGCCTGATCATGGACCTGGGTTCCGGCAAGTAACGACGACGAGAACGACACGAGGAGACACGCCATGCTGCTGAGCACAGACCAGGAAGCCATCCGCGACGCCGTGCGCGACTTCGCGCAGGCCGAACTCTGGCCCCACGCGCCGAAGTGGGACCGCGAACACAGCTTCCCGAAGGAAGTGCACCAGGGGCTCGCGGCACTCGGTGCCTACGGCATCTGCGTGCCCGAGGAACACGGCGGCGCCGGCCTCGACTACCTCACGCTCGCGCTGGTGCTCGAGGAGATCGCGGCCGGCGACGGCGGCACCAGCACCGCGATCAGCGTGACCAACTGCCCCGTCAACGCGATCCTGATGCGCTACGGCAATGCGCAGCAGAAGAAGCAGTGGCTCGAGCCGCTCGCGCAGGGCCGGATGCTCGGCGCCTTCTGCCTGACCGAGCCGCAGGCCGGCAGCGACGCCTCGAGCCTGCGCACCACCGCGCGCAAGGACGCCGACGGCTATGTGATCGACGGCGTGAAGCAGTTCATCACCAGCGGCAAGAACGGCCAGGTGGCGGTCGTGATCGCGGTCACCGACAAGGCCGCGGGCAAGCGCGGCATGAGCGCCTTCATCGTGCCGACCGACGCGCCGGGCTACCAGGTGGCGCGGCTCGAGGACAAGCTCGGCCAGCACAGCAGCGACACCGCGCAGATCAACTTCGACGGCTGCCGCATCCCGGCGGAGAACCTGATCGGCGCCGAGGGCGAGGGCTACAAGATCGCGCTGGGCGCGCTCGAGGGCGGCCGCATCGGCATCGCCGCGCAGAGCGTGGGCATGGCGCGCAGCGCCTTCGACGTGGCCGTGGCCTATGCCAAGGAGCGCCAGGCCTTCGGCGGTTCCATCTTCGACCAGCAGGCCGTGGGCTTCCGGCTCGCCGACTGCGCCACGCAGCTCGAGGCCGCGCGCCAGCTGATCTGGCATGCCGCGAGCCTGCGCGACGCGGGCCGCCCCTGCCTCAAAGAGGCCGCGATGGCCAAGCTGTTCGCCAGCGAGATGGCCGAGCGCGTGTGCAGCGCCGCGATCCAGACCCTGGGCGGCTACGGCTACGTGAACGACTTCCCGCTCGAGCGCATCTACCGCGACGTGCGCGTGTGCCAGATCTACGAAGGCACCTCGGACATCCAGAAGCTGCTGATCCAGCGGGCACTGTGAGCCGGCCGCGCTGATGCGCCGCCCCGGATGGCGCGCCCTCGCGGCGCTCGCGCTGGCCGCGCTCGGCCTCTGGAGCTTCGCGATCGAGCCGCGCTGGGTCGCGGCGCGCACCGAGACGCTGGACAGCGCCGCCTGGGGCGCGCAGCCGCGGCTGCGCGTCGCGGTCGCGAGCGACTGGCACATCACCGAACGCAGCCTCTGGCGCGTGACCGACGTGGAGCGCGCGCGCCGCATCGTCGACGCCATCAATGCGGCGCAGCCCGACCTGGTGCTGCTGCCCGGCGACTTCCTGGCCGGCCATGGCGGCGACGAGCCGCTGCCGATCGAGACCATGGCCGAGGTGCTCGGGCGGCTGAAGGCGCCGCTGGGCGTGTACGCGGTGCTCGGCAACCACGACTGGTGGCACGACGGCGCGCGCATCACGCACGCGCTGTCGGCGCAGGGCATCGTGGTGCTCGAGAACGATGCCGTGCCGCTGCCCGGGCGCGAGCTCTGGGTGGTGGGCATCGGCGACCACTCCACCGGTCATTCGCGGCCCGATCGCGCCTTGTCGCGAGTGCCGGCCGGCGCTTCCACGCTGGTGCTGATGCACGACCCCGCGAGCCTGGCCGGGATGCCGCGCCTCGCCGCGCCCGCGCCGGTGCTCACCGTGGCCGGCCACACCCATGGCGGCCAGGTCTGGGTGCCGGGCTACGGCGCGCCGATCGTGCCCGGCGCGGCGCCGCGCACCTGGGCCTATGGCTGGATCGAGAACCACGGCCGGCGCATGTACGTGACCAGCGGCCTGGGCGTGAGCATCCTGCCGGTGCGCCTCAACATGCGGCCCGAGTGGGTGCTGTTCGAGTAGGAACCACCGATCGCGCACCCGCGCCTTGTCATCGGTTTCGACGACAGACAGCCGCCGCGCGGCGGCGCACGATGGCGGCCTTCCGTTCGTTCATCGAGGCCGCCGCCATGACCCGTTCTTCTTCCGCCCCCTTGCGCCGCCCGGCGCGTCTTGCAGCGTGTGCGCTCGCCGTGCTCGCCATGGGTGCCCAGGCCCAGCAGCCGGCCGCGCCCGACATCGCCACCCTGACCGCCAGCGAGGCGGTGCGCGAGCTCTGCGCCGGCCGGCTGACCAGCGAGCAGCTGGTCACGGCCTATGTCGCGCAGGCCAGGGCCAAGGCGAACCTCAACGCCTTCATCACGCTCGACGAACAGGGCGCGCTCGCGGCCGCGCGCGCCGCCGATGCCGCGCGCAAGCCCGGCGCGGCCTGCAAGCCGCTGGCCGGCCTGCCGGTGGCGATCAAGGACAACATCCAGGTGCGCGGCCTGCCCGCCAGCGCCGGCACGCCCGCGCTCAAGGGCTTCGTGCCGGCGGCCGACGCACCGGTGGTCGCGAAGCTGCGCGCGGCCGGCGCCATCGTGCTGGGCAAGACCCACATGCACGAGCTGGCCTTCGGCGTCACCGGCTACAACCCGGCCTTCCCCTCGGGCCCCGAGGTCGGCGTGCGCAATGCCTACGACCCGCGCCGCATCGCGGGCGGTTCCTCGTCGGGCAACGGCGCGGCGCTGGGCGCGCGCATGGTGCCGGCCGCGCTGGGCACCGACACGGGCGGCTCGGTGCGCATTCCCTGCGCCTTCAACGGCTGCGCGTCGCTGCGGCCTTCGATGGGGCGCTATCCGCAGCAGGGCATCGCGCCGATCTCGCACACGCGTGACACCGCCGGCCCGATGGCGCTGTCGGTGGCCGACCTGGTGCTGCTCGACCGCGCGATCGCGGGCGGCGCGGCGGTGCGACCCGCCGACTTGAAGCGCGTGCGGCTCGGGGTGGTGCCGGCCTTCTTCGCCAACCTCGATGCCGACACCCGCGCCGCCACCGATGCCGCGCTCGCCAAGCTGCGCGCGGCCGGCGTCACGCTGGTCGAGCTCGAGATGCCGAAGCTCGCCGAGCTCAACGGCGCGGTGGGCTTCCCGGTCGCGCTCTACGAGGCGAACGACGACATGGCGGCCTACCTCGCGAAGTACGACACCGGCATCGACCTGAAGCAGCTCGCCGCGGGCATCGCGAGCCCCGACGTCAAGGGCACCTTCGACGGCCTGGTGCTGCCGCGCAAGCTGCCGGCCGCGAACGGCACGGTCGACGCCAGGCCGGCCTACGACCACGCGATGCGCGTGGCGCGGCCTGCGCTGCAGAAGCTCTACCGCGACACCTTCACGAAGCACCGGCTCGACGCGCTGGTGTTCCCGACCGTGCCGCAGGTGGCGCTGCTGGCCGCGCCCGAGGCCAGCAGCCCCGAGAACTTCGGCGCGCTGATCCAGAACACCGACCCCGGCAGCAACGCCGGTATCCCGGGGCTGCAACTGCCCTCGGCGCTGGGCGCGACCAGCGGCCTGCCGATCGGGCTCGAGCTCGACGGCCCCGCGGGCAGCGACCGCCGCCTGCTGGCGCTGGGCCTGGCGATCGAGCCCTTGCTGGGGCGGCTGCCGGCGGCGAAGTGATTCAGTCGCGCGGCAGCACGCCCGCGAGCGCCGAGCGGCGCTCGATGCCGAGCTTGTCGAAGATGCGCCGCAGGTAGGTGCGCACCGTGGGCACGCCCACCGCCATGCGGCGCGCGATGTCCTTGTCGGTGAGGCCCTCGCGCACGGCGCGAGCCACCTGCTGCTCGCGCGCGCTGAGGCTGGCCCAGGGCGAGGCGGCCGCGCTTCCCGCGCCGCCCGTGCGCTGCTGCGCGCGCCGCAGCGCGCCCGCGAACGCGGGCTCGATCAGGTCGAGCATCAGCGTCTCGCGCGCGCCGAAATCACCGCGCTCCTTGCGGCGCCAGATGCGCAGGTCGCCGAGCGCGCGCTCGCCGTCGAAGGCATGAAGGTTCAGGCCCCAGTGCAGGCCGTCGCGCGCGAGGAAGTCGTTGAAGAAGGGCGTGCGCATCAGCTCGCGCTGCGGCATCACCTCGGTCACGCGCGTGGCGCGGCGGCGCGACTGCAGCACGAAGGTGATGGGGTCGTGGTGCTGGTGCCACTGCGCATAGGTGTCGAGGTTGGCCGGCGCCATGTTGATCGCCACGCGCGAGCCGAAGCCGCCGCGCTCGGCGTCCCAGACGAAGGAGGCGAACTGGTCGGCCCGCAGCAGGCCGAGCAGCGCATGGCCGAGGCGCTCGCGGATCTCGCGCTCGCCGCATTCGTCGCGCGCGAGCAGCGTGAACACGCCGCGCAGGGCCTGCTGTTCGGAAGCGCTCAGGTACATGGCCGTCGTTCCTCGATGGTGTGCGTTGTCTTCCCGTGGTCAACCCCGGTCTCCGGGGCGCCACGTTAGCGGGTAGCAAGCGGCACGCCAAGGGTGGATGCCCGCGGCCCCAGGGCTTGCCCTCTGGAGGGCCCGGCCCGCGCGGTGTTCCAATAGGGGCCTCCATGCCCAGCGTTCCCGATCCCTCCACCGCACCCTGCCCCTGCGGCCGCACCGACCGCCGCGACAAGCCCATCGCCTACGCGATGTGCTGCGGCCGCTACCTCGACGACTTCGAGCACACCCCCGCCCCCGATGCCGAATCGCTGATGCGTTCGCGCTATACGGCCTTCGTGCGCGAGCGTGCCGAGTACCTGCTCGGCACCTGGCACGCGAGCACGCGGCCGGCCTCGCTCGACTTCGAGCCCGGCGTGCGCTGGCTCGGGCTCGACGTGCGCGGCCGCTCGATGAGCGATGCCGACCATGCCGAGGTCGAGTTCGTCGCGCGCCAGCGCGGCGCCTCCGGCACGGCCTCGCGGCTGCACGAGCGCAGCCGCTTCGTGCGCGAGTCCGACGACGCGGGCCTGCCGCGCTGGTACTACGTCGACGGCGACCTGCAAGCCCGGGCCTGATACCCCGCATTGACGCGGGCGGTTGACGGCGAACGCCGGCGCTCGCACAATCGGCCCCGCTCCGGGGTGCACGCATGTGGCGTGCTGAGATGGCAAAGCTGCCGACCCGCGAACTTGATCCGGGTCATACCGGCGTAAGAAGAGCTGCACTCCCTGGCTTCGGTCCGTCGTCCCTCCCCACCCGGGATGGCGCCCACAGCCCACCGAGCGATTGCGGAGCACCCTTTCCATCCACAAGGAGTGCCCCGCATGAATGCCCCCGACAAGTTCACCTCCCTGCTCTCGCTCACGCGCGAGCCCTTCCCCGCGTCGCACAAGTGCGTCATCCCCGGCAGCCGGCCCGACCTGTTCGTGCCGGTGCGCGACGTGAAGCTCACCAACGGCGAGACCGTGTCGCTCTACGACACCTCGGGGCCCTACACCGACCCGAAGGTCGAGATCGACGTGCGCCGCGGCCTGCCCGACGTGCGCGGTGCCTGGATTGCCGAGCGCGGCGACACCGAGAGCTACGAGGGGCGCGTGCACCATGCGCTCGACGACGGCGCCAAGAACGAGGACCGCGATGCCCAGCGCCTGGCCGAGCTGCGCGCCGGCGCCTCGGCGCTGCAGCGCACGCCGCGCCGCGCGAAGTCGGGCGCCAACGTCACGCAGATGCACTACGCGCGCCGCGGCATCGTCACGCCCGAGATGGAGTACGTGGCGCTGCGCGAGAACGGCAAGCGCGAGTGGATGGCCGAGTACCTCGCCAACGAGGAGCGCGCCAGGCGCGTGGCCGGCAACCCGATGGGCGCGAGCATCCCGCGCATCATCACGCCCGAGTTCGTGCGCGACGAGGTGGCGCGCGGCCGCGCGATCATTCCCGCCAACATCAACCACCCCGAGGTGGAGCCGATGGCGATCGGGCGCAACTTCAAGGTGAAGATCAACGCCAACATCGGCAACTCGGCCGTCACCTCGAGCATCGAGGAGGAAGTGGAGAAGCTGGTGTGGGCGATCCGCTGGGGCGCCGACAACGTGATGGACCTGTCGACCGGCAAGAACATCCACACCACGCGCGACTGGATCGTGCGCAACAGCCCGGTGCCCATCGGCACCGTGCCGATCTACCAGGCGCTCGAGAAGGTGGGCGGCGTGGCCGAGGACCTGACCTGGGAGATCTACCGCGACACGCTGATCGAGCAGGCCGAGCAGGGCGTCGACTACTTCACCATCCACGCCGGGCTGCGGCTGCCGTTCATCCACCTGACGGCCGACCGCATGACGGGCATCGTCTCGCGCGGCGGCTCGATCATGGCGAAGTGGTGCATCGCGCACCACAAGGAGAGCTTCCTCTACACGCACTTCGAGGACATCTGCGACATCATGAAGGCCTACGACGTGAGCTTCTCGCTCGGCGACGGCCTGCGCCCCGGCAGCGGCGCCGATGCCAACGACGAGGCGCAGTTCGCCGAGCTGCGCACCCTCGGCGAGCTCACGCAGATCGCCTGGAAGCACGACGTGCAGACCATGATCGAAGGCCCGGGCCATGTGCCGATGCACATGATCCAGTCGAACATGGACGAGCAGCTCAAGCACTGCCACGAGGCGCCGTTCTACACGCTGGGCCCGCTGACGATCGACATCGCGCCGGGCTACGACCACATCGCGAGCGCGATCGGCGCGGCGATGATCGGCTGGGCCGGCACGGCGATGCTGTGCTACGTGACGCCGAAGGAGCACCTGGGGCTGCCCGATCGCGACGACGTGAAGCAGGGGATCATTGCCTACAAGATCGCCGCGCATGCGGCGGATGTGGCGAAGGGACATCCGGGAGCGCGGTCGCGCGACGATGCGCTGAGCAAGGCGCGCTTCGAGTTCCGCTGGCAGGACCAGTTCAACCTCGGGCTCGATCCCGATACCGCGCGCGAATTCCATGACGAGACGCTGCCGAAGGATTCGAGCAAGGTGGCGCACTTCTGTTCGATGTGCGGGCCGAAGTTCTGCTCGATGAAGATCACGCAGGAGGTGCGGGAGTACGCGGCTGCGAAGGGGGTGGCCGAGGCGTTGGCTGTGGAGAAGGGGATGGAGGAGAAGTCGAAGGAGTTTGTGGCGGGTGGGGGGGAGATGTATATCCCTATTCGGGCTGTCTGACGGGCTGCTTTTTGTTGTCGCCTTCTCGCCTGTTGGTTAGGTCGTTGGCCGGGTCTCGCCCCGGCGGGCGAGTCACTTTCTCTTGTCTCGCCAAGAGAAAGTAACCAAAGAGAAGGCGACCCCGCTGTCTGTGTCCCTCCGCTTCGCTACGGGCAACCTGCGGTGCTCGGGGAAAGCGGGGGTCCGCAGAACTCGCTCCACTTCGTTGCGCTCAGACAGCTGCGGCCCTGATCCCGCTTTCCCCTGCGCTCCTCGGCACAGCCAGAGGGGAGTGGGGCGGGCCATCGCTTCGCTCGGCCTTTGGGGACTGGCCGGGCCTTCGCTTTGCTCGGCCGGTACCATCTCCCCATGTCTTCCTTTCCTTTCGCCGCGGTCCTTTTCGACTGCGACGGTGTCCTCGTCGACTCCGAACCCATCACCAACCGCGTGCTTGCCGAGATGCTCGGCGAACTGGGCTGGCCTCTCACCACCGACGAATCGATGCGCATCTTCACCGGCAAGGCGGTGAAGGACGAAGCCGACCTGATCGAGTCGAAGACCGGCTTTCGCATCACGCCCGAATGGCTGCATGGCTTTCGCGAGCGCCGCAACGAGGCGCTCGAGCGGGACCTGACGGCGATTCCGAATGCGCCCGCCGCGGTGCGCGCGCTGTTCGAGCAGCTCGACGGGCGCATCGCCTGCGCCTCGGGCGCGGATCGCTTCAAGGTCGAGTTGCAGCTCGAGAAGGTCGGCATCCTCGAGTGCTTCGCGGGGCGGGTCTTCAGCGGGCACGAGATGCCGCGCTCGAAGCCGGCGCCCGACGTGTACCTCGCGGCGGCGGCGGCGCTGGGCGTGGACCCGAAGCGCTGCGCGGTGGTCGAGGACACGGTCACGGGCGCGATGGCGGGCGTGGCGGCGGGCGCGACGGTGTTCGGCTACAGCACGGGCGAGTCGGGCCACAGCGGGCCCGAGGCGCTGCGCAGCGTCGGCGCGGTGCAGGTGTTCAGCGACATGGCCGAACTGCCGGCACTGCTGGCGGCGCACCGGCCCGTCGGCTGAAGCGAACACCCACCGGCGGCAGGGCTGCCGGCTTTCTGTTCGAATCGAATCACGACCGGCCGCCGGCGGCGGCTGCACACCATCCAATGCCCACCAGGAGCCCCCGCGCATGACCTCCGAGTACAAGACCGAACAGCCCGAACGCAGCGAGATCGACGCCCTGCAAGGCCCCGCGGTGGTCGAGTTCGGCACCAACTGGTGCGGCGTCTGCAAGGCCGCGCAGCCGGACATCGCCGCCGCCTTCGCGCAGCATCCGGGCCTGCGCCACATCAAGGTCGAGGACGGCAGCGGGCGTCCGCTGGGCCGCTCGTTCGGCGTGAAGCTGTGGCCCACGCTGGTGTTCATGCGCGACGGCCGCGAAGTGGCCAAGCTGGTGCGGCCCACCGACAGCGCCTCGATCGCCGAGGCGCTCGCGAAGATCGCTCAGCCGGCCTGAGCGCGCCGGCCGCGCGCCGGCTTCGCCATCGACAGGATCAGTCGGTAGAGCGCCTGCGCGGCGGGCGACAGCACCGCGCCCTTGCGCGACAGCAGCGCGAAGCTGCGCCGCACCGTGGGCTGCGCGAGCGCGATCAGCACGATGCGCGGGTAGGTGCCGGCCTGCACGGCCAGCCGGGGCACCACGGCGGCGCCCACGCCCTGCGCCACCAGCCCGACGGCGGTCGAGCTGCGCTGCACCTCGTAGACGAAGGGCAGGTTCAGTCCGCTCGGCGCCAGCGCCGCATCGAGCAACGGGCGGTTGCTGCTGCCCGGGCCCGGCACGATCAGCGCGTGGCCCTCGAGCTGCGACCAGGCGATGCTGCGGCGGCGCGCCAGCGGATGGTCGTCGCGGCAGGCCAGCACGAAGCGGTCGTCCAGCAGCGGCACGCGCTCCAGAGCGGGGTCGTAGGACTCGGCGATGCTGATGCCGAACTCGGCCTCGCGCTGCAGGATCGCTCCCGCCACGCCGGCCGAGGCGTGGTCGAGGATGCGGATGTGGTTGCCCGGGTGCAGCGCGCTGTAGGCCTGGATCACCGCGGGCAGGAACTGCACGCCCACCGTCGGCACGCAGGCCAGCGTCACGTTGCCGCGCGAGGCCTGGCCGGCCTCGCGGATGCCGAGCATGGCCGAGGAGATGTCGGCGAGCAGCCGCCGCGCCTGCGGCAGGAAGTTCTGGCCGATCGCGGTGAGTGCCAGCGAGCGCGTGGTGCGTTCCACCAGCCGTACGCCGAGCACCGCCTCGAGGTTCTGCAGCCGACGCGTCAGCGCCGTGGAGCTGATATGCAGCGAATCGGCACCGGCATGGAAGCTGCCGTGCTCCGCCACGGCGAGGAATGCCTGCAGGCCGAGCATGTCCACTTTCATGAGGCGATTGCAGCAATGGTCCAGATAAATTCATTTTACGCAGCCGGGTTGCGGGCACAGAATCCGCCGCATGAACATCACGGTGCTGGACGACTACTTCGACACGCTGCGCACGCTGCCCTGCTTCGCCAAGCTCAAGGGGCACGAGGTGACGGTGTGGAACGACCACGTGGACGAGCCCGACGAACTGGTGCGCCGGCTGTCGCAGGCCGATGCGGTGGTGCTGATCCGCGAACGCACCGCGCTGCGCGCGCCGGTGCTCGAGCGGCTGCCGCGGCTGCGGCTGATCAGCCAGCGCAGCGTCTATCCGCACATCGACGTCGAGGCCTGCACGCGGCTGGGCATCGTGCTGTCGTCGGACCAGCATGCGGGCACGCCTTCGTACGCGGCGGCCGAACTCACATGGGCGCTGCTGCTGTGCGCGGCGCGGCGGATTCCGCAGCAGATGGCGTCGCTGCAGCGCGGCGGCTGGCAGACCGGCGTGGGCGGCACGCTGCGCGGCAGGACGCTCGGGATCTACGGCTACGGCCGCATCGGGCAGGCGGTGGCGGGCTACGCCGAGGCCTTCGGCATGAAGGTGCGCGTGTGGGCGCGGCCCGAATCGATGGCCCGGGCGCGCGCGGACGGCCGCGAATGCGCGCCCGACCGCGAGAGCTTCTTCGACGACTGCGACGCGGTCTCGCTCCACATGCGGCTGGTGCCGGCCACGCGCGGCATCGTGCGGCGCGAGGACCTCGCGCGCATGAAGCCCGATGCGATCCTCGTGAACACCAGCCGCGCCGGCCTGATCGAGCCCGGTGCGCTGGTGGCGGCGCTGCGGGCCGGCCGGCCCGGCATGGGCGCGGTCGACGTCTACGAGACCGAGCCGCTGCTCGATCCCGCCGATCCGCTGCTGCGGTTGCCGAACCTGGTCTGCACGCCGCACATCGGCTACGTGACGCGCGAGGAGTACGAGCTGCAGTTCTCCGACGTGTTCGACCAGATCGTGGCCTTTGCCGGCGGGCAGCCGAGCAACGTCGTCAATCCCGAGGTGCTCGGCCGCCTGAAGGCCGGCGCGGGTTAATCCCGATCCGCCGCCGCTTCGTGCGGCGCGCCCGCGGGGGGACAATTTCCGCATGCAAGCCATGTGGCGCGTTCCGGCCCTCGCCAGCCAGCAGTCGCTCGACCTGCGGGCCGTGTCGCTGCTGCTCGACGTGCCGCGCGACCTGGCGCCCGCGCGCGCGATGCTGCACTTCCTCAATGCGCTGCTGCCGGTGGAGTACATCTCGCTGGTGCAGCATGCGCCCGATGCACCGGTGCAGATCGAGGGCCACTCCCATGGCGCGGGGGTGCGTAACGTCACGCGCGACTGCTTCGCGCAGTACCGGCGCCATTTCTACGGTTTCGACGATGCGACGGGCATCGCGCAGCGCATGGCTGGCACGGGCGGCGAGGTCGACGAGGTGACGGCGCTGCACATGCATGCCGAGCAGATCCCCGACCCCGGCTGGCGGCGCCAGATCTACGAGCGCGAGCACCTGAGCGACCGGCTCGCGCTGCTCTACCTGCCGGTGGCCCGCGGCCGCGCCTTCTCGGTCAACCTCTACCGGCGCGACTCGATGGGCCGCTTCGCGCCCGGCGAGATCGAGCGCGTGCTCGCGGTCGCGCCGCTGCTGCGGCAGGTGCACCGGCATGCGCTGGGCACCGGCGCGGGCGCGCTCGACATGGACAGCCGCATCGCGCTCGCGCAGGCCCGGCTCGCCGACACGCCGCTGAGCCGCCGCGAGCGCGAGGTCTGCGCGCGCATCGCCTGCGGGCTCACGGCCGACGGCATCGCGGCCGACCTCGACATCGCGCTGTCGAGCGTGCACACGCTGCGCAAGCGCGCCTACGGCAAGCTCGGCATCCACGACCGCGCGGCGCTGGTGCGGCTGGCCGGCTGAGGCCGCATACCCGCCAACGTCCCCTGCGCGGGGGACGCGCGCCGCGGCGCATGCGACCACCATCGAAGACAGATCATTCGATGGAGACGAGAAGCGCATGTTCATCCGCAACTGCTGGTACGTGGTCGCCTGGGACCACGAGATTCCCGCCGAGGGCCTGTTCAACCGCACCGTCATCGGCGAGCCGCTGCTGCTGTACCGCACCGCGCAGGGCGAGGTGGTGGCGCTCGAGGACCGCTGCTGCCATCGCCATGCGCCGCTGTCCAAGGGCCGGCGCGAGGGCGACTGCGTGCGCTGCGGCTACCACGGGCTCAAGTTCGATGCGCGCGGCCTCTGCGTCGAGGTGCCGGGCATGGCGACGGTGCCGCCGCGCGCACGGGTGCGCAGCTACCCGGTGGCGGTGCGCAACCGCTGGGTGTTCGTGTGGATGGGCGAGGCCGAGCGCGCCGACACGGCGCTGCTGCCCGACAACTTCTCGTGCGACCACCCCGAGTGGCGCCACATCCCGGGCTACCTGCACTACGACACGCCCTACCTGCTGATCTGCGACAACCTGCTGGACTTCTCGCACCTGAGCTACGTGCACGAGAAGACGCTCGGCGGCTCGACCGCGATCGCGCAGGCGCGGCCCGAGATCGAGAAGATCGAGCGCGGCCTGCGCGTGACGCGCCGGGTGGCGAACGTGCCGCCGCCCGCGCACTGGGCCGGCGCGCGGCCCTTCGCGCCCGGTGCGCGCTTCGACCGCTGGTTCGTCTACGACTTCGTGCTGCCGGGCACGCTGCTGATGCAGTCGGGTGGCCGGCCGGTGGAGGACGCCGAGGGCGACATGCGCCATGCCGTCGAGCTGCACAGCTGCCAGACCCTGACGCCCGAGACCGAGACCAGCACCCACTACTTCTTCCAGCAGGCGCACCGGCCCTCGCTGGGCGGCGAGCAGCTCACGCGCACGCTCTACGACAGCCTGATCGTGGCCTTCAACGAGGACCGCGACATGATCACTGCGCAGGCCCGCAACATCGAGCACGCGCCCTTGCTGCCGATGCTGCCGCTGGCCATGGATTCGGCGCTGGTGCAGTTCCGCCGGCTGGTGGCGCAGGCGCTCGAGGACGAGCGGCGCAACGATGCGTCCCCGCAGCGCGCGCAGCCCGAGCGTGCCGCGAGCTGCTGACACGCGCCGCCAGACAACACAAGAACCCACGAGGAGACAAGACCATGATCAAGCTGCTTTCGATCGCCTGCGCCGCACTGGCCTTAGCCGTTCCCGTTGCCGCCCAGGAGTCCTACCCGTCGCGGCCGATCCGCATCGTCGTGCCCTATCCGGCCGGCGGCGCCACCGACTACGTGGCGCGCACCGTCGGCGAACGCCTGTCGAAGGCGCTGGGCCAGCCGGTGGTGATCGACAACAAGGCGGGCGCGGCCGGTGCCATCGGTGCCGCCGAGGTGGCGCGCGCCAGGGCCGACGGCTACACGCTGCTGATGACGATCACCGACTCGCAGATCAACAACACCGCGCTCTACCGCACGCTGGCCTACGACCCGCGCAAGGACTTCGCGCCGATCACGCAGATCGTGCGCAGCCCGGCGCTGATCTCGACCCACCCGGGCTCGGGCCTGCGCAGCCTCGCCGACCTCAAGGCCAAGGCCGGCTCCGGCGGCGCCAAGCTCAGCTATGCCTCCTGGGGCATCGGCGGCCTGGGCCACCTGGCCGGCGAGAGCCTCAACCGCGGCCTGGGCGGCGGCATGGTGCACGTGCCGCAGCGCGGCGAGGGGCTGGTGGTCACCGACCTGCTGTCGGGCACGGTCGACATCGGGCTGTCGTCGGTGGCGAGCGCAATGCAGCACGTGCCGGGCGGCAAGATCGTGCCGCTGGCCGTGCTCGGGCGCCAGCGCTCGAGCACGCTGCCGCAGGTGCCGACGATGCACGAGCTGGGCTTCGACGACCCGCTCTACGACAGCAACGTCTGGATCGGCCTGCTGGCGCCCGCGGCCACGCCGAAGCCCATCGTGGAGCGGCTCGCGAAGGAGGTGCGCGAGGTGGTGGGCGCGCCCGAGGTCGGCCAGCAGTTCGTGGCCCGCGGCTTCGAGATCATGAACAGCACGCCCGAGCAGTTCGCCAGCGCCTACCGCGCCGAGTTCGACGTCATCACGCGGCGCATGCGCGAACTGAGCATCGAGGCGCAGTGAGCGCAGGGGCCGCCGCGGCGTTCACGTGGAGGCATCCCGGCTTCGCGACGGCCCGGGTCCGGGCGCCGGCGTGGCCGCCTGCTGCCGGAAGTCCCTGGGCGCGAGTCCCGTCCATTGCAGGAAGGCGCGCGAGAAGCTCTTCTCGTTGCGGAAGCCCGCCGCCAGCGCGACCTGCTTGATCGGCCGGTGGGTGCGCCGCAGCAGGTCGACCGCGAGCTCGTGCCGCACCTCGTTCTTGAGCGCCTGCAGCGAGCTGCCTTCCTCCTGCAACTGGCGGTGCAGGGTGCGGCTCGACACGTTGAGCAGCGTGGCCAGCGCCTCGGCGGTGGTGGTCTCGGCGGCGCGCGAGCGCAGCAGCTCGCGCACGCGCTGGCCCAGCAGCCGGTCGCGCCGGTACTGCAGGATGGTCAGCGGCAGCGCGCGCTTGAGCATGGTGCGCAGCGCGCGCTCGTCGCGCTGCAGCGGCAGCGCGAGGTAGCGCTCGTCGAAGGCGATGCTCGCGCGCGCCGCGTCGAAGCGCACCTCGGGCGTGAACATCGCCGCGTAGGCGTCGCGGTGCGCCGGCGCCGGAAAGGGAAAGCCGGCCTGCCGCAGCGAGATGCGCGAATCGATGGCCCAGCACATGTAGCCGTGCATGAAGCGCAGGCTGGTCACGAGGCAGAACTCGCGGAAGGCCGGGGCCAGCGGCCGGTTCTCGGCGATGCGCAGCGTGGCCACGCCGCCCGCCACCTCGAGCGCGAGGCCGATGTCCTCGGTCAGCAGCCGGTGGTGGCGGCACCAGCGCTTGATCGCCACGCCGAGGTCGGGCGAGGTCAGCGAGGCGCGGCACAGCATGCCGTAGCTGCCCCAGGGCAGGCGGCGCGAGAACCAGCCCAGCGCCTCGTCGTCGAGCTCCTGCATCGCATGGCCCGACAGCGCCTCGAACTGCGCCGCCGTCACGCGCGCGCCGGGCCGCGCGAGCTCGCGCGGCGTGATCTGTGCCGCCTTCAGCGCCTCGGACGGGTCCTGGCCGTAGCGCTCGTAGCCCTTGACGATGGCTCGCACGAAGGCCATCGGCGTGACGGCGCGGGCAGGTCGGAGGAAGGAGGGGGAGGACATGGCGAGGCGGTGCCGGCGTGGCGCAAATTGCAACCATTGTGGCGCCAATTGCGGCGCGACGAGGCGTAAGCTGCGACCTTTCCAGCGCGTCGTGGCGCGGGCAGCCCCACGCGCCGGCCCCCTTCAGAGGAGACAACACCCATGCACGATCCCGGCCTGAACTTCGACCTGGGCGAGACCATCGACTCGCTGCGCAGCGCGATCCAGGACTTCGCCGCGAATGAAATCGCGCCCCGCGCCGCCGACATCGACCGCGAGAACCTGTTCCCGCACGACCTCTGGAAGAAGCTCGGCGACCTCGGCCTGCACGGCATGACCGTGAAGGAGGAGTACGGCGGCACCGAGCTCGGCTACCTCGCGCACATCGTGGCGATGGAAGAGGTGTCGCGCGCCTCGGCCTCGGTCGGCCTGTCGTACGGCGCGCACTCGAACCTGTGCGTGAACCAGATCCACCGCAACGGCAGCGAGGCGCAGAAGAAGAAGTACCTGCCCAAGCTGGTGAGCGGCGAGCACGTGGGCGCGCTGGCCATGAGCGAGCCCAATGCCGGCTCCGACGTGGTGAGCATGAAGCTCAAGGCCGAGAAGAAGGACGGCTACTACGTGCTCAACGGCGGCAAGATGTGGATCACCAACGGCGGCGACGCCGACACGCTGGTGATCTACGGCAAGACCGAGCCCGAGATGGGCGCGCGCGGCATGACCGCCTTCATCGTCGAGAAGGGCTTCAAGGGCTTCTCGGCCGGCACCAAGCTCGACAAGCTCGGCATGCGCGGCTCCAACACCGG